>Ga0209488_10000836_pt1 | contig 26185 bp, 16 predicted proteins | sample Rivendell_Oct201_8_FD_188349 | JGI IMG/M metagenome (GOLD analysis project Ga0209488, IMG submission 188349) | Vadose zone soil microbial communities from the Eel River Critical Zone Observatory, Northern California, USA -... | ecosystem: Environmental > Terrestrial > Soil > Vadose zone >...
CAATGAAGCTGATCCGATCCGTCGGGGATCCGAATTGGCGATTCCAGGAAGACTATCTGCGAATTCTGCGCGCGCTGCGGTTCAGCGCCCGCTTCGAGTTTCGTATTCACGCACGAACACTCGAAGCTGCAAAGGCGAACGCGCAGGGACTCGCCCAGCTGTCCGCGGAGCGCGTGCGTGACGAATGGTTCAAGGGCCTGAAGACCGCGAAGAAGATGTCGAGGCTCGTGACCTTGTGGCGCGACGTTGGCGCGACGCGGATCTGGTTGCCGGAAATGGCGGGGGGGAGCGGAGAGCTGGGAGCAGTGGACAAACTTCCTCGCGATCCCGTCCTCGTGACCGCGTATCTCGCCAAGGATCCGGCATCGCTCCTTACGCGCCTGAAATGCTCGAACAAGGACATCGAGCGCGGTCGTGCGATCGGACGCTGGCGTGACAAGTATCCTGACGCGAAGAATCCAGCCGCGATCCGGCGCTGGTTGTCGGCAACCGGCGAGTATGCCGAGGACTTGTTGGCACTGCTGGGGGCTGCCAGCTCCGCGCTCCCCAAGGCCGTCGCGGCGATCCGTGCCAAGAATCCGCCCCTCGTGATGAAGGACCTCGCGGTGCGGGGCGACGATTTGATCGCTGCAGGCGTCCGTCCCGGTCCCGACGTCGGGGACGCGCTGGCGCGGTTACTCGAGGAAGTCCTGGAGGATCCGGCGCGCAACACCAGAGAGTACCTGCTCTCGCGTGTCTAAGGCGCTGCTCTACGCCCTCGTCGCGGCCGCGGGCAATGTGCTCGGCGCGCTGGCGGTCACGCGCCGGGCCGTCCGCGAGCTGCGTGTCATCGAGTTGCTGGTGGCATTCGGCGCCGGTTTCATGCTCTCGGTCGCGATTGTCGAGCTGCTGCCCGCGGCGTTGTCCCGCAGCGGAGCCATCGCGCCGGCACTGGTGTTGCTCGGATATCTGGCCGTGCACCTCACGCAGCACACCATCACCCCGCATTTTCATTTCGGCGAAGAAACGCATTCCGTCAGCTCCGTTGCGGGGACGTCGGCCCTGGTGGGCTTGTTGCTCCACACGTTCTTCGACGGCGTGGCGATCGCGAGCGCGTTTCTGGTTCGCCCCGAGCTCGGCATCATGGTATTCGTGGCGATCTTTCTTCACAAACTCCCCGAAGGCGTGACGATCTCGAGCCTTATGTTGGCGGGCGGCCGGTCCGGCGGACGGGCGGTCGGAGCGGCGGCATTGCTGGGCATCGCCACGCTGCTTGGGGTCGTGCTGACGGAGCAGTTGGGCTTTCTGGTCCAACATGGGCTGGCGCTGTCCGCGGGAGTGACGATCTATGTGGCGGCGTCAAATCTGGTGCCCGAGTTTCAGGGTAAGAAGGGGTGGAAGCTACCGGCCGCATTCTTCGCCGGCGCGGCGGTATTTGTCGTGACCAAGGTGATCGTGGATGGGGCGTCGTGAGCGCTCCAACGGTCGGGTTGGGGAACCCGTGAAAACACAACGTCCCAGTCGCGAACTGAGCAGCCGGGACGTTGTGTCAGGCAGGAATCAGTGGCAGTTGCCGGAGCCGTGATCGGTGAAGGTGTAGCCGGGCGCCGGGATGAAGTCCCAGATATAGCTGTCCGGGCCCAGCGTCAGCCTTAAGACACCATACGCGTCCGAGATCGCTTCCGTATTCGGCGCGACGGAGGTCGGCATGCTCGACGCATAGCCACCGGTCCCCGGATTGAACGAGCGAAGACCGCGCACCGGGTCCAGATTGGCGCCCGCGTCTTGTGGCGCAAAGCGCTCGTAGTCGTACTGCTGGCCGTTCAGGACAATCTCTGCGTTTGCGTTATACAGATCAATCCAGAATGGCAGCACGCCCGACGCGCTGTGCCACGTCGGATCGTCGGACGAGAAGAAGAGCGGGTAATGGAACATGGCGATTGTGCACGGCTTCGTGTTCGCCGCGAGATCCGCCTTCAACCACTGCTCCTCCACCGAGCCGGCGCCGTTGGCGACCGACGCGGTGTTATTGAGCACGATCACGTGCCAATAGGGACCGAGGTCGAAGCTGTAGTAGTACTTCGCCGAGTCGCCCACGGTTGGTTTGAAGTACGTATAGAAGGCGTTGGCGCCGGCGACGTCGTATTCATGGTTTCCCACGACCGCGCGCGTCCGGGCCTTATGGCGTCCCCAGGTCGGTGTGTAGCAGCTGGTGTAATTCGCCGCGCTGCCGCTCGGGTTGACGTTGTCGCCGAGCGCGAACACGGTGCCGGGAAGGCCGTCCAGGATCTGCGCCGTCGCTTCGTCCTCATCCGTGCCGCAGGACGCCATGTTGCTGGCGCCCGAGAAAATCTGCACCGTCGCCGGGTCGAGCACCTTGACCACGATATCGTCCGTGCCCACGCCCCCGTCTTTATCCGTGACCGTGACTCGCGCGGTGTATCGCCCTGGTGCGGGATACATGTGGCTCGCGCTGATCGGATTCGCCTGGGTATTCAAGCTACCGCCATCGGTCACGCCGTCGCCCCAGGCGATGGTGTAAGACCACGGATCATCGGTCGTCCCCGGATCGGCAAACGTCGTGCGTAGGTTGAGCGGGGTCCCGCCGACCACCGACTGGTCGGGTCCGGCATTCACTGTCGGTGGGACGTTGCTGATGCTCACGTTGGTCGACGCCGGAGTGCTGCTCAGGCCCCTGGCATCCCGCACCGTCAACGTGACCACGTACGATCCGTCGGACGGATAGGTGTGTGTTACCGTCGCGGTGGTCGCGGTCGTACCGTCGCCCAGGTCCCATGCGTACGTGATGGGCGTGTTGTTGTCCGGATCGCGCGACTGGGTGCCGTCGAGGACGACGGTGCCCTCGGAGTTGTAGGGACCACCGGGATTCGCGACCGGCGCCTGGTTCGGCAACGGCGTCCCCGAATGGCACGATGCGCTGCCTGCGTCAGTAAAGGTCCCGCCCGCCACCGGGATGAACTGCCAGTCGTAGCTCGTGGGCCACAGCGTCAGCTTGATGACTCCGTAGTTGACGTTGCTCCGTATCTGACTGTTCGCGATCGGGGGGATATCGAAGCTATACAGCGAGTTGCCGCCGGTGCCGACGACGAACTCTCTGATGCCGTTGGTATTGTCGAGAGCCCCGGTCGGAGTCTGCGGCGCAAAGCGCTCGTAATCGTGGTCGTGACCGTTCAGCACCACTTCGGCGCCGAAGTCGTACAACGCCTGCCAGATCGGTTGCGTCTCCACCGTGCTGCCGTTCCCGCCTGAGCTGAACCGCGGGTGGTGCCAGTAGGCCAGCGTACAGGTCGCCGGGTGCGCCGCCAGATCGGCGCGCAGCCATTGCTCCTGCGTCGAGCCCGCGCTCATGTCGACGCTCGAATTGATGACCACGATGTGCCACGCGCCCAACTGGTAGCTGTAGTAGCCGATCCCCGAATCACCTGCGGCCGCGCCCCAGTACGTGTAGTAGCCCGGCGCGCCCGCGGACTGCCCGTGGTTGTATTCGTGGTTGCCGGTCGCCGGCCGCGTGCGCGCCTTGTGGCGGCCCCAGGACGGATCGAAGCAGTTCATGTAATCTGCGAGTGACCCGTCTGGGTAGGCGCCGTCACCGAACGTGGCGACCTGGCCCACGATGCCGTCGAGCAGGCGCGCCGTCCCTTCCTGGCTTACGCGCGAGCAGTCCGCGATATCACCCGCACCGGCGAGTACGGCCGGACCCGACGCGGGTTGCACCGTCACGGCCGACGTGCCAACGATGCCTTCACTCGTCGCCCTGATCGTCGCCGTGCCTGCGGCCAGTCCCGCGACGAAGCCGCTGCCGTTCACCGCCGCGATCGACGGCGCACTGCTCCCCCAGGTCACGGTCCGCCCGGTCAGCGTGTTGCCGTTGGCGTCTTTCGGTGAGGCGGTGAGCTGAACCGTTCCGTTCGTCGGGATCGTCGCCGAACTCGGCGTGACGTCTACCGTGGCGACCGGCGGCGGCGTAACCGAAACGATCGCGCTGCCGCTCTTGCCCTCGCTCGTGGCCGTGATCGTCGCGGATCCCGCTGCGACCCCGTGCACCAGTCCGCTGCCGTCGACGGTCGCGGTGCCTGGCGCGCCACTTTGCCACGTAATCGTGCGGCCGGACAATGGATTCCCGCTCGCGTCCTTCGGGGTGGCGGTGAGCTGCACGTTTCCGCCGACCGGGATGCTCGGCGTAGTGGGTGTGACAGCGACCGACGCCACCGGAATGACCGTCGCGCTGACCGTGATGCCTGATGTGCCGCTCTTGCCTTCGCTCGTCGCGGTGATGGTGACCGGGCCACCCACGGCCTTGCCGGTGACGAGACCGTTCGCGTCCACGCTGGCGATGCTCGCGTCAGCTGTCGCCCACGTCACCGCGCGGCCCGTGAGCGGATTGCCATTGGCGTCCTTCGGGGTTGCGGTGAGTTGCACAGTGGCGTTCACCGCGATCGTTGCCGTCGCCGGCGTCACGTCGACGGAGGCCACGGGAATCGGGATGACTGTGATGGCGGCGGTGCCATTCTTGCCCTCGCTCGCGGCGGTCACTGTGACCGGACCGCCGGCGGCTTTGCCGGTCACGAGGCCGTTCGCGTCCACCGTCGCCAGGCTCGCGTCACTCGTGGTCCACGTGACGATGCGCCCGGTGAGCGGATTGCCGCTCGCGTCCTTCGGACTGGCGGTGAGCTGAATGGTGGCGCCGACTTGAATCGTGCCCGTTGCCGGGCTGACATCAACGGTCGCAACAGGGATGGCGTTCACGGTTACCGCGGAGCTCCCGCTCTTCCCCTCGCTCGTCGCGGTCATGGTGACCGGACCGCCGGCGGCGTTGCCCGTGACGAGGCCGTTCGCGTCTACCGTTGCGAGGGTCGCGTTGCTCGTGCCCCACGTCACGGTGCGGCCCGTGAGCGCGTTACCGGCCGCGTCTTTCGGCGTGGCGGTGAGCTGCAGCGTTGTACCGACGATCACACTGGCCGGAGACGGCGTCACGTCCACGGAGGCGACGGGAGCCGGTGTGACGGTCAGGCTCGACGTCCCGCTCTTGCCTTCGCTCGTCGCCGTGATGACAACGGGTCCGCCCACGCTCTTGCCGGTGACGAGGCCGTTCGCGTCAACGGTTGCGAGGGTCGCGTCGCTCGTGCCCCACGTCACGGTGCGACCCGTGAGCGTGTTGCCGTGCGCGTCCTTCAGCGTAGCGGTGAGCTGCAGCGTGATGCCGACGGCCACACTCGCCGGCGCCGGCGTCACGGCCACCGAGTCGACGGGAGCCGGCGTGATCGTCACGGCGGATGTTCCGCTTTTACCTTCGCTGGTGGCCGTGATGGCGACCGGGCCGCCTGCGGCCTTGCCCGTGACGACGCCGTTCACGTCGACCGTGGCGATGGTCGCGTTGCTCGTCGTCCATGTCACGGTTCGTCCGGCGAGCGGATTGCCGGCTGCGTCTTTCGGCGTCGCGGTGAGCTGGACGGTCGTGCCCGTGGAGATACTCGCCGTGGTGGGGCTTACGTCGACCGCAGCGACGGCGATTCTGGTATGGCATGCGGTGGAACCGGCATCGGTGAACGTCCCACCGGCGACGGGGACGAACTCCCACGCGTAGCTCGCCGTGTCGAGGACGAACTTCAGCACGCCGTAGGTCGTGCCGTTGCGCACCTGGCTGTTCGCGCGCGCGGCGCCCGGGTTCTGCAGATTCAGGCCGCCGGTGCCGACGATGAACTCGCGCATGCCGAGGGGATCGGCGACGGCGGTGGGCGATTGCGGGGCGAACCGTTCGTAGACCGTAGCGTTCGCGTTCACCACGACGTCGGCGTTGTACGCGTAGAGCGCGTCCCAGAGCGGCTTGACGGCCGCCAGGTTATTGGTGCCGGTCGAGCTGAAACGGGGGCGATGCCAGTAGGCGAGCGTGCATTTCCTGGTGTTCGCCGCCAACTCGGCGCGCAGCCACTGTTCCTGGGGAGAGCCAGCGGTCATGGTGATTTGGTCGTTCAGCACCATGATGTGCCACGCGCCAAGGTCGTAGCTGTAGTAGTACTTCCCGAGGTCTCCACCGGCGGCGCCGAAGTACTGGTTGAAGCCTGCCGCGTTCGCCGTCTTGTAGTCGTTGTTCCCCACCGCGGGCCGGGTGCGCGCCTTGTTGCGTCCCCACGACGGCCCGTAACAGTTAGTGAAGTTCGTGAGCGTCGCGGTCCCGTTGGTATTGTCGCCAGCGGTAAACACCGTCGCGCCCGGGTACTGGTCCAGCAGCAGCCCTGTCGCCTCGTCGTTGGTGCGGTCACAACGCGCGATGTCGCCGGCACCGATGAGCAGTGCGGGAGATCCAGGTGTGACTGCTGCGGCGAGGGGGGCTGGGGGTGCTGCCGGCGAGGACGTAGACGTGGGTGCAGCGTTCTCGTGGCACGTCGTGAGCAGCAGCAGGGCGACAGCCCGAGCAGCGTAAGCGACGCGGTGAGATCGCGAGCTCATATTCCGTCCAGGGTGGTGACTCCCGGGCATCGCCCGAGACATCGCACGTACGGCTTAGGGGAGGCTAGGGCCAGTCAGTAGCGTCGAAGGCAAGGCGAGTGCCGCAGACGCTGCGACGGTAGTGCATTGGCCCGCCATGACTTGCGACTTGGGAGGGGCGTCCCGCAGCGAGCGATCTGTTCGGACCATCGTCAAGACTGGCAGGTCTTTGACACACGTCGACTGCGAGGCTCTTAGTGCCGCGGGCTCGTGACGACGAAGACCCCGAAGTCCGGTCCAGTCTGTGGGGGGGAGGTGGGCGAACCCCCGATAGGAGCGACGGGGGTCACGCCCGCCATCGGCACATCCACCGTGCCCCCCGCGTATGTGCCGCTCAACACCGGCGCACCGAAGAAGTCCTGCACGTTACGGACGTCGTAGCGATCCCCGGCCCGCACGATGCCGCTCAGATCGACCGGCACGGTGGCCTGACGAGTCCAGTCATAAATGATCAGGTTCGCCCGACCGGGCTCGTAACGGTTGGGTCGCAGGAACACTTTCGGCTCGGCCGGCTCGCTGGTCACGGCGCGGTCGGTCGCACCCACGCCGCTAACCTGCTGCCAGCCGGCGAAACCATAGTCCGTGTTGATGTAGCCCCACGCCGGCGCGGTCGGGTCGCGGTAGTACCGGTTGTTGGCGAGCTGGAACCCCGAGAGCGTGGAGTCCCGGAGCCAGATCATGTCGCTGGTCGAGCCGAACAGCGAGTTGTCCGTCATCGTGAGCGACTCCCACCAGCCCACATCGAGCAGCAGCATGCCTCCCACAGCGTAGTTGTTCCGTACCGTGAGATCCTGGTTGAGTGTCGTGCCGAACCCGATCAGCAGGTTGTGTACGCCGACGTTGGGCGAGAAGTAGGTCATGTTGTCGACGAGCGTGCCGTTCCGGACCGGCTTGCTCCCGCCGAACAGGATGTTCGCGTTCGGGGAGTTCACCGGGTCGGCATCGAGCGCGCCATTGTTGAACGAGACATTGCCTTCGGCGTGAATGTTAGTGAGGCCGTCCGGCCCCGCGATCGTGAAGATGTGAATACCGTAGCCGAACTGGTTGAAGACGATGTTGTCGCGCAACGACACGGGGCCGGACGTGCTCTTCGCATAAATACCGTGTCCGTTGCCGAACGCCGACTCCTGCCAACCGTTGTTGTACGCGAGGCAACCGTAGATCTCGATATCCACCGGTTCCGAGAAGGTATAGAACCCGATCCCGCCGTCATGCACGGTCAGGTTGATCAGTTTTACGTGGGATGCGTTGACGACGATCAGATTCGGACGCGTGTCCGACCGATTCGGGTCCGAGTCCATGACTTCGAAGCCCCAGAAGGTCGAGTAGTTTCCGGCCACGGTGAGGAAATCGCCGCGACTCGTGGAGGAAGTCGCTCCCCTCGCGTCGAGGACGGCCCGCTCGCCCGGGTACTGGCGCACCACGATGGGTGCGGACGACGTGCCGGCGAGGGTACTGGTGACCGGACTGGCGCTCGTGTATGTGCCACCGCGCAGCCAGACCGTGTCGCCGGGTCGGACGCTGCCGTTCCCGCCGTGCAAGGCGGTTTGGAGGTCCCACGGTCGGCTTGAGCCGTCTCCGGTGCTCGACCCCGCCGGCGCAGCGAACCATCCGAGCACAGCGACGGCTGCGGGGCCGGCAGTACCGCCGTACGTCGCCACGACGGTGGTCCCCCCAGGGCGGATCGCGGTGACGCGTGCGGTCTGTGTACCGGTGCTCACCACACTGGCGGCGCGGGGGCTCAGGGCGCCCCAGACCACCTGTCCCGCCACCGGCGTGCCGTTGGCGTCGAGAATCGTGGCGGTCAGGTTGAGCGTATCTCCGATCAGCAGCGAGTCGGCCGCCGGCGTAACGAACACGGCAAAGCTTCCCAGTGTCACCTCGATCGGCACGTCGCCCGTGAGCGGCATCAGCACGATCGCGATCGTCGGATTCGCGCCAGGCTGAAGGCTGACGGTGACGGAGCCGCTGTGCGTTTCGATCCCACCTGCATCGTAGGCCCGGATGGCGATGGCACGATTGGAGCCCGAGGGGAGGGCGATCGTGCCTGACGCGACGCCGCCCGCAACGGGGATATTGAAAATCAGTGCCGTGGGAATGTCGGGCGCGGTGACTTCCGCGACCAAGCTGGCCACCTGCCTACCGGACAGGTCGGCCCTGAGCAGGAGCCGGGCCTCGGATGGTCGTGATTGAATGTCCGTGGGCTCGCCTGACAGGCAGGACCCGAGCCCCAGAGTGGCTACCAGTGTCGCAACGAGCCGAAGGCGTCTGGTGCGGGGCACGAGGCCATGCCTCAGTGGTGCGCGATTACTCTCGTGACTACGGGGTGACGGCGACAGTCGCGGTCCCAGTCGCCCCGTGGAACGTAGCCGCAATCTTCGTAGAGCCTACGCCCGCCCCAGTGACGAGTCCGGTACCATCCACTGTGGCGATGCCGGGGTTTTGAGTGGCCCAACTAACGGTGCCGTTGGCCGGAGTCCCATTCCAGTCGGTGATCGCGACGGCGAGCTGCACCGTTCCGCCGATCCCCACGCTAGGCGAAGGTGGCGTCACGGTAATGGTGAAGCTTCCCAACGTCACCACGATCGCCTGGTCACCCGTCAGTGGTGTGAGGGTAATCGCGACGGTCGCGTTCGCGCCGGACTGAATGTTGAACGTCGCCGAGCCGGTGTGGGTCAGGATGGCGCCGGCGTCGTAGGCCCGCAGAGTCACGGTCCGATTGGAGCCCGCCGGGATGGTGATCGTGCCCGACGCCACGCCGGCCACGATAGGGATGTTGAACACCAGCGCGCTTGCAATGTCCGGCGCGGTGACTTCCGCGACCAAGGTCGCGACCGCCGCAGCGGAGACATCTGCGCGCACGATGAGCGTCCCGGGGCCCTGAGCCGGATCGACCGAGCCGGCGCAGGCCACAAGGAGGGGGACCACTGCAAGCGCGAAGTGTCGCAAGTTCAACGGGGTCCGAATCATGGGAAAGCGCTCCGGGCGAATCATGGGGTGAGAGGCAAGCCACTCACTTTCTGTGCCCATGAGGCCGTGCATGACTTATGCACGCCTGACCGCAGGTATGACAGCCATTCGCCACATATTCGAGTCAGGTTGGTTTCAAATTCGTGGGGGCCGCGTCCTGGCATCCCCCCGAGTGACGGGGCTTACCAAGCGTCCGGGTCCGGGAATGGACGGCATGGAAGGTCTCGCGCGTCGCCATAACTCTACATGTGGCTCCATGCGTACAGCTAACCAGCGGTGCAGTGCGGTAAGTCACTTCCCCCAAAACAGAATGTTTGCATACTAGCCTGCCGTTGATAGGCAGGCAGCACCGCTGCTCAGAGCAAAACCGCCGAAAGGCGGTGACGCAGAGCTAGGGGACTTCGGCGACCAGGAGGTCGCCATGTCAGCCCGGCCGCCAGCGACTCGAGACCCTTCGAGTTATCTGGCGGCCTTTTCCATTTTCGGCAGGATCGCACCCCTCGAGGGGAGCGCGACAAAGGCAAACCCGGCGAAAGCCGGGGACGCAAAGCCCCGAGGCTACCGCACGCCGTTCGCGTGCCATGCCAGTCGAGCCGCCGAACCTCTTCGTGAGGGGGTTTTTTTATGCTTTCTCGCACGACCTTGCCGTGCATCCTGACGCTTCTCGCCGCGGTCGCCGCCTGCGACCTGCGGCCGCGGTCGAGCGTCGGCGTCGACGACCCCGTGACGCAGGTGGTTGTCTCTCCCGACAGCACGATGCTCGATCCTTCGCAAAGCTACCAGTTTCGCGTCCATGGCCGCACCGCAGTCGGCGACAGCGTGCCGGTGTCGGTCCGCTGGACCGCTTCGGCGGGCGTCATCACGTCCGCCGGCTTGTACACGGCCGACACGTCGGTCGCCGATGTGGTCGTAACAGCGACCCTCACCAACTCCACGGTGAGCGGCTCGTCGAACGTCAGGAAGAAACGTGTGATCCAGGTCTTTATCAGCCCCAAGCGCGTCACGGTGCCCGCGGGCGGTAGCCAGGCGTTCGCGGTCTACGGCCGTCGGAACAGCGGTGACAGTGTGAGTGTCAACGTCGCGTATGCGGCGACGGGCGGTTCGATCTCGGGGAGTGGCGTGTATTCGGCTCCGCAGAGCGCGGGGAACTACCTCGTCATTGCTGACCAGCGGGGGGGATCGCTAGCGGACACGTCCGCCGTTGCAGTTACCCCGCCGCTGCCTCCTCCGCCGCCGCCTCCTCCTCCTCCTCCTCCTCCTGTGCCGGTGGCCGCAGTGACCGTGAGCCCGGCATCGAACAGCGTAACCGCGGGGCAGACCGTGCAGCTGACGGCGAACCCGAAGGACGCGAATGGCAATCCGCTGACGGGACGCGTGGTGACGTGGGCCACGAGTAACGCGGCCGTGGCGACGGTATCAGCTGGCGGGCTGGTCTCCAGCCTGGTGCTGGGCACAGCCACCATTACGGCGACGAGTGAGGGACAGAGCGGCAGCAGCGCCATCACTGTTGTGGCGGCCGGACTGGGCTGTGCCGCCGCGTGCCGCTACGTCGCAGTGAACGGGAACGATGCAAACGCCGGGACGAAGACCGCGCCCTGGCGCACCATTCAGCATGCCGCCGACGTGATGAACCCTGGCGACACCGTCATCGTGAATGATGGCGTCTACACCGGCGGTGCCAATGTCGTGACGATCACGCGCAGCGGTACCGCGACCGCGTGGTTCGTGTTCCGGGCTGCCAATCGCTGGGGCGCGATCATCGACGGGCAAAACAACAGCTCGACCACCGGCTTCGAGATCAACGGAAACTACATTCGCGTGGAGGGCTTTGAGGTGCGCAACACCAGCCGCTACGCGATGGAGACGTACGGCGGGCGGGAGGACATTGCCGGGAACCACGACGTCACCCTGGTCCAGAATCATCTGCACGACGTCGGGCACATCTGCACGGGGAGCACGGGCGGGATCGTGGGCGTGTCGGCGTATTCCGACAACCTGCTCATCGATCGCAACGTGATCCACGATATCGGCCGGCTCGGGCCGGGCGAGCAGGGCTGTGTGGAACCCAACGCCAACTGGCAGAACCACGATCACGGCGTGTACAACGGCGTGGGCAACAACGTCGTGATTCGCAACAACGTCTTCTACAACTTCACGCACGGCTGGGCGATCCAGCGCTACAACGGCGCCGGTTCCGTCACGACCGGGCTGACCATCGTGAACAACACGTTCGGTTTCCCGAACCCGTGGCGCGACGCCCAGATCATCATCGCGACCACGACGAACAACATCGTCGTCGCGAACAACATTTTCTACCAAGCCACGACGGCCGGAGTGTGGTTCGATGGGGCTGGGAACGGGGCGACGCTGGTGGGCAATATCTCGACGAACGCGGTCCAGACCCTCGGCACGGGCCTGACGATGAGCGGCAATATGCCGAACACCGATCCGCTCTTCGTGAACGCGACGGGGTTCAACTTCCACCTGACGGCCGGTAGTCCGGCCCGCGGTCTGGGTACGACGGCGTGGTGTCCGTCCGTCGACTTCGACGGTGTGGCGCGGTCGGGTGCGTGCAGCGCGGGGGCGTACCAGAACTAACGGATTGCGCCTCTCAGCCATCCCGGCCAGGCGCCATGCCCGGCCGGGCTGGTGGCGCTTTGTCCCCCGTCCCATTGACAGCTCGCCATTGCGAGCGTCACTTCTCGCCCATGCGGTCCACCAGGTTCTTGTCGGCGTTCCTATTGAGCACCGTGCTCGTGACTTGTGGATGTGAGCAGAGCGCCGATGCCTTCGGACCGCCGACCCTCCCGACGCCGCCACCGGCGGGGTGCGGAAACACGGGAGCGGGCGTGTGCTACCACGTGGCCACGACGGGAAACGACGCGAACCCCGGGACGGCCGGGCAACCCTTCCTGACCCTGCAGCATGCCGCCGATATCGTGAACCCTGGTGATGGGGTGTTGGTTGCCGACGGCGTGTACACGGGCGCCGCGACGGTTCTCACGATCAGTCGCAGCGGGACCGCGACGAACCGGATCGTGTTCCGTGCCCAGAACCGCTGGCAGGCGGTCATCGACGGCCAGAACAACACCTCGACCATCGGCATCGCGATTGCGGGCGGGTTCGTGTGGGTCGAGGGGTTCGAGGTACGGAACACAGGCCGCTACGGGATCGACACGGATGTCGGGCACGACCAGGTGGTCATCGGCAATAACGTGCACGACATCGGCCGCGCCTGCACCAGCGGCACCGGTGGGAACGTCGGCATCGATGCTTATGCGTCGGGCCTGGTGATCGCGGGCAACTGGATCCACGACGTGGGGCGCTTCTCCCCCGGTGAGAATGGGTGTAGCCAACCGAACAACTACTGGCAGAATCACGATCATGGGATCTACAATGGGATTGGGACGAATGTCGTGATCGTGAACAACGTGTTTTACAACCTCACGCACGGCTGGGCGATCCAGCGCTTCAGCGGCCAGGGCGAGGTGGTTCAGGGTCTGTTCATCCTGAACAACACGTTCATCGGCGCCAATCCGAACCGCGACGGGCAAATCATCATCGCGACCGCGACCGCGAACCTGGTGATTGCGAACAACATCTTCTACCAGCCAGCGAACGCGGGGGTGGTTTTCGAGAACGCCGGGAGCGGCGGGACGCTCATCGGCAACATCGCCACGGGCGAGCTCCAGACGGGCGGCTCGGGCCTCGTCCTAAGCGGCAATCTTTCGAACACCGATCCGCTGTTTGTAAACGCCGGGGGCTTCGACTTCCACCTCACCGCCTCGAGTGTCGCGCGGAACGCGGGCAGCGCGCGGTGGTGCCCGCCCACGGACTACGACGGAGTGGCGTGGTCTGCGTCCGCCTGCGGTGCTGGCGCGTTCCACTGAGGCGGAGTCCTCACCGCAGGTCGAACGCGCGCATCCACATCTCCAAAGCTAGAATCCGAAACAGACCGAGATACGCTTCCTCAGACGCTCCGGTGGCCTCGGGCGAGCCATACCAACGGCGGAGCGCCGCGACGTCGACGAACCGCTCGCAGCGCATCGAATCCTCGATCAGCGCCGTCACCTGCGGCCGGAGGTCGTGTGCCAGCCAGCGGCGGTCGGGCGCCGCGAAGCCGAGCTTGCTGGTGCGCTCCCGAACGGCGTCCGGGAGTACGCCCCGCATCACCTCGCGGATGGCGAATTTGCTCCAACCGTTGTGCACCTTCAGGTGGTCGGGCAGCGAAATCCCGTAATCGACGAGCTCGTGATCGAGGAGCGGCACACGCGCCTCGAGAGAGAACGCCATGGACGAGCGGTCTTCCATGCGCAGCAGCAACGGCAGCGTATCCATCGTGATATCGTCCACCTGGATGCGCTGCATCACGCTGATCCCCGTGTCGCCCGACGCGCCGGCCCTGGCGTTGCGCCACCACCGCGTCGCGGGCGTGCTCTCACCGCCCAGCGCTCGGTCCCAATCTGTTCGTAGCACGCCTTCGAGCAGCGAATCAACGCCGAGCAGGCGGCGGAGGCGCGTCGGGAGGTAGCGATACCCGCGGCGCAGGTCGAGCACGTAATTGAGGTCGCCCTGACCCATCATCGCCCCGGCCTCGAGCGCGAAGCGGACCAGTCGTCCGGAGCGGAGCAACGAGGCGAGAGAGGCGTAGCGAAACTTCGCATAGCCGCCGAACACTTCGTCGCCTCCCTGACCGTCCAACAAGACTTTGACGCCGGCGTCGCGCGCGGCGCGCATGACGGACCACTGCGCGTAGTAGCTGATCGAGGCGAACGGCATATCTTGGTGCCACGCCATCAGCGGGAACGTCTCCCAGAAGTCCTCGGCCGAAGGGAACACGAGGTGCGATTCGGCGCCGGCCGAGCGCGCCACGGCGTCGGCGTACGTCCGCTCGTCGAGCTCCGGGTACTTCCAGCAAGACGTGAAGGTGAGGAAGCGGTCCCCCAGCGCCGTGGCCTGATCGGGCTGCTCGCGCCAAAGCTTGCCAATCAGTGAGACGACCGTCGAGGAGTCGATCCCGCCGCTGAGGCAACTGCCGGCGCGGACGTCGCTCATGAGGTGGGACTGCATGGTACTCGCCAGAAGCGTCCGCAGCCCGTCGAGACGCACGCTGTCGCGGAGGCCGTTGGCATGCTCCGGCGTGAGCTGCCAGTACTGCCGGACGTCGATCCGGCCGGTCTTGGCGTGCACTGTGAGGCAATACCCGGCGGGCAGCGCTTTCACCGATCGCAGCAGCGTCCGTTCGCCATAGTCGCAGTTGGCGTGGATGAGGAAGCCGACCACGGCGTCGTCGTCGGTGGCAGCGTCGAAGCCGGGACATACGAGCAGGGACTTCATCTCGGACGCGAACGCGAAGGTCCCTCCCGGCGTCGCGTAGTAGAACGGCTTGATGCCCAGGCGATCGCGCGCGGCAAACAGGCAGCGGCGATCACCGTCCCAGATGGCGAAAGCATACATCCCCTGGAGTCGCGCGAGGCAGTCCTCGCCCCATTCCCGATAGGCCTGCAGCAGCACCTCGGTGTCGGTGCGCGTGCGGAACGTGTAGCCGCGTCCCTCCAGCTCGGTACGCAGCTCGCGGTGATTGTAGATCTCGCCATTGAATACGATCCAGCACTTCCCGTCGCCGGTCGGCATCGGCTGCAGACCGCGGTCTGAGAGATCGAGGATCGCGAGGCGGCGGTGGCCGAGCGCCACGCGCACGAGGGCGCGGCCGTCCCATTGCCCCGTATGCGGCACCAAGTGGTGCACGAACCCGGCCATGCCCTCCCAGCCAAGCAGGAAGCCCTCGCCGTCCGGCCCCCGGTGGGCCAGCCGGTCGGTCATGCGTTGCAGGACCGCGGGGTCGATCGGAGCTCCCTGAAGACTCACGAGGCCGGTGATGCCGCACATGCTAGTTCGCCCTTCCGGTGTGTGTGGTGGTCATGCCGGGCTCTCGGCGCGTTCGATTTCATCGGCGGTGCGGCCCCAACCGAACATCCGCACGCGCGCGATGCGCCCGCGCACAGACTGCTGCCAGCGGTATCCGCGCTCCGCGTATTCGCGCGCGCGGGCGAGCCAGCGATAGCGGCTGCGCACCCAGCGGTATTTCGTGACGTCGAGCTCGGCCCCGAACTTGGCCTTGAAGTCCCCGAGCCCCATGAAGTCGAAGGTCTCGCAACCCGCGGCCATCGCTCGCGTCATGACCGTCCACGTAAGCAGCTCGGTCGGCCGGAACCAGCGATGCGCCGTCCGGTGGGCCCACGACCACAGGAGCAGCTCCCGGCCGTCGAGCGTGAACAACCCCGTGGCGATGTTCACGTTCTCAGGCATGTAGACGGAAACCGCCAGCAGCTTGCCGGCCGCGCGCATATGGCGGAAGAACTCGCGCGCGCGCTCCGGTCCGAACGAGACGGTGTTGCCGCCGCGCACGAACACTTCCTCGAGCTGCGCGTAGTGCTCGGCCACGATCGCTTCGTCGTCCTCGATCCGGGCCACGAGCCCGAGCTTCGCGGCGCGACGAATGTTGCGTCGGGCGCTCTCTTTGAGTGCTTTCATCATGCGGGCCTCGTCGCCTGGGTAAAGGCGGGCGCGGTAGGTGGGCACCGCCTCCGCTCGAAAGCCCAGGGCCTGCATCGGGCCGGCGTCGAGGCCGCCGCTCAACAGCTCGACATGATGGATCCCATGGTGGCGTTCAAGGAATGGGACCAGGCTCCTGATCAGCTCATCGGTAGAGACGCGCGCCGGGTCGAACACGGGTCCCATGGCAGGGGTCTGCCAGCCGGGGAGGGGCGAGCCGTACAGCCGCAGCAGTCCGAGGCGAACGAGCAGGCCGGGGATCGCGCCGACGACCTCGCCGTCTCGCTCGAACACGAGATACAGCGGCGTGCCGTGACCGCACGCCTCCAGCCACTCGATCCAAGGGCGCTTATGGACGATGCGGCACTGCGGGAAGCGGGCCACCAGCACGTCCCAATCATTCCGTTCGGCCCCTGTCGCCGGCCGGACGGTTATCATGACGGTTTGCGACATGTCGCCTCGACCACGTGTTCGCGCCGACCGGCGCGAATCTGCGTGGCGCCCAGAGCGGCGAGCGCGCGGCGAATCTGGCCGGCGGTCCGCATCCGCTTGAAGCGATCGGTGAGCTCGTCGTACGTGTCGAGCCGGCACCAGTCCTGATGCTGCGCCCGCGTCAGGTTCGGATAGATGTGACAATACGCCAGGCAGGGGGAGACGCGGCTCAAGAGCGTCTGCAATGGTCGCGCGCGCCGCACCGCCCAGTGCAGTGGGAAAAACACGCGCACCAGGGCGTCGGTAATGCGCCGGGCGCGCGCCGGCGGCAGCCGCTTCAGGATCATCCGGTAGAAGGGCGTGAGCTTCGTCAGCCGGGACAGCGTCCAGGTGTAGTGGTCGACCACGAGCCGCCCCCCGGGCGCCACCATGCGCCACAGCGCGGCGATGCTCTCCTCCGGCGACGGGGTGTGCTGGAGAACGCCGAGGCACAGCACGACGTCAAACGATCCCGCGGGAAAGGGCAGGGCACGGATGTCTGCTTGCGCCACCGCGTAGTTGGCGCGCTCGCCGATGTTGCGCCGGTTGACGTCCACCGCACCGCTCAGGTCGATGGAATGGACCAGGGCGCCCGCACCTACCAGCAGCTCGGTGAAGCGACCGGCACCGCATCCGGCTTCGAGGACCCGGAGACCGGCGAACTGCGCGAGCGGCATGCCCGCACAACGCACGAGGCGCTGCTCCGACAGGCGCGCCCCCGTGTGGCTATCGAGCTGCGTGAGGGAATGCAGGTTCCACTGGAGCCCGAACGCTGCGGCATAATCGTCGGAGGACACGAAGCGCGGGATCCCGCCGACGATGGGCACCCGCTCGCCGCCGGCGGACACGAGGGCGTTTCCCCCCCCGTCCGGCCAGAGCGGCGCTCCGGTTCGCGGGGACACGAACCCGATCATGGCGTCGCGCGTCGCGGCACGTTCGGGGGCGGCGGGCGTCACTGCGGCCACTGTCCGTTCCCACTGTGCACATGAGCACGTTCCGAGCCATAGTGCCCGTTCGCAGCCGCGAGCACCGCCTGGTAGATCTCGATGACGCGCGCCGTGAGGAGCCGCTCGTCAAGCTGACGCGCGGCCTCTCGCCCCCGCCCGGCGGATCGCTCGTCGCGCCGAAGTGTCCGGTCGAGCGCAGCGGCAATCGTCTCCGGGGAGTCGTCGGCGCACACCTCGCACCCGGGAATGCCTTGGAGGCGCAGCGGCACGTCGGCCACCGCGACGGATACCACGGGGAGATCGCACGCCAAGGCTTCCTTGACGGCGTTGGGGGAACCCTCTTCTCGCGAAGTGAACACGAGTGCGTCGCAGGCGTTCATGTAAAACGGCATTTCGTCGTGCGGCACTCTCCAACCGATCACGAGCTCCGCCGCCACGGTGCGATTCAGCCGCTCGACGGCCTCGCGCGCGAGGTCGTAACGCTTGCGCGGGTCCGCCGGATCGCCCACGAAGAGGATGCGACGTCCGTCGCGAGGCAGCCCGAGACGCTGGCAGGCCTCCGCGCGCGGGATACAGCGGAACAACTCGAGATCGAGGCCCGACGGCACGATGTGCGTCGGAATGGAGTCTGTGAGGTAGCGCTGTAGGTGCGCGGAGACCAGGATAGCCGCATCGGCGCGGCGCGCCACCCGTCGCGACAGCCACTGCAACAGCCGCCCGGCCGCCGTGGGGCGGCCGTCGCGACCGAGGATCCCGAATAGGTCGTCGCCTCGGAACGTCACGACGAGCGGAAGCCGCTTCGGGAGGGCGAGCAGGCCGCTCTGGCCGAACTGCGCGTGGATGAGATCGTACCGCGGTCGGCCTCCCCCATTCCTCTGCATCAGGCGACGTCGGAGCCGCACCCACGCCGCCAGATAGCGCAGCGGGCGCCTGCCCCCCCGGAACGAGAAGACGTCAACGTCCACGCCCGCCGCCCGCAGGAAGCGAACCTGGCGCGCGATGAAATGCGCTGTGTGCCCGGGGTCGCTGGCCCACTCGCTGGTGATCATCAGGACGCGCAAGGGCGTGTCGCTCACGCGCGCCCGCTCGGCACGGGGCGCGGCACGCGGCCGCTCGCGGGCGCAGCCCGCTGGTGGTGCTCCAGATACTCGATGAAGGCGTTGTCGATGTCGACTTTGTCGAACAGTCGCTCCGCCGTGCGGCGCCCGTTGGCTCCGAGCTCCTGTCGCAGCGTCACGTCCGTCGAGAGCGTCCGGAGTGCTTCCACCAAGCCAGGTCCGTCGCCCGGTGCGACCACGATCCCCACGCGGTGCTGGCGCACGAACGCAGCCGGCTCGCCCTCGGCCACGAGCACGACGGGCCGACCGCTGGCCATGGCCTCGTACAGCTTGGACGGGGTCGCCCCGGGAATGTGTGTCGCGAGGGGCACGACCAGGAAGTCTGCCGCCGCTACGAGGGGAGGGACTTGGTCCCTGGGGAGCGGCTCGAGAAAACGCACGTTGCTCAGACCGCGCGCCTGAGCGTGCTGCATCAACTTTTCTTTCGCGGGGCCGTCGCCCATCAGAACCAGACGCAGCCTCGGATCGGCGCGGAGGGTCTCCGCGGCGTCCAACACCCGATCCAGACCCTGAGCGAGTCCGTGCAGGCCCGCGTACAGCGCCACACATGTGCCGGCTTCGTTGTCCCCGAAGGCCGCGCGCGCAGCCGCGGTCCGCCGGTCGGGGTGAAAGGTGCGAGTGTTCACGCCGTTCGAGAAATGATACGTGCGGCAATATGGAAAGCGCTCCACGATGTTCTGGACGATGGTTTTCGTCTGGCCGCTGACCAAGGCCGCGTGCCGATAACAGAACCGTTCCAGCCACTCGGCGAGCCGATGCCCGAGACTACCGGTCCGCACAATGCCGAGTCGCACAGCGCTTTCGGGCCAGAGATCGGACACGTTGAAGACCATCGCCGCACGCGTCCGCCAGCTGAGCCAGAGCCCGGCCAGCCCGAGGAAAAGGGGCGGGCTCTCTACGATGAGGTAGTCGCAACGCCGCAGCAGGAAGGTGCCCAAGAGGCCGGCGGAGCACGTGAACGAGAAGTAGTTCGCCAGCCGACTCAGGAAATCCGGCCGCTGCGTCGGGAAGATCGGCGTGCGGATGACCTGCACCCCGTTCAACCGTTCTCGCCGCACGAGGCCACCGTACCCGGGATGGATCCTTCCCCTGGGGTAGCTCGGCATTGCGGTGAGCACCGTGACGGCGTGGCCGCGGCGCACTAGCGCGTTGGCGAGCTCAGACAGCCGCGCCTGCGGGGCCCCGATCTCGGGCGGGTAGTACTGGGTGAGGATGGTGACTCTCACCGCGACGACCCTCCGTTGCCGAGGACCGAGCGGTACACGCCGATCACGCGCTGCGTGATCTTGCGTTCGTCCAGCTCACGCACAACCTCTCGGCTGGTGGTCCGCTCACCGCGACGCAGCGCTCGCACCAGTGCGGCGGCTATCGTCTCCGGCTGGTCGTCGGCGCAGACCTCGCACCCCGTGACGCCGCGCAGCCGTTCTGGCACGTCGCCGACCACCACCGAGACGACCGGGAGATTGCACGCCAGTGCCTCTTTGACCACGTTGGGCGACCCCTCTTGGCGCGAGGTGAATACGAGCGCGTCGCACGCGTTCATGAAGTACGGCACCTGGTCGTGCGGCACTGCCCAGCCCAGAACGAGTTCGGCGGGCAGGGATCGCGCAACGATGGCGACGGCCTGCTGCGCGAGGGCGTACCGCTTGCGCGTCGAGGTCGGGCTCCCCACGAAAAGCACCAAGCGTCGGTCGGACGGGAGGCCCAGGTAGCGACGGGCCTCAGCCTGTGGGATAAGCCGGAACCGCTCCATGTCGATGCCCGAGGGAATCACGTGGGGCTGCGCCCCGCGATGCAGGAAGGCGCGCAGGTGCGCCGATACCACGATGGTCGCGTCAGCGCGCCGCGACACGACGCGGGACAGCAACGGCAAGAGCCTGCCCTGCGGCGTCAGCTGACCGGTCGTGTCGCTCAGGACCCCCTCGAGATCGTCCCCGCGGAAGGTGACGACCAGGGGCAGGGGCTTAGGGAGCGCCAAAAGGCCGCTCTGGCCGAACTGCGCGTGGATCAGGTCGTATCGCTCGCGGCGCAGGCGGCGCTGTACGTCGAGCCATGCCGCCGCGTAGCGGATGGGTTTCCCGCCGCCGCGGAACTTGAATACATCCACGCTGACGCCGGCCGCCCGCAGGAAGTCGACCTGGCGGGGGATGAACGTCGCGGTGCCTCCCCAACTGGCGCGATCGGGCCAGTCGCTCGTGATCATCAGCACGCGGATCGGCGCAGTCATCTAATCCGCTCCCAGCCGCGCGCGAGTTGTGTGGCGCACGTAGTGCCGGTACAGCAGCGGCAAACCCGCGCGGGCGAGCCCCTTGAGGCGACGTACGACGAGCGCGCTGGTCCAGCCCCGGAATTGCGCGAGCTCGCGGATCCGGTCGGACGAGGTTCCCACCCTGGGGCTGAAGCGCCCGAGCACGCGGCAGTCGTTCAGCGATCGCGGCGACAGCCACGGCTCCGACGTGAAGAGATATCGAATCCCCGCGGCGGCCGCCGACTCGAGCACCTGGCGCGAGATGTCGCCGCCCGGGACGGACGCCGTCAGGCACGGCGCACCCAGGATCGCGCTGATTGCGTCGCTGCCCGTGCGCCACTCCTCGATCATCCGCTCCGGAGTGAGGTCGGGGAAAATGTCCGGGTGCGTGTGCGAGTGGGTCCCCACGACGTGTCCGCAGCTGGCGAGATAGCGGATATCACTCGCCGTCGCAAAGGTGCGCTGGCCGATCAGGCTCGAGACGATGAAGAAATGCCCGGTCCAGCCGCGCCGGGCGAGCGTGTCGCCCGCGTGCACCGCGCTCTTCCCGCCGTCGTCGAACGTGAGCACGACGAAGCGGCCGGGCCGCGTAAAGTCGATGTCCGTCACCCGCGTCGGGCGCGCATCACTCGCGGCAATCTGGGTCAGATGGTCGGCAAACGTCCGCCGCGTGAGCGTGTAGGGCAGGGCGCCGGGGCGCTGGAATCCGGTCCCGGACGGCTCGTCCGTGATCTCGTGATACCCGAAGCTCGCGATCATGGGATGCGCACTCATGAGGACGCTCATCGCGTGAGGGGCATGGGAGTCGTCCTACGAGTGCGGCGGCGCAGCGGGAACCAGTGGTCGATGATGCCGTGGAGGTAGCCCACACCGTAGGAGAGATGCATCACGGCGAACACGGCGGCGAGCGCGGTGGCGCAGCGAACGCCGTCTTTGCGAGCCGCCAGCGCCGCGCCGGTCAGGACCAACGCCCCGTACGTTCCCACGATGCCCGCCAACAGCTCGCGCGCCGTCGGCAGCGCGATCCCCAGCGCGGCGGTCACGACGAGACTCAACACGAACAGCGGCGGCACGAGCTGGCGCGTCATGATGCGCACGGCCTTCCGCGCGACGAGCGGCTTGAAGTACCCGTACTGATAGAACATTCGCGCGACGGCACCGAGCGAGCGGCGCCCGTAGTATTGCGACACGACATCCGGCAGCAGCAGAACGCGCCCCCCGCGCCCGATCAGACGGAGGTTGAACTCGTCGTCCTGGTTGCGAACCAGTTCCTCATCGAACATCCCGACACGCTCGAACAATTCTCGCCGGAAGCAGCCGAACGGCACCGTATCCACCCAGCGGCGCCCCGCCACCCCAATCCGGAAGTACGCGTTCCCAACGCCCAGGGGATGCGCGAACGCCAAGGCGATGGCACGAGCCGTGGCCGTGTCGTCGGCGGGTAGCGTGATGACGACCCCACCGACATTATCGGCCCCAGTCTCTACCAACGCATTGACGAGACGCGACACGTAGTCGGGTGGGTAGATGCCGTGGGCGTCCATGCGAATAATTACGTCGCCGGTCGCGGCCCGAATCGCCATGTTGAGCGCGGCCGGTGTGATCCGCGCGGGATTGTCGAGCACTCGGACGCAAGGATGGAGTGCGGCGAAACGCTCGACGATCCCGCGTGTCCCGTCGTCACTCCGGCCATCGGCCACGAGCACTTCTACGCGATCCAAGGGGTAATCGGTGGTGAGCACCGATTCCAGGCACGGGCCGATGTAGGCCGCCTCGTTCCGGCACGGCATCACGATCGACACGCGGGGACGCCCGTTCGGGTTCACCATACGAGCCGGTACTCGCGGAGCCACAGTTCCAATGCGAGCACCGACACCAGCCGCCGGTACAGTCCCTCGCGACTGAGGGTCCCCGTGTGATCGCCCCCGCCGGCTCGCCGGAAGCCGTCCAGCCAGCCGCGTACCACTGCGGGCTCGGTGCAGGCCGTCGTCCGCGCGTCGGGGCCGAGCAACAGATCCGCCAGCGCTGTGTGCAGCTCGGGCGGCGCCATGACGTCGAGGGGAATGCTGAACCCCCGCTTGCTCGACCGCGCGACGTGAGTGGGGAGCCAGCGAGCCGCCAAGGCACGTAACACCTGTTTGCCCTTCCGGCCGTCGGTCTTGAGCGAGTGGGGGAGCGAGAGTCCCAGGTCCACGACGTGCTCGTCCAACAGCGGCACACGCACCTCGATGCCGGCGCGCATACTCATCATGTCTACCTTGCGCAACATCTGTGACGGCAAGCTCACCGCGAACTGGCTCTCGGTCAGGCGCCGCGACAGCCGCTCGAGACCGACGTTCCCGTTGGCATGCCGGTCGGCGTAGAGCCGGTACACGGGTGCCAAACCCTCTCGGGCCGCCGCCGGGACCAACGCCGCCTTCTGCGACTCCGAGAGGTAGTTGGAGAGGCCCGCCATCAGGACGGCGGCATCGCTGCGGCTGGCTTCGGCGAGTGCCGCTGCCTTGGACACCTGCCGACCCCAGTTCTCCGTCCAGGGCGTGAGGCGGTCGCCGACCGCCACGGCGGCGCGCGTGGTCCAGGGCGGCAGTTGCGTCAAGCGCATCAATGCGTTGGCGCGCCAGAAGAGCGGGTAGCCGCCGAAGCCCTCGTCTCCGCCGTCGCCCGACAATGTGCAGATGATGCCCTGCTCACGGACGGCGCGGGCGATCCAGTAAGTCGGGATCAGACTGGTATCCGCGAACGGCTGGTCGAAGTGCCGCAGCAGGTCGAGGATCGCGTCGGCATGCAGCGCGCCCGGGGGCAAGTCGACGGTGACGTGGCGCGTCCCGTAGTGTGCGGCCACTGCCTGCGCGCTGGGCGTCTCGTCGTGGCTCGCTTCCGGGAACCGCACGTTGAACGTGGTTGTGGCGTTTCCGGTCGCGCGCTGGCGCGCGGCGACGACGAGCGAAGAGTCGATGCCTCCGCTCAGCAACGCGGCGACCGGCACGTCCGCAACCGACTGGGAACCCACCGCGTCGAGCAGTGCCGTGGCGACCTCGTCGACACAGCCATCGAGCGTCCACCGCGCGTCCGGCCGCGCCTTAACCCTGTGGAACGAGCTGCGGTGGGCGGCCCCGTCGATTACCATGATCGTTCCCGGCGCGAGCGCCGCGACGTTCGCGAACCCCGTGGCCGGCTCGGGCACATAGCCGAGGCCGAGGAAATCGTAACACGCTTGGCGGTCAAGCTCGGGCCGGAAGCCCGGCAGGGCTGAGATCGCCTTGATCTCGCTCGCGAACACCCATTGGCCGGCGTGCTCGGTATAGAACAGCGGCTTCACCCCATACCGGTCGCGGGCCAGGAGCAGGCGTCGGCGGGTACGGTCATAGATGGCGAACGCGAAAATCCCACGCAGCCGCTCCGCCATCTGCTCGCCCAGGTCTTCGTAGAGATGCACGAGAACTTCGGTGTCCGACGTGCCCCGGAAGAGGTGGCCGTGGCCCTCGAGCTCCGCCCGCAGCGCGCGGTGGTTATAGATCTCGCCGTTGAACACCACGTAAACGCTCGCATCCTCGTTCGCCATCGGCTGGTGCCCTGTCGCCGACAGATCGATGAGGGCGAGACGGCGATGGACCAGCTCGCAATGGGTGTCGCGATACGCGCCCCGCCCATCGGGACCGCGGTGTGCGAGCAACGCATCGGCGCGGTCACACCATTCGGGCGCGGGCGGCAGCAGCTCGGGGTGGAAGCGTCCCGCTATGCCGCACATGCGCGCGTTGCTCCTTCCCGAGCCGCGAGCTGTCCGCTCGCCAAGGCGAGGGCCAGCACCCACCAGAAGGGCTTGTAGGCGACCAAGTTGGTGCTCACGTTCGCCACGAGGAACACCGCGATCAGCGCGAAGGGCGCAATACCGTAGGGGCTGGTGCGGCCCCGCCACGCCGCCACGACGCAAATTCCGAGGCCGCTGAGAAACGGGACCGCGCCTGCCAGTCCCAGCGCCGTGAACAGCTCGAGCCAGAGGTTGTGTGCGTCGCGATGCTCTCGCGCCATGTCGGTGGTGCGGGCGGCGACCTCGTACTGGTTATTGATCGGACCCCACCCGGCCCACGGCTTCTCGAGCGCCATATCCACGAGCGATGGCCACAGCTGCTCCCGGCCCGCCAACGTTCCCGTTTCCGCCGTCGCCTCGAGGCGGTTCTTCATCACCGTTGCGGTGAACGCGGCGTACGTCAGCACTCCGAGCGCCAACGCGGTGACGGTCCCATTCCGCAGCCGCGCCTTGAGACTGCCGCCGGCCGTGAACATCAGCGCCACCAACCCGCCGCCGAGCGCGAGCAGACCGCCGCGCGACCCCGTCTCGATGATGGCGGCGCCGATCAAGACGCCGATCGGCAGGGCCGCGAGGCGGATTTGTCGTGACGTCCCGCGCCGTCCGTAGGCGAGGCCGAGGAGCGTGACCAGCCCAGCAGCCAGGAGAATCGCGCTGAAGTTCGCGTTCTGCCCGAAGGCCGTGACACGCTCGCCGCCGGTCCATACGGTGTAGGAAGTGCGTCCCACGCCGATCATGGGCAACACCGATCGTGCCAGCGCGGAGAACACGTAGCACCACAGCGCCGTGACGCCAACCCCGACGCGGCTGAAGAGGTTGAGACTGGCCCAGCCGACGAGGATGGCCTCGACCAGCACGATAAAGTAGTGGCGGACGTCGCCGAAGTTCACCCACCCGTGGACCAGGCTCGACACTGCGAAGACCCACAGAAAGCCCGCGAACCACAACAGCGCGGGGGGGATGCGTCCGTAACAGGCACGCAGTGCCAGCGGCGTCGAGGCGAGGAACAGCGCGGCCGTCATCGCGGGGATCTCCCACCCGCCCCGGTCCGGCATCTCGAAGTTGAACGAGAGCACCATAAGATAGAACGCGGCCAACACGATGCGATTGACCGGCGTGTCGGTGATGGCACGCGCCGGAGCGGTGTAGGGAAAGGTCCCGACCGCGCTAGCCACGGGCCGTCTCCACGATCGTACGCAAACGGCCGAGCACGGTCACGCGGGCTTCGGCGGGAAGGCCTGCCACGAACGCCACGGGCATCAGAAGGGCGAGACTCAGCGCTACGCCGACGGCCCATCCGATCCAATGATGCGCCACCAGCCGTTCGCCCAAGGCCGCGGTGGCGCCAAACATCAGCAGCATGACGGCCAATGGACGGGCGGTCGACCAGACCAGGAGCCGGGCAGGGCGGTGTAGGCACCGGTCCACGAGCAGCGGGTACGCGATCGTCTGCACCAGCCGGCCCACTAGTACGCCGAGGCAGACGCCGACAATGCCGAGCGAAGGTGCGAGAGCGATGGAGACGCCGACGATGGCAACACCGGCCACCGCGGCGACCCAGACGCGCAGGCGGGGCTGAAGC
>Ga0209488_10000837_pt1 | contig 26163 bp, 22 predicted proteins | sample Rivendell_Oct201_8_FD_188349 | JGI IMG/M metagenome (GOLD analysis project Ga0209488, IMG submission 188349) | Vadose zone soil microbial communities from the Eel River Critical Zone Observatory, Northern California, USA -... | ecosystem: Environmental > Terrestrial > Soil > Vadose zone >...
CGCGGACGATCGGGTTCTGGAGGATGTAGAGCAGGTCGGCGGTGTACCGCCAGAGCTCGTGGGTGGAAGCCCGGGTGACCTCCGCGCGGAGCTGCCGCCACGCGGCGGCTCGGTATAGCCGCGACCGGTCTGGATCAGACGCGCGCAGGTGAGCTGCGACAGTCTCGCGGACAGTGTCGTGGAGGACGAGGCCGTCGTCGCTCAACTCCACGAAAGGCAGGCCCAAGAGGCGATCGAAGGCGTCCTGCGGGGCCCCGTCCGGAAGCATCGCGCCGAGCAGCGACATCGTCGGGCGACGGACGACCGCGGCGGCATCGAGCGCCTGGCGAGTCACGGGATCCAGGACGTCGAGATAGAGCTCGGTCAGCTCCTCGACGATTGCCTGGACAGTCACCGCTTCGATGCTGATCTCCGGGCGATTCTGCAGCGCGGATGCGGCGAGCTTCAGGGACAGTGGGTGTCCGCGCGCGAAGCGGTCGATGCGCTCGGCGTTCGCATGGTCGACCCCGGCCAGCCGGAGGAGTGTCTCGGCGTCGTCCCGGGGCAGCCCACCGAGGGGCAGGCTGCGGAACAGTCCGCCGAAGGCGCTCGCCCATCCTGTCATGGGCGGCTCGCGACCCGAGAGGACCACGCGGACGTTGTCGCTCAGCCCGGTGATGAACCGCTGCTGGAGCCATGAGTCGAAGAGCCGGAACACCTCGTACGTGTCGAGGATCAGGACGACCTGTTCACCGAGACGCTCCAGTCGGGCCGCGGCCTCCGTCGTCGTTGGGAGTTCGGCGCCGGTCGCGCTTGCCAGTGCGGCCAGGAAGCCGCGCTCGGTCGGCTCGATCGTCCGGCAATCGAGGCGGAGCACCGTTGCGCCGCGCTCGCGTGCCTCCACCGCGAACGCCTGAACGAGGGTCGACTTTCCGACGCCGGCGAGGCCGTGGACGAAGACGACCAGCGGGCCGCCTTCACCAAGCAGTTGGTGAAGGATGGCCCGCTCGTCTTCGCGCCCGACCAGTCCCGCGGCCTGTTCTTCGATCAGCTGCCGGACGGTGACGGTCATCGGTAGAGTCTGCGCCCTCGTCGATCAGGCCGCGGCGCGGATCCTCGCCTGTGTGATGGCGGTTGGACCCGCGAGGACCGCGAAGTCGCGCGAGGAGATGTTGGCGAAGTTCGGGTTGGCCGCGACAGACTTGAAGAGATCGCTGCTCGCGAACGTCTCCATCGCCGCGCGATCGGTCCAGGTGTAGATCCCGCCGTAGGTGTTGGTCGCTTCATCGGCCAGCCAGGTCTTCGAGACCAATCCCGGCACGTCGGCGAAGACCGGGGCAAGCCCGTCGCATGCCTTGCGGTAATCGCCGTCGCTGAGATCCTGGAGATTGAAGTTGACGATCTGGACGTGCATGACGATCTCCTCTGCCGTTGGTGCTTGACCCGGCGACCGTACGGCAGAAAACCGCCCGGAACCTGCGTGCTTCATGAAGAGAATCTGAGGATTGCAGCGGGGCGTTCGAGTATCGTGTTCCGATCCACTCTTGTGCCCGGAGGAGAAGCCCGTGATGCACCGGAGCCGACGGCTGCACGCCGTCCTCGTGTCGCTTTCCATGCTGTCCGCGAGCCTGCTCGCAGCTGGGCCCGCAGTTGCCGCCCACAACGGGCCGCTGGGCAATTACAAGCATCTCGTCGTCATCTACGAGGAGAACCACAGCTTCGACAACCTCTATGGATCCTGGGGCGACGTCAACGGTCAGCACGTCACTGGTCTTGCCGACGCCGATCCGGCGCACACGACCCAGGTCGCCCAGACCGGCGTCCCCTACACATGCCTGAAGCAGCTCGATGTCAACCTCAACACCGATGCCGCAGGCAACACGCTCGACAAACAGTCCCAATGCAACCCCGAGACCGTGACGTTTCCGGACGCCACGACCACCACGTACACGAGCCACTTCCTGAACGCGCCCTTCAACATCGATACCTACATCCCGGCCGACGCCACGACCTGCCCGCGCCCGAACAAGGAATTCAGCTTCTCGAATGGGATCATGAACGGCGCCCTCCAGCCAGACGGCGTCACCCCAGTCGGCCTGCCCGGCGGCTGCACCCGCGACCTCGTCCATAAGTTCTACCAGGAGCAATACCAGCTCGACGGCGGGAAGCAGGACCGGTATGTGACCGGCAGCGACTCTGTCGGGACGGTCATGGGCTACTACGACAGCACGAAGCTCCCGATCTACAACTATCTCCATGCGAGGGGCGCGCCACGCTACGTGATCGCCGACCAGTTCTTCCAGGCGGCGTTCGGCGGCTCCTACCTCAACCACCAGTACCTGATCGCCGCCCAGCCGCTCCTCTGGCCTGACGCGCCAGCGACACAGCACGCCCGCCTCGATACCGCGGGATTCCCGCGTGGAACCAACAATCCGTACCCGCTCTACAAGGCAAACCAGACCTCGGTCGACGGCAACGTCACCCAGGTCTGCGGTGTGCCCACGACGATCTCGGGCCTCGCCTGCGGCGACTGGGCGGTCAACACCCTCCAGCCACCGTGGGAGCCGCAGGGCAGCTTTGGTGCGGCAGAGCCCGCCACCGACGACACCAAGACGGCGCTCAACATCGGCGACCGGATGAGCGACGCCGGTGTCAGCTGGGCGTGGTATGCCGGCGGCTGGGACAACGCGAACGGCAACAAGATCGGGGCTGGCTGGACGAACGGCTCCAACGGATCCTCCTGTACGGACCCGAACGTGTCGACCGCCGACGGGCAGTACCCGAATTGCCCCGACTCGAGCTTCCAGTTCCACCATCAGCCCTTCAACTACTTCTCTCGTTATGCCCCCGGTACGGCCGATCGGGACGCGCACCTGAAGGACGAGGTCGAGTTCATCGCCTCGGCCCAGGACGGCACCCTGCCGCAGGTCAGCTTCGTCAAGCCGCTCGGCAATGAGAACGAGCATCCTGGCTACTCGAGCGAACCGAACGGCAGCGATCACCTGGTCGACCTGATCAAGGCGATTGAAACTGGGCCACAGGCCGGCAACACCCTGATCGTGGTCACCTATGACGAGTTCGGCGGCAGCTGGGACCACGTCTCACCGCCCGGCCTCGGCACAAGCGGTGCCCACGATCAGTTCGGGCCCAGCACGCGGATCCCGGCCATCCTGATCGCCCGCAACTTCACGTCATCGGGCGTCGACCACACCGTGTACGACACGACGTCGATCATGGCCACGATCGAGCACCAGTTCGGTCTCCAGCCGGTCGACGCGCGTGTGCCGGACGCGACCTCGCCGGCCGTTATTCCGCGCGACAGCCTCGTCGCCGATCTGGGGAACGCGATCTCGAAGGGTGGCTCGGGCCACTGATCGAGCGCCTACGCGACAAGCGCCCGAGCTGCGTGGTCCGACTCCCGGCGGGCCGCGCAGCTCCCAAGAGCGCCCTGGCATGAACCCGCAGCCGTCGGCGCAGCATGACGCAGCCGCGCCACCGGGCACCGTCATCCGACGACTTCCAGCAGTCGACGACGCCCAGATCGAAGGGCTGTCAGACCTGCTGATCGACTGCGTCGATGGCGGCGCCTCGGTCAGTTTCATGCATCCGCTCGCGCCGGCCAAGGCATCGGCATTCTGGCGCCGCGTGGCGGCTGGCGTCGCCGCCGGTCAGCGCGCGCTGCTGGTGGCCGAGGACGAGACGGGCATCGTCGGCACCGTCCAGCTCATGCTGGACCAGCCCGAGAACCAGCTGCACCGGGCGGACCTTTCCAAGATGCTGGTCCACCGCCGCGCCCGCCGCCAGGGCCTCGGCGCCGCCCTGATGCGAGCCGCGGAGCAGATGGCTGTGGACTGCGGCAGGACGCTGCTCGTCCTCGACACCGTGACCGGCAGTGACGCCGAGCGCCTGTATGCCCGGCTGGGTTGGGTCCGCGTCGGGACGATTCCGGATTACGCCCTGCTATCGCACGGCGGGCTCTGGGGCACCACGCTCTATTACAAGGCGCTGTGACCGGGTTGGTCCATGCGTTGAGGCAGGAGCGCCGCGATCATTCCCTCGGCGACGAACCGCCCATACCGCTCAAGTGGCCAGCGCTGACGCAGCACGAGCAGTTCGTACAGTTCGGGTGAGCTGTACGCCCACAGGACGTCGCGGGCATAGTCGAGCGTGACTCCATCGCGGAAGTCCCCGCGCTCGAACAGCTCCCGGGCGTTGTGCTCCATGCGCGCGAGGCGGGCGCGATCCAGCTCGTCGAGCACCGATGCGATTTCCGGGTCCGTGGCTGCGGCGGTCCGCATCAGGAGCGCAATGGGTGCCGCCAGCGGCGCAACCTCAGTCGTGAAGGCGCCCCAACGCCGCATCACCGTGTACGGATCTCGTTCGAGCGTCCGCATCTCGTCGGAGCGCTGCTCGGCTGGAACCGCTCCGGTGCCCTCCAGCCCCTTTTCCGAGATCGCCCGGACCAGACCGGGCTTGCCTCCGAACCCCTTGTAGATCGTCTCGACCGAGACGTCCGCGGCCTCGGCGATGGACGCGATCGTGGTCCCGGCGTAGCCACGGTCGAGAAACAGATCTCTCGCTTCCGCGAGGATCGTTTCGCGTGTCCGAAGAGCCTGCCTGCGGCGCCGACTGGAGTCGTACCTGCGCTTGGGCTTGACAGGATCCCCGGTTCCTTCCATAGTCATGTATCCATTCTATACCACTGTAGCGAACACATTCAAGGAGTCTGGACAGCAATGACTGAGATGACGGGCGAAGGCCCTCGGGCTTTGGTCAAACGCCTGAGCGAGGCCGTGAACGCCCATGACCTGGAGGCGCTCACCCGCTGTTTCGCCGAGGACTATCGGAACGAGACGCCGGCGCATCCCGCGCGGGGGTTTCGGGGCCGGGCGCAGGTCCGCCGCAATTGGGAGCAGATCTTCGCTGCCGTGCCTGACATCACCGTCGAGGGCCGCTCGATCGCTGACTCCGATTCGGTCTGGTCCGAGTGGGAGATGCGCGGGACCCGTCGGGACGGATCGCCTCATCTCATGCGGGGCGTCGTGATCTTCGGAGTCGAAGGAAGCGAAGCGACGTGGGCTCGGTTCTATCTCGAGCCTGTCCAGGAGGGCGGCGGAGATGTCGACGAGACCATCCGTCGGGCGGTGGGCGTCGGATCGAGCCCGGACGCCGCGTCGGAACGCAGCCACACCGAGCTCGGTCGGTGATCGTCGTCGCGGGCGGAAGCGGCACCCTCGGGACTCGATTGCTGACCCTGTTGGGAGATCGTGGGCTGGATCTCCGGATCCTGACCCGAGACCCGGACAAGGCTCGGTCGTTCGTCGGGAACGAGGTCGAGATCGTGCCGGGCGACGTGACGGACGCGCCCACCCTCGAGCGCGCGGTAGCAGGGGCCCGCACGGTCGTGTCGGCGATCACCGGCTTCGGCCCGGCCAGGGACATCAGCCCTCGGACCGTCGACTGGCAGGGCAACGCGAACCTCATCCGGGCGGCCAGGGCCGCCGGGGTTGAGCACTTCATCCTGCTCTCCGTCTGCCAGGCCGCGCCGGACCATCCGATCGAGCTCTTTCGGATGAAATACCGGGCGGAGGAAGAGCTTCGCGCCAGCGGTCTCGCCTGGACCATCATCAGGCCGACCGCCTACATGGAGACCTGGGTCCAGATTCTCGGAGACCCGTTGCTCGAGACGGGCGGCACCCGAATGTTCGGCCGAGGGGAGAATCCCATCAATTTCGTCTCGGCTGACGACGTCGCCGGGTTCGTCGACCTTGCCGTGATGGATCAGGCGATGCGCGGTGCCACCGTCGACGCCGGCGGACCCGAGAACCTGACCATGACCCAGGTTGTCGAGACCTTCCAGGCGGTGACCGGCGCGCGCGGCAAGGTGAGCCACGTTCCCCTTCCGATGCTGCGGGCGATGTCGTCGTTGATGAAGCCCTTCAACCCCACGATGGCCGGATTGGCCAGGGCGTCCGTCGTCATGGACACACGGGACATGACCCTGGATGCGTCGGAGACGCGCGCGCGGTACCCGTCGGTCGCGGTGACGTACCTGGCCGATCTTGTCCGGAAGGACTACGCGGATCGACCGTCCAGCGCGCGCCGGGACGGGCAGGGGCAGGCCTGAGAGTTCGGCGTCACAACTCGCCGGGGTCCGTGGGCCGCCGTCGACGCAGGAAGCTCGGCACCTCGAGGTCGACCTCCTCGTCGGTTGGCGTGCCGGTCGAACGCTCTTGTCTCAATATCGGGTGCGGTTCGTCGACGACATGACTCTCGTCCACGCGTGCCTCGGCCCGTGGATTCGAGGCGGCAACCGGCCGGCGCTTGCGCCCGCCGTTCACCGCTGACGCCGCTTCCAGGGGCTCCGGTGCGGGCTCGGGAAGCTCGGCCCGCTCGGGAGGCTCGGACCGCTCGGGAGGCTCGGACCGCTCGGGACGGTCGGCCAGCAAGGCCCGCTCGGGAAACTCGGCCCGCTCGCCATGCTCGGCTCGCTCGGGGCCCTCCGGATGCTCGGCCCGCTCGGCCACCTTCGGCTCGACGACCTTCCGCTCTCGCCGGCGGGTCTCGGCATCGGCGCCCTTCGGCCATGCCATTCCCGTTGCGATCAGCGTGATCACGACCTCCTCGCCGGCAGGGCGATTGAGGCTCGCCCCGAAGATCACGTTGGCGTCCGGGTCGGCACTCGCCCGGATCTCGTCGGCGGCCACGCGGACCTCGCGCAACCGAAGGTCGGCCGGCCCGGAGACGTTGAACAGGATCTCTCTCGCGCCGTCGATGCTGGCCTCGAGCAGCGGGCTCGACACGGCCTCGCGCGCGGCGTCGATCGCCCGGTTCTCACCGCTGCCGCGACCCAGGCCGATGAGGACTGGTCCGGCGTCGTTCATCACGGAGCGCACGTCCGCGAAGTCGAGGTTGATCAGGCCGGAGCCGGTCAGCAGGTCGATGATGCCTCGCACCGCCTCGAGCAGGACGTCGTCGACGATCCTGAAGGCATCGACCATGGAGGTGTCGTCGGCGACCACGTCGCCAACGCGGGCGTTCGGGATCGTGATGATCGCATCGACGCTTGCCGCGAGGTCGGCCTCGGCGGCGTCGGCGATCCGTCGTCGCTGCGCGCCCTCGAAGCTGAACGGCTTTGTCACGACCGCGATCGTCAGGGCGCCCTGGAGTCGCGCATTGGCGCCGACGATCGGGGCCGCACCCGAACCTGTTCCGCCGCCGAGACCGGCAGTGATGAAAACAAGATCGGCACCGGCGACGGTCCGAGCGATCTTGGCCTCGTCCTCCTCGGCCGCCCGTCGCCCGACCTCCGGGTCACCTCCCGAGCCGAGACCGCCCGTGATCGTCTCGCCGATCCGGACCTTCGTTCGGGCGGTCGACCTGCGAAGCGCCTGGGCATCGGTGTTGCAGGCGACGAAGCTGACGCCGGGAAGTCCTGCGCCCACCATCCGATCGACGGCGTTGCTGCCGCCGCCACCGACGCCGACGACCCTGATCGCACGCGTCTCCGGTCTCCGCGTACGGCGGATCCAGCCTGGGATCAGCACGATCAGGCGAAGCGCCAGGAGCCCGCCCAGCACGATGGCGGCGAGCAGGACGACGGTCTGGACAATGTCCGTCACCGTTGGAGTCTAGCAACGGACACCACCGGTAAAACACGAAATCGGTACTGACGGGATGGCTCCATCGTCAGGTGAGACACTGGGACCAGGAGGCGCATCATGCGTGTAGCGGTGACGGGCGGGAGCGGCAAACTCGGCCGAGCGGTGGTGGGGGAGCTGCTCGACAACGACTACGACGTCATGAACCTGGATCGCGTCCCATCGAGGGATCCACGGGCACCGTTCACCCAGATCGACTTCACCGACTACGGGGAGACGGTCCAGGCATTCAGCGCGATCGACAGCCGGTATGACCATGTGGATGGCGTCGTTCACCTTGCCGCGATCCCCGGACCCGGCATGGCACCCAACGCCACGATCCTCGCGAACAACGTCATCTCGTCCTACAACGTCTTCGCGGCTGCCCACGCAGCCGGCATCAAGACCATCGTCTGGGCGTCGAGCGAGTCGCTCCTCGGCCTTCCGTTCGACGTCCCGCCGCCGTACATCCCGGTGGATGAGGACTACCCGGTCCGACCACAGAGTGCCTACGCCCTGGGCAAGGCGCTCGACGAGGAGATGGCGCGGCACTTCTGTGGCTGGGACCCGGAGCTGAAGATGATCGGGCTGCGGTTCTCCAACGTGATGGAACCGGCCGACTACGAAGCATTCCCGAGCTTTGACGCGGACCCCAGCCTGCGGAAATGGAATCTGTGGGGGTATATCGACGCGCGCGACGGTGCGCAGGCGGTGCGTCGAGCGCTCGAACTCAAGACGACAGGAATGGACGTATTCATCATCGCGGCCGCGGACACCGTCATGAGCCGGCCGAATGACGAGCTGATCGCCGGAACCTTCCCGGGCGTGCCACTCAAACGCCAGGTCGGCTCGCACGAGACCCTCGTATCGATCGAGAAGGCCCGTCGCGTCCTTGGCTACGAGCCACGCCACAGCTGGCGCGACTGAGGGCGAACCGAGTCCTGGCGAATCGCGTCGGCGTCGACGCGGCCGACGAAGGCTGGTCGGGTGGAGCCCCTGTCATGGGAACGACAGGTCGCCGACCTACACTGCGCACCGATGGTTGCCCACAGGGGATGTCGCCGTGCGCGTCCTGGTCGCTGAGGATGATGCGCGGCTCCGCGCGGTGCTCACGCGCGGGCTCGAGGCGAACGGCTATTTCGTCGATTCCGTGGACGACGGGGCCGAGGCCCTCGAATTCGTCGCGGCCTACGACTACGCGGTCGTGATCCTGGATTGGCGAATGCCCGAGCTCTCCGGTCTCGAGGTCGTCCAGAAGATCCGGGCCCGCGGTGACGGTACGGCCGTGCTCATGCTCACGGCTCTCGACGCGCCGGCGGATCGGGTCGCCGGGCTCGACGCAGGGGCCGACGATTACCTCGTCAAGCCGTTCGACTTCGAGGAGTTCCTTGCCCGAGTCCGGGCGTTGCAGCGCCGGCCAGGCAGCACCGACGGTCGGACCCTCCGGCGCGGACCGTTGACCCTGGACCCGACGACTCGCGAGGTGACCGCCACCGACTTCGCCCTGCACCTCACGAGGACCGAATTCCGGATCCTCGAGGTGCTCATGCTGCGAGCGCCTGCGATCGTCGACCGCCAGGTCATCGCGCAACACGCCTGGAAGGACGAGACCGACGCGCTCGGATCCAACGCCATTGACGTCCAGATGGCCCGACTGCGAGCCAAGCTGGCCGGGACGGGCGCCCAGATCACGACGGTCCGGGGCTCCGGATACCGATTGGTCGCGACGTGACCCCGCGATCGACCTTGGGCTTCCGACGCCTGCCGATCCGGGTCGCGGGAACGACGACGGTGCTGGTCGCGATCATGTACGTCGTGGTGGCCGGCATCGTGATCGCCATCGTCCGGCAGAACCTCATCGGGACGATCGACGGGCGCCTGCTGGGCGCGGTCGCTGCCATCCAGGCCCAGGGCGGCACGCCCCAACAGATCGCGGGCGGCACGCCGGAGGATCCGGACGCCGATCGCGATGGACGGCGATTTGGGGCTCCACTCCTCGTGTGGGTGGTCGGAACGGACGGAACCATCGCCAGCAGCGATGCGACCGCGGAGCTGCCGGCGTCGGACCGCCACGTCGCGGCTCCGACCGACGCCCGCGTCTCCGGGACGGACCTTCGAATCGCCGGTGGGCCGATCGGCAGTGGCTGGGTCGCGGTCGGCCAGACGACCGCCGACGTGGCGCGGGCGACGCAGATCGTCCTGCTTGCCGAAGCGGTGATCGCACCGGTCCTCCTGCTCACCGTCTTTTTCGGCTCGTGGGCGATCGGTCGGCGGGTGGCGGCGCCTATCGAGCGTGCCAGACGTCGCCAGCTCGACTTCACTGCCGATGCCTCCCACGAGCTGCGCACGCCGTTGACGGTCATCGAGGCCGAGACGTCACTCGCCCTCGGCTCGGCTCGCGAACCCGGCGCCGATCAACAGGCTCTGGAGCGCATCAGCGACGAGACGCATCACCTGGGCCGTCTCGTCAGCGACCTGCTCTGGCTTGCCCGTTTCGACGCCGCACCGCCGGCGCCCGACGCGGCTCCGGTCGACATCGGGACCCTGGCCATGACCACCGCGGAGCGGTTCCGCGCGATCAGCGAGGGCCGTGGCCTCCGGCTCGTGACTCGCGTCACCGGGACATCGAGTCCGGTCATCACGGCCCCCGCCGAGTGGCTCGGTCGCCTGGTATCTGTCCTCCTCGACAACGCGGTGAAGTACTCCAATCCCGGCGGTAACGTGAGCGTCGAGGTGTCGACCGACGCCGGGCGCGTGCGCCTCGCCGTCCAGGACACGGGTCCCGGCATTCCGGCCTCGGAGCGCGACCGCATCTTCGACCGGTTCCATCGGGCGACGGACGAACCCGGCGGTGCCGGGCTCGGCCTGGCGATCGCCGATGCGATCGTGCGTGGAACTGGCGGTCGTTGGGAGATCGGCGATGCCCCCGGCGGCGGCGCCCGAATGGCCGCAAGCTGGACGCGAACGGGCGGCGGTGCCTATTCCGCGCGAAGCCTCGAGCAGTCAGCGGAGCTGGGCGGCGATCAGGACGCCGCGGTGTAGCGCGCAAACTCCGGCGTCCAGACACGTCGTCGTTCGGCCGTGATCATGCATCCCGCGTAGCCGGCGAGACCAGCGATCCAGTCGAGCCCGACCCGGCCCATGGCAAAGGCGGCCGTGGCGTAGGCGTCGGCCTCCGACAGCCTCGGTCCAACGACCGTCACGCTCAGGAGTCCGTCCGGCGGGCCACCCGTGTGGGGGTTCGTGATGTGCTCGCCGCGCTCGTAGGCCCCTGACGTCGCGACGGCCAGGTCGCGCGTCTCGAGGACCGTGGCGAGCATGTCCGGCAGCTCGGGGTGTCGGATGCCCACCCGCCACCGCCGCCCTGGCTCCGGTTCTCCCCTCGTGATGACGTCGCCGCCGGCGTTGAGACAGTAGTTTTGCGCTCCGGCCGCATCGAGGATGCCGGCGGCGGCCTCGACGGCCCAGCCCTTGACGAACCCCGACGGATCGAGCCCGCCGTCGGCTCGAGAAGCCTTGATGTCGAAATAGCCGTGGCTCAGCGTGCGGAGCGCGTCGCATCGCTCGAGCACCTCGCGAACGTCCGGGCTGCACGTGTCCGGTGTCAGCTCTCCTCGCCCGAGCCGGCTGATCTCGCTGTCGGGGCGGTACGTGCTGAACCGTGCATCGATGTCGCGGAGGTGATCGAACATCGCGTCGACCGCGATTTGCGGGACCGCCTCGTCTCGCAGGTCGAGGCTGATCGCCGTGCCCATGATCTGCTCGACGCGAACCGTCCGGGTCTCGCTCCCACCCGGGTCGCGCGACGGCCCACGAGCAGCATCCCCGGCGACGTCAGCCGCTGGCACGATCAATCGCGGACTGGAGCGACTCGCGATAGGCCCCGCTCGTGTACGTGGCTCCCGAGACGGTGTCGATCTGGGCACTCTGGGCCTGGAGCGCCTCGTCGTGGAGGATCGGCTCGGAGTATTGGCTGATCTCGCGCGATCGGCGGCGGTCCGAAGGCAGCTGGAGCGCCTTGACGTCGACGATCTTGCCAGCGGATTCGACGACGCGGACCTGGATGTCGCCGAACTGGGTGGGAATGACATCCCCGTCGACCTGCTGGTTTCCGCTGGTCGGCGGCTGGGCGCTGGGCGCTGGCGGGGACGACGCACGGCCAGTCGCACCCGGACGTAGGGATGCCGGCGGGCCAGATGGCCTTGTCGCACTGGGCGCCGGCGTGCCGTTGGCCACCGCCAACGGAAGATTCGAGTCGGTCGGGGCGTCCGGCGTCTTGAAGCTCAACAGGAGGACGAGCCCGAGAGCGGTCGCCACGATCGTCGCGATCGCCCGCCGCGGCGGTAGTGCGAGCGGCGCAGGCCTCGGCGTGGCTTCTGCGTATCGCCGGACTGGATCAGTACGCAAAGCGTTCCTCGTGTATCTGCGAGCCCGGAACGCGCAGCTGACGGAGGCTCTGCTTGACGGTCTCGATCATTCCCACGGGTCCGCACACGTAGATCTCGCGCTCAGTGATATCGGGCACGTTGCGCCGGAGGTGGCGGGCATCGAGGGGATCGCGCCCCAGCTCGGCACGGCGGCCGATCAGGTAGTGCACTCGCCCGCCGCGCTCCTTCAGGAGCGCCTCGAGCTCGGCGCCGAAAACCACGTCCTCCCAGCGGCTGGCGCGATAGACAAGGGTGATCGCACCGCGAGTCGCCGGCATTTCTTCGATGAGCGCGCGCAGCGGCGCGATCCCGATACCACCCGCGATGAGCAGGACCCGTGGCTGCGTTCGATTGTCGGCCGTGAAGGCCCCGTAAGGACCCTCGACGAACACCGGGGTCCCTGCCCGGAGACGCTGCATGACGCTCGTGTCATCGCCGGTGGCCTTCACCGTCAGACGCAGGTATCGGTCGTTTGGCGCGGCCGACAAGGAGAACGGATGGGCCCGCCACCAGCCGTCGCCGGCCAGGAAGCGCCAGAGGAAGTACTGCCCGGCCTGGGCTGTCAGCTCGTCCAGCCGACGGCCGGTCACGTAGACGGACACGACACCGGGCGCTTCGGCGGCGACATAGGCGACCTCGAGCCGGTGTCGGAAGAACAGCTGGACCGGCTGACCGATGCGGAACACGACGATCGCAGCGATCGTGACGAGGTAGAGAGCCACCCAGTACGCGACCGCGATCGGGTCCGACAGGAAGTCCGTCCCGACGACGAGCTGATGGCCGAACCCGAGCGCCATTCCCAGGTATGCATAGAGGTGGATGAAGTACCAGGTTTCGTACGTCAGGCGGCGGCGCGCGTAGCGGACCGACGTTACGCCGACGGCGACCAGCATCACCAGCCCGACGGTCGCCATGAGGACGTACGGATACGTCGTAAGGAGCGACCACGTCTCGGCCAGCGCATCGCTCCGGGTGGTCAGGGCGAACCCAGCTGTCGTTAGAACGGTATGAGCGACGAGCAGCCAGACGCAGCTGAACCCCACCCAGCGATGCCAGTACGCGAGCCGGGGCAGACCGAACAGCCGATCGAGCCACGGGCTTCGGGACATCAGGACGAGGCCGATCAAGGCGAGGTACGTTCCAAGGAGCGCGGTCAGCTGTCCGCCGGCGGTCAGCAGGGTGCCCGGGGTCGTGAGGTTGTTGAGACCGCCGTGCCTGATCCACATCCCCACGATCAAAAGGCCGTTGGCCACCGCAACGGCCAGGACGTCCCCAGGCCGCAGCGTCGGAGTGCGAGGAATGGAGACGCGACGGCGGCTGGACGCGAAGTCGGTCATCTTGAGCCGACCTTAGCCGAGCCTCCCTTTCGATTTCGTGACACCGCCCGGAGCTTGGCCCTTCTCCGGCGGACTCAGTCCCGTTCCGCGGTGGCAAGCACGCGCACCGCTGCATCTCGAGCCGCGAACACGGGGGCACCGCTGCTCCTGGCCACGGCGATCGAGACCGATCCCGCGACGAGCGTCTCGATCTCGGCCGCCAGCATTCGCGAATCTCGATAGCCTGCCGCCGCGATCAGCTCCTCGAGGTAGTCCTCGACTTCCTGGAAGTACTCGCGGATGATTCGCCGAGCCGGATGCGCCGGGTCCCGGATCTCGACCAAGGTGTTCAGGTATGGGCTGCCGCGATACGACTCGGTCTCGAGCCAATCCGCGACCATCTCGAAGAACAAGGGGATCCGCCTGGCCGCATCAACGCTGCTTCCATCGACGTCGGCCCGAATGCGATCGAGCCAGCGCGTGCGCGGATCTCGCAACCAGGCGACGACGAGGTCGTCCTTGGATGGAAAGTGGCGATAGAACGTCGCCTTGGCGACGCCGGCTTCGCTGACGATGGAGTCGACCCCGGTCGCCTGCACGCCGTTCTCGTGGAAGAGTTGCGAGGCTGCCGCCAACAGCCGATCCCGAGCCGATGCACGACCCGCGCCGTGGCTCATACGAAGCACGCCGCCGACCAGAGCGACGGGGTGAACGCCGAGAACATCCGCAATCATTCGTGCCGTGTGCCGACGCAGGTCGTACAGGCAGATGACGACGTCGGGCAACCTCCGGGTTACCTCGTTGATGCGCGCCTCATAGCTGATGAGATCGCCCGCAGTCTCTCCGTCGATCGCCCATTGCATGTTCCCGATGTACCGCGTCTGCGGAAAGCCGAGCCTTCGTCCCTCGGCCAGGCTCCGCTTCAGGAATGAGAGCTGACCTGACGCGTTGAACCGTCCGCCGCGCAGATAGGAGTCGGTCCAGGGTTGGACGTCGAGCTGCTTCGACGCCGCTGCAGCCGGCACATCGATCCCAGTTGCGGAGAGACGCTCGAGATGCGTATCGCGAGTATCGGGATCGACGACGTGGACGGCGCGATCGCCTTGCTCGAACCCGTCGACGATGAAGGGCAACAGGAGCTCATACGCCTCTTCCGGCCCGTCGACGAGGACGCAGACGTGGCGGTGGTCGGTGAGGTCCTCGCCTGCCAGGCGAACCGTTCGTGCCGACGTGCGCATGGCTACCTCGGGCCGCCCTCGTGTCCCCGGGTCCACGAGGGCGCATTCCAGCGACCGTATCACCCGGCTTTCTGGCTGTACAGAGACCGTTCTGTCTCATGGCGAAACGAGTTTGGGATTTGAGGTCCTCCCGCTGGGACGTTTCCTTCCGCGTGTCCGCGAGGGACGACTGCGCCCGCGTCCACCAATGAGACCGATCTGTCTCGTGCAAGACAGATCGGTATCGCCGCTGATAGGATGCCCACCGACTCACCGGGGGATCACCTATCGGAGCGAAGCACCTCATTGCCAACGTCGTCCCCGGCAGCCGTCCCGGTCGATCGCGGTCGGGCGCGCTCGAAACCCGGCTCTGAGGGATTTCCCCGGTGACGCGCAGTCGTCCCGGCCCCGACCAGCCGGCGGACCAGCCGGACGCGGAGGGAGGACCACTGGCGGTCGACTATCGCGGCCTCGCCGAGCGCGTTCCGGCGATTCTCTATCGCTATCGGCTCCTGCCACACCCGAAAATGGAGTACATCAACCCGGCGGTAACCGAGACGCTCGGGTACAACCCCGAGGACTTCTATGCCGATCCGGATCTTGCCCTGGCAGTGCTCGGCGTACCGAAGCCGGCGGTCGCCGCGGAACCCGATCCCGGCGTCTCGGGGCGCCCAATCGTTCGACGCTGGCGTCGGCGGGACGGGACATACGCGGACGTCGAGGACCGGACGATCGCGATCCGCGACCGCCAAGGCAACGTCGTGGCCATCGAAGGGGTCGCTCGCGACGTTTCCGCCGAGCTCGCGATCAGGCAGGAACTGCGAGCCAGCCGTGAGCGGCTCGACGCCGTCGTCTCCCATGTGCCGGTCATCCTGTGGGCAACCGATCGCGCGGGACGGCTGACGCTGCTTGAGGGAGCCGGCCTGAGCGCATTGGGAGTCAGGTCCGAAGACGTGATCGGGCGGACACCGGAGGAGGTGCACCCGGACACGCGCCGCTACCGTCGACACCTCGCGCTCGCATTGCATGGCCGGATTCAGACGGTCGACGTGCAACTCGGCGAGCAGACGTTCGCGACCCGCCTCGGGCCGCTCGTCGACGCGAACGGGACGATCGTCGGAGTGACCGGCGTGTCCGCGGACGTCTCGCCTGAACGACGGCTGGCAGCGGCGCTTGCCAGGGAAGGCCGCCAACGTGCAACCGTCGCCGCGGCGCTCGACCGATTCGATTCATCCCTCGACCTCGATGCACTCTCCCGACAGATCGCGACCGAGGTGCTGCTGCTCGAGGGGGTCGACCACGCCGGGATCATCGCGTTCGGGCCTGGAATCCTGACCTATTTCATCTCGTTCGAGGGTGCGGGACTGCCGATGGAGGCAGGCAGGGCCATCCCGCCGGCCCGCAGCGTGTACCTCCGCGAGAATGCCGCGAAGGGTCCCTGGGTCGAACGGTGGGTCCCGCGGGCGGCCGACGGTCGGTACGGGCTCAGCCTCGAGGCGGCCGGGCTTCGGGCCACCGCCTATGTGCCGCTTCGCCGGGGCGACACTCCGTTGGGGCTGCTCGCGGCGGGCAGCCGACAGACGAATGGTCCGGCGCTTCTCGAGCGGCAGATGTCGACCCTCGTGGAGTTCGGTGCGCTCAGCGTGGCCTTGATCGGCCCGGCGCTGAGCACCCGCAACCTCGGCGAGGTCGTCCGGCAGGAGCTGGTGGAGATCATTGAACGCGAGGCGTTCTCGCCCGTTTACCAGCCGATCGTCGCCCTCGCGGACCGATCGCCGATCGCGTTCGAGGCACTCACCCGCTTCGACGACGGCAGCCCGCCGGACCGCCGGTTTGTCGAGGCGGAATCGGTGGGCATGGGCCTTCGGCTCGAGGCAGCGACGCTCGCGATGGCGCTCAAGTCGTTGCGCGGGATCCCGGCGGGCACTGCGCTGACCCTCAACGTCTCGCCTGCCTTGCTCCTGGAGGGTCGGCTCCTGAAACGCCTCCTGGAGCCCGTCGGTCGGGCGATCATTCTCGAGATTACCGAGCACCGCCAGATCGATGACTACGAGGGTGTCCGCCGGTCGCTGCTGGATCTACCCGCAACGGTCGGCCTTGCGATCGATGATGCCGGAGCCGGGTTCGCGAGCCTCAGACACGTCATCGAGCTGCGCCCGGATTACGTAAAGCTCGACCGGAGTCTTGTCTCGGGCGTCGATCGCGACAAGGGTCGTCGCGCTGTCGTCGCCGGTATGGTCCAGTTCGCGCGAAGCGCGGGCTGCCAGCTGATCGCCGAGGGCGTCGAGGCCGAGGCAGAGCATGAGGCGCTCTTCGAGCTCGGGGTCGAATACGGCCAGGGATACCTCTACGCAGCGCCGGCGCCGATCGGGCGCGTCAGGGACTGAACCCCTTCGGACGACTGACATTGTCACGGTGGCACGTGTCTGTCGGCGAACCGACAGGACCGAAACACCCCAGGGAGACGCGCGTCAGGGAGGCAGCGCTGCGGAGAACCCGTGGCCACCCTGGGAGGATCCCACGTGTTTCATCGATCAACCTCGCGCTTCGGGCTGATGTCAGCGACGGTCATCGCCCTCCTCGTACTTTCGGCCGGCTCTGTTGCCGCCGATACCAACCCGGGCACCGGAACGTTCACCCAGAATGGCACCAGTGCCGACACCTACACGGGCGGTTGCGACTCCAACGGAGACGGAACGTCGAGCTGTTGGGATGCCGGGCTCTTCATCTTCGCCGGCAAGATGAGCGACAGCTTGTCCGGCGTCAGCCACGCTAACCAGGTCTGCGCCAACGTCGACAGCTATACCGTCAACGACGCCACGGGCGACTACATCGGTGAGCCCGTCTTCGAATCCGGCTGCAAGGTCGACCTGCCGAAGGGCACGCTGACGTTCGGTCGCAGCCTGGCGTCAGCGACGCTTGCGACGACCACGATCTCGATCCAGCAATACGTCTGCGACGAGTACACGTGCGAGCCAGGCGCCAGCCGTGATGTGACGATCAGCGGCGCGTGGACCAGCACCGGACCGACCTCCTTCCAGAAGTACCGCTCCTCCGGCGACGACGGCACGTGCCGGTTCAACGATGCGGGCAAGGGCAGCTTCCGCGATGCGTCCTTCTCAGGGACGATCGCCGGTCACAACCTTGCGGACACCTACGGCTCGATCTCCGATGGGAAGTTCACCTACCGCTCGCGGTGCAGCGAGGTCTGACCCTTCGCATCGCTCCGATGGCCCCCGCCGGGTCCGGCGGGGGCTTCCGCTTGAGTAGCGATCCTTGGATTGCCTCAGCTCCGGATGTACTTGCCCGCAAGCATCACTTTCCCGAGGACCGTCGCCCGGCCAAGCGCGTTCCGGACGTCGCCGCCGGCCGGATGGTCGCCCAACCCGAGCGGGGCCCCAAGCGCGGTCAACGTGAAGCGGTAGTGATGGGTTCCGGACGGGGGACAGGGGCCGCCCCAGCCGATCTTGCCGAAGTCGTTGCGGCCCTGCTGCGGCGAGGACGCAGTCGGCGCAATGCCCTTCGGCAGATCCCCGTCGTGACCGGCGAGGTCGAGGACGATCCAGTGGACGAAATCGCGAGCGTCCGGGTCGTCGACCACGAGGACCAGCGCCGCGGTCCCAGCCGGCACCCCGGTCCACGCGAGCGGAGGCGAGACGTTCGCGGCGTCGCACGAGAACTCGCGTGGGATCGCGTCGCCATCCGCAAAGGCGTTGGACGTCAACCGAAAGGGTCCAGCTGTGGCCGCCGACGCACTCGCCGTCGAACCGGGATTGGACGGGGTTGTCATCGGGCTGACCTCCATCGTGACCAGCGGCGGCGCCGAGGCGCTCGCGGTCCCCGGCGCCGGAACCGACCCGCTACTCGAACCGGCGCCAGGTTGCGCGCCGGTCGTGCAGGCGGCCAGCCCGACGGTGATGGCGAGAGCGGCCGCGGCACCCAAGGCGAAGCGCATGGCTATCGTCGGTCAGGATGCGCCGAGCGACGAAAGCCGGCAACTGTGGTTCGTCCCTGATCAGGACAGAAACGCCGCCCGCAATTCCGGGCTGCCTGCCGGCGAGCCTCGCCAGCCGATCGCGAGACCGTCGGCCAGTGTGCCGTCCGCCGCCCGCAGGCGCCGCAACAGGATGTTGATCTCGCGATCGACATCGCGCAGACCTCCAACGAGGTCGCTGACCTCGCCCGCCTGCCAGCGCTCGGCAAACGTGGCCATCACGGCCTCGTAGGCGGTGCCGATCGACGTCAGCGGCGATGCGCCAGATTTCGGGTGGGCGAAGATGTCGAGGAATACCGCGCTTGCCGGGTCGCGAACGAGATCGGGTGAGCGCAGGGCGCTCTTGGTCGAAGGGATGTTCCGCAGGCCGTTCGCAAGCTTGACGAGCGCAGCATCGTCGGTGGTCAGGTACTTGATGAGCTGCCACGCCTCATCGATCTGGCCTGCGCCGCTCGGGATCCCGATGATCGTCCCATTGATCGGTCCGGAGCCGTAGAGCTCGGGGCGGCCATCGGCAACGGGAAGGGGCGCGGTCCCGAAGTTGACGAGCGCACCGTTGGCGGCGATAAAGCCCACCCGCCACTCGCCGTCGAGGCTGAGCGCCAGGCGGCCCTTCTCGAAGGCATTCCCAATCGAGAATTCCTCACCGACCTCCCGCCCGAACGCGCGAAGATTCTCGAGCCCGTACCAGTCGACCAGCTCTTTCTGCCAGCGCAGCATCGCCGCCCAGGCCGGATCGTCGGCCATGCTCGAGTCGCCTGTCGGGCTGAACCAGCGCGCGCCGAACTGGTGCCCTAGTTGTGAGACAGTGTTCTCGTAGAAGCCGAAGAGCGGGTTGAAGCCGACGACGAGCAATGATCCATCCGCCCGGCGGGTGGTCAGGCGTTTGGCGTAGTCGGACAGCTCCGACATCGTTCGGGGCGGGCCGGACAGCCCGGCGGCGGCGAGCAGGTCCCGGTTGTAGTAAAGGCCGTAGGCGTCGGCCAGCATCGGCAGGGCCCAGCGCCGGTCGCCATCGCGGGTATACGACCGGGTCGCCTCGGTGAAGATCGCGTCGTCGATCTGGTCACGGTCGAGATAGGGGCCGAGGTCGACGAGTCCGCCGGCGCGCGCGTACGTGCCGAAATTGCCCGACTCAAAGGAGCTGATGATGTTCGGGCCATCGCCGCTCCGGAGCGCCTCGATGATCCGCTCGTCGTCGACGCCACCAACGAGATCGACTTTGATCGCCGGATGGCGGGTCTCGAAGTCTGCAACGACCTCGCCCAGGACGGCCAGCTCCTGCGCCGCGTAACCCATCCACAGGGTCACCGTCGTGTGGCCGAGCAGATAGGCGCTGGCCTGCCGAGCGTCGAGTGGCCGGGAGAAGACGTACCCCTGGGCCCGGTCGCAGCCGGCCGCCGCCAATTGTCGCGACTGCTCGTTCGACTCGACGCCCTCCGCGACGGTCTTGAGCTTGAGACTGTGGGCGAGGCGGACGATCGAGCGGACGAGAGTCGTGTGCTGCCGGTCGCCAGCGAGGGCGTCGACGAAGCTCTTGTCGATCTTGACCTCGTCGATGGGAAAGCGTCCGATCGAGCTGAGGGACGAGAATCCGGTCCCGAAGTCGTCGATCGCCAGGCGGACGCCGATACCCTTGAGTTGGCGGAGCCGCCGATTGACCGCCTCGTCGTCGAGGGCCATGACGCTCTCGGTGATCTCCAGGGTCAGCGATTCCGGGGAGAGGTCGGCCTCCTCGAGGGCCAGGCTGACCGTCGCCACGAAGCCCGAGTCCTGGAGCTGGACCCCGGACACGTTGACGCTGATGCCAATCGGTCGGCCGGTTCGCTGCTGCTGCCAGGTGCGCGCCTGGCGACAGGCCTCCCGAATGACGAAGGCACCGATCGGGACGATGAGGCCGCTCCTCTCCGCCAGAGGGATGAACTCGCCTGGCGGGACAACCGTGCCATCAGGGCGAGCCCATCGCACGAGCGCCTCCATCGAGGCGACCTCCCCGCTCGGCAGGTCGACGATCGGCTGGTAGTGGACGACGAATTCGTTGCGCTCGACAGCGCCCCGCAGATCCGCCCCGAGCCGCAGTCGCTCCTTGCTCGCGACGTGCATCGCGGGCTCGAACATGCGGTACTTGCCCTTGCCTGCATCCTTCGCTTCGTACATTGCCGTATCCGACGCGCGGAGCATGTCCTGGACGTCCGGCAGCTCGTCGGAGCTCAGGGCGATCCCGACGCTGGCATTTACGAGCAGAGAGCGATCCCCGAGATCGAACGGAACCTCGAACTCGCTGAAGATCCGATTTGTGACCGCGACCGTCTGGTCCACGTCGACGTCCTCGAGGAGCACCGCGAATTCGTCGCCACCAAAGCGAGCCGCCGTATCGCCCGGGCGAATCGAGGCGAGGAGGCGAGTCGCCACCTGGCGGATGAGGATGTCGCCCGCGTCGTGGCCGAGCGAGTCGTTGACGGTCTTGAAGTCGTCGAGATCGAGGAACAGGACGGCGACGTTTCGGGCGTGGCGACGGCGGCGCCCGAGGGCGTGCTCGAGCCGATCGATATAGAGGGCCCGGTTCGGCAGCCCGGTCAGCGGGTCGTGAAGGGCCTGGCGAGTCAGCTGCTCCTCGAGATCCTTCCATTTGCTGACGTCGTGCATCGTGAGGACCAGGCCGTCGGCATGCTCGTCGTCGGCGGCCCTCGTGGCGACGAGATCAATCGCGACGAGCTGGCCGTCGCGACGACGGACCTGGCATTCGACGTGGGTCGTGCCGCCCGGTGGGAGATCGGAAAGGAGATCGAGGACGCTCGGGGCGTCGGTGGCCAGCACCAGGTTGTCGACATTGCCTCCGAGCAGGTCGCCTGGCCCGTATCCGAGCGTCCGTTCGACCGAGGCGCTCTGGTAGCGAACGACGCCGGCGTTGTCCAGGACGAGGACAAGATCCGAGATATTGCGAAGGAGGGATTCCTGGCGGGCCTGCAGCTCATGCTCCCGCGCCTCGTTGCGGCGTTCGTTCCGACCGATCACGAACCACGCGATGATCGGCACGCAGACGAGCAGGACCAGGGACCGCTCGATCAGGACCTGCGGCCCGCCGCCAACGACCGCGGTCAGCGCGATGTCGATGAACACGACGGACGCGCCGGCGAGGAGAACGCTCAGCGTCCCCTGACCTCGGAATCGGCCTCCAAGCCGGCGGGCATGGAGATGCGTGGGCATAGGTTGAGGCTAGGGCCCTAACGGCCATTCCTGAATAGGTCGAAGGTCATGCTCGAAACTCCGCAAATGGAACGATCGAACGGCCGGTGGAGTGGGCGGGAACTTCCGGGCGTGCGATCATCGTCGCTGCGATATGAAGATCCCGACTCGCCCGCTCCTGGCCGTCCTTCTCGTAGTTCTCGCCGCATGCTCGGCGTCAGCCGGAGCGCCGGTTCCGGGAGGGGCCGCGACGACGCCGCCCGCATCAGAGGCGCCCGCGTCGGTGCAACCGTCGTCGGCCCCCGTCGCGTCGAGCTCAACCGGCGGCTCGGTCACCAGCCCGGACGAGGCCGCCCAGCGAGTCATCGCCCTCGATCCTCATTTCATGGGCCTCCAGCCAAAGAACCCGGATCTAATCGGTGCCTGCTGTTTCTACGAAGCGACGACAACGGCGGACGGATACCAGGTCAACATCGAGCTCGGCTGGGGCGACTGCCCGGCGGGCTGCATCAACCGCCATCGCTGGAGCTATTCGGTCGCCCCAGACGGGTCGACGACACTCCTGTCCGACACCGGCGAGCCCGTTCCGTCGGACTTCCCTCCGGGGGGCGGAACGACCTACTGAACGGGAGACATACCGGCGGCGAGTCACGTCGCAACGAAGCGGCGGCAACTAAGGAGCCGCGTCCCAGACGGAACGCGGCTCCATGAGTCCTGTGACCGAGGTGGACGGTCGCAGCGAGGCTGCGCACCCAGGCCGGGAACGGATGAAAAGGCTAGCGGATGAGCTGGACCCCGATTGAGCCGGGACCATCGATCACGCCACCACCGACCGAGCCGGTCGTAACGTAACGCACGAACCAGCCGACGAGACAGGAGGTGCTGCCGTTCCCGGCGATCGGCACGAGGGTCGTGCCGTTGCCCTGACACAGGGGGTTGGAGACGCTGTTCGAGTCGGACATGTAGTCGATGTAGAACGCCGCCACCTTGATGATGTGGTAGGTGGCGTTGCTTCCGCCATTCGTGACGCAGTCACCGTCGCAGATCGGAATGAGACCGACCTGGCCGTGCTTCGCGTTGACTGAGGCGATCATTTGAGTCGTACAGTTGTTGCCGTTGTCCGAATTGAGCGTGATCGGGAAGGACGGAAACTGGAGGTAGGGTGGATTGTTGACCTCGGCGTCGCAGTTGTTGGGCGTCCCGTCGAGGTCGAGGATCATGAACGAGCCGCCGCCGGTCTTGCACAACGGGACGATGTATTCCTGGCCAACCGGGGGTTCCCCCGGATTGCTGATCGTCCAGTTGGTGTCGCCGGTGCCCACAGCGCCGGGATTGCTGCAGTCGACGATGTTGATCGGAAAGATGATCGGCATGAACCCGCCGCTGACCAGAGCTCCGGCCACCGCAGTTGCCTCCGCCGACGCGGCAAACTGGCTGAACCCGATCACTCGTCCAAATGTCGTTCCGAACGACTGTGAGGCGCCAACCTGGACGCCCTGCGCGCTGGGCGGGATCGTGCCGCCACCGACCGCAGCTGCGGCCGCCTGGTTCGTGGTGGTAGCGCCGCCCGACGTCAGCAGGTGACCCTGCCAATCCGTGTACCAGGCGTTGTACGAGTCGAGCCCGTTCGAACCTGACAGGGCGGACATCGCGCTGACCAACCCGGCGTCCGTCAATGTCGCGCCGCCGAGCCGCTGGGCGAGCGTCGTCGCACCCACGTTGGCAACCGCGTCGGCGCCGTTCTGGACCATCCGCTGGTGGGCATATGCGTTGCCGCCCTCGAGGATGAGGGCCACCCCGCCGATCATCGAGATCATCGCCAGGACGGCGACTACGAGGATCTGTCCGCGCTGCCCCTCGCGGCGATTCAGGGCGGTACGACGGGGACGCTGCATGGGGACCTCGTGGGTTGATCGGGACATGGATCGCCGGGTCATGGCTGCTTGGGGCATGCTGCCGCGGCGACGCCATCGGACAGATCGGGCGGACAGCTGTACTCGACCGGCAGCGCCGACTTCGCCGTGAAGGTGACCCCGTTTTTGAAGATGATGTTGCTGATGAGTGGCGTGATCGGCTGGTAGGTCGCCTCGAACGAGACGACCGCCAGGCAGCCGACGGCGATGCTCGTCGTGCTCGGAAGCGGACAGGCGACGCCCAGCGAGCCGTCGGCATTCTCCTGGAAGTACCCGACCGTGACGCTCGGGTCGTTGAGCTCGACGATCGACGTGGAGTTCTTTGCCCTTTGAACGATTGACGGCTGGTACTGGTTGACGGCCGCCAATCGGGCGCCCTCACGAGCGGCGTTGGTCAGGGTGTTGTACGCGAAGACCGCGCGACCCAGGTCGAAGATGGCGACGAGCAGGAGCAGGAAGATCGGGATGACGAGGGCGAACTCGACCATTGCCTGGCCTCGCCGACGGCGATGCCCTCGACCGCGGCGACTGCCGAGCGCGTTCATCCGCTCACCGCGACGTTGCTCGTGCACGGCTGCGTCGTATTGAATGTCAACGATTGGCTGGTGATCGTGAAGTTGCCGTTCGGGGCGCCGGGTAAGCGGCTGACCAGGCCGCCGAAGCCGGCGGCTGACCACGCCGCCTGAGCGTTGTTCCATTTTACGCCTGAGAGTTTCGGCACCAGGCATTGCGCCGCAGCCACGGTGATCGATTTGGTCGCCTGGACGGGGCCCGACGGGAAGGTGACCGTCAATGTCACCGAGTAGGTGCCTGCTGCGTTGTACGTGTGGTTCGCGGACGTCATCGACGCCCCGCTCGCGCTGCCCTGGCCCGCCCCGAAGGTCCAGGCGTAGTTCGTACCACCTCCGCTGGAAATGCTGGTGAACGTCACGGGCAACGGGGCGTTACCGGTCGACGGGTTCATCGTGAAGTCGACCGTCGACGGGTCGACAACCGTTACGCCCATGCTCGTGGTCGATTCGCCCCAGATATTCGCCGCCTTCATCGTCACCACGAACGTGCCGGGGTGGTCGAACACGTGATTGGGCGGATCTTGGGCGTGCTCAAGAGGTGTACCGTCGTGGAAATTCCACTCCCACCCGGTGGGGTTGCCGCCGGAGGTATCGCGGAAGACGACGGTGAACGAGGTCGTTCCACCGAGCGACGAGGGCGCCGCGACGGCATTGCCGGTGAACGCCGCATTGGGTGCGGTCCCGATGACCGCGGCCCCCATCGCCGCCGTCATCCCGGACTTCACAGGAAACTTCGATGCAGCTGAAACCTGGACGCTGCCGCCGACGATGTTGGAAATGACCGGCGTGATGATTCCGAAGGTGCAGGTGACCCCGACTGTGGCGATGTCGCCGATCTCCGGCTTTCCGTCCCCGTTGGCATCGGTGAAGGTCGGGGGCGGGGCGGTCTGCACACCTGCGACAACCGGTAGGTTGCAGTTCGTCGCCGCGGCGTCGGCGAGGATCTCTTTCTGGTATTTGGCCTGGGCCTGGAGGCGGTTCGCCTGGATGGCCGGATCCGCGGACACCGTCCAGGCGTCCGGATTGTTCGCGGCGAAGTTTGCCGCGATCCGGGCCATGTTCTGGAGGTTGATATAGCCGAGATAGACCCGCCCGAAGTCGAGGGCCGTCAGGGTCAGCATCATGATGATCGGCAGGACGAGCGCGAACTCGACCAGGCTCTGGCCGCGTGTTCGGCTGTGAAGGTGCGTGCGCAGGCGCGTCGCGAGACGGTGCATCGATAACCCCGTGAGGGAGAGGACAGTCCCGGCATCGTCTGCCGAGCACCTTTCACGATCCCTTGAATCGGTGCGCCGCTGCATAGCCCGAAAGGTCGGCCGCCGCCGCCCTATGGTCCGGCCGGAGTCCTACTGAACCTCGACCACACAGGCATCCAAAAGGAAGAGCCGCGACCCTCGCGGGTCGCGGCTCTTACCTAGTTCGAGCAGGGGCTGGTTACGGTTGACCCAGCGTTGGCTCGAGGAGCCTCGGCAGACTCTGGTCAAGTCCGTCAAACGTCTGTCGCACGTTCGTGCCGCCGGCAAATTTGAATGTCCACGACACAATCTTGCCGATGCCATCATGGCCCGGTTGCCCTGAGAGGTTCACGTTGTCGTGCGGCGCATACGTGATCCCCTGCCAGGCTAAGCCAGCACCAGAGTTGACCTTGATGACGTCGCTGTTGTCGTCCACCGGGACACCTGAGTACTGCGACCGCTTGATGACATAGAGGGCGACACCGACCTGGTCGGCCTGAGAGTTAAGCGCGGTGTTGTACGTGCAGACCATCGCCGCATCGCAGGCGTAGGTGAGGGTCCCTTGGATCGTGAAGCCTCCACGTTGGCGGTTAGGCGTCACCTTGCCGGTGTTCAAGTCAACCACGCCGCCGGCACCCACGAGTAGCTGATTCGACGAGCCCGGCCTCATCACTATCGACACGC
>Ga0209488_10000838_pt1 | contig 26149 bp, 19 predicted proteins | sample Rivendell_Oct201_8_FD_188349 | JGI IMG/M metagenome (GOLD analysis project Ga0209488, IMG submission 188349) | Vadose zone soil microbial communities from the Eel River Critical Zone Observatory, Northern California, USA -... | ecosystem: Environmental > Terrestrial > Soil > Vadose zone >...
GCCGGCCTCGAGCCGCTCGGACATCGTGAGCGCCCGTCGAATGCTGCTGGTCCAGACACCGGCGGCCAGTCCGTAGATTGTCGAGTTCGCGATGGCGACGGCCTCGTCTTCGTCGTCGAAGGGGATGAGTGCGAGAAGCGGGCCAAAGACTTCTTCATTGGCGATGCGCATTTCCGGCCGGACGCCGGTGAAGATGGTCGGCTCGACAAACCATCCGGTGCCACACTCCGGCCGAGTTGCAGGACCACCGCCGAGCAGACAGACGGCGCCTTCGCCCTTTGCCACATCCATGTAATCGAGAACCTTGCGATATTGCGGCTGCGTGGTGATGGGACCGACTTGCGTTGTCAGCTCCAGTGGGTTTCCCATGCGCGCACCGCGAGCCAGCGCCAGCAGGCGATCGACGAATGCATCGTAGACCGGCCGATGAATCAAAGCGCGGGAGCCGGCAACGCAGGTTTGTCCCGTGGCTGCGAAGATGCCGGAGACGACGCCATTCACGGCCTGATCCAGATCCGCATCTTCGAACACGATGTTTGCCGATTTGCCGCCAAGTTCCAGCGTGACGCGTTTGATGCCACGCGCGGCCTGTTCGTACACGGCCTGTCCGGTTTTGTCGCCGCCCGTGAAGGCAACCTTCGCCACGTCGGGGTGCGTGATGAGCGGTTCGCCCACTTCGTTGCCAAATCCGGTGATGATGTTGACGACGCCCGGCGGAAACCCTGCTTTCTCGAAGAGCTCACCGAAGGCCAGCGCGGAAACTGAGGAGTGCTCCGAAGGTTTCAGCACGACCGTGTTCCCTGCTGCGAGAGCCGGTGCAATCTTCCATGTCGCGAGCAGAAGCGGGGAGTTCCACGGCGTCAGTGCGGCGACGACGCCGAGAGGTTCCTCGCGGGTGAAATTGAAGAAGCCCCGTTTGTCGCTGGGCAAGACACGGCCTTCAATCTTGTCGGCAAGTCCGGCGAAATAGTGAAACCATTTTGGCGCGTAGTTCAACTGCGCGCGCATTTCCGAAAGCAGCTTGCCGTTGTCGGTCGTCTCCAGTTCGGCAAGCGTTCCCGCTTCGGCCGCGAGAAGATCGGCAAGACGCCGCAGCAGTGCGCCGCGGTCGCTGGCGGTGAGACCACGCCACGCATTGCCGGAAAACGCGCTCTTCGCTGCGGCCACCGCGCGGTCGGCGTCGGCCTTGCCACCACGGGGAATCAGCGCCCAGGGTTGCGCGGTGTATGGGTTCATCGATTCGAACCACTCGCCGGATGCGGCTTCCACCCACGCGCCGCCAATCAACATGAGATGCTTTTTCATGGGGGGAGTATAGCCGGGTCGTGGGTCCGTTTGAATTCAGCGGCTGAAATTCCCCTCCTGAGTCGCGAGCGGCTGCGAGCGCAAGCCCGACAGGGCGCAGCCATCAAGAGACTTCGGGTGGCGCGAAGCGCCGGGGTGGTTCCAAAGCGATAACTCTGCAAGTTGGCGGTTTCGGAACCGCCCCTCGCGGATCCGCTTCGCGATCCCGCTGCCCTCCTGACTCAGGAGGGCAATAACTTTCGCCGACTCCATCCGATTAAAGTGTCAGCACACGTTCAAGTGCCTCTTCAAGAAGGTGGGTTTCTTCCGCGCTGCATTTAAAACCGATGTATCCATCCGGGCGAACGAGGATCAGCCGGCCGTCGCTTGCTCCATAGCGTTTGGAGAGCGCTTCGGACCTGGGCAAAGTCTCGACGGCCAGCACACGCGAGAAGCGACCCTGCAGCCGTTCGATATCGGAAGAGCGGTCGCCGTTGCGCGGCATCACCAACAGCGTGAAGTACGCATGCCGCAGCCGGTCGAAGAGTGTGCCACCACCCTCGAAATCAATGTCCGGGGCGCGGTCGCCGATGTCGGGTCCGCCGATTTCTGTCAATGCGGCGGATCGTGGAATGTAGTCCCGGTACGTGTAGGCCACGCCGGAACAGGTGTTCACAACTTTCTTCTTATATTCGGGATCGAACATCGTCTGGGTTCGACTCGCGATGTCCTTGCCATGCGTCATGAAGATGTCGTGCAGCGAGGACGCCGCCCAGATGACTTGTTCGGCGACGGGCCGGCGTTCGGTCTCGTAGGTATCGAGCAAGTCGGGTTTGGCATGGTTTTTCAGAACGAGCGCGAGCTTCCACCCCAGATTAAAAGCGTCCTGCATGCAGCAGTTCATCCCCTGCCCACCGGTCGTCGAATGCACGTGCGCGGCATCGCCTGCGAGAAATACGTTTCCCTGGCGGAAGGTATCGGCAAGGCGGACCCAGGTTTCCCACTTCGAGTGCCATACCACATCGCCCATCGTGACTCCGTCGAAGTGACGTTTGAGCAGACGCATGAATGCCTGCTGCGGAGTGATGTTCGGATCCGCCGCTTCACCGCGGTCGCTCAGCAGCAGTCGGAAGTGACCGCCGGGCAGCGGCGCCACCATCAGAAAATGATCCGAGCCCACACAGTAGTGAAAGTAATCGGTCCAATCCGGAAAACCATTTAAATGGATATCGAGGTTTTGAAAGAAGCTGCCCTTGTAGTCCTGCCCCTTGACGGACATTCCGAGACCGCGCCGTACCCGCGAATTGATGCCGTCGGCTGCGATCAGATACCGGCAGCGGACGAGCTCTTCCTCATCGCCCCGGTCGACATACGTGACCCGCGCGGTGACGCCATCGGCTTCCAGAGTGAGGTCCTGAAACGCGGTGTTGTAATCGATGGTCTTGCCAAAATGGGAACGCGTGTAATCGCGGACGAACGTCTCGGTCTCGCTCTGGCTGTGCGCGAATATGCAGTTATAGCGGGAATCGACCGTCGTGTAGTCGAGACCCGGACGAACTTCCGTGCGCTCGCCATCGCGCAGGAAGTGCATCACGTATCCTTTGCACCAGAGATCGCGTTCGAGAATGCGCCAGCTCAGCTCCGGATCGACGAGATCGAACATCTCGACCGTTCGCGCATGCATCGCGATGGCTCGCGTTTCACGACCCGGGCCGGGCATGCGTTCGATACAGCGATGCTCCACACCTCGGCGCGCCAGCTCCATCGACAGCACGCACCCGACCGCGCCGCCCCCGACGATCAGGACGGGGACTTCACTGGTTTTGGGCATGCAAGGTTTTCCTTAACTGTCTGTCTTTGTTTCTCACATGGTATGCCGGACCCGCAACGCATGAAATTCTCATTCGATTTTGCGCGAAGCGCATCCGAACAGCTGTAGGCGCGGTCTATGACCGCGCACGATCCATAATTGGGAGTTAACGCAGATTCAAGATTGTGCGCGGTCATTATTCGGATGCGCTCCGCGCTGTCTCGAATTCCTCTTTCTAATTAGAACAACAGTTTCATGGACAACTGAAACTGTCGCGGATTGAACATCGTTCGCGGTGTACCGAAACCTGGATTGGGTTCCGGCGGACCGGCCACGGGGCAACTGCCGACCTGACCTGCCTGAATCGCCAGGCTTGCCGCATCCTTGTACTGCTTCGGCTGCAGTCCTCCGCAAAGATTGTACGTCCCGTACACGCCGACAACTTCATCCACGTTCTGACGATTGAGCAAATTGAAGGCGTCGGCTGCGAGTTCGAGCCGCATACCTTCTCGCGGCAGATGCATCGTGCGTGCGAGACGAATGTCCCACGTCTTCATGCTGTCTCCCTTGTAGGTATTGCGCGAGAGATTTCCGACGCGGTCCGCAGCCGGAATTAAGTCATTGTTGGCATCGAAGCCGACGAACAGTGTAAATGGCCGCGGGCTTTGAAGCGTGACGATGTTGCTCAGCAGGAAATTTCGCAGGTACCCCGTGGGGGGACCAGTGAACGTGAAGTTCGACACAAAGCGGTGGCGGGCATCCTGATTTGAAGTCGCCCGCTCCAGCCCTCGCCGAAAGACATCCTCCGGTACGCTGATGAACGTCGCAAAGGTTCCATCGTCCAGCGTATGAGACAACGTGTAATTGGCATTGATGGTGAAATATTTACCCGCAGCCTCGTTCACTTGCAGCGTGCCTCCGTGATACGCGGAATTCCCGGTGAGATCGTTGCAACAGATCAGGCCGGCCGGGTAGCGCGGAATGCCGCTGTAGTAATTCTTGCCGGCCGGATATCCCGGCGGCGGCGGACCGGCCGCAGGACACGGATAGGCTCCGCTCGCGATTCCCTGCACCGGACAAAGGTTGCCCAGTGTGGAACGCAGCAGGTGATGCGCCGCGACAAAGAGATAACCCGCGCCGACGGTGATCCCGTGACCGATGTCTCGATTGATCTCCAGGCTGGCCTGCTCGGAATAAGGAATGGGGCTCTTGCGATCCGTATAACTGTATCCGACGGAGGTCGGAGCAGCAGCGGTACCCACGACACTATGCGAGGACACCTGGCCGTTCTGGAAAAAGTTGGCGGCAATCTGCGCCGGAGTCGGGATACCGGGAACGGGAATGTACGGATACTGATTCAATTCATATACCGCGCTCTCGGCTCCTCTTCGATTCGGAGGCAGATCGGCATTGGCAAGAACGGCCGGGCGCTGCGGATACGTGATGAATAGAAATGGCAGAGAGTACCGGTCGTTGAACAGACCGAAGCCGGCGCGAATGACCGTCTTCCTATCCGGCGAATAAGCCAGTCCGACACGCGGCTGAAAGCCCTTGTGACTCACATCCATCTGTTGCGAAAGCCCGGACTCGAAGTCGTAGCGCAAGCCATAATTGAGAGTCAGCTTTGCCGTGGCCTTCCATTGGTCCTGAATGAAAAACCCGAAATAGTTGTGGTTCAGCTTTACCGAGAAGTTCTGCTCCTGGTTCGGCAAGTATGCGGAAGGCCATCCACCCACCGGCAGTGTCTCGACGACACCAGGAGTGAAGTTGACGGCTGTGCCCAGCGGCGCGGATTGAAATGCGACCGGGACGCCGTTGGCAAGGTCCGCAGGATTCGGACCGGGAACGACAGGAAACGGCGGAAGACCCGGAGCACCGACCGGCGGAAGAGCCATTGGGCAAGGCCCCGCGGCAAAGTTCGACACGATCTTCGCCGACGGATTCACGAAATTGGCAAAGTCCACCAGGCAATTGATTCCGGGAATAACGATTCGGATCGGCGTGAATCCTGGCCACAGCACATAGTTTCGAACGTGATTAATGTCGGCGCCAAATCGAACGAAGTGTTTTCCGCTGATCCACGACATGGAGTCTGATCCCTGGTATCGAGTTTCCCAGATCTTGTCGAGCACTCCGAAGTTATGTCCGAACAGCAAGTCATTGGGAAGGTCGAGATTGGGCTCACCCGACACGCCCGGGAAGTTGTAGCGCCGCCGCGCAAACTGCCCAAGCGCCGTGTTGACCATATTGCTGCCGATCTGCGATGTGAGCGTACCGGCCAGCGACTGATCGTTCAGGTACACGTTGTGCCCGCTGCTGGGGGCGCCAATGCCGCCGCCATCCAGCGTCGAGCCCACAAGCTGGTTCAAGTCACGCGCGTCTTCCATGTTGTAGCGAAGTGAGAACTGGTGACGGGGCGCCAACTCGTGATCGATTCTGCCAAAGATGTAATCGTTGTCTTTCGTCTTCAGGACTCCGAGATTTTCTTTTGGGATACCCATCGCAGTCTTCGCCGCATTGATCAACGCGATGTTGCTGAGAAGCGACGTGGGATAAGTCGGCGACTCACCGCGGCGCTGACCTTCATAGTTGGCGAAGAAGAAGGTTCTGTCTTTCGTCACCGGCCCGCCGAACGTGAAGCCAAACTGATTCTGGCGCAGCACGTTGGGTTGAGGCTCGGGCTGCAGCAGGGTTCTGGCATTCAGGGCGTTGTTCTGAAAATAATCGTACACGGATCCGTGAAGGGTATTGGTGCCGGACTTCGTAGCGATGTTCACAATGCCGCCCAATGCCCGTCCGTACTCGGCGCCAAAACTATTGTTCACAACCCGGAACTCCTGAACCGCTTCCTGTGGCGGAGCAGCGCGTTGGGAACCTGTCACCGTGTTGATGGTGTCGGCGCCGTCGACCGTCACCTGATTGCTGAGGTCGCGCATACCGGCAAACGATACCCGGCTCACTTCGAATTCCGTGATGGTCGATCCGACGCTGGTTCGTCCTGTCGTCACACCGGGAGTTAAGAGCGCAAAATCCGTAAACAGGCGGCCGCTGATCGGCAGACTTGTGATTTGTTTTGTTTCAATCACGCTGCTGAGTTCCGTTCGGGCGGGCTCGATCGTCGGCGCCTGAAACGTAACGTCCACAACATCCTTGCGTCCTTGCACGGCCAGAGTCACATCCAAAGTCGCGGATTGCCCCACGGTGAGTTGGAGGTTGGATTGAACATGCGGTTCAAAGTTGGTGGACGTCATCTTCAGTTCATAGTGCCCGGGAGGAAGGTTGGGCACGATGTAGTAGCCCGACGAATCAGACGTCGACATATAGGTACGATTGGTGTCGAGGTTCCGAAGGCTGACGCTGGCATTTGCGACAACGCTTCCGGTGCTATCTCGCACCGTTCCGTTCAATTGGGCGACGGCAATGACAGCTTGAGCGAAGGCAGCGGTAGCGAACGTCAGTCCCGCTGCGGTCAGAAGAACGATGGTGAGAAGAACGGGCAAGATGCGCTTCATTGACATTCCTCCGGTGAAAAATGATTGTTCGGCCGGAAGTCGTACACCGAAGACAGCGCTACCACGGCCGAATCGAGAAATTACATCCCGCGAGTCGCCGAGACCGACAAGACTACGCCTTCAGGTAAATAGCATCGAGAAGAACACCTGCGGTCTGCTGGAACACATGATTCACTCGCGCCACAACGTTAGAAACGAGTCCGCAACCCGAACACGCCAGGAAAATGCCGTCGGCAAATGCGAGTTCTGAATTGCGTTGAACGATCCTACACTTGCATGGCAGGTGCCTTCAAGCGCGATGCTGCACTTCCAGCATGCGGCTTCCTCCCAGCTCCGCAAACCAACATGCGACTCTTCTTCCTGCTTGGGGCGAGTATATACTTGGCCAACTGCGGCGGCGTGCCGGACACTCAAGCCATGCCGTCGCCTTAATTGGAACCGACGCTCGATGAAGACATCGCTGCTCGCCACCCTTTCTGTACTCATTGCGCTCCAGCGACAGCCGCCGCAGCTGGAACCCCGGCAGGACGCGGAGCACTGCAGTTGCTCCATCGAAGTCATCGTAAAACGCGCAGCTACCGGAGACCCGATCCCGGATGTTGAACTTCAATTACGAAGCGCGAGCGCCACTGACATTCCGCAGGGAACGACGATAGGCCAACTTTTACAGGGCGGCGGGTATGTCCGTGTCTTCCGCGGCGGCCCATTCAGCGTCAAAACCTCCGCCTCAGGCCGCGCGGAATTTCGAGACCTTGCGGAAGGTGAATACACCGTCGTCGCACAGCGTCTGGGCAATTTCTACTTCACCGGGCGCCCGAACCAGGCACAGAGCACCGTCTACGTCGGGCCGCTCGAGAGACGGATCCAGCAAGTCTCATTCACCATGATGACGGGAGGCAGCATCAGCGGACGGGTACTTAATTCGAATCATCAGCCCGTGCCCACTGTAGTAAGCGCATACCAGGTGGAATACCACAATGGACAACGTTCGCTCGTTGCAGCCGGGAGCGCAGAAGAGACCAACGAGCTCGGAGAATACAAGTTGCTGGAGCTGACGGCAGGGGAATACTACATTCGAACGGTCAGTTCTTCTCCGCAGCAGAATCAAACGTATTACCCTGGAGTACTCGGACCCACGTCTGCCGTTCCGGTGGCGGTTCATGAGGGACAGGATCTCTCCGGCATCGATTTCAGCATTCCAGCCCATACGGGTGTGACAATTTCCGGAACCGTCATCAATACGATTCCAGGCGGCGACGCCCAAACCGGCAAACTACCGCGCGCAATCTCGTCGCTATATCTCGTACCGCAAGATACAGGGTTCTATTTCGACTTCCCTCAGGCAGTTCCAAATACCGCAAAAGGGAACGGCGACACCAGCAACCAAACGGAATTCCCATTTGAGATTCACGATGTTCCTCCGGGCGCATACGATCTCTATCCGTTGTTTGTCGATTCGGCGACAGATGCGCACGTCCATCGCTACATGAGCCCGACACGTATTGAAGTGGGAACGGACGATATAAGAAACATTACAGCCGTGATTCGTAAGGGGGCCGCATTGATAGTTCGCGCGTTCCGCGAGAATTCGACACCGTCTCTGACGGAACCACGCGTCGAAACATCACGCGTCGGAGTTCAACTGAACTCGAAAGATAGCCAGCCGTCACCGTTTCTTTCCGGAAGGAATGATGTTCCCGTTCTGGTTAAACCTAACGGTGAGGCTTCAATTCCAGAATTAACAGAGGGCCGTTATGCCGTGTCTGCTCTACTTTCCGACTTCCCCCGCGATGAATATGTTTCAGACATCCGGCATGGAGCGAAGAGTATCTTCGACGACGGCTTCATTACTCTTTCAAGAGACATGCCGGATTCGCTGGAACTGATCATTCGATCCGGAGGCGGGACAATTCAGGGAAAGATCGACTTCAATGGGCAGGATAAAATCCCGTCCAGCGTCACCGTGAATTTACTTCCCGATCCGCCGCGTCGGCAGAACCTTTTGCTCTACAAGAGCTCAAGCATCTCTCCAGACGGGTACGGTACATTCACCTTCACCGGACTTGCTCCAGGGACATACAAGATTTTTGCCTGGAAAGACCTTCCACCTGGAGCGGAACAGAACGCCGAATTCATGAGCGCGTTCGACTCACGCGGCATCAGCGTCACTGTGAGCGCGGGTCTGACGCTGACCAACATTAAGGTTCCTTTGATCACTTCACCGTGACGCCGGCCCAGCGTTCGATGGGCTTGACCAGTTCGCTCATGTCGGCATCGGGGCCTTCGCTGGCCTCCGCCACTGCAATAAGCTGGCGGACTGCGGTGCCCACCATCATTGGAATGCCGAGAGCATCGGCTTCTTCGAGAGCCAGTCGCACATCCTTGTTGAGCAGCGACAGCGGGAATCCGAGATCGAAGGTTCGAGTCAGGACAAATTTCGGAAACTTAAACTCGGTAGCGCTGTTGCGACCCGTACCGGCGTTGAGCACGTCGATGATCTGCTTCGCATCGAGACCGGCTTTCACGCCCATCACGACCGCTTCGGACGAAATCGCCATGGCGGTGGCGGACAACAGATTGTTCAAAAGCTTCATCGTCTGACCCATGCCGGGTTTGACTCCAACATGAAACACGGTTCCGAGATTCTGCAGAATGGGAGTCAACCGCGGTGCGAGGTCGGCGGCACAGGAAAGCATCACCGCAAGAGTTCCATTCGCCGCTCCGGCAAGGCCGCCGCTGACCGGAGCATCCACTCCGATCATTCCCTTCGCCGCAAGGCCTTCCGCGATGCGTCTCGCATAAGCGGCGCCCGTCGTGGACATGTCGACGACAATCCGGACACGGTTTCCGTCCGACACTCCGTTCGGCCCTAGTGCCACGGTGTGAACGATGGGCGGTGTCGGCAGGCACAGCAACACAATCTCGCACGCCGATCCGACTGCTTGCGGAGAGTCGGCAACAGTCGCTCCCAAAACCTGCAGCTCTTTCACGGCGGCATCACTCGTGTCGTAAACGGTGAGCGCAATTCCGGCCTGAAGCAGACGGCGCGCCATGCGGCCGCCCATTTTGCCCACGCCTACAAAACCCACGGATTGTCCGGTCATTCCTTTTCCTTCCTGTGATGTCATTAAATGCCCAGTTCCTTGAACGCTTCCCGCGCGATGCGGAAGCTGTCGACTGCCGCGGGAACGCCACAGTAGATCGCCACCTGCAGGAAGACTTCTTTAATGTCGTCCTTGGTCAACCCGTTCTTGATCGCGCCCTTTACGTGAACCTTGATCTCGTGCGGCCGATTGAGCGCCGAGAGCATCGCGAGGTTGAGGAGGCTGCGCGTCTTTTTATCGAGTCCGGGCCTTCCCCACACCGCGCCCCAGCAGTATTCCGTCACGAGTTCCTGCATCGGCCGATTGAAATCGTCCGCCGTCGCGAATGCCTGTTCGACAAAGTCTGCGCCGAGCACCTGCTTGCGAATGCTCAATCCTTTTTCAAAAGTTTCCTTATCCACGAATATCTCCTTAAATAATTTGGGGACTCGTAATAATCCCACAGAGAATTCGGGGCCTGCCCCAAATTATGCGCAACAATATGGGGACAGGCCCCGAATTCTCTGTGGGATTTTCCCAATACGATAAATACGTTTTCGAATTCGGCTCCAGTCCCCATATTGTTCCCCTCCGTGTTAGAGTTGCCCGGCAAATATGGAGACCAACGTCTGGCAGGTATATGCCGTGCGCTACGCATCGCACGAACGCCGATCGCGCGAAAACTTTCTCGGCAACGATCCCCACGAGGATTCGCCGATGCCGATGGATTATTTCGTCTGGGCTCTAGTGTGCGGAGACCGCTCCATCGTCGTCGACACCGGATTCGACGAGCCGATGGCCGGCAAGAGAGGAAGGCAGTACTTTAAATCCCCGGACATCGGACTCCGCGAGATCGGCATCGAAGCCGCCACGGTCAAAGACGTCGTGATTACGCACATGCACTACGACCATTGCGGCAATCACAATCTCTTTCCCTCCGCCCGCTACCACGTGCAGGATCGTGAAATGAACTTCTGTACCGGCCGCTCCATGACGCACGGCTTCGCACGCTTCCCATTTGAAGCCGACGATATCTGCGCGATGATCCGGCGTCTGTTCTCCGGTCGTCTGGTATTTCACGATGGCGACGATGAGATCGCTCCCGGCATCACCACGCACCACGTCGGCGGTCACACCATGGGAATGCAGATCGTGAGAGTGAGCACGCGTCGCGGCTTCGTCGTGCTGGCGTCGGATGCATCGCACTACTACGACAATATGGAGCGGGAGATTCCTTATCCCATCGCTTACAACCTGACCGAAGTTTTGGAAGGATATCGCCGCGCCTACGCATTGGCGAGCTCGCGCGAACATGTGATCCCCGGGCACGACCCGCTCGTACTGGCGCGCTATCCCGCGGCGCGCCCGGAACTGAAAGGCTGGATCGTACGTCTGGACTAATCGCAGAGCTGCCGTGGTATCGCCAGGTCTCACGAGATCAATGGCGCGCCTTCTGGGCCGTGTTTCTCGGCTGGATTGTCGACTCCTTCGACTTCAACGTTCTCACCTTCATCCTCATTGATATTCAGCGAAGTTTCACCGTGGATCGCGCGCTGGCCGGATTGCTCGGCACCGTCACGCTTGCCATGCGGCTGGTCGGCGGGACGCTGGCAGGAACAGCCTCCGACAAATGGGGACGCAAACTTCCTCTGCTGTTCTCCGTGCTGTGGTTCTCAATCTTCGCGTTCCTCGCAGGGTTCTCGACATCCTACGCGATGCTGTTCGCGCTGCGTGCGCTCTTCGGCCTGGGCATGGGTGGGGAGTGGGCCGCGGGAATGCCGCTCGTGCTCGAGCACTGGCCGGCGAAACTGCGCGGACTGGCTTCCGGGTTGTTGCTCGGCGGGTGGTATTGGGGATATCTGTTCTCGGCAGCAGTGTTCCAGTTTGTCTATCCGCTGTTCTCGGCAGATATCGGATGGCGTGTCATGTTCTGGACCGCGATACTTCCCGCGCTGTTGACGCTGTGGATTCGGACGCGGGTGCCCGAAAGTCCTGTCTGGCTGGAGCGGCAGCGTCACTTGAAGCAGGCGCAACTCGAAGGCCGTGTGGTGAAAGAACCCCGCGTATCGATCCTGGAGATTTTCAGACCCCGGCTGCTGTGGACGACCATTCAAACGACCGCGGTGATTGGCTCGTTCATGTGCATCTACTATTCGGTGAATTTCTGGTATCCGACGTTCCTGCGCGATGCCGGCCGGCCGGTTCTGCCATATCTCGCCGCATTTAACATTGGCGCCATCGTTGGCACCGCCGTGTGGGGACGATTGTCGGAAACGCGCCTGGGGCGGCGCGGCGCCGGAAGCATCACTCTGGTTCTGGGTATCGCTTCGCTTCCGTTCTACCTGCACGCGCACACTTCGATGACACTGTGGATCGGCGCGTTGATGATGGGCGCCTTCGGCATGGGCATTTGGGGAATGGCGCCGGCCTACACGCTCGAACGGTTTCCGACGAGTGTGCGAGGCGTCGGCCCGGGCTTCTGTTACCACGCCGGTGCCGCACTCGGAGCGATGATGCCGGCGGCTCTCGGATTGCTGCAGGACCGCGGTGTCACCCTGGTGAATGGCATGACCGTCGCGATGTTAATTTCGGCCGCCTTCGCTTCCACCGCCCTCTGGCTCGGCCCGGAAACGCGAGGCCGCAAGTTCGACGTGGATTGAAACGTATCAGCCCAAAACCTGTGACGAGATTCGCTGAATAGCGACGTCGACAACCGCGGAACGGCCATCGCGCACGACCTGCAACGCGCGGCGCAATGTTTCCTTTAGTTCTTCCCGGACCGAAACGCGAAACGGTTCGGCATTGCCGGCAGCGGCGGCGATATCGGCAAAGCGCGCACCGGCACCAACCGTGACCCAGAACGAATCGTTCTGCCTCGCGCTGCCGTCCGGATGAACTCCAAGCGTGGAATGCTTGGGCGCGTTCCAGCCTCCATTGTTATAGACGATGGTGAGAAACGGCGTGCGATAGGCGTTGGCCACCCAGTAAGCGCTGCTCGGTACGCCGAACATGAAGCAGCCGTCGCCCACCAGAGCGATCACTTCGGAATCGGGCTTCGCGAACTTGATGCCGATGCAGGCGTTGATTCCCCATCCCAGACCCGCGCCGCCGCTGTTGAAGTAGCTGCCGGTACGGTTCAGACGCAATGCAGTCGGTATGAGTTCCGTGCATGTGGGAGCTTCAAACACCACCACGGTGCGGTCGTTAATCAGTTCTCCAACAGCTTCGGTCAATTCTTCCGGAGTAATGACAGTTCCCTCTCGGACCCTGGCCACCGGTTGCGTTCGCTGTCGGGCCGCCGCGATCCAGTCCGTGCGCGACGAACGCCCCGGGGGATTGTTCTCGGTCATTGCAGCCAATTGCTCCAATGTCGCGAGGGTGTCGGCTTGATGGACGCGCTGTGCCGGAAAGTGCCAGTAACCGAGGCCAGTCTTCAACGGATCAATATCGATGTGGAACAGCCGTGTATCGGATCGCGGTTGAACTTTCGAATAGATCCACGGAACATCCACATCCAGCATCAGGATCAAATCCGCTTCGTCGACAAAGCTGTTCCGCCGGTAGCCCAGATGGTGCGCGTGACCACCCGGAAAGTTCAGATAACCCGGACTGACCTCACAAACGCCCACACCGATGCGATCCGAAATTTCCACCAGCAGGTCTACGGCACGCGGCTGACGTCCCAGATAGCTGGTGATGACGAGCGGACGTTTGGCTGCAATCAAGGCCTGGTAGAGTTCGGAAACCTCGCCCGGCGCCAGGCCTCCCAGTCGCGACGCAGGCCACTCTCGTAGAGATTCCGAGACGTCCTGCGTTTTGCCGTCCCATACTTCACGAGCGCCGGTGATATAGACCGGACCTTCGGGAGGCGCCGTCGAAATCTGAATTGCCCGCGCCATCACCGGGCCCACGCTCTCCGGAGCCCGCAGCTCATAACACCACTTCATGTAAGGCGAAACGATGTCGTGTTGTCGCGGCATGTCCTGAATGTAGTGGATGAATTCATTGCGAGTCCCGACGCGATCTCCACCATCGGTGACTGGAGACAGGCCCGCAATCACGATCGCCGGCACCCGTCCGCGGGCGGCGTTATGAACGCTGCCACCCAGATTCTGAGTACCCACATCGACGTGCACGAGCACGAGCTGTGGACGCCGCGTGACCATGGCATATCCATGCGCGGCACTGAGCGCTGTCATTTCGTGTGGACACACCACGATCCTGGGCGCGGTCTCGCCGCGCTTCTGCATTTCCGCGAACGCTTCAATGAAAGCGGGATGATCGCTGCCCAGATTCGTAAAAATGAACTCGATTCCCGCGCGAGCGGAAAATGCGAGCAATGCATAAGCGGCCGAACGCAATTCCTGATCTCTATCCATAGTAAAAAGCCCGTTGAGTAAAGCGGCACTGTCTCACAGTTGCCGCAGTGGTTCAAGATTGTGCACAAGAGCGTGTTGAAACTGGAGAGTAATGGCGGATAATGCGCCCGACTGAAAATTGTCCTGCGTCGAGAAAGGGCGTCACCGGTGAAAACATTGCAGAAAGTTGAAGTCGACAAACTGATTGATGAGCGTCCGCTTTCCGGCTTGCAAATCCGCGTGATACTGCTGTGCTCGTTTGTCATCTTTCTCGATGGTTACGATATTCAGACGCTTGCGGTCTCCATCAACTGGCTTTCTCCGGAATGGCATTTGACTCGCGCCGACTTTACGTTGCCGCAAACCGCAGCCCTGTTTGGTTACGCTCTCAGCGCCGCGCTCGTCGCCGGTTTTGGCGACAGGGTTGGACGCCGTCCGATCCTGATCCTGGCGACGGCGCTCATGGGAATTGGCTCGTTAGGCACCGCACTGTCCGGGAACACCGACCAGCTCGCGTTCTGGCGCTTTCTGACAGGAATGGGTTTTGGCGCCAGCGTACCCAACGCAACGGCGATCACCTCGGAATTTGTGCCGATCCGGAGGCGTGCCGGGTTGATCACCATGATGTACGCGAACATCGCTCTCGGCGCCGTGCTCGCCGGTTTTGCGGCTCCAGCGATCCATGCGGCATGGGGCTGGCAAGCGGTGTTTATTCTGGGCGGCGCCCTCCCGATCGTCATCTGCGTGCTGCTGTGGCTCGGCTTGCCGGAATCCGTGCGATTCCTGATTGAAAAACGGCCGGGCGACTCGCGTATCGCCGCAATCATGAAGAAGCTCGCACCGGATGTGGATTCGAAAAATGTCACGCTCGCGAAGCGAAGCGGCGTCGAACGGCAATCCGTTCTCGCTCTGCTCGCACCGGAATATCGGGCGCGCACTCTCCTGTTGTGGCTCGGTGTTGCGCTCAATTTATTTTCACTCTTCTTCCTCATCAGCTGGTTGCCGACTCTGCTCAACTCCTCCGGGTGGTCGCCAACAGCGTCGTCGCGTGGCGGCGTGATGCTGCAAATCGGCGGCATCATCAGCGGCCTCATCATGGCCTGGTATGTGGATCGCGGTAAGACGGTGCCGGCGATGGTGACCGCTTACTTCGTCAGCGCGGCAAGCCTGGGGTTGTTTCTGGTTCTTCCGTCCACCAGCGGCGCCTGGTGGTTGTTGCTGCTCACCATTGGGGCGGGGACATCGGGAACTCAATTCGCATTCAATGCTCTGTCGGCGGCGTTTTACCCATCGCTGATCCGGTCGACTGGCGTCGGCTGGGCGGTCGGCATCGGCAGAGTCGGCGCCATCATGGGTCCGGTGTTCGGCGGCTTCATTGTGAAGGAAAAGCTGGGGACGCCACAGGTGCTCGGGCTGCTGGTCATTCCGGTGGTGCTTTGCGCGATCTGTGTGATGTTCCTGCCGCGAGTCTGGACTCCGGCGGAGCGCCCGGCCCGAGTGGCAGGGTGAACGCGCCGATTACCCCTCCCGGCCACGAGGAGCAATACACCTACCACAAGCTAGCGACCTCCCGGAGGCGTACGGTCATCGCCAAAATATTTCTCGCTCCGGTAGCGCAACCATACGCGCAACACCTGGGGCACTTTCTTGCGATCGGTCTCGCTTAGCGTGTTGTAGAGCGCTATGGCTTTCTCGCGCTCACGCCGACATGCCCGGTTGTTGTGCGCATCCCAAAGACTGCGAGCCACTCGAATGCGGCGGCAGGTTTCCTTGATCAGGTCCGATCCGGTCAGCGGTTTGGCGTGGTCTTTCTTTTTGGCGGGCATGTCCGGTCGTCCGGTCCTGATCATAATCGAGTTGGGATATGGCATTTCCGCAAATTCTGTGGCTGATCACGGGCGACGGCAAAATCACCGGTCCCCAAATCCGGCGAATGTTCCGCCGGTTTCGGCGAGACGTTTCAACAACGGCGATGGACTCCACAGTTCACCGTGCTGCTTCTCGAATTCCAAAATGCGGTCGTAGATTTTTTTCAGGCCAACGGTATCCGCGTACCACATCGGGCCGCCGCGATATCCGGGAAATCCGTAACCGGTGGTGTAGATCACATCGATATCGGCGGCACGCAGCGCGAAGCCCTCTTCGAGGATGCGGGCTCCTTCGTTGATCATGACGTAAATACAGCGCTCCAGGATTTCATCGCTTGAAATCGTTCGGCGCGGAATACCCGCGGCTTTCGCGGTCGTCTCGATCAGCGTTTCAACTTCAGGATCGGGAATCGCCTTGCGATCATCTTCGTAGCGGTACCAGCCCTTTCCGGTTTTCTGTCCGAGCCTGCCCATTTCATAGAGCCGATCCAGAACCAGAGGAACGCGCACGCCGGGCTTCTCCAGATGCTTGAATTCCTGACGCACTCTCCATGCAATGTCGATGCCGCCCATGTCATCGACGGCAAAGATTCCCATCGCCATTCCGAAATCGTAGAGCACCTTGTCGACCTGAGCCGGCGTGGCGCCTTCTTCGACAAGGAACTGCGCCTCGCGCATGTATGGAAACATCATGCGATTGCCGACGAACCCCCAGCAGTTCCCGACGACCACGCCAACCTTCCCCAGCTTTTTCGCCAATGCCAGCGCGGTCGCCACAACGGTTTTCTCGGTAGCCGCGCCGCGAACGACCTCGACCAGGCGCATGATATTGGCCGGACTGAAAAAGTGGGTGCCGACGACTCGCTGAGGCCGGGATGTGGCGGATGCAATTTCGTCGATGCTCAGAGTCGACGTGTTCGTCGCGAGAATGCAGCCGGGTTTTGCGATGCCGTCGATCTCGGCGAATATCCGTTTCTTGAGCGCCATGTTTTCGTACACGGCCTCGATGATGAGATCGGCAGAATCGAATTCATCGTAACCCGTTTGCGGATGGATCAGCGCCAGCCGCTCCTGCACATACTGCGGGGTGTAGCGTCCCTTCTTCACGGAAGATTCGTAGTTTCGCAGAATAGCGGCCATGCCGCGATCCAGCACGGCGCGATCGGTATCTTTCAAGCGAACCGAGATTCCGGCGTTGGCCAGCGCCATGGAGATTCCGCCGCCCATCGTACCGGCACCGATGATGGCCGCGCTGCGAATCTCGCTGACGGGAGTTTCTTTTGGGATGCCCGGAACCTTCGATACCGCACGCTCCGCGAAGAAGGCATGAATCAGGGCTCGGCACTGATCGGTGGCAATGCACTGAAAGAAGATCTCCCGCTCTTTCCGGCAGCCGTCATCAAACGGCAGCGTGGCTGCTGCTTCAATGGCGGCGATGGCGGCGAGCGGCGCCGTTTGATTGCGCCGAATGCGGCGCGCCTGGTCACGGCCCGCGGCGTAAAGCGGCGCGTTGGAGGCCGCATCGCCGAGCTTGTCGTTGTGGTTACGCGTCTTGCTATGCGGGCCCTGCGAAACCTTGCGCGCAAATGCGATGGCGCCGCTGCGGAGGTGGTCGTTTTTTGTTCCAATGATTTCATCGACGAGACCCAGTTCGAGTGCGGCCGGGGCCTTGATGGGTCTGCCGGAAACGCACAAGTCAATCGCCGCAGCGATTCCAACGATGCGCGGAAGACGTTGCGTTCCTTCAGCGCCGGGGATGATGCCGAGATTGACTTCCGGTTGCCCGACCTGCGCGTCCGGGCTCGCCACGCGGTAGTGACCGGCCATCGCAAGTTCGAGTCCTCCTCCCAGCGCCGTGCCGTGAATGGCCATGACGATGGGTTTCGGGAAGTCCTCGATTCGCTTCAGGCGCTCATGCATGTCGGGCGCACCAGGACCGCGTCCCTGGGCGAGATCTTCGAGGTCCTTGATATCCGCACCGGCGATAAAGGTCCGCCCGGCGCCGATGATCACGACGGCGCGAACCTCGGGATCGAGCCTCGCGGTTTCCAGCGCAGCTGCAATTCCCTCCGCCACTCCGTTACTGATTGCATTCACCGGCGGATTGTCAACGGTGACAACCGCAACATCCTGGTCCTTATCCAAACGAACAAGTTCTGGCATAGGGCAGAAAAATTACCACTTTTGTACTTCGAATTGACAGCACGACTCGACATCCTTAGTGTCGTTGGTCATGAATATTGAGAATCTGGTCGCCGTCGACACCCACGTTCATATCGAATCTCCGTTCACGGGAAATGCCGCGGATCAGGCCGCACGAAAGTATTTTGGAGCGTCAAACGCGCCGGTCGGCAATGAAAGTCTGGCGGAATATTATCGCTCTCGAAAGATTGGATGCGTGGTGTTCTCGGTGGATGAACGGATGACCGGACGCGCCCAGGTTCCCAACGATGAGGTTATGGCGCTGGCGAAGAAGAACGCGGAGTTCATGATCGCCTTTGCGAGTGTGGATCCCATGCGCGGCGCAGAAGCAGTGAGCGAAGCACAGCGGCTGATCCGTGCGGGCGTCCGCGGATTTAAGCTGCATCCGCCGCTGCAGCAGTTTCACGCCAATGACCGTAGCGTGTATCCGTTCTATGAGGTGCTGAACGCGGCGAAGATGCCGGTGATCATTCACACGGGCCACAGCGGCATCGGCACGGGAATGCCGGGAGGCGGAGGGATTCGGCTCAAGTACGGGAACCCGATGGACATCGACGACGTGGCGGTGGATTTTCCGGACATGCCGATTGTGTTGGCGCACCCGTCGTTCCCGTGGCAGGACGAGGCACTTTCGATCTGCCTGCACAAACCGCAGGTGTACATCGATCTGTCGGGGTGGTCGCCGAAATACTTCTCGCCGGTGTTGATCCAGTACGCCAACACGCAGCTGAAACACAAAATGCTGTTTGGTTCGGATTATCCGCTGATCACACCCGATCGCTGGCTGGCGGACTTTGAGAAGATCGCGATACGCGATGAGGTGAGGCCGCTCATTTTGAAGGACAACGCCGTTCGTCTTCTGGGTTTATAAAACGCAGGGAACAATTTGGGGACTGACGCCGAAATCGACGCATTACCGATTTCGGGGTCTGTCCCCAAATTGTTGCGCGTGAATTGCGGGGACAGGCACCGAAATCGGAAAAACGTCGATTTCGGAGCCAGTCCCCGCAATTCACTCCTCACGGCTTGTAGGGTTTGTTTGCTCCTGCCACGATGGCGTTGAGCGCCGGAATGTCCTTCAACTCCGGCGCATTGCTCTTGAACGTCCGGATATACGCATAAATATCTTTCGCCTGCGCATCGCTCATCGTGCTCACCGGAAAATTCGGCATACCGGTCGACGGTGCCGCCGGATTCTGATCTCCGCGCAATCTCAGGAACGCGACGAATCCCGCCTCGGTCTGAAGATTTCCCCAGTTCCCCACGAAGGCCCGCGCACCGGTTTCGCCGTTGTAGCCGTGGCACCCATAGCAACTGTAGTCGTAATAAAGCTTCTTACCGGTGACGGCATTTCCCGTCGCCGGACTCGTCGGCGCGGGATTGTTCGCCACCGCGCCGCGGCCGCCACCTCTGCCTCCGCCTGCCGGCGCCTGGGCGTGGACGGCAATCGCCACGACCGCGATTATCAGAATGCCCACCGTTATTTTTGAAGTTTGGTTCATGTTCGTGCTCCTTAACGGGGCTGTGTGATCACATCGATCATGTACGGCTCACCTTTTTTCACAATATCCACGCCGCGCTTCAATGCTGCAGCCAGCAGCTTCGGATCGGAAATCGGCGCCGGCTCACTCTTCATTCCATAGCCCGCCGCCATCTTGTTGTAATCGATAAACGGATCCCGCAGACTGCTGCCAATAAAACCACGATTCGTTCCACGGCCGCGCACGCCGGCCATGTATTCCACGTACATCAGTTCCTGATGCCAAGCTCGATTGTTGTGCATGATGGTCAGCAGCGGCAGTCTATGATGCACCGCAGTCCAAAGCACGCCCGGCGCATAGTTCAAGTCGCCGTCGGTCTGAACATTGATCACGATGCGGCCGCGATTCTTCGCCGCCAGCGCCGCGCCCACCGATGCCGGAGCACCATAGCCCATACCGCCGGCGTCCTGTCCGCCAAGATAGCTGTACGGTTTGTTGTGATCCCAAAGTTGCGCATGGTGTCCGCCGGAGAAATTACTCGGCGACGACAGGCACCAGTCTTCATTCATGATCAGCGGCCACAGTTCGGCGTAAATACGCGCCGTACCTACCGGACTACCATCCCAGCCGGCACGCTTGGTGAGAACCGCCTGCTGAATTCCGGTGACGCGAGCAGTCTGATTCGCTGCTGCATGCTTCGCGGTGCGCTCTGCGATCGTTCTCTTCTTGTCTGCCGTTAACAGCAGCTTCACCTGTTCGATGATGGCCGGCAGGCTGGCTTCCGCATCCGTCGGACCGATGGCATTGCCGCCGCCGGCTCCTGCACGCCCACCGCCTCCACGGCCTCCACCGCCGCCCTGAATGCCATTGAAACCGATGTGCGCTGTGTCGCGTTCGGCCGTAATTGTCGACAACGCCGGGCCGGTCAGAGACGCTTGCGCGCCGCCCGCTTCGAGACCGAGCGTGTAGTCGTACGTCGTATCCGCTCCGTTACCGCACAGTGGATGCCGCTGCGGGAAACTCATCGGACCGCCGGTTGCCGTGGTGCTTGTCGAGGCGCCGGTCAGTTCGGCGAGTTCAATCGACAGTTTCACACCTTGGGGTGTGCGCAATCGTCCAACGGCGATCCGCGGATTGTTCGCATTGACCAGGCCTTGTGCGATGGTCTTCGCCGTCGAGGCATCGACGGTCGGATACTTTGGAGGTGTGTATGCCGGCAGTGCCAGGTTTCCGGCTTCCATCTTTTGCAGACGCGAGTTGATCACCACCATGGTGGGACCCTGAGGCGGCGTGATTGCTTCGTTGTACGCGCGCTGCAAAGCGGTCAATGTTTCGGGAAGCGTCGTGGGCTGCGCATCCCACTTCGTAAAGCTCCGCACCATTCCTGCCAGATCCGCCGCGTTGTGTTGAGCAACGGGACCATCCGGGTCGAGCCCGCCGATCATCAATACTGGAACGCGGCCGTGATAGGCCTGATAGATCGACATCGCCGCATGCTGAATTCCGATGGTTCCATGCAGCACTGCGAGCATCGGTTTGCCTTCGGCCTTGCCGTAACCATGCGCCATCGTGACGGCAGACTCCTCGTGCAGAGCCGTAATCCACTCCGGCGTCTTGTTCGGTACCGCTCCGTAGTTGATAAATGATTCCTGAAGGCCTTCGAAACTGGAGCCCGGGTTTGCCGCGGCATATTCGATACCCAGATCGCGGATCACCTGAACCATGAGATCCGAACCCGCGCGCGTGATGGCGCGCCCGCCCGCAGCTGCTGGAGGACGGACGTTGCCCGTATCGCGATTGATCTGATCCTGCGTCGGGGCGGGCGCCACTGGAGCCGCTCCGCCGCCTGCACCTGCTGCACCGCGGCCGCCTCCGGCCGGAACCTGCTGCGCTTCTTCGATTGCCGGAACTCCGGCAAGAGCCGCCGCTCCCGCCGCAGCGCTTGCGGCAGCGCCTTTCAAAAACCCCCGACGATTGACGGCTTCTTTTTTGGATTGCGCCATGGTGTCGATCCTCCTCTGTGAAACAGCTTCGAATTCGGCCCAAGCTTAGGACAATATTTCTTGTGAAGTCAAAAGAACTCAGGCCGTTTGAACCTCTTCGCGCCAGAGCCGCAGGGCCTGTTGCGCCGGACGATCCGAAAAGCTGAACAGCACCGCGTCTTCCTCTGCTTCGTGCGAAACAAAACACCACGACGGAACGACGAAAATATCGTGCGCGCCCCATTCAAAAACGCTGTCGCCCACACGGCTGCGCCCCCGGCCTTCGGTGACGCAGTAAACCGATGCGTCGGTGCCGCGATAGGCGTTGCCGCGGAAGCCGGAAGGAAGCATCTGAAGGAACGCTCCAATGGTCGGAATCGGAGAAGCGCCCGTGGCCGCGCTCTGATACTGCATCTTGATGCCGTGCGCAGGATGAGAGGCGCCATCCCGACGGAAACGATCCAGCGCCTTCCGGCTTCGCTCGTAGGTGTAGTTGAAGACCGGCACACTCGCTTCTGCCTTGGTGACGGGCTGAATTTCTTCCGGATAATGTTCGAAAAAACTCGCATCAAACATATTCACGATGGGCACATCGAGACCGTCGAGCCAGATGGCCGGGGTCGTTCCGGGATTACCATGATCGTGAAACGTCCACGACGGAGTCAGGATGAAGTCGCCCGGATGCATGGTGGTGCGGGCTCCGTCCACCTTCGTATAGGCGCTGCTGCCTTCGATCACGAATCGCAATGCGGACATCACATGACGGTGACTTGGAGCGATTTCTCCCGGCATCACCAACTGCACTCCGGCATACAAACTCTGCGTGATCCGCGATGCTCCGCGGATCCCCGGATTCTCGAGAACAAGAACGCGGCGCTCCGCCTGCTTCGCTGTGATCCGATTCCCGGCTTCCAGGAGCAACGGCCGGATCTCCTCGTACTTCCAGAGAGCCGGCAGGCACGCCGTGCGTGGCTCGGCCGGAATGAGATCCGACAACACGTCCCAGAGCGGTGCAGTATTCTTCCGATCGAGGCGCTGATAGAACTCTTTCTGTTCAGGAGAAATTTCCGGCCGATCGTGCGTCATGCGGCGCGTACCGTCACTTCCATCGAACCAATTCCCTGGATTGTCGCAACTATGCGGTCTCCGGGCTTGATGGGACTGACACCTTCAGGGGTTCCCGTGATCACGACGTCTCCGGGATACAGCGTGTAAAAAGTTGTCGCGAACTCGATCAGTTCGGCGACGCCGAGAATCATGTACTTCGTGTTGGAATCCTGGCGCACTTCGCCGTTCACGGAAATGCCGAGGTTGAGGTCCTGCGGATTTTGAATCTCGTCCGCGGTTACCAGCCACGGCCCAAGCACGGTGTAGCTCTCGGCCGATTTTCGCAGGCTGCGTTCCTCCGGGCCGCGCGTGGTGATATCCAGACCGATGCTGTAACCGGCGACATACTGCAGGGCTTCGGAGCGCGGCACTTTGTCTGCCGTTTTTCCAATCACGAATGCGAGTTCGACTTCATGGTCGTTGCGGCGGTCGAGGTTGCGTAATGCGATTCCTTCGGAAGGTCCAACCAAAGAACTGTTGGCCTTGAGAAAAACGCCGGTGCGATGAATGACCGCAATCTGATTCTCATAGTGAAGCGCGGGGTTTCCCTTCACCTCATCGAGATGCTTCTGATAATTCACAGGAGCGCCGACAATTTTCCCGGGATTGGCCACGGGGCTGAGAACCTTCAGGCTGTCGAGTGGCACGGCCGGCGACGACGGAGCGATGGCGCGAATGCGTTCGGTGACTCGGTCGAGATTGGTAATCAGCAGGTCCGAGGTGGGCAGCGGGTATCGGCAGGTGGGCAATACCTCGAGCGCGGCCGTTACATCTCTTACAGTCGTGCCTTCAACCAGGCCCAGACGCCCTTCGCCAAATCGACAAATCCGCATGATCAGACTCCCGCGGGATTATACATGCTCCAAAACAAACTCCTTGAACGCAGCGGCCCGCGCCCACATAATTTTCAAGCCATTGGCCCCATCGTCTAATGGTTAGGACGTGGCCCTCTCAAGGCCGAAATACGGGTTCAACTCCCGTTGGGGCTATTCCGATAGCATCTAGTAACGTCCAACCTCGTCCGACATTCATATATAGATCAATAACTTAGGCTGAAGCATGGTACAGTCTCGTGCAACAAGGTATACCTTCATCCCGATAATTTTGGCGGGACGGATGGCGGGACGGAAAAACACAATGGCGGGACAGAGAAAAAAGAAGGGATCCGTGCGCGATGCGCTGGTAGCTGCGCAGCTCAAGAATCTCAAGCCGGGATGGTACTGCGATGGCCGTGGACTGTATTTGAACGTCAAGCCGTCAGGTTCGCGGTCCTGGATTCTGCGGACGATGGCGGCAGGCAAACGCCGCGAAATTGGCCTCGGCTCACTGGCGACAAAGTCCCTGGCGCAAGCGCGCGAGGAAGCGGCAAAACTGCGATCGAATGCGAAAAAAGGCGACGATATTCTCGAACAGAAGCGACTGGAGAAACGTCGGGTATCCATTCCGACATTTGAAGAGGCTGCAAAGTCCTTCCACGCCGAACAGGAGAAGACCTTCACCAGCGAGGACCACGCCTACAACTGGCTCCAGACCTTAAAAACTTATGTGTTCCCGGTATTCGGAAAGAAAACTGTCGAAAGGATCGACTCGGCGGATGTCCTTCAGGCGATCGGTCCGATATGGAATGAGATACCAGACACCGCCAAGCGGACATTGCGCCGCGTCAAAACAATTTTCGACTATTGCTCCGTCAGCGGTCACCGCACCATAAACGTGAACGGCACGAAGATCACATTACCGAATCCCTGCGATGGGATCCGGTCCGCACTCCCAAAGCAGAGCGCGAACGAGAAGCACCACGAAGCGCTTCCCTATTCCGAGCTTCCGGAATTCATCACGAAACTGCGCAGGACGAATACAGCGCTGTCGGTGAAGCTCGCATTTGAATTCTTGATCCTGACGGCCGCGAGAACATCTGAGGCACTTGACGCCAAGTGGGAGGAAATCGACCTGGAGAAAAACACCTGGGTCGTGCCGGCCGCGCGCATGAAGATGAGCATTGAACATCGTGTGCCGCTCTCTGCTCGGGTTGTCAAAATCCTCACCATGGCAAAACAGTTCAACGATGACGCAGTCGTTTTTCCAGGCCGATACCCGGGCCATTCACTAAGCAAAACTGCCCTCCTGATGGTACTGCGGCGCATGGGCAAGGGCGACCTGACGGTTCACGGTTTCCGCGCGACCTTCAAGACGTGGGCAGAAGAGACTACCAAAACAGACACGCTCGTTATCGAAGCATCCATGGCACACGCGGTTAAAGGAATCGAACGGCACTATCTGCGAACAACGTTTTTCGCGGAACGACAGAAACTAATGGAAGCGTGGGCCGATTTTGCAACTGGGAACACAGCATGAACGCTGAGCCATATGTTCGACCCTCCTAATCATGGCCGCCGCAGCAGCGGCACGAGTTCACGCAACCGCGAGTCGCGCAGATAGAGTCCTCCCCAGGCGAACACGCAGAGCAAAACCGGCACGACGAATCCGGGATCCGCGATGCGAACGTGTGCCACAACGGCACCCCCAAAAAATGCTGCGATCAGCACACCGCCGAGGACCGCGGTGCGGGGAATCAAATAGAGCACTGCGCACGTCAGTTCGAGAAGGCCGACCCAAGCGAGTTCCCAATCGGGAAACCCGAACTTGTTGACCCATTGATCGGCAAAGGACGCCGCGTGGGTGAGCTTCAGAGATGCGCTAAGCACCAATGCGAGCGCTGGCAGAATCGTAAGTGTCCAGCCTGCGTAAATCCTCCATGAACTGGCCTGTGGTTCGGCAATTGTCGTGAATCCTGACTGTGTCTTGTCCATTGCTTCTTTCTCCTTTACCGACGTCGAAGGAAGCAATGTGCGTTCCAAATCCTAAATCGCTCACGTCATGAAGCATTTCTGCGATTCATCACGCGATCTCGCGAAATCATTTGTGGATTCGCGAGCGGTCGCGACGAGTTGCCGATGCGATGTACTCACAAGCCGACAATGTTTTTGAAAGCCTCAGTTGCCTTCGCTTTAGTCGAATAAGCGATGGCGCAAGAAAGTTCGTCCTTCTCCTTCCCTGCTACTTCCTCACGCAAAGCTCCGTTATTGTTCTGCTCGGAATTTCACCAATTGACGAATTATCGGACATTTGGAGCGCCCACGGCCTTCTCTTGTCAGCTTCACTCGCGATAGCCGTTGCGCGCCCCTTCGATCGCAGGGCTGTTTTCACCAGCCATTGTCATGATCGGAACGTAACACCGCCAGATGCTATCCAAGAATCGGCGTTGCCACCAATGGGACGCAAGGCTAAAGAACCGAAGTCTGGATATCTATTTCCGATTTCAGAGTCCGATGAATCGGACATCGTTCGGCAATTTCGAGCAGCCGGCGTTTTTGGGCTTCATTTAGATTGCCGCTTAGTTCGATTTCACGCTCGATGCGGTCCAAAAGCCCGTCCTTGGTTTCACAATTTCTGCAATCCTCA
>Ga0209488_10000839_pt1 | contig 26139 bp, 26 predicted proteins | sample Rivendell_Oct201_8_FD_188349 | JGI IMG/M metagenome (GOLD analysis project Ga0209488, IMG submission 188349) | Vadose zone soil microbial communities from the Eel River Critical Zone Observatory, Northern California, USA -... | ecosystem: Environmental > Terrestrial > Soil > Vadose zone >...
TTGGGAGGGGTTCGGACTTGAACGCGAGGGGCTCAGAGGGCCTGGGCTAGCTGCCAGAACGTCACAGTACTCCACCCGACACCGACTTGGGGATTCTGTGCTTGCAGTTTTGCAAGTTGCCGATAATGCCGATGGCCCCGGCCCTCCATCCACTGGCAGTCGAATCGTCATATCATTATCATTTCATTTATCACTCACTGGAGAAGCGGCCTGCCACTTTGGCTGGTGTCATGAACCTGCGGACTACGAACTTGACTCATGTGGGAGAGCCGCCGGCCTGCAAGCAGCCAAGGCCAAGTCAGGTAAGACTCGACGCATACCCGAACGGGATTTCCACTTTTAGTTGCTTGTTTTTCTCGTTTCGGGAGACGTCGATGCACCGTTTTCTGGACATTTTCCGCCGCAACTAAGGAAACACCGTTTCTAGGGCTGCTACAGGACCCGCGCAGCGCCTGCGGTCTCTCTCATGCGGGAATTCCTTTTTTTTTCTGATACAGAGAGCGTTCGAGGCAGTGTTGACGAAAACGTGGCTACATACATACATAACGGGAATTCTATACATACTGACTGTACCTACATGTGCCACCCTTTGATGGGAGGAGTGAAATCAAGCAAGAAAGGATTGATTGCGAGCAATAGACAAAAAAAAAACACAAATCAAAGAAACACTGTCACATGTGCAAGAACCCGGACACAAGATGAATAAAACAAAAGAGGCCGTGCGTGCATATCTCAGATACAGACCTGGGAACCCTAGGGGAGCTGCAGAAAAAGGATGATCCAAGAAAAAGGGTTCAATACCCCGCCCAGCTCTGCAGCGAGGAGCTCTGCTCGCTCGCGTAGACAACTCCCGGTTGCATGTGGGCGTTTGCATGGTGGTGAGCAGGCTGAGAGTGGACGGGTGAGTCGTACATGGGTACGTCGTACATTGATTGCGGATTCCCGCGTAATAGTCCAGGGGCGACGACGGGGTTTAGAATATGCGAGTAGTCCCCGCCTGCCGTCGGCCAATAGTGCGCCACCGCGGCGGAATGGGCAGCGGCTGTCGAGAGGGGGGCGAACACTGGCAGCGGAGGGGGCGGCACGAGGGCCTCTTCGTACTCTGGGTAAAAAATGAATGGCTTATCACCATCGTCAGTCATCGTGGATGCGGGGGCGGATGCCGCTGTCAGCAGGGGTGGGGGCGCGGGGGCGGGGGCGGCAACAGCGGGAGGGGTGGTGTGAAACATGGATGGCTGCTGAGATACAAAAGATGATGACGAACCAACGGCAGGAGCTGTCACGGTTGTGGAGTAAGCAACCGAGTCCGCGTTGCCGTGAGGCACGTTAGAAAAACTGGACGTTAAGGGTGCCGTTATGTGCACGTGCGTCCGTTGCACTTGGGCCTGGGTTTGGGCTTGGGCTTGGGCTTGGGCTTGAGCTTGAGCTTGGACCTGGGTGGTAGGCAGTGCGGGGCCCTGAGGCGGCACTAGCTGTTGTTGGGGTGGTGGAAGTATCTCCGTGAATGCCGGAGCCGAGTTGACCGACGCAGCTGCCTGCGGCCCTAGTGCCTCACTCTGCTGCCACGAAGGTGGTGGCGCGTTCGCGTAACCGACCTCACCCAAGTTCAGAGGGGGAGACGATAATGAGGGCATACCCATTTGCAGCCCGACCGTGACGGGTCCCGCGGGCGACGCAAGCACGCCAGCAACAGTCGCAGTGGGAGAGGGCGCACCGACGCTTGTCGATGAGTCTGACTCTGGGGAGGAAACTCGCACGGACTCAGCCTGAGGGAGTCCAACGTTGACGGAACCTCTGCGAGGGCGCCGAGGATCGTCGCCTCTCTTATTCTTGCTCGCATGCACGCCCGTGTTACGCCGTGGACGTCCGTTTACAGGGTCCACGGACTGGGTTGAAGGGAACGGGTGTGAGGAGGTCGTTTCGTCACGAAAGAACGGGGCACGAGACTGGAGGCCATAATTACGCTTCTTGGTGAGACCGTGGATCTTCTGCAGATGCTTTACGAGGCTCGGTTTCGCCGGTTCTGTGTCAGAACCCGAAGGGACGCTCGCAATGGAAGGTGGGGGTGAGTTGTTTATGGAGGATGCAGCCGTTGAACGAGGAATGGGCCGCCCATTAGCACCAGCTGGGGGGTATGAGTTGTTTCTGGGAAGCGGGATGCGCTGCGGAAGTTGGGGAAGTGAGGGTGGAGGGGGCGCAGACGCATCGATGAACGAGTCTGCAAGTGGTGACGCTATCGACAAGCCAGAAATGTCGGAAGTAGGAGTCAAGAGGGTGGAGCTTACCGCCGACGCGGTGCCCGGAATGACGACGGGGGTGCGGTGTGGTGCTGCAGAAGGGAAAGGGTGGCCGGTAGCCTCTTGATGGCCATGGGGACGCATGGATAGGTAGAAACGATAATTCTCTGTATTGGCACGAAACCACGTCGCCGCCTCCTGGAATTGTTGCATGCCGAGCTAGAGACTGTTTTAGATGACGAGATGGGCCAAGGAAGGCACGCACGATATCATAAAATAGTTGGGCAAAAATCTCGCTTTCCTGAACCTTTGGATTCAGAACCATGTGGAGATGAATCTTTTCCTATGATAAACGTGAACACACGCAATTTGCACGTGAGCGGTTGTAAACCAGCCTTTGTCAATTTGGAACCCAAAGCCTGCCAGCTAGTCTGTGGATCTGCGCCTAGAACATCTACACTTTCTGATGGGGGGCCAGATGCGGCAATGACGAATAAGTGACGGGTAGTGTTCGCCTCTGAAAAGCTCGTTGCAAGGATCTATGACAGGTGAGATAATTGAGAAGGGTGTACAGTTGTTGGGTTCAGACAAAGAACACCCACATCGGCAGCATTCAACAACGTCGCGGCTGTTATCTTATTGTTGGGTTGATGGCTGAAGCGAACCTCTGGCAGATAGTTGTAGCGTGAAGTATTTGGAAGAATGATAGCCTGTTCCGACGAGGAAACGAGGCAGCTCGTGAGGAAGAGGACGTGAATCTGCACAAACCAATCGAGGGGTCAGATAGATAGGGCCGCCCAATGGGCAGACTGAATGTATAGGGGGACATTGCGACGTACTGGAACGACCGGGTTGACCTTGCGCACCGTGCCCAGAAGAGTGGGGATATAGCGATCTCTGAGATCGGGCCAGCGGTCCACCATAGCTGCGGAGTTTTCGATAAGGACCAGGGTAGCTAGGCTGTGTCTTTGATGGGCGGGCTTGAAGAGGCCCTGTGGAGGTGAGGCGGACATGAGAGTAGGGAAGGCGGAGAAACGAGTGAAGCGGTGGTGGTGAGAGGGGGAAGGGGGAGGTAGGCGGGAAGGAAGGAAGGAAGGGCGTAGTAGGGTTTGGGCGAGGGCTCTGCTTAATCTCTGGACGCCTCTCAGCCGCGGGGGAATGACAAGGCAAGTCAAGCTTGAAAGTTGAAAGCAAAGACCGGGATGCCTCAATCATCGCACATCAGAATAATATAAATCTAGAAGAGTGCACCCAATCAGCGTGTCGGAGAACATTAAACGGTCCCTTGCCGCCCATCTTCTGTCATTGGATCGGTCAGAAACCCATTTGAAGAACGCAACGGGGACGTTCTCAGAAAGGTATGCCAACACAATTGTCACTGGCCTGTCTCTTTCGAGGTCCCGCGACCTGGTAATTGGCTGCAGCACTTATTTATTTAATTATTTAATTAAATCTAACCCTTATCAACGCCGCACGCCGTACGCCGGTGCCGGTGCCGGTGCCGCCCGTGTGGGTCTGCTCTGTTCAGTTCACGACGACAACGACAACGACAACAACGCAGAGCAAGTCGCCATGGCTGGAATCATCACTCAAGTATCCCAAACCCCAGTGCAGGCCAACATACAGCCTCCCCTTCTCACGCGCCTCTCTCTAGACCTTAGAGGGAAACGCTTCAGCGTTGACCGCGAAACGATAATGAACCTTCCTGAATCTGTCCTCCTTTGTCTCTTCCCAAACGGTCTCGTCCTTAGTCGCCAAGCCACCTCACCAACAGAGCCCGGTGAACATGCTGAAGAGGAGGAAGTGTATGGCGTTGATGTACGTCGGGTGGCTCTACTGTTTCCTGGTGACTGTAGCTGATTCCATTCACACCCTCTCTCCTTCACAGTTCGATCCCGACTGCTTCTCCTTTGTCCTACAGTTCTTCCGTTCCGCCTCCGATGCTTTTTACGGGACAGAGACGTCCCCAGGTCTCTATCACGCACAGCAACACCTTATCGACATGTCGCCCACCTCCGACTTTGCTCCCAACCAGAATCCCCTCCTCTCAAAACAAGCCATCATCGTCCTACGAGAAGAGTTGGAATACTTCTCTATACCTCCTAAGGGTGGAAATGCATCCACAGATGTGAATGGAATTGCCAACGAGAGCATGCTAGAACTCAAGCGCGAATGTGGCAAATACCTTCTCGAAAAGAGGAGCATTTTTACGGCGCTACAACGCAACGTCAACAAGGAAAACAACATTGCGGAGCAGCATCTAATCGACATGTTGTGCATGAGGTAACCTCGTGTCTGTTCGTATCTCATCCTCTTCTTACCCATGTGTCCTCCCACCCATCCCACCTCAGTGGTTTTGACCGCGATGACGAATGGGGGTTCCGGGCCATTGAGCCTTCCCGCTGTTGTATTTCTTCTATCGCTTTGGTCTTACTCAAAACGGGCATTGTTCACCACCCAGCTTCGTCTGGGGACAAGCAGGTCACCATTGACTATAACCAGATGGCCACAGCACAGAAACTACTCCTCTTTTGGCGGAAGCCCGCAGTGCGTGATCTTTCCTCCTCCGCTTTCCCTTTGGGGTTATGGCTTGATGTAGCTAATCGTGTTCCCTCTGCCGTCACCCCACAGCGTAAGTGTTGGTGGGACGGAATCGAGATTGAGTTGAAACAGGCTGGTGAAAACGCTGAAAGCGCTCCAAGAGATATCAAATTGTGGGCACGCAGGGTCTGGACGCTTGAACTGAGCCTGGTGCGTATCTTGGCAGTGCTGACGGGATCGCCTCTGATATGATCATTGCAGGTCTGAGCTTGGTTTTCCTAGGCTCCGTTGAATCACCCTGCTGCGGGGGTACCGTCCTTTGCGAACGGGCTGTTGCGGCAACTTTTGGGCGGACTCACCTTACCCATTGGCGTTGTTTGCATGGGCCATCATGTGCTCTTTTTTTTTTCATACACACGCTCACATACCTATCACGCTATCTCTCCTTTGGCCCACTTCATCTTTGTTCTTTCCGTGTACATCGCACTATCAGGGGGAGAGGACATATAATGCCAAGTTTGGCAGGTTGGACCACCAGCAGTACATGTTTACTTTGTCCAATGTACTTCGATGTCTTTAGGATCTTCACGGCGACATCGAAGCGAAGCAAGGCATGCTTCATGGTCAATTGACCAACTGTTGCGCAACCCCGTAACGTAGAATAGGAAGCGATTGGATGCCCCACTCGGCTAAGCATCATGATCGGAGGCTACGACGACATCGTGGTTAGTCAGAGCGAATACAAATCCCCGCAACTCATTTTTCTTCCCGTGTTCCTTTTTCGTTTTCGAGCAAGTTGTCCGCCATCTCCGCGACGAAACTATTATCCAACCGTCCCTCGCTCCACTGCTGATTCTCTAATGAACTCCTCGAGTCGGGTGTATACGGGTACAGATCACCAGGATTTCGACCTTGAGGAGCTCGTGAATCTAGAACAAACGTGTGTGCCTTTTTTTCATCAATCTGAGAATCGGTCACGCGGGGGATGTAAGAAAACGCTGACTGACAGTCTCCATTTAACAAAACAGGTTCTATATGGTGGGATACGAAGAAGGATACGCGCACGGCCGCCTTCACGGACTCATCGAGGGACGCGCTCTCGGCGCAGAGAAGGGCTTCGAGCTCTGGGAAGAGCTCGGCTTCTACGAAGGCGCTGCGCGACTCTGGACGGCCATCTCGACTTCGACCGACTCGAGCGGCACAACGGACGTGTGCGTGCCTCGTCTTCCCCGCGCCCCATGCCTGTTCAAATGCCTCACTTGACCGTCGCTGATCCATTCCGTTCCCTATTCTTTTTCCTTTATTTTATTTTTCTCTCTTTAGACGTGGCGTTCACCACGCATCTGCACTGCTCGCCTTCATCGAACGGTTCCCGCGCAAGAACCCGCGCCCGGATGAAGAAGAGGGCATCGACATGAGCGCTCAACTGCGTCTCATCCGCTCGCGATACAAGGTCATGTGTGCCTCGCTAGGCGTGCGCGCGCGCCTGCAACCTGCCCCTTCTTCTGTGGGCGCGGAGGCGGAGGGCGGCCCAGGTACAAGCGAAGGGGAACGGGCTCTGGCGGCCACTGGCACGGCTAGCATCTTGGATTTAGATGACGCGGACACAGAGAAAAGGGGACAAAGGCAGAAGAAGTCGGTCTGGCCACTTACTGGTCCACCTGCTTCTGCGTCCGCCACGCAAGGTCTCAGCTTCTGACGTGGCCCGGTCATCCCCACCGTCCCGCTTCCCCCTTTCTTTCCCCTTCTTATGGCCCCTTTCTCACATGGACATATATCACCTGTGCAGTCCAAATACACGGACCCAAATTCCACGATCGGAGCGTCGCTCGGAGTCTACCGGGGGTTAGGGTGGAGGGTGATGGAAAGGAAAGGAAGCAGGGGGCCCCGGAGCTATGTCACACCCCGTTTGCACTTATCGGCAACGATCTGCTGGGTACGTGTGCGCGTGCCGTGCATGCATACGAGCCATATTGTGACTGGTTTCCGCTTTGGGGATCAGTGGCGCTGCGCCTTTCACGCAAGATCCGCCGGTTGTTGACGGAAGGAAGCCGCGTGTACTGTGTACCGTCTGGTGAAGGATCGATCTTGGCGAACGGAACTTAAAGGCTAAAAAATTCGTGGCACACCCCCTCTCCCCCATCACTCTGCCGTGTGCGTGCACGCATCCGTACTAGGTTGCCCCCTTCGTGTGAGGTGCTCATCCGGGTCTACCGTAGCGCTCGAAGGCTCTCTGACTCATGCGCGCATGACTATGACGGGATATGTCGTGTCGTATCGTCTTCGAATTTGTGTGTCCATGGACCGGGATTCCCTAAAACGCCCTATCGCCCCCTAATCTAATCTAGTCCACCATCGTGCCCAGTCGAGCAAGTTGTCGCCGCGATGGAGGCACGATTGCCCTGGTGGGACGCTTTTGGGAAATCATCGAGCGTACACGTTTCTGCGAACATCAGTGTGCCTATTCTACAATAGCATACATACGTGCCAAAGAAGATCTGACACCGGCGCTCCGGGTGGAAGAGTCCTGTCAAGCCCCCACCACTGACGCACATCAAGGTTGCCACTTACTACAGCATCTAAGCTCCTAAAAACCACGAGCGTCCAACGCAGAATGAGTGTGCATACATTATAACCTTTCAAAGGTCGCGAGCCACGTTAAACAGAATGACGCCCTATCAACTGATGACTCGCTCGCGAAAATTGCGCACAGGCATCAATAGGACCTTTGCAGTAACACAAGTTAAGAATGTTAGACATGGCCCAAAAAAGAAGATTCGATATACGGACTTGGGACATATCACATCTCCTCGGACTTCGTCGTCGCTTGTTCGATTTCGTCTAGAAGACTCGAACCATCCCCTTGTATGTGGGAAGTTGGCGTCTTTCACGCTGTATCCATTTAGTTGAAGGATTATCGTCATTCAGTACCCCAGATTGTCCTCTACGAGCGGCGTAATAATTGAGCTACGAGCGGCTAATCGGCAAAGACGTGGAAGTTTGGCGCGTGTGATGATGTGATCAGTCGGTACAGGTACAAAGTAAAACCGGACGACTTTTATTTCCGCACAGCGAGACCGCAGCGCGAGAGCGTCGGGTCGCACCGTTTACCTGACCGTTCTGGGCTCTCGCGAGTTGAGTTCAGTTTAAACGCGTCATAAGCGCGCGCGAAGGGTCGCACTTTTTTTACCTGACCGTTCTGAGCTCTCGCGAGTTGAAACTCGTTATGAGCGCGCGCGAAGGGTCGTGTATTGGAACTTGGAAGGAGGGGGGGAAGATCCAGGCAGATTTCAAGAAATCAGCGGCACTGCCATTCCATTTCAGATTGGAAGTTGAATTATTTTTTTTCCTCACTTCTTTTAAATGGGTGTTGGGGCAAATGCGCAGGACAATGACTTGGAACTCGGTGCATACTTACTGATGTGGCGTGGCGCGCAACTTTCGCAATTATAAATTATAATTGGGTTTGGTTGGTAACTGCGACCGACATTAAAAAACAGAAATGACGCCGCGCCACACCGTCTGGTGGGCGGGTGCTCGGACGACGACTTTCGGACGTCGGACGTCGCATTGGAAGAGTCTCGGGCTGTGAATGAAACTGTGAAGCTTTTACTTTGGACAACATCGCTCCCCGTTCCGATCGACGCAGACACCCCGCCGTGCCATGATGCTGCCCGGCTCGGACTCGACTCAAGTCCGACGTGGTGGCTACTATATACACACGTACCACGCGACTGCAATCCAATCTATCTCCGGTAGATGATCCGACCAACTCGAGGGGTCCCCGTTCCGATATTCGCATGTGTGCACTACACGCGGTAAGTGCCAATTGGGACTGCTGAGGATCAAAGGGTCAGCCCTCCCTTGCCCACGCCCTTGCCCTCGACCTTGGTACTGTACTTTACCTGGAGTCCCGGTGGTGTTGCGGTGTTGCATGCGATCGCCGCTGAACTGAAAGGGTAACGAGGCTCGGATACGGTTCGAGTGCGGTCGGCCATGCCGTCACGGACGAGTCGGAGGTTTTTCGGTGGTACGCGCATGCTTGCCCTTGCCTGTCTTTGTTTTCCCTTGTAGTCGGAAGCCTGGAATCAGGAATAAAGATGAATGGGACCGAGTGATCGTGGGACGATGGTGGCGCTGAGGGAACGAAAAATTATAAAACTCGTCTGATGAGCTCTGCGGCTCGAATTTCATCAAAACGCCACCACCAGGGACAGCATTCCGAATAACCAATATCACAAAGGCCAGTGGGTGTGTCAGTCCTGATGGTAAAAAGTAGTCAAAACGGCCGTGTGCGAGGGCAGACGAAACTCCAAGATCAGACTTGAGCGCGTCAGCGCGTTGGCTGATGACCATGATAGGCAAGGAGACTCGGTAATGACCCGCTGTGAGTCTGACGATAGACGGGCCAGCCCACCCACAGCGGCACGACTGCAGGTAGTGCAGCCCGCCGCCGCCACACGGGGTGGCGACACCGGCTGGAACTTGCAATTATCATCCCCATCAAACCTGGACTGACGTTGGCACATTCGTGGGGCGCCAAAGATAGCTCTTTCTTGATCAGACACTGCCTCTTGAATTGACGATTTTGGATGACAGAAATATGGTGGTGATGATGATGATGATGGCGATGATGGCGATGACGAAAATAGGCTAAAGCCTGCCACCGAGCCCGAGACGCAAAGGTCAGTCAGGAAGCGAGATTGGGTTGGGTGGCTGGTGACGTGACGTTCAAGCGGGTCGGTCAGATTGTTGTTTGAGAATTGAGAAGCCCCCGCGTTAGTCGGCTATGTCTGATCGATTCGATTAATTATTAGAACCTGAGCGTCGACGGGATTTCAGCAACAGTACTAGCGTGTCCTGCAAGTGCGGGTGCTTAGTAGCCACGTCCTTGTCCCCGCGTTGTAAAGGGGGACGCCGAGGACGGGCTTCAGGTTGTCAGTAACCTGGCCGAGGTGCCAGTGCTGTTCTGTCCTTCTTTCTTCTTCGAATTACAATAAAGTTCGTAAAAGGATTTGACCCTTGTCGTGTAGGTGAGCTTCAAGTCGGGAAAGTCAGATCACTTCTTGGGGTTCAGGGCCCTGCGTGTACAAATCTCTTTTTCCCCATTAGCCGTTTTGGTCCCGTAGCGCTTCGACAAAAGCGGCCTCTGAAGCCCCAGCTGTCATCACAGATACTGTCGTATTTTTTTTCGACTATTACTCAGAGGAGACACGGTCAAAATTGGAAGGGTAAGGATCGCAGCAGATAGATATGGGAATATTCGACGTGTTGACGTACCTGAATCATTCCACGGACGTCACACTGCCGCGCACCAGACACGGTGCTCTTTGTTAGTGAAAAAAAATTCAAAATTCAAAATTCTTTGATACCGCTATCAAGACACACTCATCGACTTCTGCGGCGGCGACGGCGGCTGCTGCAATCAGCTCATATCGCACAACCCACTTGCCTTTTATTCTTTCTATTTCCCCGGGGTTTCATGATTTCAAGCGCAACATTTATCCCACTGGGTATTTGAACCAGCGCCGAAGGCAGCACACATGCTTCTCTCGTCCTTCCCGCCGGGAACGTCCAGACTGGGGTTGGCAACGAAGAAACTGTTCGGCTTGAGCGTAAGTCGGATATGCTCCACCGGCATCCTGTTCGTCACCGTATTACATATACGTCAGGTCCCCAAAAAAACTCTCAGAGAGAAAGAGAAATGAGGAAGGGGGAGGGGGGGGAGGACGTACACAGGCCAGTCTTCCGGACGGGGGATATGCGTCGTCCCAACCGTGACATAAACAAGCACATCCTCACCCTCAATACTCTCTTCCCCATCATCGCTTACCCACCGCGCCAGACTATCCACAGGCTCGTCCCTAGCCTGCGGCACATACTTCCCGGACGGCCACATCCTCCCGCCCTCGCGCGCATCCTCCCTCTCACGCACGACCCACACCGCATTCCGCACAAACGTCGCGCGCCTGCCGACCCACCCGTCCGCTCGCGGCAGCGCAGCCGTCGCCCCGCCCTTCACGCCGATCGCGTACCCCGTCGGCTGCCCCGAGGCATAGTGCCGCCTCCCCGTGCTGACAATGCGCCAACGGCGGTCCGTCGACGCGTCCCATTCGCGCGCGCCCTCGCTGGCAAGACGCAGCACGCGGTCGCGCACCTCGAACGCGTTGCCGGCAAAGTTCGCCGGCGAGCCGTACTCCGCGCTCGCTGGAAGCACGTCCGTCTCGACGACGCTGTTCAGCAGTCCGTCCACCATCGGGTCGATGCGGACAGAGAAGAGGTGCTGGTGGAAATGCGCGTTCAGGCCTGGGGCGACGCGCGTCCCGTACGGCGTGGGCTCGTTCGACCCCGCGACATACACTTGAAGAATGCCCGTAAGCCGGATCTCGAACTCGATGGAACCGTCTTGATAGAAAAAGTAGTTCCACACATATTCTACAGATGGAACTTTTGAGGAGGCAACTGGAGATCGCAGGGAGATAAAGCGGACCATAATTTGCAACTGTGCAGACCATACTGACTACCAAGCGTCGACTGCGGACGGAATACGACCGTCCACCTGTGCGATAATCGGTGTGCTTCCACAACAGACCTGCGTCTTCTTCATGGATGCATATCGCATTATTGATGACGACTGCAGAACCATCGTAGCCAGTATATGCGCCTGACTATGACTGGTCGTCAGAAGTAAGGCGGGGAGCCACAGTGGCAACACCCCGTACCAGATAGTGAATCTGACCCAGGCAGTCACACCCGAGAGTAAGTTCGTTGGCTTGAGTTCCCATGCCGTATTCGCCGCTGCGGAAACTCATTGTAAGCGTATGGTCCTCTGTGGCCGGCTGTCAAACGCACACATCAAAAGCAAACTTCCGCGGATGAGGGTGTTCGGGTGCGCCGTAAGGCACGACCATCTCCGCGAGCGAGAGACGGTAAAACAATGGGCGCAAGAGGCCATCGTCGTTGTACGTGATCGTCGAGAGCGCAATCCCCTCACGATGATTAAAAGCTACGTATCGCCACAAATATTAGCGGGATGCAGGTCGTCAGGGAGTGCGGAACGCCCACCAATGTGCATCTTCCACTTTTGCCATTCCAGCACGTGGCCGTCTACCTTGAAACTAACGCCTTCAGGTTGCACGATATGCAAAGGCTTGGGCGCTGCGCGCTGCTTCCATTCTTTTCCGTCTCTCTTTGCGGCGTCCTCTATGAGGTCTGGGAGAAATTCCTGGGGTGCGAGAGGAGGGGGAATGCGAGAACGCTGTGAAAGTTCCAAGGCGTCCTTGTCCAGCGGGGGTGGTTGCGTTGATGTGGGCACGCCGGGGTAGGCGGCGGGGAAGTCTATGTGGATCACTTTACCTGCGTTAACGTCGACTACTGGGATAAAGTCCTGTTTGGGTCATTTGCGATGCACGCACGATACATGTAAGGGAAGCGTTTATACCAGAGGGTGGGCATACAGGTTCTCATGTTGTGAGAAACGCGCGAAAAGGAACGCTTGTTGCAAGCGAAGTGACGTCGGGAAACGGTCATCGTATCCTACTGACCACCCATCGGCGTAGATCTGGTGCGGCTCAATGCCTGCGTGAGGGAAATGAGTCACCGGCTCAAGGGTCAGGGAATGCAAGATTAGCTTACCGACTTGCTTCGCGAGTGCTTGAACCCTTGCGTCCTTCCTCACGATATCCTCGCATGCAAGGAGCTCGGCAGGAGAGATTTGAGGTTGTGTGCCCTCAGGGAGTTTGAGAAGACTTTCGACGTCCCAGGTGCCTTTGGTGCTGTCAAGCACTACGATTGCGTTATATGCATCGCTACGGTAAGGGTCCAACTTGAGCGGAGACCAGGATATCAGGGGGCCACTTACCCCGAAATGACGTCTATGAACTAAGAAAGAAGGTAGTGGGGGCGTAAGCATAGAGTGATGTCAAGGGTACAACTCGCAACCCCTCGCTACGCCTTTATTACAGCACTTCCGTCCTGTGAAGTAATCACGAGGGGACGTCGGAGCAAGGGCGTGTGGAGTTGGAGCGATCCGGGTAGGGAGAGCCGGTACATGTGGCACGACGCCCACAAACATCAGAGAACAAGGAGTGACTCGGAGACACAACTCACATCGACTTCTGCCTTGCGTACGATGGGCACGCGATCTTCGTCCTTCACTGGTCCTCCAGTTGCGAGCGGGATGCCAAGGTGAGCGAGCACAGCGCGTTTGGGGGGCGGAAGGAGATAATTCGTGAGAAATCGAATAGCCTTAACAGAGGTGTGAGCGGTAAGGTGATGGCGCACGGCTAGGGATACCGCAAGGATCTAATAGAGAACCATATCCTCATCAGGGACAGGGATACGTATCAAACTCGAGACATAGTTCACCTCATCTGGGGAAAGTGGATCGAGTGGGTGCGGAGACAAAAAGCTATTAACTTTGGGACCTGGGGTGCGCTGCACGCCGCTGGCAGTAGAGGGTGCGACAGGCGTATGCAATATACTGATTTGTGTTGACATTGTAACCTCAGATGGCTGATATTGCGTATCGGTCGAGTACCGAGCCCTTCTGACAGAGGCGGTAAGGTAAGGTAAGTACGCTGCGCCCGCCCAGGCTGACAGAATTGCCAGGCAAGTTGCGCGTTTCATCTAATCGATGTCTCATGTGGACCCCATATCACTAGGCTGCCTCTTTCTATCGCTTTCCATTGAGAATCATCGAAGGCTCCTCCGTGAACAAGACAATCGTCTATTTTCATAGCTAGCTCTGGCTAGTACAAGTAGGGAGGCAACTTGGCGCTGAGAAAACTTGAAGTGGTGCAGGTGGCGAATGTCGACGTACTTCCTATGGAGTGGAGTGGAGTTGTGGAGTTTCTAAAACTTATTTCTGGGAACTTTGTGCCGGTGGCCAAAGTCTGACTGGCCTTCATTGTTTGAGAAGGCCGAATATCTGCAGCGCCTGCTCCTTCAACCATGGGACACAGGAGGGCAGTGGCCCAATGGCGATGTCCATCTCGGGAAAGTCAAGGGATACTAGTAGCTCTCGGTCAACGTGTTGGGTTTCGTCGTCAGCTCCAAATGCTAGTTTCTGTATCTTGTGTCTTTGAGACTTGTTGAGAAGCCAGGTGTCGTCATCAAGTCCCTTTCGATGTGTGGTGACCTTCCGAACTTTGTGCGGTACGGGAGGAACATGCCTCGGAGCGCAACAGGCCAGCAAACAGCGCAAGCGCCTCTCGTTAGAAACACTGCTCGGCACGGCGGAGCTAACCATCCCGCTGGCCAATTTCATCGACGCAACAGAGCGATTCAAACCATGCGAAAACAGCAACTGCTAAAGCAATATATGCGAGCAGCGAGACCCCACTCACTCCCCGAAGCGACAACCCAACTCGAGCGTAAGGGCGACAACACGGGCGATCAAGCGTCGCGCTCGCCGATCACGCCGCAGCTTTGTCACGATACAGGCCTAATGGCCGCGGGGGAGGAATACGAGATTGTTAGGACCCGTGTTCATACCATGCACAGTGCAGATCATGTTTGTACAAAGAAGTTCTACGTGGGGTTCTGTGCCCCGAGGTGCACGGCAATGGATTTCAAAAAAAAAAAAAAGCCTCGGAGCGCTCATCCTACGCGCCCAAAATTCTTTGGGGTCTTGGATACTTTCTCTCTCCGCCCCCGGGCCCAAGCCTCGACGTCGACGTCTCCGCCTCCTACCAATCCGACTCTGGATGACTTTAGCCCGATGAACACACCTCGAGACGCGCTCCACGTTGTCCCCGCGTAACCTCCGACGTTCATTCTCTCGCCCAGTCCTTTATCACCGCTTCCTTCCTGACACGCTCTCCGTCCTTCTGCCTCAAAATCACCTCAATCTCGTCTCATATCTTGAGTCGATTTGGGCGCTCTGTAACTCGCACCTATTTACACCACCCTTTCGCTAGGAGATCATTTCTCGCAGCAAGCGGTTCCTGTGCGTTTGGCCCTTCCCTCGTGGTGGTTGCGTTCAACTTGCGCAATAATGCGAAATGAGATTGACAAGTTACGACCCGATGTTTGCCTCGGGCAGCCCAACAAAAATTTGGACGCTCCCTCAGGGGGCCATATCTTTCGACTCTGTGTTTCGATTTTCGAAGGTCCGTTCTGTCCTGTGCGGTGCCATCCGCTGTGGTTGGCGGGCTTCCAAAGGTGCGCGCGCGGGGGGGAATACCCAAGAATTCGCAGGTCTTTATCTCGAGGATAAGCCAATCGCGTCCGATGGGAGAGCCACAGGGCATCGTATTCCCTGGAAACGGTGCGAGCACCTTCCGCGTCTCCGCGTGCCACTCTGATGCTCCTTATCCTTGGTCTGAGTATCGTACTTTACATTGCATAAAGCGGAAAGCAGTTTTACATAGAATTGCTTAAAGCCCGAACAATCGTCAGCAGCCATCCCTGCTTCCGGCCCGTGACATGCCAGATCCTCTTCCGTGCCTTGACCATGTATGGCGTACGGAACGGCTTCGGAACCAGATTGGATTCCGATTCTCGGGCGCAAATCGGGCGCATACAGCTGTCATGGTGCCAGCTATCAGCTGGGCTATCAACTGTATGACCTGTAGTCGTATCGCAAGCAAAGGGTTAATTGGATTGGAGCAGACATTGGAGAATCAGTAATCATAGTTGAATCCATTCGTCAATACATCCGTACAATTACAGTAAATCACGCCAATCATGCATATAATGACCCCAAACCTACTAATCGCTGACTGCAGCCACATCAATATGTGGCCCGCATCCCCCGTCTCCGACGAGAGAATCCTGTGCGCCCAGTGCGCCTGCCTGTGCGGCGGCTACCACAGCAGCGACAGCACAGGATGTCAAAAATGACGTCAAAGATGGTCACGATCACCTGTTACAGTCATGGCAGCTTCGGGTTAGACGGGGAGAGGTGTTTATAGCGCTGTACGCACCGTAACGATAGCCATGACAATCGTTTCGAGGACAAAGGCGATCGCGGAGATCACAGCATTAAGCCCGGAGCCAATGGCAGAGACGACGGAACCCTGAGATATGATGGAAAGAGATATCATAATGGGCATAAAGCCACCGATGTGAGTCCATAGATTACTACACACCATCGTAAACGTTTATACTGTTGTTGACAGCGGTTTAGTATTGAATAGCTGATAACGAGAGTAGAAACTTACTAGAAAGACTGGAGATTGGACGTCGGTTCAAATCGATGACCCTCTTATATGCTCCGTGTACACAATGGTGGAAGGGAAGGGGCTAAGAGCGGGCTCCGCGATTGCACTTCACTTACACTTATCCCTGGCAGCCTGCCGATAACCGGAGCGTGGGACTGATCAAGACCCATCCTGTCGGTCACGTTTTTGTTCTTATGTCATATTACCCTGGCTCCACTTCTATTTCTGAAGTTTCAATATACGTTTCAAAGGCTAGAGCCTCAGGCTTAACGGACGAGGAAGTGCAAATACCAGCGCAGAACTAGATTCAAGCCAGCTATAACCTTAAACGTCTGTAGTCCGATCGTAAATTGTAACGATTGTAGCTGCATGTCGTTGCATGGGCGACCAATCTAACTGCAGCCACATTAGAATGTGGTCCCCGCGCGCCCAAACCCTCCTCTCCGACGATTATAGTATCCTCTGCGTCCAGTGCGCATGCCCGTGCGGCGGGAACCGAAGCAGCGACAGCACAGAATGTCGAGAATGACGTCGATGATCGACACAATTATCTACCATAAGCGGGATTCTGGTGAGACCTAGAGGTTCTGTCCGCGTTTATATACACTATACGCACCGTGACGATAACGTTGATGATAGTTTCGAGGACATTGACGATCGCGGAGAGTACGGCGTTAATCCCACGACCAATGGCAGAGACAATGGAACCCTGAGATATGTAATGGGCATGGAACACAAAGGTGAGTCGGTCGATTACACACCATTATGAATGTTGATACGTTGGCGACGCCAAAAAGCGTAGAACGATGGGAGGGAGATAGGTGAGGTCGAATCCAAGATCTCCTCTTATACGCCCAATGTACCAGGTGGAGTGGTGTCACGGGGCGATTGCGGTGCTCCGCAGTGCAGGAACATCGAACAATACAGCGCATACCTGACGTCATGCTACCCACGGTGTTGTCATGTGCAAGCGACTAACTTTGTGAGTTGACACGTGTGGTGGCGTTGAGAACAGAGCACAGGAGGGGATGGTGAACGATGCAAGTGACGGTACATATCTATCAAGCCCTCGAAGCGCTTTGCTTTAGTTTTGCGAAACAGACAAGAATCAACGCACAACTGCCTCTCTGCAAGTGGTTCAAACGATCGGAAGGGACGATGCTCTTGTAAGTAAGCGCGGGTGAGGGTGCAGAGTCTAGGACTTTTTTAGTGCTTTCTCTACGCCCAGACAAATACGGCCGACGTTGCAGACATAGACCTCCTTGTGCGCCTGAGAAAAATAAGTTGCTCATCGGTGAACGGCCTGGTTCCTGTTACACAACCCAGGCCTAGGAGCTAAGCCACACCAGAATTGGAAGCGAACACGGAAACTGCCAAATTTTTATGCAAGGGTCATCCGTGATTCGGCTGGGCGTTGACGGCGGCTCCACCACAAACCAAATGGTGCCATTTTTTGAATATACCAATGGCCAATCGGAAGGAACTTGAAGTGCTTCAAGTTGCTGGTCAAAGTGGGCTAGCCTTAGGTGGACAGAAATTCCCACGTAACATGCGGCCTATGCCGCCGCGGCTCGGGCTGGCTCGGACGTTAACCTTAACCAACTTCTAAACGACTTCTTCGGAAGAATATTATGGCGAGAAGATGGCTCCACTCAGTGTGCTCGAGACAAGCCAGAGAGGAGTATGTTGAGGCTTGGGTTGCCTGCAGCACCTCTTGCCTTATAACACTTGGTCAGATTGCGAATTTTAAAAGTGTAAGTGTGGGCGCAGCTGCATCTTAACTGCTCAGCTGCTCTTAAATGCACAGCCATAGCAATGATGACTTTACTATGTTTGCTATGTTTAGCTTAGTGACAGCGCTTCAAGTTATAATCAGACCAATCCGGAGAAGGGGTTCATCATGGTCCCTTTTCCAGGGTCAACTGATAAATGTCGTCGGGCTTAAGGAAGCCGAGATGCCCGGGGTGGCTTGAACCATTTGGTGATCTCTCCCACTGTAGCGGATTAATTATTTCATTGGCACCGCCTGAGGGAGGATAGAGGTAGAGAATAATTGAAAAGGGGTTAAAGGGGTTCTCGAGCTTCCCCGACGCGTGGCGACTCATGGGCCTTTCAACGTCGAGAAGTCGAAATTAAGGGAAAAGAGCAGTGATATGATCCGGGTCATATGCAGAGACTCGCTTCGTGCATTCGACTACTCCCCTTAAATACATCTAACGAGTAAAATAGCACGAGCGATACCAAAGGAGGCGGGTACAAGCCTGAGGGACGAAGAAGGGGACATACTACTAGAAGGGATTGAGGTTAAGGTGCGGCGGGACTTCAGTGGGCTTGAAAGGCCATGGGATACTGGACCAGAATCTCGTGAAGTCGTTTGTAGGAAGTAAATGAGGCCGGATGCGCAAGCGAGACCGAACCTGAAGACGGGGATGAGAGAATATCATAGCGTCCAAGTGAAACCTATCGGCGAGGTAAGTAGAAAACGGAATATTACAACGGATCTGACAAGGTAGCCCCAAACGTATAAGACTTGAATTGTGCGAGGAGTCGGCGGTCACCGGTAGTGCGTTAGGAGCGGGCAGGTCTCGGAATGGGAAGCTTGGGCGCTCCGGCAGACGGGCTCAGCTCAATTGAACGCGCATGACAATTAATACAGTATCGATTCTGATCTAGCATCCATCCGCCGAGTTGCTTAACCATACGGAGCATATGAGATTGACCCGACTGGTGAGGGCACTGGCATTCAATTGGGGTCGGCGTCAGAGCCAACACTTAGGGCTATTCAAGTTGCTTCTCTCGCATTAGTTCCTGGTGGTGCACGGCCCGGATCACCTGGCACGCCAACGTCGCGCTCGACTACCACGTCGCAGTTTTGTCGCATAAATCCACACTTTGTAGTGGACGAGGGGAGGTTGCTGTATTGTCAGGACCTATATGCTGCATACTATTACACGCGTCATGTATATCTGCTCGGAAGTGCTATATGGGGTCCTGTACCCGATATATATTGATTACCAATCATGATTCTTACATAGGCTGTCTCCTGTCACTTTTCAACTTTAGAATCTACGTCGTTTTAAGTCCCTGCCCTGCCTCCTTATAAGGGAAAAGGTGTGCCACGAGAAATGCCTTCTAACCCATTGCCATAACGAGCTGAACTCGGTTTTATCGTAACTGACAGGAATAACCTACAGTGTTTTCCATAGTGCACACAAGTGCAAGTGACCTATGTAACAAACACAGAAGTATCTACATAGGTGGGAAGCCTTTCGTGATGGTGCCTTAGATTTGTTCCCCCATGGGCGTCGAAGTTGTTGTCCGAGTCTTTAATCACGGACTCGTTACCGTACAATTAATGCTCGTGACAGCTCATGGGGGAAGCTGCCAGTGTATATATGAAGGGAGAACAGTCCCTCGCATGGGTTCCGGCTCTCAGAATATCTCCTTGGTGTTTTGTACAAGTCTTGAACACCATCGAGATAATGCCCTCTCTCTTAGAGTAGGTCACCTCCCATCCATTCTTCACCATTGATGTCAGCTCGCTTCTTTCCGATGAACGCATCGCTTTGGCCTACCAGCGCGCAATTCTCGTCTTACGCACTTATAGTATATTTTCTGTCAATGCCCCAAGACCTGACCGCTGATGATGTCCTCGAGGTGACACCCAAGTTTTGGTCAGTGCACCTTGATCCTACCTTTGCCTTCGACTGCGGACTTTTTTCTATTCTTGCCATGCTGGTTAATTTGACTGTCGGGGCCCTCGCACGCCACCTGTCTAGTCGGTCAGACCTCCTCCCACTCGTAAATGATATTCTCAAGGGCGATGTCATCGGCCTCTATCTACTTACCGAACGTGGCCACGGTCTGGATGCTATTAACATAGAGACAACTGCCCACCAACAAGAAGACGGGAAGCTATGTCCTCCACACTCCATGCGAGGAAGCTACCAAGTATGTTCTGCTGTTTGCTGTAGTTTCTTTGGTGTTTATCCGCCCGCATCCAGATTCATGCCCGTGCTCAACCCGACTTTCGACATAAACAAGATTTCCATTGTCATGGCCCATTGATCATCAGGGTGAGGACAGGGGTATACATCCGTTCATCGTCTCAATTTGCAACGCCCCGGGAGCTTTTCCCTGGGATCATCTCGATCCGCCTGCCTCTTCGGGGTGGTGCTCCTCCCTTAGACCCCTCGATGACGCGCTTCAACAAAGTCAAGTTGCCCACCTCGGCCCTTCTCAGCGACACCTTCAAGGCACCCAAGCACACGCGCGCGGACACGCCCTGGCGCATCCTCATCGGGTCCTTTGTAGTCGATGGCCCCTGCGTCTCTGGCCTCAAACATACCGCTTACATTGGTGGCACGTACTCGCTTCGTCGACATGTTGCACCTCACGGCGAGAAGATCCTGATATCATGGCATTTTCTTTCCCAACGCAGCAATGGTCCGTCCTCCACCCTGCGGCTTCTGCTCGTGTGATGGATGCGTGGTTCCGCGAGGTCGCGCATATCCTCGCGGACCCCAAGGTAATCCACCCCGTCAAGCACGGGGTCGCTGTGCGCGTCAAGGCCGCAGTCATCCGTGAGGCAATGGAATGCGCGCACGAGATGGCAGAGCAGTGCGGTGCGCAAGGCACATCCAACACCAACTTTATTGCGCGCCACATTGTAAACTTGTCGGTAAACATTCCGTTGATTGATGACGATTCACAGGCAGACCTGAACAGCATCATCATCATCGCGGAGTGACGTCCTTGCACTGTCTATCCGTCTCTGGGGCGAGCTCGTTCTTAACCGCTATACGCTGCCCATTCCAGACGCCAAGGAGTCTCTCCTGACTCGCGAAGCACGCGCACGCGCACCTCGACGAGGGCCGCCAGATCCTCCAACTCCTTTCCGGCGGCCACCGCTCCGAGGCGGCTGAGTACGAGCTACTGCCCGAGTCGGAGCGCGCGGTCGTGGCATTGGGCCACGCGTACGCCTACTCTGCGGCGAAGAAGGCGGGTGTGCCGCAGGTCCTGCTTGACGTGTACGAGTGGGCGGCCATCCCCGACGACCCTGCCCTAGTTTTCCGGGCTCAACCGGGAGGCACAACGCGTGCGGCCGTGCCTGACATCAAGAAGCACCTGGAGGAGCTCAACGTCAAGAATGCAGGGCGTACGTCCATCATCAGCGATGCGGATTGGCTCGCGCAGGTCCAGCGGATGCCCAAGTACACGGGCAACGCACAGAGCGGCATCCCCGGGGTCACCACCGGCACGGAGGGCGCACACCCGCGAGATGAGATGTCGATGTTTTGCGCGAAAAAATCATTCTTTCGGGAACCGAGATCGTAGCGCAGAGCGGCAATAGACTCTGAGAGCAGCGTGGAATATTTACCTACCGAGTTTGTAAAACGCCTGTCCTGCTGCTTTACTGTAAGCATATACCACACGCTAGATCAGGGCCGAGTCGTCGACTTTTCGACGTTTTAACTCGTACGAGTCCAAAAAAGTAAGTGGCAGGTCTCATGGGCGCATAAATTTAGGGTCCCAGTCCCTTCATCATGCATTCATTTAATAGTGAGATCGCTTGCCTTCGGCATTCGTCGGCTAAGCGGAGTTGAATGTTTTGACAAGTGCGACCGAAATCGTCCATGATGCTTCCCGTAAAGTACATCACCGAATGACAGTTCATGGGGCAGCGGGTGAACATTCCCTCGCACAGCAGCCTACCGGGTTCCAGCTCTCTTGAACATCATTGAGACAATCATGTCCTCTCTTTCAGAGCAGATTGCCTCCCATCCATTCTTCACCGTTGATGTCAGCGCACTTCCTTTTGATGAACGCATCGCTTTGGCCTACCAGCGCGCAATTCTCATCTTACGTACTTACAGTATGTTCTTCGTCACCCTCTACTCTATCCTCACTCGTTGACACATTCCCCAAGATTTGACTGCCGATGATGTCCTCAAGATGACACCCAAGTTTTGGTCCATCCACCTTGATCCTATTCTTGCGCTCGACTTGGGACTTTTCATCATTCTTACCGCGCAGATTAATTTGACTGTTGGAACCCTCGCACGCCACCTGTCTAGCCGGCCAGACCTCGTTCCACTCGTAAATGCTCTTCTCAAGGGTGATGTCATCGGCCTATTTCTGCTTACCGAACGTGGCCACGGTCTGGATGCTATTAACATCGAGACAACTGCCCACCAACAAGAAGACGGAAGCTATGTCCTCCACACTCCATGCGAGGAAGCTACCAAGTATGTTGTACTGCTATTTGGTGTAGTCTCTTTGATGTTTATCCGCTCGCATCCAGATTCATGCCTGCCTCCAACCCGACTTTCGGCATGAGCAAGATTGCCGTTGTCATGGCCCGTTTGATCATAAAGGGTGAGGACAGGGGCATACGTCCTTTCATCGTCCCCATTTGCAACACCTGCGAGCTTTTCCCTGGGATCATTTCGATCCGCCTGCCTCTTCGAAGTGGTGCTTCTCCCTTAGACTTCTCGATGACGCGCTTCAACAAAGTCAAATTGCCTGCCTCGGCTCTTCTCAGCGATACCTTCGAGACGCCCAAGGACGTGCGCGCGGCTTGGTGGGACACGCTCTGGCGCATCCCGATTGGAACTCTTGCAGTCGCTGGCCCCTGCGTCTCTGGCCTCAAGCACACGGCCTACATCGGTGGGACGTACTCGCTTCGTCGACATGTTGCACCTCATGGCGAGAAGATCCCTATCTTTTCTTTCCCAACGCAGCAATGGTCCGTCCTCCACACTGTTGCTTCTGCTCGTGTGATGGATGCGTGGTTCCGCGAGGTCGCGCCTATCTTCGCGGACCCCAAGGTAGCTCACCCTGTCAAGCACGGGGTCGCTGTACTCGCCAAGGCCACGGTGATCCGTGAGGCGATGGAATGCGCGCACGAGATGGCAGAGCGGTGCGGTGCGCAAGGCACATTCGACACCAACTTTATTGCGCGCCACAACGTAAACAACTTAACTGGTCAAGGATTCCATTAATTGACGATCATTCACAGGCCGACTTGAACAGCGTCGTCATCGGGGAGGGCGACGTCCTTGCACTTTCTATCCGTCTCTGGGGCGAGCTCGTTCTCAACCGCTACACGCTGCCCATTCCAGACGCCAAGGAGTCTCTCCTCGCCAAGTACGCGCACGCGCTCCTCGAGGGGGGCCGCCAGATCCTCCAGCGCATCCCCGGCGGTCACCGCTCCGAGGCGGCCAAGTACGAGCTACTGCCCGAGTCGGAGCGCGCGGTCATCGCGCTCGGGCACGCATGTGCCTACTCTGCGGCGAAGAAGGCGGGCGTGCCGCAGGTTCTGCTTGACGTGTACGAGTGCGCGGCCGTCCGCGACGACCCTGCCTGGTTCTCCGAGAACGTCGGTCTCAGCCGGGAGATGCAGCGCGCACGGGAGGGCGCTGCGCTGCGCGCAGCCGCGCCCGACATCGAGAAGCACCTGGAGGAGCTGAACGTCAAGTATGCGGTGCGTGCGTCTATTATCAGCGATGCGGATTGGCTCGCGCAGGTCCAGCGGATGCCCAAGTACACGGGTAACGCACAGAGCGGTATCCCCGGGGTCACTCTCGGCAAGGGCGGCGCACGCCTGTGAGGTATCGATGTTTTGTGCGGGAAAAGTATTCTTCCAGGGCTTGGCATCGTAGCGTTAGCATAGAGTAATCATGGACTCCGAGAGCAGCGCGGAATAATATCATAATTTGTGAAACCGCTGTGCTGCTGCCCCAAGCGTGCACAAGTCCGTCGGTGGATAATTTCCAGTTCCACAAATTGCAAATACATGGTGGTCGCTCCTACGGCCCCACACAACTTAACAGCCGGGAATCCACTTGTGGCATGTGGCAGAAGCACGGACTCACTGGAGGCAGCTCCAACTGGAACAGGATTTGTATGAGTAATCGATGCCGCCGCGTGGGTCGATAACTTTACTGGAGAAAGTTTTCGCGGTGCCCGGATCAAAGTACGCCACTGGGTAAGTTACTTTAGTACCACGACCCACCCTTCGGGGCGAAATGGCCGCTGTAAGCCTAGTCAGTGCGCGTCGTTTTATTTTCACGTTTTTCACAAGTTGATTAATGACGACGTTGATACATAGCGTGTACGTGCTTTGAGCAATCACGGAATTTGGCTGATAAGATGCCAATTAGAGGCGATGGGATTTTCATTCCGTACTAGGACTGAAGAAGAGCGATAAAAATACTTTTTGTTTATAATAAGTCCAAGTCAATCCTTTTTGTGTTTGGCATATTCCGGAACTCCCGGCCACAGAAGAAAATAATTATCCAGTGGCAAGCAATCAATATATATCTTATCTCGAAAGCACATGGACTGCTGGTTCAATTACGAGAGCTTGCGATTATTTGCAAAAAAACCTCAACCCGATCTGGAAACGCATCAAAAAGCGAGCATAATTATCGGGCGCCCCGCACTTCAAAAACTGGGAGTCCCATGGTTCATGTGCCTTGCCTAATGTTTCCGTTAGCTTCAGCCCTGGCAACCTGCTGCTCAGATCACGAGCTCGCAGCGATCACGCAACGATGCCGTTCAGATTGACATACAGTACATACATTTGATGCCCGGCGTTCCCCCACGTAATCCTTCAAGAAAGCCCGAGGCCGCATGGTGTGTGTTTCAAAAGCGTACAGTGGCGAGATCGACCTGACCCACGGGTGTGTGCCAATGTGCCAAATGACTTCGATTTTCCCAGTTCTACGGTACCGGAGATGACACAATACGGCATTCAAGCATATGAGCGTTTTTTCGGAGATCACCGTTTTTATAGTTTTGATCATGCCGGAACGTATGACTGACTGATGGTTGGCCGACCGCTCGTCGCATGATCAGACCAGACCGATTGCCACGCGGTTCTTGACCTGACCACGAGACTTTTCGCAAAATCACGAGGCTAGCATAATCGTTGATCGACAGATGGGGCTTCTTTTGTCATCCCACCACATGCACGTGAATCATACATGATGTATCCCGACTAGGCTGCAAAAGAGTCCTCCTCAGATCAGATCATTGCACGGAACGACGACGTGAGAGGGGTCCACTTACGCCACTCACGAAGATGACCTTCTCCCCATCAATCAGCACATTATCATTATCATTATCCACCAGCGCGTCCTCATTCCCCGCAAAGGCCGTCTCGCTAAAAGGCAACGCACTCTCCACGTCGCGCTCAAAGAAGCGGCCAGCAGCCAGCGTGCTCGTGCTTCTTACGATGTGAGCACCAGCACCAGCACCTGCGGCGCGCACGCGGCGCGGGCAGAAGTCCCTGATGGTCCTGGGGATGAACCAGCGCTGCGCGGCAAGGACCGCGGATGAGGAGCCGCTGTGCCCGTCGAAGCAGCGTGTGGCGGGTGGGCCCCACGCGCCCCACGGTAAAGGCGCGGGGCCGGGCTCGAACTTGGACTTGGACACATGCGGGGGCGATGACGAGGTCGAGGTCGAGGCGTAGGACAGGAGCGTGCGGGCATGCACGGCGATGGTGTACGTCCGTTTTTCGATAAAGACCGAGCCGTGTATCTTGGCCGTCAGGGTGAGGAGCACGAGGGCGTCTGTCGGCAAGGGGCTGAATGTATACCGTGGGGGGTGGCGGCGGAGTTGTTGTTGCTGCTGGTGATAATGATGTGTGGCGCCAACAGCGCTCGAGTAGTTATTCTCAGTCTTAGCGGTGGCGGCGATGAGTCGCACGTGTGAGAGGAGTGGCGGGAGTTCTAGAAGACGAATGGTTTGCAGGGGCGTTGCCGAGGTGGGGTTGATTTGACAGAGTTCGATGACATTCCCTGCGCCGATAAGTGCCAATATATCCTCAGATAGGACAAGAAAGTCCGTGAGATACGTTCTCTTCAGGGTTGTGCGAAGCTGGAGATACTGACGTCAACAAGATTATTCAACGACGTTCCGGGTTTTACTAACCGTGGTGATATTCCCTTTCTGCCAGTCGACCAAGAGAAGCACGTCTTTGCCAGAAACTTCGGGAGGTAGTCCTGCTGCGACGACGACGTAGGGCCCCATCATTGACATACACGTCCGGAGTCCAATGTAGTTGGTCTCCCTTGTAGGCAACGCGATGTCTAAGGAAGAGCGAGATGCCAGTGGGTGGGGAAAGCCATCATGAAGCCCTACCAGCCGTAATTGGAAGGTAGCGGACTCTATACACCTATTATCAGAGT
>Ga0209488_10000840_pt1 | contig 26091 bp, 34 predicted proteins | sample Rivendell_Oct201_8_FD_188349 | JGI IMG/M metagenome (GOLD analysis project Ga0209488, IMG submission 188349) | Vadose zone soil microbial communities from the Eel River Critical Zone Observatory, Northern California, USA -... | ecosystem: Environmental > Terrestrial > Soil > Vadose zone >...
AACTCCCAATCTGTATCATACCTATGCCATAATCCAAGCAAGTCAGTAGTACTGTATTCATATCATCAAGCAAACAAGTCAACAACACCACAGCAACCAGATAGCAGCACTCATCCTTCATGGGCGCATCATGAATCTTCATTTTCATGACACGTCTTATGTAACCCCTCAGCTTTTGGCTAGATCTATCCACAGGATTATTTTCATATTTTTCACTATTTTATTTGATTTTATATTGCATTTTTTTTAAAAAGGACCAGCTTGAGCCACAGCAACACTAGACGTAGACCTTGTCTATTCTGCTAGCTCTATATTGCCAAGTAGAGTGCTAGACTTACTAGGCCAGCAATTCTAGCAGCGTGTTATCTTGCTGATGTGTATCCATGGTTGTATGCAAAACCCTCAAGGCGGATCGGAAACCTGATGGAGCAGCAGAAGGAGCAACCACACGAATGGAGAACGACAGCCCTGACACTGCTGTCTGGGCTTACTAGAATACAATAGACATTTTTTGCCACCATTATCAGGGTTGTACGTGAATTGGCACGCAATGTACCAGACTCACGCTCTACATACACACAATTACGACATTACACAATTGACTCGTTCAAGTGGAGTGAAGCTAGCTATAAAGTACACTGCCTAAAAAGAGGAAAATCGGGTTCTCCAACCTCGCTGCGACACACAAGCTACCGTGACGTAGACCTCAACCTAGACCTCCTGTTCCACAACGTCGTTGATTTAGCAATGAATCAGACAAACCTTTTAAATGCTTCGAAACAGGAAAGTATTACACGCCGGTTATCCAATGGTTTCATTCCCTCACTGTAACGACGAGTGGGGCGCGGAATGTCAGGGAGATGGGCATAAACGATGGTCTCTTCAGGTGGATACTGCCCAAATTGAATGGCCTCTACAAGAGGGGTCGTAATCGGTATCTTGAAGAACGTGGGGGAAGTGCCCTTCATGATAATACCAGGGAAAACTCTGTTGGCAAGGGGGGGCTGACCAAGGGTTTGTTTGCGAGTAAGGTTATTTGAATAGAAGGCGGCGGTGGCTTCGGCGATGAGCTGAGGTTCTGGATCTGAGCCATCGAGATATCGTTTATCTTCCTGGACGAGCAGTAGAATGTCTGAATCGTCCAGAATACAAACGTCTGTCTTGGCGTGCCGCAGTTCGCCACAGATAAAGAGGGGAATGTCCTTCCTCGTTCTTGCGACCCTTCCAATGCCCGTGTAATTAAGGGAGCGGAACAGGTTCACTGCGAAGTCGTCAACTGCGGATTCCTCCGTTGGGTTGATCGCCATTGCAAGGTCCAACAAGCGTAGGAAGGCGTAGGTTTCCACGTTACGAGCTTCATTCCGGTCCTGCGCCGAGAGAATTTGGTCATCGAGAGATGGTGCTGGAAGCTCGGGGGTTTCAAAAAATGTCGCAGAGTCCTGGTACACGACGCTGATATTGTAGCTTTTGAGATCATTTTGGGTCCACTCAGAGCCGGATTTGGCAGAACGAAGGAGGTTTGCCATACTGATGGTATCACTTGGGTAGGGATGGGACAAGTTCGCCTTTAAAGGCAGCGATGCAAGTGGTGAGTGAAGCAGTCGAGCCTCGGAGCCGAGGTAGGTGATTGTTTGTACTTGTTGTTCACCCTTTATAACATCCGTAGCTACTCTTGATAAAATAATTGACATACAGAGACCCTGAGTTGTCTTACAACACTTAGGTCTCTGCTTATCACCCACTGGCACATTTGTCTGATCGTGTCTCATCGCTCAAGGCATTCAGTTGCTAGTTCGGTGACACCCCTAGCAATCAATAATGATAGCTTAGCTATTCTAAAAGTTCTATCGGTACAGTCTTCGGAATAGTATCGATGCGTGAGGTGGATGCAGTTGTCAACCCACTCTTCCGACCCTACGACACGGGAATCGGGATTCCCATGCCGAACTTCACCTTGGCTTTTCAGACCCACGCAGAGAAATGGCAACGCTTGAAAAAAAATCAAGTGTATAGGTGTAGAAAAGGATGAATGGGACTGAAGCCTGAGCTAAGTGGATGAAAGGCAATTACCAGTAGAGAAGTATGAGGGTGGCAACAACAGAAATGACAAATGTGTAGAGTGGACGACGGAGTCGGGACAACGTCACAGAGAGTACCAGCGCCGGATGCGAGAGGCGAGAAGAACAAGAAACTGAAGTGAGAAGCTAGAAGAGGAACGGGCGACCACGCAGCAATTAATGGTCAGAGGAAGGTCATCGGATAAGGCAGCGACGAAAGACAAGACATCACCAGACCTTGAAGAGTGACATCATCCATTTGGTGGCAGCCCTCCATGCCACCTTCTCGTTGGCCCCACTGGCACGGCCCATATCACTGGTTTGTGGTACGTCTTTCGCAACTCACGGAACTCCTTGCCGCTAGCCGGGCCCTCACCCTCACGAAAACAATTGAAGATTGAACCTGCATCAGCCCGTTGAGGGCCGTGACGCTGGCCAAGTGTTGCGCACACAAACATCCAGCTCATTTGCGCGATTTTTCGCTGGGTCCGTTGAACCGGTCCGAGACCGTTTCCCACGCCGTCCCTCAACCGATCTATCTGTTTCCATCGCTGCTCCTGCGGAAGGCCGTGCGCAGCACGGCCCCCTTCTGGTTTGTGAGATACATTTCCAATCGAGTACGGAACCATTCGAAACTACGTCAACCTCCACATTTTGGGAGTCGCTGGGAGCGATGGTGCACCATTGATGATGAAAGGGTGGTAGTAATGATGCATGCAGTGTCCAAATTAAGTAAGCGTATAGATGGATATAATGGATGCTTCCGAGCCGATTGGGCCCGTCAAACATGCCGCCTACGCCATGGACACCTGGCAATTACCCACCTGCTCGTCGTTCGGACCACATCGATGTCTATCAAAGTGCGCAAAGGGGTGAAGTGCATATACCGGACCCATATCGATGGCTAGAGGAGTATTCCGATGAGACGGAGAAGTGGATATCATCTCAGCAGGTTTTCACGCGATCCTACCTCGATAAAAATACGGATAAGCAGAAACTCGAGGACGCCTTCCGCTCAAGCGTGGACTATGCAAAGGTGATGGATTGCTCTGACTTAGCACTGTCTTATCGCATTTCACGCTGCTTTTTTTTTGTTTTCAGTTCTCTGCGCCTACTCTACTCGATGACGGACATTGGTATTGGTTCTACAACAGTGGGTTGCAGGCTCAAGCAGGTGAGTATTCCCGGAAACATCACACCAATCGTAAGTTAAGACGGTATCCAGTGCTCTATCGCTCGAAGGAAACCGCGCTACCCGATTTTTCCAAGGAGGACGATGTTGTCGGCGATGTCTTCTTTGATGTGAGAGATTTATACCATCGCAATATTGGGTGTACCGTTCTAACGAATTGGGAAGCCTAATTTGCTTGCTACCGATGGTTCTGCCGCTTTGTCAGTTTACCGATTCTCCCGCTGTGGCAAATACTTTGCGTACGGTGTATCTTTCTTGGTGCGGTCCATGATATTTCTGCCTATAATACATTACACCATTGACTCCTTTGCCTAGGGAAGCGATTTTTCAACTATCTATGTCCGCTCCACGACCTCCCCATTGTCACAGGCAAGGAGAGATTCCGGAGTTGAGGACGATCGGTTCTCGGATGAGGTAAAGGACGTTAAGTTCTCAACTGTTTCATGGACCAAGGACTCCAAAGGCTTCTTCTATCAGGCATGACACCCTCCGATCATGTTACTAGTCCTATGACAGTATTAACAAATTTGTAGCGCTTTCCTGCTCGCGATAATGATCCCAAGGCCAAAATTGAAATGAGCCGCAACCGAAACGCAATGCTATACTACCACATTGTTGGGACTCCTCAATGTGAAGAAATGTTGCCCTTATCCTGCATATAATAGCTGACCCCAGTAATCAAGGTGACGATATCCTTGTCTGTCAAGATAAGGAAAATCCGGAATGGACGTTTGGAACTGAGACTTCTGAGGACGGCAAATACTTGTATTTGCTTGTGCAAAAAAGCGCTGAAAAGGTAACACATTATCATTAACCATTTGCGTTATGAAATATCGAGGTCATACTCATTCAACCAACAGAAAATGCTTCTCTGGGTTGCAGAACTTGATCAGAATGGGTTCCAACCTGGAATTCAATGGCGAAAAGTAATCACCGAATTTCAAGCCGACTACAGCGTGTGAGATTACTCTCATCTTACCCTTTGCATCCTTTTTTCTGAGTTTTTGTCTAGCATCACTAACGAGGATTCGCTGGTATATGTCAAAACGGATGTTGATGCACCCCAATATAAAGTTATCACCATTGACCTGTCGGGCGACCAACCAAAAGTTCGCGACTTCATCTCGGAAGATAAGAATGCTAAGCTTGTTCACATTAATTGCGCGAACAAGGAATACTTCGTTGTGATCTACAAACGCAATGTAATTATTAAGTCTTTCCATCTTTTACTCGTTTCCAAACTGACGTTCCATAGGTCAAAGACGAGATTTATCTCTATTCTAAGAAGGGCGACCAGCTTGCCCGTCTAGCACCGGATTTTATCGGTGCCGCGACGATCATAAACAGAGAGAAGCATTCTCATTTCTTCGTCACGATGACAGGATTCAACACACCTGGCACGATCGCGCGGTATGACTTCACGGCGCCTGAAGCACAACGTTGGACCACCTATCGGTCGACCAGGGTCAATGGACTGAACCCAGACGACTTCGAATCATTCCAAGTGTGGTATGAGAGCAAAGACGGAACCAAGGTTCCGATGTTCATTGTTCGTCATAAATCCACGAAGTTTGACGGAACAGCGCCGGCGATCCAGTATGGTAATTCTTCCCCTTGTGTTCACGAGCTACAGCTGAACCTCTGACGACCGACTTTACTTTTCTCAGGTTATGGTGGATTCACCATTTCGATTGATCCATTCTTCAGTGCAACTATTCTCAAGTTTTTGGAAATATATGGTGCCATCCTTGTTGTTCCAAATATTAGAGGCGGAGGCGAATTTGGTGAAGAATGGCACCGCGGTGGGATTCGGGAAAACAAGGTAAGTAAAAATACTTCTGCTGATAAGGCGGTACAGAAAGCCTGATTTCCTGATAGGCGATCGGCCTGGATGACTTTATTGCTGCAACGTAAGTCTGTTTTCCATGTTCTGGCGCAGCTCACGTGAGCGGAACTTGAAGTGAGTATCTCGTCACGAACAAATATGCGGGCGCAGGCAAGGTGGCCATCAACGGTGCATCGAATGGCGGTCAGAAATCTGCATTACCTATTTAATACTCTTCTTTTTACGCTCTTTCGTACGTCGTTCAAAACTAGGTCTTCTGGTTGGTGCCTGTATAAATCGCGCACCGGAGGGAACCTTTGGTGCAGCCATCGCTGAGGTTGGGAATCTGGACTTCCTCAGGGTATGTTCGCTTTTGCGTCCTTGAACTTTTTTACTAATTTTCTTTTCCCAGTTCTCCAAATTCACGATAGGTTCGTCTTCATCGTTATTATTGTTACGATATCCGAGAGTCTTTAGGGAATGCTTGGACTGCTGAATACGGTGACTCTGATAACCCTGTCGACTTTGACTTTATGTATCCCTTGTCTCCGCTGCATAACGTGCCCAAACACAAGGTACTACCACCCACTTTGCTTATGACTGCAGATCGTGAGTCGTTCCCGCGACTTTGATTTGTTAAGGACCTGATATTCACTTCAAATAAGACGATGACCGTGTTGTACCCATGCACTCGTTCAAACACGCTTCGACACTTCAGCATACGTTGCCTCTGAACCCTCATCCATTGCTCATCCGTATTGACAAAAGGACTGGCCATGGTGCTGGGAAACCAACAGAGAAGCGGTATTTAATATGTTTCTGCGCCATCCTAGGTTGCTAATGAAGGTATCGTTAGTATTAAAGATGCCACCGATAAATGGGGATTTGTAGCACAATCCTTGGGACTTCTGTGGCGAGAAAGCGATTAGGCTTTCGTTGGTGTTGTTCCAGACCGTAATTGTTATAGTTAGTACGTGTTTGGCTTGGAAGCCTGGTCTGACGTTCGGACGACTTCAGGTTGTGGAGCTGGGTCAACACGGTGTATCCTATGGCTAAGTACCTGTATTATTTCCGAATCCTATAAGCGATTGGATTGTTCTGTAAGAGGATGATAACATGCTGATAGCATTTTTGCACGGATGCTGTGGGTTGACTAGTCCTGACTATGACATGCATAAACGGATCGGGTCCTATCGACCGTTGAACGCAAACGTCCCGCGTCCCATGGCACTGGCATCTGGGTCTTTCATTGTGACCCGGGTTGCTCTAACCCGCGTCGTCTTGCTGATGGCCCAGCGACGAGGTGAGGGTGTACTGGCTACTTCAAGTTTACGTGAGTCGCCTCGTGCTGCTCAGGCCTAAGTAGGAGTTGTGCGTAGTAATGGAATTGGGGGGTGTTGTCGCGGCTTCAGTTATCCCGTTGATCTCCCCCTCTTCCTCAAGCCGATCGGATACGTGACAAGTGGGGCTGTGTACGACTCCCAGGAACGGCCATGGTCTCCCATACTTGCCCGTCCCTCACTGTGTTGCGTATTGGAGGCGCACATTAAACCCTCAATGAAATTCTTTCTATTGGCTCTGAACGCCGCTGCAGTGGTTGGAACGATCAGCCATCACGATGACCTCTCGAGTCCAACTCGTGGCGAATCCATGGCGCGGGAATTATCAGGCTCAACCACAACAACATCTCATGTAACTTTCTTGAGGTCGATAATCACACACTCGCATGCATCGTAACGCAATCCAACCGGACTTCGTGACGTGCAGGAGCAATTACTGAAACAACGGATTTATTCAATACAGGTTTTCTGGATTTACATTCACAAAGAGAAGAACGTGTTGAACGCCTGGCTTATGGAAAGCAACGGACTGGTCAACGCTTCGTGAATCGTAAGATAGAAAAATATTACCTTCGATACAGGATCCATGGACCAAGCCTGATTCCGTGAACGGTGGATGATTTGACTAAGCTACGGTCGCATGGTGGGCCACAAAAATTTAAGCAAGCCTGAGGAATAAAATGAGTCCACCGGTGAGGAAATACAAGGAAAGTGACACCGACTTGGTGCCGCCGCGGGTCAAGGTGTCGTCAGCGTTTCCGCCGTCCCATCCGCCGCCGCCACCACCACCGCCGCCACCGCCGCCGCCTCCTGGAATCTTGTTTGAGCTGCACATTTCGATATGAGGATTAATTGAGTGGTGTGATGCGAGGCTGTTGGAGATTCTTGAAGTTGGGCTGCCCTTTTATCTGCAGCTCGACGTAGAGTTAAAGTTCACCAGTACACCTCCATTCCCACTTCGCACCCGTCTGGCGCAATTAGAACTGTCCTCGTGGTCAGTCATCTGCGAGGGTTTGTGGATATAAAGAGGGTGAAGCAGGCGTCTGCCTCCCAGGTGATATCCTGAAGACCCTGAATGATGCGCCACATTGATGATCCCCTATCGATTAGTGCGAAATTGGTACAGGTGTACATGCAACTTACCGATCCGGCCACATCAAAATCTTGCCGATGTCCGGCCGTATTTGTTTTAGGTCTTCTCTGACCCAGGTGAACATGCCACCAATTTGCCATCGCCTTAGATGTGTTGATAAGGTGGGAATTGCAGCATGTACTTGCGGACTCCCTGAGAACGTTGCCGTCTTTAAGTTCACGCCACAATATGGAAGGATGTCGGCTTGTTTGTATGTTATTTGCTGCGTTGATATCTAAATGCAAAGCTGCGTCTAAGACGCGGGAGGTCGCAGATTATGTTCCATGAGGTTGACCGTCAGGTCAGTGTCAATTGTGTTTCGGTGTCGGTATGAGGTCAAGGGCTGCCGTGAACACATTGGTTGGAAGCACGTGGGGATTGTCGCAGCCAAAGTAGGAAAGCACCGCCATTCTTTACCGCTTCGGGACAGCCCTCATCTCTGCAACACCCTCGCTCCAGACTCATATTTTCAGGGTATTTGTTATTACTTGTGGGCCTCGTGATGTGAAGTGCTAGCCTATCAGCGTTATTCTTTTTCTTTTTCTTCCAATTCGTATCGATTTCTCGTTTCGTTCCTTGGCTGAGCAGGGCACGTCAGTTAACTCGAAATGGAACACAGGACAAGAGACACAGAGTCTCGTGAATTTCGTGCCATGGTTGACGGGCACTGAACAGTCAAAACACAGGCTCTCCAGGGTCTCTCGAGTAGTGATTACATGATATGTTTTAGAAATGGGCCAATCGAGTGTGCGATGACGTGTTAAAGTGGGAGAACAAAGGAGTCGCAAAAGGCGAACAAGGAGAAGCGCCAGACTCGGAGATGATCCTCGGTCAAAACCTCCTCTAATCCTCAGTCAATTGGCTTGAAGCATGCCTTTGTCGTTTCTAGGAAGTCGAGGGTGCCTTCTGTAGTACTGAAGTGGGTCAAAAGTTAGAGGTTGGGGACTATCGGAGAAACGTGGGCGGTGCGAGCGCGGGTATAGCAACGGCAGTCACGGTGTTGATGACGTGTGCAACCGTTTCGGTGTTGACCCCACATTCTGTCGTTTGCAGGGTGCGGGGATGGAACTGGCTGTGTAAGAGCATAAAAAGGTATGGCCTAGAAAAGGCGAACAGGAGTGGGGGAGGCATGGCGAGAGCCTTCAGAGGCACCTTGAGGCTTGGATGACTGGCGCGCGAGCTCCCCGTAGGGTGGATCGGGAAGAGAAGGCACGGTCTGTGTTGTTGGGCCACCCGGCTTGCCAAGGGGAGCCTCTCAACGTTATCGTAGGGACCCAACGGGTTTGGGTCTCAGTAGTGATGATGCCCACACCCAGTTCAGAGAGGCTCTTAAGGACTTCTTGTTGAAGTTGAATCCCAGAATGCAAGTCCGGTAAGGGTTCAGATGTTATTGAGCCCCGAGCAGAAAGGTGAGCGTGTGGGCTAGGGAGACGGCGGGAAATGGGGCTAGTTAGCGGATGCGGCAAGCCTCGGTGGTAGACTCGAGCAATGGCAGAGATGGCCTAACGTCACAGTGGACGAGAGGTAAGAGGGAATCGAGGCATCAAGAAAGACGACTAGAGTAGCTCGGATCGGACATAAGTTGGTCCTGGGAAAAACCGTCGCCTAACAGACGTCCGTGTCGCTCATCTTTTTTGGGGCTTGCCTCTTGCCCTTGGCCAATCCTTTCGATAGTCGACCTTATACTGCGTTATATTCTAGAGATACAAAAGCTACATGTATTGTATCGGAGGTAATAATATATTATCTCTAATCAGGAGTCAAAACTCTCCGACCCCTCCCATGCCGGGCGTGGCTTGTGAGGTAACCTCAGTGCCAAGATTGCTGCAAAGCATGAAAGGACGAAGAAGACGGCGTAAACACCATATCCTCCAAGAAAATTGTGCTCAACAGAGAAAGAAAAAAGAGAAGTTGCAATAACGGGAGCCATGATGCGCGCCGCTGATACAATCATCTGGGCAAGACCATTGGTCGCTCCCAGAGAATGCTTGTTAGGCGCTGCGGCGGTGATAAATATGAAGACACACGCTTGATTCGGAGAGAAAGGGTGTTTCAAAGGTAAATGGAAAAAGAAAGAATTGGCAGTCGTCAGGCTGAGATCAATGTCCGGAAATAAGGGTCACATACTGAAACCCATTTGGGTGAAAGCCATCGGAATGGCCCAGAGGGTGATGCCGATCCACACGCTCATGGAGAGTCCAAAATGGAGGGTAGATAATGCGATAATCGGGAAAAGGATCATGGAAATTAGGATGCCATAGATGGCTGCGGTGAATGCATATCGTTCACCGAAAGATTGGATGATTCTTGGGCAAGCTGTGGCCATGAAGAAAGCAGTGAATGCGCGGTAGCCGCTGAGGATATACCCAATGTGAGCAGTGTCCAGTCCCACACCGCCCACATCAACAGGCATAGAGAAGAACAAGGGCTGAAGGACGCCTTGGCATGTGTTCAAGAAATCAAGTGTTAAGAAGTTCAAGATGGCTATGATGACAGGGTATGTCAACAGTTCGCGGAGCGGAACTGGTTCGTCCTGGGGAGACAATAACAGACTATCTTCTTCTAAATCTTGAGCACTGAATGAAGAGGACTTTTTGGAGACAGTCTGAGATGAAGCTTAAGCGTATGACTGGGTAAGAAACGGACTCAACGTACCTCTTTAAAAAATATCTGCGTGACAAGGAAAGTTATTGCGAGAATTACCGAGACCACAAAACAGGGCAGGAAGTAGGGGTAATGTTTCCAAAAGTCGCCACTAAAGAGGCCGGGAAAGTGGTCGCTTGGTCGTGCTAGAGAACCCCCAATTATCGAGCTGAAGTAACGTTGTTAGTCCGGCTCGAATGGCAAGGCCTTATATTACCCGACACTTCCACCGACAGTCCAAAGGACAAATATCAATGAAAAGCTGGTGGCACGGTTGCTTGAGTCGGAAATTTCGCCCACGACACTTTTGACCACGGCTAGGTTTCATGAGACCACACGAAATTCATCGATAAAATTCCGTGGGTCGTCAATATGCGAACAGAACTTACCAATGTATCCATCCAAAAGTCCCCACAAGCACTGACTGAGAGGATAGTGCAGGAAGCATTCTTGTTAGTATGTGGACGAGAAAAAAGCACTCGTATGACGCACGCGGCAACATATCCCCAAAATGTCTGAGAAAGTCCGAAACACATCATGGATAGGATTGACCCAGCCAATCCCATTAAAAGGACGGGTTTCTTTCCAATATAATCCGATAGTCGACTCCATTGAAGAACGGTGAGTGTGAATGCAACGCTGTACGATGATTCCTAGCATGTCAATCAGTAAAGTGAATGGAAATGTTTTACTGGTAAACTTGCTATGATTCCAACATAATATCCTACTTCTCGCTCATCACCACCGACTATGTCCAACCCTTTAACGAGCTACAAAGGACAGTTAGGAACGTTTTCTTCCACTCTGTGATGCCTACCTCATTGATGTATGGCTGGGTCGAAGATGAGGTCAATGCAAATGAAACCTCGATCAACAGCACCACCGAAAGTTGTCGCCGCCACAGAGAGTGATCGGTCTCACTTGGAGAGCCATTCAGTTCTGGTCGGCTCAGCGCGCGGCTTCGTTCTATCGCAGTTTCGTCAGAGTCGGTAAGAAGAGAAACATTCTCGTTGAGGGTATCGAGCTCGTCGAGATCCATGACAGAGGCGAAATCGTGAGATGGAGGAATGGACAAGGTGGTGGACATGGGTCAAGTTGTGCTGTCAAAGCTCCACGGCACGTGGGACCATAAAGGCTTCTGGGGGCGCTTAACGTGACATGCCTCTCCGTAGTTCATGTTCATGACACCCATCCAACGACCTGCAACCCATTCGTGACTCTGAGGAAACATAATGGGTAAAGACAACCATCTCTTATATTTTTCTACGTATATCCTCAACGTCATGTAGATCCGTCCATCGCGAAACAGTTAGTTGACAAGATGTATGAGCGCCGAAAGGCGGCGGCGCTTGACCTCGAAAAGTACGGTGACGGATCATGCAACATGCAACGTTCCCTCCGCATGTTTTATGACTCTCCCTTGCAGACTCGTCCGCGAATGCCATCAACAAGGCGATGAACGACGCATCGGCCAAATCGTTGATCAACTTGGTGACATGTTCTCTAGCGTCACCAATGCGCTACATGTTCGCAATGGGGGCCTGATTGGCCTTGCCGGCACCGCCATTGCTCTTGGCGTCGACGTCGCCCCTTACATGGAACGATTTCTTGAGCCCCTCCTCGTCTGCTTCTCTGACCCGGAGAATCGTGTGCGCTACTTCGCAGCAGAATGTTTGTATAACATTGCCAAAGTGTCAAAGGGAGAGGTTTTGGTGTATTTCAACCCCATCTTTGATGCATTGAGCAAGGTGAGTTACAGGGTTTTTTTCACTAGACTTCCTTACCCTCCTTAGCTCGCCGCAGATCCGGAGTTGTCGGTCAAGAACGGCGCAGAGCTACTTGATCGGCTACTCAAGGACATTGTTGCAGAGTCTGCCTCCTACTACGTCCCCCACTTTCCTGGAACGGAAAGGCGCGATACTAGTGAAAACGGGATTGTCGTCCCCCACCCCGATGACGATGGCACAAGCGTTGTACCACACCGCGCATTCTCTCTCGCTCGTTTCATCCCACTCCTCTCCGATCGCATTTACGTAGTTTCACCCTTCACCCGCTCCTTTCTCGTGTCATGGATTTCTGTACTTGACTCTGTGCCGGAGCTCGAATTAATCACATACCTCCCCCATATCTTGGACGGCTTGTTGTACGGTTTTTTTTCGTCTTCGCCTCTTTTGTGTCTTACCTCCCTGCACAGAAAATATCTGTCAGATCCGACGGAGGATGTCCGCATCGCAGCAGAAAATCAACTCGCCGAATTCTTACGCGAAATCCGTGAGGTAACCATTGTACGGAAGCACCGTGAAGAGCAGGAACGCCTTCGAGAAGTTGAACGAGAAGAAAGGAATAGAGTCGAGGCAGAGCAGACAAAGGAACGCCTGCCAGATATTGCGGCAGTTCCCGACACAGAAAGGGTTTCCTCCCTTAATGGCGACCTACCTCTCGTACCTTCGTCCGAAGCAGAAAAGTCAGACGGGGACGTTGAGTTGGATATGAATGAGCGAGATGTAGGAGGTGCGTTCCGGTGGCGGATTCGTTATGATGCTCAATTTTCTGCAGATTGGATCCCTGGCCAAGGTGTTCGAATGGACTACGCTGCAATAATCGAAATTCTGATTCAACAGCTCGATCCACAACGTGAGCGTGTCATTGATATTGGCTACTTTTGAAGTTGACATCCTCTCAGATGATGAGATCCAACAGTCGACTGCCCTTCTGTGGCTCGCAGAGTTATTGACATTTACTCAAGAAGTCATGGTCTCGTTTACCCCCCGTCTCATCCTAGCCATTCTTCCCAACCTTGCACATCACGTCCCTATGATTCAATCATCTGCTATCCGTACAAACAAACTCCTCTTGAGCGTAATCCAATCACTACCCTCACCATCTGAGCAACCATTCCGCCAAACCGCTCTGCCAAGCGAACGAACTGCTTCCATGGTCGCCCGCGCCACACCCGCTTCTCCTTCCGTTGTACCTGCCTCCCCTCCACCCTCGCGCCAGAGCACGCAAATACCGACCTCTCGTGAGTCAGGCTCGGTAGAATCGCTGACTGACTCAACTACACCGATCCCAAGCAACATCACAATACAGAAGCGTGCAGGTTTGCAGGCGCAGGCAGAAAGTGCCCAACTCCCCCGTCTGTTGACATCGTTAGATGGCCAACTGCCAGCTCGCGCGCCGACGCCCCGGCCACCGTCCCCCCAATCACTAGGGAGTGCAGGTGGCCCTGCATCAGTGTTAGATCGCGAGGCTCCCGCAGATGCGTTTGATTATCAAGCTACTGTAAATGCATTGACTATACAGTTCTTGAGCGAGCACGAGGAAACCCGTGTCGCCGCCCTCAAGTGGCTCATCATGCTCCATCAGAAGGCTCCAAAGAAAGTGTGTTACTCTTCTCCGCTCAGACACCTTTTGTGTGTAATTTTGTAACTAGATCCTGGCGATGGATGATGGGACTTTCCCCGCATTGCTCAAGACATTGTCTGACACTTCCGAGGAAGTCATCAAACACGACTTGCAGCTACTCGCGCAGATCTCGTCGGCGTCGGACGATAGTTATTTCAAAGCATTTATGATCAATTTACTGGATCTTTTCAGCACTGACAGAAGATTGCTCGAGACACGAGGAAGTCTCATTATTAGACAATTGTGCCTCAATCTCAGCACGGAGCGCATTTACAAGACATTTGCTGAGATCCTTGAAAAGGAAGAGGCGTGTGACCTGGTTCCTGCTAGCGGGCTCGAGTTTACGCAGAATCGCTAGGACCTTGACTTCGCCAGCGTCATTGTGCAAAAACTTTCTACAATTCTTATCACGTCGCCTGAGCTTGCCGACTTCCGCCGGCGGCTTAAGAGTCTTGAAACACGGGTGAGTTCAATTTCGCGGTCCAAAAGCTACTAGTTATCGTCCGTCCACAGCAAGACGGCCAAGCGCTATTCGTGACACTATATCGATCGTGGTGCCACAATGCTGTTGCGGTGTTTTCGCTCTGCCTTCTAGCTCAGGCATATGAGCATGCGTCCAACCTCCTTGCCATCTTGCAAGTTTTTCCTCGCGTGATCTCCGCCTTTCCAAGCCTGCTGACGTCGCTTAGCGCCGACCTCGAAATGACAGTTCAAATTCTCGTTCAAATTGACAAACTGGTGCAGCTCATCGAGAGTCCTGTTTTTACATGTGCGTGAGCGCACCTATTCATACATTCTTCCCGTGTTCACATGCAGCAACGTGATAGATATTCGCTTACAGCTCCTCGAACCTGACCGATACCCGTACTTGTTCAAGTGTTTATACGGCTTACTCATGCTCCTCCCACAAAGCTCGGCCTTCATCTCCCTCCGAAATCGACTGAATGCTGTAAATTCTGCTGGATTTCTGCACATAGCACCTAAGCCGTCCGCCCTCCTTTCTTTATCATCCCAGCAGAACCTTGATACTATTGCAGAAGTACGGTTGCGACGGTCGCGTCGCGATCGAAACTCGCACGTGACGAGATCAAGTGGCCGGAACTCCTTGCCCACTTTCGTACCGTACAGACACGGCACGAACGGGCGCGTCGTGCAGCACTCGGTAATGCACCTGACATCAGCTCCACACTCCCGAGCTCCACACTTCCAGAGCGTCCTGTTACGCGGCGGCGCGCGACCGGAGTAGCCGATGTCCCAGTACAATCCACGTCCTCAGGGTCGAATGTTGGCAGCACTGGAGGACCCAGTAATTCACAACCGAGAGCCCTAAGCCCTCTTAATCCGCGGGCGAGAGTTCAAGGTGGTATGGCCACGGCTTTGACGGCCCAGGGGCAAGTACTGGGCTCGCGGCCAAAGCGGGCACTGAGCCTGGTGCGGAAAACTTGAATTGTAATAGTGTCACCTTTGCTTTCGATGATAATCATATAATACATTGACCATGGTACTCTGTGCTTGCACTCCGTGTAACTAGCTTGAGGAGTATTAATTGACGGAACCACGTACAGAGTGGGTTGTGGGTGGGAATGTACAGTTGAGTGAATGTTAATTACAGCTTTGGTACGACAAGGTTTTGTTTGATAATGAGGATGTCTTGGTCAGTGAGGCCACAGGAACGTCGCGCATACCCCGCTGCGCCACCATACCGCTCGTCCAACATTTGTATGAATGCTTGCATGGTCTCTTCCCTACTCAACTGATCAGCTAGAACCAGCGAGCGAGAATACACGCCACCTTGAGGACAGCATATTGTGAGCAGCAGTTGGATCCGAAGCAAACAATGGTTCGCGTGCCAGACGGGACAAGATGAGGGGTCGCATTGGTGCGCGTCCAATGCGAGTTAGGGCATAATCGGCTGAAATAGCGTCAGAGGGAATGTCGGCGAGCTGGAGGGAATCGGCTAAGTAACAGGGCGACAAGGGCGAAGCAAGACTCACGAGAAGAAGCAGAGCGGCTGCGATCCCTGTCCGGTCTTTCCCAGCTGAAAAGTTTTTTTAGCGGAAGGAGGTTTTGCAGGGCGGGAAACACACCAGTGCAATGGAAGATGAAGGCTTCATTCGGTGAGTCCCGTACGTGACGGAGGATAGCAGCGAATGCGGGCCCGCCCGCGTCTAGAATCTCGGCATACAGCTGCATGAACGCCTGAGGAGGTCAGAAGGTAGAAGGTAACATCCTTCACGGGGAACCACACCTCCGTCTTCCCGCTCGCGTACAATTGAAAACGTCTACAAGGGGACAAAGTATGATCAGCCAGGGTGGGAACTGTGGAATTGATGTACTCACTGAGCCATACGCTCTGGGCTGTAGTCCTCCTTTTCAAACACCGGAACACGCAATACAGATATACCCGCGATGTGGGGGGTCGCAGCATCATACTTTGCAATTTCCGTGTCTGAACGTAGGTCGAATACTGTAGTAATACCAAGGGCCAGCAACTGCCCCTTGCCTAGTCGGGGGTTATTGCGAACGCTCAGGAAGAAGAAAGGCGCGCACCTTGCTGAGTAACACCCGAGAGTTCCCCACTGCGATACATAAAGCCAGAGCGCGTGACGTGCCCACCGCCTGCCGCGGGGATCATGCCGAGATCACGGATGTTGCAAACGCCATCGATAGTTATAAAAGGATGCTTTGAGAGTGCATCTGCAAGAAGGTCTGGGTCCAAAGGAGCCAGCTCGGACATGTCTAATGTGAAGTGCTAGAAAGACGGTTCAAAACAAATGGGATAAGCCAAGGCATCAAGTGCGAATGGTCGGATATTGGATACCTTTTAGATAAAATGACGGCGAGGATAAATTTGCATTCTCGTTACCTTCTCAAACATGACCACGCTCTCCCACCCCTCAATTAAAGGTCTGTCAAGTGTTCTATGCTCTAGAGATATCTGCTGAACAACCGAAGATGGCTGGTTCCACGAGATCTCTTCTCAGTGGCCTGGTCAAGCCATGACCCTCAAGGTGACCAAAATTCTCCACGTCGAGAAGTCGGTCTACCAAGATGTTCTCGTCTTTCAATCAGACACATATGGCAATGTCCTCGTTCTAGATGGCGCTATCCAATGCACAGAGCGTGACGAGTTCTCGTACGCAGTTCGTTTTTTCATCTACGATAAACGCCTGACGCTCTACTATTATGTCTTAGCTACCAGGAAATGATTGCGCATATCCCACTCGCCAGCCACCCCAATCCGAAAAAAGTCCTTGTAATTGGCGGTGGGGATGGTGGCGTTGTGCGCGAAGTACTTAAGCATGAGAGCGTGGAGAAGGTGGTGCTGTGCGACATCGATGAAGTACCTCTTTTCCTTTTTTTTGTTTTTTCGTGCGAAAAGACGCACTAATCATGTTATACTCTCTTCAGGCGGTCGTGCGAGTTTCCAAGCAGTACCTCCCTCATATGTCTGCGTTGCTTGAATCACCAAAAGCCGAGGTGTTCATTGGCGATGGCTTCAAATTTCTTGCGGAAAACACTTCTAGCTATGATGTGATCATCACGGATTCTTCGGACCCTGTCGGACCTGCGGCTTCTCTATTTGAAAAAAACTACTTTCACCTCCTTCACGATGCACTCACACCTGGTGGGAACATTTCCACACAAGCTGAGTGTCTTTGGCTCCACCTTCCCCTTATCGGCGGGTTACGCCGCACTACGCTCGAGATTTTTGAGACGGCGGAGTATGCATTCACTACTATCCCTACTTATCCCTCCGGCCAAATCGGTTTCCTGGTGTGTTCCACAGCGCCTAACCGTGACCTGAAAACGGCCCTGCGAACCATCCCTGATACTCGCTACTACAATCCCGATGTGCACAAGGCCGCGTTTGTGTTACCCGAGTTCGGCCGTTCACTCATAGAAGAGGGAAAGGACATCCTACCGTCCGTCGGCCGCGCCGCACGAGCTCTTGCTGAACCTACCAGGCCGAGGAAGAAGGTGCTTCTCCTCGGAAGTGGCTTCGTCGCACGTCCAGCCGCAGAGTACATAGTCCGCGATCTATCAAACGACCTCATTATTGGTGTGTCCGATGACAGTTCGAGTTGCGTAACTCCACGTTGAAGATTATTCCCAGCTTGCCGCACCTTGAAAAGTGCAGAAGCGCTAGCGCAGGGCCTTCCCGGAACGACCGCTATCTCTCTCGACGTCACGGATACTTCTACGCTCGAGGAGGCCGTCGCTGCCGTTGATGTAGTTGTCTCGCTTATTCCGTACACGCACCATGTTTCTGTCATCGAAGCCGCTATCAAATCCAAAAAACACGTCGTTACGACCAGCTACGTCTCGCCTGCAATTCGGGCTCTGGAAGAGCGTGTCAAAGCCGCAGGCATTGTAGTCATGAATGAAATAGGTCTTGACCCTGGTATCGACCACCTGTATGCAGTAAAGACGATCGATGAGGTTCATGCTCAGGGGGGGAAGGTATTTCTCGCATCGCCTCTCCGGGTGCTGACTGCTGAAGAGACATCATGGTTTGATTTTAGATCAAGCAGTTCCTTTCCTACTGTGGTGGCCTCCCTGCCCCCGAAGCGGCCGACAACCCTCTTGGATACAAATTCTCCTGGTCCTCACGTGGGGTACTTCTCGCTTTGCTCAATGCCGCCTCTTGGTTGCAGGACAGCCAGGTGCGCAGCGTTGAGGGGAATAACCTTATGGCACTCGCCAAGCCGTACTATATTTCCCCTGCTTTCGCTTTCGTTGCATACCCGAATCGCAACTCCGCACCGTACCGTGAGTGGTACAACATCCCCGAAGCAGAAACCGTCGTGCGCGGCACCTTGCGCTATCAGGGCTTCCCTGAATTTGTCCGAGCCCTGGTCCAACTTGGCTGGCTTGATCCGGAGCCTAAGGGCTGGATCAAGGAGGGTCTCACTTGGGCAGAGGCTACAAAACGCGCTGCTGGCGCCAAGGAATCATCGGAGAGGTTAGGACAACCCATTAAAACCATCTTACTTGTTGACTGTATGGCCCTGCAGTACGCTTGTATCACGCGTCAAAGAACTCTGCTCATTCTCCGACGCTGTCGAGGCGGTGCGTGTCATTTCTGGCCTCCGCTGGATCGGCCTCTTCTCCCACGAGCCGCTTGTACCACGCGCGGGTACCCTGCTAGACACGCTCTGTGCGCGCTTGGAGAATCTCATGACATATGCCCCCGGCGAACGGGACCTCGTCATGTTGCAGCACAAGTTCGTGGTCGAACGAGCTGATGGTACTGAGGTGCGTACTTGTACGCTAAGAGTGGCTCCCGGTGTGCTGAAATGTGAACAGCAAATCATTACGTCAACACTCGAGGCGTACGGCGCGCCAAACGGGCACTCTGCGATGGCCCGCACTGTTGGCGTACCATGTGGCATTGCTACACAATTGGTCCTTGACGGCATCATTTCCACCCCAGGGGTACTGGTCCCTTACACGAAAGAAATTTGCGACCCTCTCCGCGAGGGCTTGGAAAAGGAAGGGATCGCAATGGTAGAGCGGGTCTTGTAGGGCGGCATGTGTGATGGCGAGGGAACAATAACCGATCCTCGTTCTGTCGAACAGCAAAAGAATATGTGAAATGTAGTAAGAAAATTGCAGAGGGTATCAAAGGCTGGAAGAACCCGCTAGAGATACATGGTATACACAGGTAGTTGAGGAACCGAACGGGTCGAATATGACACAGGTTGTAAACATGATTAGCTCCGCCATTGCAACACAACTGCCATCTGAGAAAGCATGAGTGTAGTGAGAATCTCAGTCACAACTGCAAGCCCCGCGTGGCGAATCGTCAATAACGCTGAATAGTCACGCGATATGTGTCCGGCCTCGTAAATGGCGAGCAATTGCTTCCCGTCGACACACTGCATATCGTATATCAAAATCAAACAAGGACAGAAGCTTGGGTCATAATTCAGGGCGTACCTCCATCCTGTGATTGGGAAGGTGCTTCCATTTGAGCAGACGCCCGCTCCGCGACGTGAAGTACTTTGAACTGTACATGTAGTAAAAGAGTGAGTAGGAACATCAAGTTGAAAGTGCTCTGGTGGGACTCACGCGCTAGAGCGCTTCCGACGCAGCGTAGTTACCATGGGTTGGGATGGCGCGTTGCCATAGATGATGTGGCCTGGCGCGCCTGCGGGGCCAAAGTAAAAGAAGGCGGCTCCAGGACCCATGATGCCTTGATGCTTCTGCGACCACGGCGTTTCACGACGGAGTTGTACCAGGGTGTTGGGCATACGATCTACCTGATGAAGCGCATATAAGGACGGGCAGTAGATAAGAAACTGAAAAGACTGCGCTGCACCTCCTGGCTAATGAAAGGGTCAGCTCGCCGGGTGGATGTAGGGGAAGGTAGCAAGCCCACATTGTAAAAGCAGTGAGGCCATGGAGGTCTTCGAAGCGAGTGTGGAACGGGTCTTCCCCTTTTTGGAGCAGGATATAGGACCGCGACGCTGCCATAGGGCGAGACAAGAGGGGAGCAAGACTGGCTCTACATGGCCCGAGGGTAATAAGGGGAGCGATGTTAAGGGACGATAATACAAGGGATGCCTTACTTGGCTTGCAGTCCTCGCTCGCCAAAGTCTAGCCCTTGTCATTCAAAGTGGCTGTATAGAATACAAGGTGCAGATCTCAGGCGGGTGCTTAAAACCACCTACTTCTGGAAAGCACAACGAAGGGCCCAGGTGGAGAAGAAAAGAAGGGAAAACGCTCATGAGTCGCAGCTAAGGTTGACTTGTTCGACTACTGTAGGGTGGGACAGACAAATCCCCCGTCTCCTTCGGAGCGGTTGCAAAGCTCGATATAGGATTGTCAAAGTCTTCAGGGACAATGGATACAGGATACAGGAGAAAGTGCCATACATTACACCATTGACATATCAGGATGTGAAATTAGGATTTGACATTCTGTAGCGCTAGGGCACGTGAGACCGTCGAGTTACTGCCAGTGTGTGCAGAAGATGATATCGTGGTATATTAAACTACGCATCGGCAATCGCAATTGCCTGCCCTGGGTCGCGTATAACTAATCGTATACTAGAGTGGGAGGTGGGCAAGAGAGCGCAGGGAAAAATGGAGGTGGACACACCATGAACGATGCCTGGCAACATCAGTGACGTGGTCTTTCAGCTTTCCAAATCCATGACCAAGGCGATCGAAAGGCTGACCGTAGAATAAGGTCCACACGAGGATGAACGAGAAAGTATTCTCTTGTCCTGGATTAACGGCCTCGAGGAAGCCGCCCTGAAAATACTTTTTTGGAATGGTCTTGAGGTTGAAGAAGTGGAGGATGGAGGAAGTGAAGAGGGTGGCGAAGATGAAGAAAAGAAAACCGAGCCAGTTCTCGAGGCCGAGTATGCCAGCGACAGCGCCGGTGAAGCAGGAGGAGATGAACTTGACGTTGTAGATAGTGTTATTATTAAACAAGACGTGAGGGGGATACAATCGCTGTTGCTGATCGTCTGGGGTGAGGGACGACATGGTCACCGTCTTTGTCCCTCGCGTTGGCGGGGGCAGAGCAAGACGTTGAATATTCACACGGTCACGCTTCGCTTGGCCATCATCATCCAACGACGGGACGGGACAGAGAAAATGGTTCAGGTCGGTGTACTCGGCGCGACTGGTACCGTCGGACAACGCTTTATTGCCCTCCTTGAAAATCATCCCAATTTTGTTGTGCACGCTCTTGGCGCATCAGCGCGGTCAGCAGGCAAAACATACGCTCTCGCCACCAATTGGAAACAAACGACACCTATACCTGCCAGTGTGCGCGACCTTCTTGTACAACCGTGCGTTCCGGAACACTTCAAAGACTGTGCTGTCATTTTTTCTGGTTTGGATGCCGACGTAGCAGGTGATATAGGTGCGTGGATCACTTTTCTTCTCACCCTGTTTGCCCATTGACGCGGGTGTGCATCGTCGTTATAGAGGCTGCCTTTCGCGCAGCAGAACTTGCGGTATTCTCTAATGCCAAGTCATACCGCAGGGATCCTAATGTTCCCCTCATCGTGCCCCTTGTCAACCCTTCCCATCTACAAATCATCCCACAACAGCGAGCCCTCCACTCCCCGCCACTCAAAAAAGGGTTTATTGTCACCAATGCCAATTGCTCGACCACAGGCATTGTGATACCTCTCGCAGCGCTAGAACGAGCCTTTGGCCCTGTCGAGTCTTGCATTATCACGACTCTTCAGGCCATCTCGGGTGCGGGCTATCCGGGTGTGCCTTCGCTGGACATCTTCGACAATGTGGTGCCATACATCTCGGGGGAGGAAGAAAAGATCGAATGGGAGACGCTCAAGATCTTGGGTGGCCTGTCCGAGTCCGAATCCGAAGGGGAATCCGGGGTACTCACCTTCGATATGCACGCACGCACACCTCTTCGCGTTTCTGCAAGTTGCACGCGCGTTCCCGTCGTGGAAGGTCACACAGAGACCGTCTCGGTGCGTTTCGCACGGCGCCCAGCACCGAGCCCGCAGCAGGTGCGCGAGGCTCTCGCCTCATACACCCCCTCGGTGCAGTCCGCGGGTTGTCCATCAGCCCCGCGCCATGCGATATGGGTTCACGAGGAGCCTGACCGTCCTCAGCCACGCCTAGACCGCACGTTCCAACAGGGAGCAGGTGTGTCTGTTGGCCGTGTGCGTCAATGCCCAGTGCTGGACATCAAGTTTGTCGTCCTGTCCAATAACGTCAACATCGGTGCTGCAACGAGCAGCATCATCAATGCTGAAATGGCAATCTCGAAGGGATTTGTTGCGCTATAGTCGGTCACGTTGCTGAAGAAAAGAATATGTACGATCCTTTAGAGATAGTTAATGTTCAGATAGTGGTACCGCCGTGCGGATGGCAACTGCCAAGTGTACAATGCCCGTTGCCACGGATGTGACGATTTTTGCGAGCTACAGATACAGCAAGTTCTTCATACATATGCTTTCAGCTACTACCCGTCACCAATGCCAACCGTGCGGATACCTCTGCCTGTGCGCGCGTGAGGTTTGCCAAGTAGGACATCATTAAGGTATCCTGTTTAAGAGTGGCAGTGTTGGCGCCGTTATTTCGTATGTAACCGTGCAGAACGCACCTGAAGGCTGCTTGTAAATCCACCTTTTCCTAACTCCTCCCCGCCGCCCCCTAATGCATCCATGAGATACCTCCCCAGTGCAGCATCTGCCGGCTTTCCTGCAGCCGCCTCCTGAGCATAGGCCAGCACGCGGTCAACCATTTCGAGAACATTCTTCAGAGTGCCCTCAAGTTGGGCGAGCTCTCCCACAGGTGACGAAGGAGCATCTTCGAGAAGATGAACTAGACGTCGTGAAATGGAACCCTGAACATGACAAGTCCTCCAGCAAGACATGAAAGGACGCACGACCACTTCGCTCGGCATCATTCGCGCGGAGCGTGATGGGTATCGGGACAAAGACGGCATTTTCAGGTTTTGGGAAGACACCGACGGGTGAGCTGCGCACTCTGAGAAACTGGATGTAGTAAAACGGCCACAAGAAGGGTCTCTACCTGACGTATGCTTTAACCCCCGCCTCCTCACCTAATTCGGTACCAGTGTTGAGAGCGATATGGATCGCGGGATACGGCGCAGTTTCTTGCGAGTAAAAGTTTTGAATCAAAGCCGAATAAGTGTTCAAATTCGATCCGGTTGAGTACCTGGGTCCCCCAGAGTTGGGTCAGTGTCCTGGCCGAGCCGCAAGGCTTGTAGGGCGAATGCGCACCAGCCGACAATTGATTCTTTTGGATTGACACGGTGAGAAAGTTCGAACATTGCGCGGTGATAGTCCATATCAACGGCGACCTGCTCGCTGGTCTCAGAGTGCAACACCGCAAAAGCGGTGCGCACCGAGACCGCGTTGTCGCCCTCATTTCGTGTACCAAGGAGGGTTCCGATGACGCGCTGCTGGGCATTCGTGCGGCGCAGGTAGTGGTCGAGGATAGAGAAGAGAGCGGTCGGGTGGATAGTAACCGAGGGAGTCCGACTAGAAGTTGTGTTAAAAGTTGTTCGGATCAAATAGAGGAGGTAGTACTATACGGGGCCAGAGGAGAGACCCAAGTATACCGCGGATGAAGACGGACCCAAAGTCATCTATGCGAATTTACAAGTGAGAGAAGCTGAGAGAGAGGCTAGAAAAAAGGGCCATAGCCGCGGGAATTTCCGAACACAACTTGCAAGTTGACAGCGATGCCCTCTGAAGAGACCAAGGTTCGTTTCCGACCTTCCTCTTGATATATTCCCTGAAAATGCCCCCAGGAACGTATCATTCGCGCTATTGACCTCGGCCGTGTATGTCCTTTCTTAGGCCCCACTCATATGTATGTCTCGCTAACTGTACATAGACTGTTCTCCACTACGGCTGGATTCCGTGCATTATATATCTCGGCTACACGCGGAGCAACCCTCAACCGTCGTTGATAAAGTGTGTTTGCCAATTCCTTATTTTTCTTATGAATGTCTTATTTTGGGTGGCTAGGTTGATCAGTCCGCTGGCATGATTCTTCCCTTCCTCTCAGCTTCTCGTATGCACAGTGTAGATACACGATATCCCAAAAAGTAAATCGTGCCCGACCCCCACTCTACTTAAAAAGAAAAGCTTTCCGTTCACACTGGTGAGTCGGTCACCCCAACACTGGACTGAGTGATTACACACTTTAGTGGTGATGTGCGTGCAGTTTCTCGCACGCAACATCCTGAGCTACCCGCTTCGTTTGTGCCGGGTGACGTTGTGGATGAACAAGGCCAGATATGATCGCCTAATTTTCGTTTTCTTCTTTCCTCATGACATTATTCCCTTGCTCACCGGTCCTCCAGTGTTTCCGCCATTTGTATGCGCCAAAAATGAGATGTCATTTATAAACATGATATAATGAGAAGCCACGGGGGGTTGAAAAGAAAGAAGTCGGATTATCGTCAGAGATAGACGCGACGAAGGTCACCGGTCACAGTGATCCGCTTGCAAATTGGACACACGCCTGTAGCGTTCAGACAACGCAGCCAACATGCGCGGCAACATGCATGCCAACAGCCTATGCTCACTGTAGGCTCGCTATATGTCTCGAGACAGATGCGACAAGAGCCGAATGCCGCGCCATCTGCTAGGGTACCCTTGGGATTGAATGAGCAAGGTAAAATTTCTTCCTATGAATGTAAAAAGGCGTTGCGTACCATAAGCAACCGCACTTTATGTTCCAACGCAGCGACTAGTGCCTGTGAGTCCCTTCCGAGTCGTGCACGCTCGATAGCCAAATCCACTTCTACCTCTGCCGTACGCCGACTCGTGTCATGGTTTAATAAGTCCGACTGGCCGCTCTCAGCAAGTACATCCGCCTCGGTGAACTGTGCTGCTCCAAAAGCGCTCAAGTCATCTCCTTCCACGTCAATCTCATCCTCCACGTCCTCCACGGTCTCATTTCCTACAACAAAACCCAAAGCTGTAGCGCCGGCCCTAGCGCCAGCTCTGAGTCGGAGGCGCCGCACGCCATCGGGCGTCTCACTCTCTTCCCATGGGTCATCGTCGCCCTCGTCCACATAGTCGTCGATGTTCAGCAGTGCATCATCGTCAACGCTACTACCGGGCTGGTGCAGTTCGGCATGTACCAGACACGCATCGATGTGGGCCGCGACGACATCTAGATCGCCCTCGACGTCCTGCATGCAGACGGGGCACTGCTCCGCAGTAGAGCCTGCGCGTCCCTTGCCCTTCCCGGCCACCGGGTCGTCGTCCTCGTCACGCGTCACAGCACGGAGTGCTAAGTTCCGTGCCTTGCGTCTGCGCTTGATTGAGCTGATAGTCTTTGTGAGGCGCGAGGCGAACGCTGCTGAAGCATCACGGGATTGGGCGGCAGCGCGACGGCGCATCAGGGTCCTTGTGGATGGTCGAGTAAGGTAAGCATATGCCTCCCAATGATTGTGTGTAGCCGGTGAGGGCCGTGTACAGAGATGGCAGACGTACGGTGTGTGAGCTGAAGAGTGTGGATCAGAGAAGCACTCGAGATCGCCGACGTGGTCGAGAATGGTTTGTACACGTGAACTCTCCAAGGTGTAATGCTGTCCAAGTAGACGGAGCGGAATGTGGTCCCCACAAACGGGACATTCACGCGTCTCGGCGCGCTTCGCTGGGTGTGGTGCAAAGAGGACAGAGTAAGCAAAGCCACATGAGAACGCAGGAGGAGGAATTGGTTGGGGGTACCTCGTTTGGTGCTCGACGTTGCCACGCACGCGGACGTCGAAGCAATCATGCCGATATATTCCTCGGCATTGCGTCCTTGCATGGGGCCATCAGCCGTGTCTGGAAGGGGCCGCTTATCACGGCTATTCTAGTTAGGCACCCCGGACCTGAAACATCATTCTGCAGGACGCACCTGGCCGTTCTGGTCAGCGTATTCTCAGTCTCCCGCACAGGAATGGCGCGCTTGGAGAGGGAGGTTTGGGGTGCCATGGGTGCCACTTGCGAAGAGCACCAAGGGATGCTGAAC
>Ga0209488_10000842_pt1 | contig 25967 bp, 19 predicted proteins | sample Rivendell_Oct201_8_FD_188349 | JGI IMG/M metagenome (GOLD analysis project Ga0209488, IMG submission 188349) | Vadose zone soil microbial communities from the Eel River Critical Zone Observatory, Northern California, USA -... | ecosystem: Environmental > Terrestrial > Soil > Vadose zone >...
GCCGAATCCGTGCGGACAATGCTCCGAAGTTGGACATAGGAGTGGATCCTCGACCCACCCTGCCAATTTTGTGCCAACTGGAATCGGAACGCCGGCTTTCAGTGAAGCGTTTCAGTCTGCGGCGAACTGTTACAATCCGGCGGCTCCGATTAACGTAAAATTAAGAATACGGTTGCGCGGGAATACAAAGCGCATATGACTCTGACAATCGCTTTCATATCAATTCAATCGCAACATAAATGAGAATATCGTGCGTGTAGCTATAGTTCATGATTGGCTTTACGTTATTGGCGGCGCGGAGCGCGTGCTTCGCGAGATATTGAAGTGTTATCCGGATGCCGATGTGTTCACTTTATTCGATGTGTTGAAGCCTTCGGATCGCGCGTATCTCGGGTTCGGTCGGGCCCACACAAGCTTTCTTCAGAACATGCCGTTCATTCGCACGCGACATCGTTCCTACCTGCCGCTCATGCCACTCGCGATCGAGCAATTCGATCTCTCCAAATATGACCTGGTCATTTCGAGCAGCTATGCCGTCGCGAAAGGCGTGATAACGGGGCCGGATCAGGTCCATGTCGCATACGTTCACTCGCCGATGAGATATGCCTGGGACCTGCAACATAGCTACTTGAGAGAAAGCGGTTATTCGCATGGCATAAAAAGCGCAATAGCGCGTCTTATTTTGCATCGTATGCGCATATGGGATACGCGAACCGCACATGGCCCAGATGCAATCATTGCCAATTCAGCCTTCGTAGCGCGGCGAATTCGCAAGGTCTATGGACGGCATGCACGTGTCATTCACCCGCCGGTGACGCTTTCCACGCTCAATGTCGATGTTCCCAGGGCGCAGCATTTTCTTGTTGCGAGTCGACTGGTCCATTACAAGAATATCGAAGCGGTCGTTCGTTCTTTTCGCCTGCTGCCCGATCTGCAGCTTGTCGTCGCAGGCGATGGCCCTGACGCAAAAAAGCTGAGGGAACTCGCAACTCCCAATGTGATATTTACGGGATTTGTAAGCGACGAACGCTTGCGACATCTCATGACTACGGCGAGGGCATTCATTTTTGCGAGCGAAGAGGACTTCGGCATTATTCCGGTCGAGGCACAATCGGAAGGGACCCCGGTTCTGGCGCTTGGTCGTGGAGGCGTACGGGAAACCGTGGCCACGGGATTGCATCGCACGGGCATGTTTTTCGCCCAACCGGAACCTGGTGTCATCGCAGAATGTGTTCGAGCCTTTGAGATGCAGGAGCACCTTTTCTCCCGATCGGCATGTCGTGCTCAAGCCAAGCAATTTGCGCCCGAGCGGTTTCGGTCGCAGTTCAAAGCATTCGTCGACAAGGAAGTAGAACAAAGTAGCCGGTCAAGAGACGGGGAAGTCGTCCAATTGATGCCGGCGCGGAGCTACGCACAGGTGATATGACCATGTCAGGTGATCTTGCAAAGAGCGTGGATCAGCCTGCGTCAGTGGCGCCGGCGAGACGCAATGGTCTTCTTGTGAGCATGTGGCGTCGACGCTTGCTCTTTTTAGGTGCCTTCTTTGGCGTTTTTGCAGTGGTTGTTCTGGCATTTGTCTTGTTGCCGGTGACGTACCTTGCCACCGGTTCGGTCATCGTGGCCGAACAGGAACCCGGAATAGCGAATGCTTCCGCCGCCTGGGCGCAAAAGATTGGCGATCCTGCCGACTTGGAGAGTCAACTTCTGATGATCCGGTCGCCACGGGTCATCCGTTTGGCGGCTGCCGAGACAGGCACGCTTGAGACCGCGCTTCTAGAGTGCCATCACGACACCGAAAGCCGCGGGCTCAGCTTGTTGCGGATTGGGCAGCTAACGACATGCGACAAGATCAAGACAGATGAAGATGCGTTTGTTGACTATCTGCAATCGCGTTATTTTGTTGGATCTGTCGGCCGATCCCGTGTCATCAATATTTCCTACAAGTCGACCCTGCCTGAAGCGGCACGCGGTATGGTCAATGCATTGATTACCGCATTCTTGGAGGATCAGCGGAGCAATCTTTCCAAGGGACGCGAGGTTGCTGCTACCTGGCTTTGGGACGAATTGCGCCGGCTGGATGCCGAGTTGCACGATGAAGATGCCAAGATCCAGACCTTTCGCACGCAAAAGGGTCTTATGCGCGGTGCCAACGCTCCGATCAATTCTGAACGCCTGACGAGCACGAGTCAGCAGCTTGCCACCGCGGAAGCCGCGCGAGCCGAGGCGGCAGCCAGGCTTCAAGAGATCAAGGCCGGCCAGTCGCGGGGATCGAGCGAAGCATCGGCGGTGCTGTCAAGCCGAGCCATTGCGGATTTGAAACAACAGATGACGGCCGTGAACGGGCAACTCATTCTCGCGTCAAGCGTGCTCGGTCCTCGCCATCCGACCCTGCAGGCGCTGCAACGGGAGTACGCAAGTCTGCAGGCTCAGTTTGCGCAGGAGGTGGCCGTGCTGGCCGCCAATGCGGAGAAAGCTTATGTCGCTGCCGATGCAGTTGTGGCGACGCTCAGGGGCCAGTTGGAGACCGTCAAGACCGAAGTTGCGAAGGCGACGGTGGATGAGGCATCCATCGAAAGCATGGTTCGCGGCGTGGAGATCAAGCGCACGCAATATTCCGATCTTCACAAGCGGGCCAGCGAGTTGGAAACCGAGCGACGCGTTCTCCTCGGAAGCACGCGACTGGTCAACCTGGCAGAACTCCCCAACGTTCCGTTTTTCCCAAAACGGCTGCCATTCGTTATTGCAGGATTTGTAATCGCGTTTCTTTTCGCAGCGGTTTTGGTGCTTTGGCGTGATCGGTCGGATCGTACCGTCAGGGGTGCATCGGAACTGGTTCTGACAACGGGCGTGCTGATGTTGGCCAGAGTCCCGCAACTGATTGGAAGCCCCACGAAATTTGCGCGTGGAATATTGCCGCAACGTAACGGGACATTGTCTCATCGAGCGGCGCTGGATGCAGCTCAAAAAGATGAAGCGTTTCAGGAAGCATTGCGCAAGATTCATGGCAGTCTAGTTTTTGCGACGGGGAATCGGAAGACCCAAACCGTTCTCGTCGCTTCGCCCGGTACGCGCGAGGGAAAGACATTCCTGATGCTTGCGCTAGCGCGATTTGTCGCAGCCAGCGGGCGACGTGTGCTCGTGGTGGAGTGCGACATGCGCCGACCGAGTATAAAATCTACTCTCGGGCTTGAGGGAGACCATGGCCTCCTGGATGTTCTTCAAGGCTCGATTGCCGCACCCCAGGCGCTCGCCACAAGGGTCATTCCCGAGTTGGATATTCTTCCCGCAGGCGGCCCAGTCACAGAATCGATTGATGGGCTTGTTGCAAATCGCATGCCCGAGTTCATTCGCTGGGCTCAGACCTACGATCTCGTGCTGCTGGATGGTACATCGTCGGATAGCTTGATCGATACTTGCATGCTGGCCAAATACGCCGACGGCATATTGTGCTGCGCGCGTTGGGGCCAGACGTCGATTGACAACATTATTGAGACATTGAACGGGATACGGTCGGTGGGCGGGCACGTTCTTGGAACGGTCATCACGATGGTTAATCCAGGCGACTACCGGCTATACGAACCCGCACTAACTTCGACCGCGTCGATCGCATATTTGAAGGCAAGCTGATGTCATTGCCGCGCGTCCTGTTTGTCAATCATACCAGCCAGATTGCGGGTGCCGAGTTGGTCCTGCTGGACGTGGTCGAACGCTGGACTGGCGCGTCGGCATTTCTGTTCGAAGATGGCCCGTTGAATGAGGCCATGACGAGCCTGGGGATTCGCGTGATCGGGTCTGCCTGGGGTCGTGATCTTTCGCGATTTCGCCGTGATAGCTCAATCTGGAATGCAATTCCGCTGGCAGGACGGCTTGGTGCAATTTCATGGGAGATTGGAAGAGCCGCGCGCGAATGCGATGTTGTTTATGCAAATTCGCAGAAATCCTTCGTCCTGGCGGCTGTCGCAACCGCAGTCTGCAGACGACCCTTGGTTTGGCACCTCCATGACATTATTCACAGAGCCCACTTCGGGGCAATGCAGCGCCGGATCCAGATCGCGCTGGCGAATAATCGTGCCACGCAGGTCATCGTTCCGTCGCAAGCGGCGGCATCTGCTTTCATCGCCGAAGGAGGCAGGCGAGCTCTGGTTCGCGTAGTCCCCAACGGGGTAAATGTAGCGCCAGAGACTCAATCCGGTTTGCAGATAAGAAGGGAACTCGGGCTTTCAGAAGGACCACTTGTCGGAGTCTTTAGCCGGCTTGCGCCGTGGAAAGGGCAGCACGTCGTCTTGGCTGCGCTCGCTAAACTTTCTGACGTAAACTGTATCATTGCTGGCGATGCGCTGTTCGGGGAACAAGCCTATGCGGCAAGCCTCAGGGACTTGGCGGTGAAGCTCGGCATCGCGGACCGGGTTCATTTCCTGGGCCAACGCAGCGATGTCACGAAGCTGATGCAGGCCGTTGACGTAATGGTGCACCCGTCGGTCGATCCGGAGCCGTTTGGCAGGACGCTCGTTGAAGCCATGTTTGTCAAGGCGCCGGTGATCGCAGCCGACACGGGTGCGGCGAGCGACATTCTGGAAGGAGGCGCTGCCGGGATGCTGGTCACTCCCAACAGTCCGGACGAACTCGTTGCTGCAATAACCCATGTCTTATCGCGGCCACCAGATTTGGGAGCCCGGGTCGAATATGCGGCGGCGCGAGCGCGGAAGCATTACAGCGTCGGGACGATGCGCGAGGGCATTTCTTCGCTTATTGGTCAGGCAGCATCGGAGGCCCGTGCGTGATTGGCCGCCTCAGCTTTTCATTGAACGGGCACGCCTGGGCATTGCCCGGGTGGTTGCCGGGCGTTTTATTGCTGATCGGCACGGCAGTGCTCGGGCCGCAGCTTGGTGCGTTGTCCAGGCCGTTGTTCATTCTTGGTTGCGTGATCGTGGGATGGGATGCATGGCGGCGCGGTCCGGCAGTTCATCTGTCTACTGTGCTCATCCTTTTCGCTTTTTCACCTCTCGTGCGCCGCATTGTCGATTTGTCGGTGGGGTACGACACGACGGGGCTTATGCTGGTGGGTCCGTTGCTTGCCATCCTGGCTCCCATTGAGAAATTACCGTCATTGCTAAGCCGCGGAGGTTCTTACGGACGCCAGATCCCGCCAATCCTGATTGTCGCCGGCTGCGTGACCTATGCGGCCATGATCACGTTGCTGCAAGGCGACTGGATGAATACGGCAACTGGAATCCTGAAATGGTTTGCACCCCTGATCTACGCGGCGGTACTCAGCGAAAGCGCAGATCGAGATGAAGTATTGCGTGCTGCAAGTTCCGCATTCCTGGTGATCCTGCCGGTTACGGGACTGATCGGTATCGAGCAATACATCGATCCACCGAGTTGGGATCGTTACTGGATGCAATTTGCACCGATCATGTCCGTCGGCCAGCCTATCCCGTATGGCGTGCGTGTTTTTAGTACGGTCAATGGGCCGGCGAGCTTCGCCACATTCACCGCGGCCGGAATATTGCTGGTCTGGTTCCTGCGTTCCGAATGGTATGCCCGGCTGCTGGTCGTGCCTGCGGCTCTCGCACTTCTTTTGTCGCTCTATCGCACCGCTTGGATGTCTTTGGGGGTTGGCATCCTGTTTTGCCTCGCGTTTCAATCCACCCGCAGGCAGGCTCGATTATTTCTTGGGAGCGTTATCGCTATTGTGGCGGCAGCCGGTACTTTGGGACCGTTTGCCGAAGTCATTGGCGAGCGCATGATGACTTTGGTGCAAGGCAGCCAGGATGGCAGCGCGCAAGAGCGGCTCGAACAGTATGTTGCGATGTGGAACCAATCGGAAAGCGCACCATTCGGTATCGGATTTACGACGGTCGACGTTGGTTCCGCGGGCACCATGGCGATTGATGGCTTGATTATTTACTGCTGGATATCGATGGGTATAGCGGTCGGGTTGATTTGTTTGTTTGGGCTGGTCTGGGCGGCCGCAAATGCGATCAAGGCGGCGTTACGTGACGATCGGAAAGAGGCGGTCGTCATCGGGGCGCTTGGATGCGGTGCCTTGATACAACTGCCCCTCGGCAATATTGCGTCGGGCGAATTGGGATTCCTCTTTTGGACGTTTGCGGCACTGGCGTCAGCCAATACCCATCGCACCGCTGCTGGTGGTGCAACATGAGCTTAGCTAATCAGGTCGAGCAACCTGCGCCGTTGAGCCCGGTTGTGGCGGCCGGCGCAGAAAGACGGTCATTTGCCGGGTTGGCGACTGCCCTTGTAAGTGGAGCCTTGTTGAGCAAGGCCCTCGGATTCGCGCGTGAAGTTCTCATGGCACAGGTGCTGGGAGCTTCTCTGGCCGCCGACAGCTATAGAGGCGCGGTCGCCGCAGTCATGATTCCATTGGCATTCCTGCAACACGAAGGCGTCCCCGGGATATTGATACCGATGCAGCGGGAGGCGAGCACGAAAGGAAATGCTCCCCAACAACTCGCCGCGATCACGATCGTGCTGACATTGATGGCCACCGTACTGATGCTGGGGGTTCAGGCGCTTGGCGCATGGTGGGTGGGGGCGCTCGTTGGAGGCTTTGCGTCGGAAGCTCAGACCCTGACCCTGGAATTCGTGCGTATCATGGCACTGGGGATGCCGGCATCGGTCATGCTGAACTGCTTGGCCGCGGGAGAAATCGCTCTCGGAAGATCGCGCGTGACCAACGTGCGTGCAAGCCTTCTCAATGTCGCAATGCTGATCGGCATTGCCATGCTGGCATTGACGGGACGTTTCAGTGCGCTTGCCTGGGCATTCACGATCTCATTTTGCGCCTTGGGAATCTGGGCGCTTTGGTCGTTGTGCCGCGAGGGCAATCTCGTCTTCGCGGGCATCACACCAATGTTTGTATTTAAATCCGGATCGGAATTCCTGCGGCGATTGTCCCCGCTCTTTGCAATGCCCATTGTCGAACAAGGACACATTTGGATCGAACGCGCGCTCGCTTCCAGGCTCGCAACCGGAGCCATTGCGTCACTCGATTATGCGCGGACGCTCACGGAAAGTTCGTTTCCCCTGATCAGCCAGCCGATTGGGCTTGCAGTGCTTTCGGGCAGCAAACCGTCGAACGTGCGCGCGCAGATCGACGCCATCGTTCTTCCGCTCCTCGTTCTTGGACCCCCTGCGACCGCGTTTCTATTCGTGTTTGCGCATGAAGTCGTGCAGCTGGTGTTTCAACGCGGAGCCTTCAGCGACGCGGCGGTGGCGATGACGAGCCAGGCATTGCGCGGTATTTCCGTTGGTCTTTGGGCTACGACGCTCGGATGGGTTTTACTCCGTATTCTCAACAGCGCCGGGCGCAATTTGCTCGCAACAGGAATCCTGGTGGCGGCGTTTGCCGTGAACGTGGCCTTCAACCTGATCGGGTCCATTTTGCTGGGGGCGGGTGGGGCGGGCTTGCTGATCCTGGGACTGGGCGAGTCGGCACGGGGGTGCGTGTTGCTTGTCGGCATTGTGCTGGCACTCGAGAGCCGAGGCCTGATCATGTTTCAAATATTGTTGGGCTTGATCCCGGCTTGCGTCATGTTGTTGATGGGCTGGCAGATATGCGAGTTTTTTCCAGGCACGATTCAGCGTTTGCTCGCGGGTATTGCCGCCTATTTGCTTTGCGTGGTGCTGGCAGCGCTGATTCTCGTTCCGGCATCGGGATATGGTGGGTTCTCAGCCATCCGTCGATGGTTTCCATTCACGAGGAAGACTTAGATGCTGCAACGACTATCGGCACATCCTGATGCGATCCCACGGGCGCGCCGCCTTATCAAGCGGCTCGCCGGCAGCGCCACTTCCCTGATGGGAACACGCGGCTGCATGTTCACGTTTCATCGTGCAGCGCCGTCGGCGATTTGGGATCGCTTGCCAAACCGGAATTTCTATCTTGATCTTGGCTTTCTCGATCGTTTGTTGTCCCACCTCAATCAAAGCGGTTGGAAAATTGTAACAATCGATGAAATGCAGCGACAATTAGCGGACGGCGGGGATCGCGGACGATATGTGAACTTCTCGGTCGATGATTGCTATCGCGATACCTATGAAGACGTTGTGCCGTTGTTTCGGCGACACGGCGTTCCGGTTACGCTGTTTGTCACCACGGGTATCCCGGACGGGACTCTATCGTTGTGGTGCGCCGGACTGGAAGATGCTCTCTTGCAACGAGATCGCGTGTGGCATGGCGATGAGGCTATTATTCTGAGTTCGCCAGACAGCAGACGCGAGACCTACACCCGCTTGGCGCGGGAGTGGGATGGTCCGGATGCTGCTCGTCACTACACTGAATTTTGCCTACGCAATGACATCGATGAACATGCGATGCATTGGAAGCACGCAATATCATGGGATATGTTGCACGAGTTGCGTCGAGACGCTCTCGTGGAAATCGGAGCTCACACGATCATGCATGCAAGGATCTCAACTTGCACTCCGCAGGCGGCCACGGTCGAACTTGCGGGAAGCCGCGAACGGCTGCGGGAGCGGCTTGGTGTTGTGCCCAAGCATTTTGCCTTTCCCTATGGTCGTTCTGGTGATTGCGGCGAGCGCGATTTCGATCTGGCGAGACAAGCCGGGTTTCTCAGCGCCGCAACGACACGCAAGGGCATCGTCCGGAAGGAGCAGGATGCCTTTAGTCTGCCGCGCAATACTTTGAACGGGGCCCACCGTAGTCTGGCGATGGCGGAACTGCATTTGCTCGGAATTACGGGCGCTGCTGCCAGGATTCTTGGCCGTGTCTAGTCAAGCTCCAACCAGGATTCTATCGATCGCTCATACCGCGGTGAGCCGCGCCGCCGGGCGATTGCGCTATTATCCGCTTGCTGTTCGACAAGATATCGATGTTCATCTGGTCGTGCCTTCAATCTGGAGTGAATTCGGTCGTACGATTGTTGCCGACCCGCCCGATGATCCTGGCCTTAATGTTCACGTCCTACCCATTTGGTTTCGCAGCGCTGGCCCGATGAATTGGTATCTGCATGTTTATTCCGGCCTGCGCGCATTGATAAATAGAATTGAACCGCAGGTCATCCACCTCTGGGAGGAGCCTTGGAGTCTCGTCGCCCTGCAGGCATGTATGCTCAAGGGCAATGCGTCGCTCGTATTGGAAGTCGATCAGAATATTCTCAAACGCCTGCCGCCACCCTTCGAGGCGATACGGGCATATGTATTGCGCAGAACCGACTTTGTGCTCTCCCGTAGTGCGGCGGCGGCTGCGGTCGTGCGAGCCAAAGGTTACCGGGGGCCGATTGGCGAAATCGGCTATGGCGTGGACATGGATACATTTCGGCCGCGCGATGAGGCGACGAGCGATCGTGCCGGTGGGCAGGAACTGAAAATCGGGCAGGAACTAAAAATCGGGTATGTCGGAAGGATCGTGGTGGAAAAGGGACTTGACGATTTGATCGATGCGATGACGCGTGCCCGATCGCAAGTCTCATTGGCCATCATGGGGCATGGGCCTCATGAAAGTTCTTTGCGAAAGCGAATCAAGGAGTGCGGGCTGGAGGAGCGCGTCAAATTCCGGACGTGGGGGCCGCCTTCAGAGGTTGCGGAGTTCATACGCGACCTCGATGCGCTGGTTCTCCTGACCCGGTCTTCCGGAACCGTGGTCGAGCAATTCGGCCGTGTGATCGTGGAGGCGCAAAGTTGTGGCGTCCCCGTGCTCGGCTCGACGTGCGGCGCGATACCGGAGGTGATCGGCGACGGCGGCTGGGTGGTGCCGGAGCGCGATCCTGATGCCCTGGCGAAGGTCCTGGATATGATCGCGGCCGACCCCGACTGTCGCCGGGCCCGCGGCCGTTCCGCCATGCAAAATGTTTCGAAGCGCTTTACTTACGACGTCGTGGCCGATGTTCTGGCGAAGGCCTGGATGCATCCGTTGACGAAACAGCCCGCCCGTTAATGTCGCCGGCGATCTGCGTGTAACATATAGGTTTCGCCTTCCCGCAGGTCTCGGATCACCACTTTGCCCTCTCGCACAGGAACGACACGACGCAAGCCGTCCCAGCCCCAAAGCTCGGCGGTTTGCGCCCAATTCGGCAAGTCGACATTCCAGATTGATGCAGGACGATCGGTCCAGCCGCGGAGGTTCTGCCAGACGAACAATTGTCCATCGCGGTTTTCGAGTTTGTAAGTGCCGGTTCGGCGTGGATCAAGCGTGGTGAATGTCATATCGCCTCCGAGGCGCAGCACGGTTCGCAACACGATTGTACGCAGGTCGGGTCGCCAGGGGTCTTCGCCGGCGGCCATCGCATAGGCAGGGCCTTCGATGCGGCCGGTATCTGCGAGGTTCCAGGGGAAGGCGAGGACCGTCGCCGGCGAATGGCCGTCGGCGCGCACGACACCCGCATGATCCCAGAAACCGGTCAAGAACAGTCGGGCTGCAAGCTTTGGATCGGCCCAGTCCTCGACCTGCGCAATGTTGAACTCGGTTGCGTAGAAATTCACGTCGCGACGCAGTCCGAGAGCGGCTTTGACACGGTCGAAACAGCTTTGTGCCGAGAATTCGCGGCCTCGCGTCAACGGGTACCAACGCGCGTTGTAATAAGTATGGAGGTCGATGCCGTCGAGACGGCCATCCTCCAGAAGAGAGGCAATGGCTGGGCCGTAGCCGCGCAGCGTGGCATCGCCATGAGAGTTGCAGGTCGCAAATCCGCCCGGCACGACGCGAAGCGTGGGATTAACGCTATGTATGCCGTCGGCCAGTCCTGCCAGGGCGTCTCGATAATCCAGACGTGGAATTGTGGCCTGTACGTCCGGCTCGTTGATTGCCGAGTAAATAGTCGCACCCCAGTTGGAGATTCCGTTCTCGCGTCCCCATTCACCATTCGGCTGAAAGCGATTTGCCATCGCCCGCCCGGCGGAGTACCAATCTGAGTACGATCCTACCAATTGAGGGGGCTCAAGATTCTGATAACTGCCTTCGTATTCCAGCAGGATGATGGGCTTAATTCCCCGCTGGTAGGCTTCGAACATGGAACGATCAAAATCCTTTGGATTTGGAACGTGGTTAAGGTCGCGCCAGCCATATGAGTTCATGCGCCCAAGCTTTGCTCCGATGCCTTTGAGGGCTGAATATAGCTGCGCAGTGGGTGCGCCGGTCAGGTGCGTGACAATATTTCCACCGCCGATGCGATCGCGCAAAGTAACCATTGCGGGCGATATCTCGGTCGCTTGCGCTCGCAATCCGAGAGCAAGAACGATGAAGGTTACGGTGGCTGCAATACGTCCGCGAAATTCCATGTCTTTCCTTTACATGTCTTTCCTTACATGTCTTGCCTTCAGATGAGACGGATATGGAATTAGAGATCATACAGGTTATTCAAGAGTTAAGCACAGCGGGTGGGGCAGAACGGGTTGCCTGGGAACTATCCCGCGCGTTCAGCCGGGTTGGAATCTCCAATGGCGTTATTGCCAGCACACTCGGTGTGGCAGTAGAAGGCAAGACCTCCATCGAACGCGTGTTGCCGTGGCTTGACCGGATACCGACTCGTGGCGCCATGAGACATGTTGGACGCGCTGTTGTTGTTCCGCTTTTCACATTGGCTGCAACGTTCGCTTCCTTGCGGCACCCGCGCGCGGTGGTGCTCAGCCATGGCGACTGCCTCAAGGGCGATGCGATGGTCATTCATGCCGTCAATGCAGAAAACATTGCACAGAAACGCAAGGCCGGCGACCGACGCTGGATGCTCAATCCCCTCCATTTCTGGGTCATGCTGCGCGATCGCTGGATCATCCGCGGATTGCGGTACCGCACCTATGTAGCTGTCTCCTCCCGCGTCGCGACCGAATTGCACCAATATTTCGGAGTACCAAAGGAGCGTATCCGAATTATTCCGAATGGGATTGATACGACCCTATTTCGCCCGGATCCAATTGCCGGGCAGGTTATCAGGCAAGAATTTGGAATTCCCTCCAACGCAAAGCTCCTGCTCTTCGTGGGTAACGAATTCAGCCGCAAGGGGCTTGCACATGCGATCGGCGCGCTGGAGCAACTTCCGCGAGATGTCTGGCTGCTCGTGGTCGGCTCGGACAATCCAACGCCATACCGCAAGCTTGCGAACAATGCGCGCGACCGGTTGATTTTTGCCGGGCCAAGACTTGACGTGCCCGCCTTTTTTGCGGCTTCCGACGCCTTGGTCCTGCCGACCGCATATGAAACGTTTTCGCTTGTTTGCATGGAGGCGATGTCGACGGCGGTTCCGGTGTTTGCAACGCGTGTTGGCGGCATAGAAGATTATCTGGAGGACGGCATCAATGGTTATGGGATTTCGACGGATCCGTCCGATATTGCGAACAAGATAACCCGGGCATTTTCCGACAATGTTCTCATGAACAACCTCAGAAATGGCGCGCGCGCGACGGCGATGCGCTATGGATGGGATGAAATCGCCTCCAAATACGTTGCGTTGCTGCAAGAAATCCAGATATCCAAGCGCATGGCTGCGTAGTCCCACTTTGGCTTTGGCGCAGATTCAATTCAACCTTATGACTTCTTTACCTTAATTTAAGGTACCGTTTGGCTTTTGCTTTCGTATCCGTAAACTCGCGCTGTCAAATCGTTCTGATAAAGCGCTTGTGCGTTTGGCCCGGTGGCGGAATGGCGACGCGATGGACGGGGCACCGTCCTGCATCCTGGTTCAACTCCAGGCTGGGCCTCCATCTCCTAAAAAGCTCATTGATTTCCCTAGATTGTTCCCAACGTCCCACTTGGGCCGAAAGTGGCATCAGGTTTTGTGCTTTTTTGGTTCTGTGGGCAATGATGATTCATTGTTGAGCCACTTGAAACATGGCGCCGGATATTTGAAAGCTAAGTGATAGTTCCTAATTCAATTTCTGATCATTGTTGCGTTTCAACTCTCGAGCGATGTCCGCAAACACTTCCGCAACAGGCCGTCCATCAGCCGCGGTAAGGCTTTTCTTAATTTGCCTCCCGTGCCACCACACTGCCCAGCAGAACAGTACAAGCGGCAAAAGCGAAACAATAAGGCTCACGTACCAGGGGGCTTCATTGGGATTCATCTGCGACCTCCATCGGCATTGATATACTTATTTTGTATTAAGAGTATTACCCACGCGTTACAATCACGGCCAGAAAAAATATTTGTTGGTTGAATACGCTTGATCGTCGCCACAGAATTACGTCAAATAAAAATTTCCTTGCAGGAGTTACGACAATGCGCCGCCGGCTTATCGATCATCAATACGTCACGGTCTTGGTTCCCCGTCAGACGGTCGACCGAATCGTTCTGTTCGCAGATAGCGAATTTTCAAACTGCTGTTCCGCGATTCGATTCCTGCTGGATCGCGGTTTGAACGCTGGGGTTTGCAATGTCCGATACTGGCCCGGAAACTGCTGACGGCAGTGCCCTACTTTAAGGGGAAGCGCATGACCAAGGCGCAAATGGCATCGTTTTTTGGCGAGCCAATCGCGACTGTCGATCACTGGGTAAGATTCGGCTGTCCTTGCCGCAGGACCGGCGCGGTCCGGTTGATTGTGGGGGCGCAGGCTGGGCCTACAAACCATTGGCGCCAATTAGGTATGCAGCCCTTCCAGAATGCAGCAAAAGTCGGTAGCTTGGCGTACCCACAAGCGCCGGGGCACTTTGATCCGGCAACTTTCACAACATCAGAACAACGGGAGACCCCATGGTCGAGGTGCCCTTAACGATTGCATGCGGCAATTACGACCGCACCCGAGCGATCATCGATGGTCGAGTCAGGGTCGAGGGTTGTGCAGTCACGTATCTGCCGCTCTATCCTGAGGAAATCTTCTTTCGTACATTCCGCTATCAGGAATTCGACGTCGCCGAAATGTCGTTCTCGAGTTACTTGCGCACCGTTGCGGCGGGTACGTCGGCCTATGTGGGATTGCCGGCTTTCGTGTCGCGCATTTTCCGCCATTCGGGAATCTATGTCCGTGCCGATGCCGGGATCCGGACGCCGCAAGACCTGCGCGGAAAGCGCATCGGCCTGCCCGAATATCAGATTACCGCCGTCGTCTGGATGCGCGGCTTGATGCAGCACGAATACGGCGTTTCGCCGAACGAGATCAGCTGGCGCAGCGGTGGCCAGGAAGAGCCGGGGCGCGATGAGCGCACGCCGCTCAAGCCGATCCCGGGGCTTGACCTCAAGCCCATCGGCAAGGACCAGACGCTGGTCGACATGCTGCGGCATGGCGAACTTGATGCATTGTTTACGGCGCGCGCGCCCTCGTCATTTCTCGCCGGTGAGCCGCATATCGTGCGGCTGTTTCCCGACACGCGCGCGGCGGAGAAGGCCTATTACCAGAAGACCCGCATGTTTCCGATCATGCATCTCATCGGGATCAAGAAAACGCTCGTGCAGCAATATCCATGGCTTGTGACCAGCGTGTACAAGGCCTTTCTGGAAGCAAAGGCGCTTGCCATGATCGACCTGTGTGACGTGAATGCGCTCATGGTGACGCTACCTTGGCTCGAGGCTGAAACCAAGGAAACGATGGCGATCATGGGCAAGGATTTCTGGAGTTATGGTATTCGCGAAAACTCCGCCGAGATCGAAGCGCTCGCGCAGTATGCGTTCGAGCAAGGCCTGATTGATCGCAAGATCAAGGCCGAGGAATTGTTTGCCACTGCAACGTTCGAAATATCAAAGGTCTGATGGCCGATTGATCTGCATTGACAAAGCCGGCTGCGAGATCGCACATGCGTCTGCAGCGCGTCCGAAGTGGCCGTGACGTGGCAGCGCGTTGAAACAGCGAAGCGTGTTCTAGATCATCAGAAAATCTTACCGTAGCGATCACTAAAGTAAATTTTACCTGATGGGATGCGTTGCGTTACGTTGTACCGGGAACCGGGCGGAAATTGTTCAAATCAGGATAGGAGGCAATATGGATGACACGACCAAATGCCCGTTTACGGGCGGCCAACACAGGGTGAACCGAGACTGGTGGCCGAAGCAGCTGAATCTGAACATTCTCCACCAAAACTCTTCTCTGTCCGATCCAATGGGCAAGGAGTTCGACTATGCCAAGGAGTTCAAGAGCCTCGACCTCAACGCCGTGGTCAAAGACCTGCATGCCTTGATGACGAGCTCGCAGGAATGGTGGCCGGCCGACTTTGGCCACTACGGCGGTCTGATGATCCGCTTGGCGTGGCACGCTGCGGGCACCTACCGCATTGCTGACGGCCGCGGCGGCGCCGGCGCGGGACAGCAGCGCTTCGCGCCGCTCAACAGCTGGCCGGACAATGCGAACCTCGACAAGGCGCGCCGGCTGCTGTGGCCGATCAAGCAGAAATATGGCCGCAAACTCTCCTGGGCCGACCTGATGGTCCTCGCCGGCAATGTCGCCCTCGACTCGATGGGCTTCAAGACGTTCGGTTTCGGCGGCGGCCGCGCCGACGTCTGGGAGCCCGAAGAACTCTACTGGGGTCCCGAGGGGACATGGCTGGGGGACGAACGCTACAGCGGCGAACGGCAGCTTCAGAATCCGCTCGGCGCGGTGCAAATGGGACTGATCTACGTGAATCCGGAGGGGCCGAACGGTAATCCGGATCCGATCGCGGCAGCTAAAGACATCCGCGAAACGTTCTTCCGCATGGCGATGAACGACGAGGAGACCGTCGCGCTGATTGCCGGCGGCCACACCTTCGGCAAGACCCACGGCGCGGGCGATCCGTCGCTGCTCGGCGCGGAGCCGGAAGGTGCCGACATCGAGGATCAGGGCCTCGGCTGGAAGAGCAAGCACGGCACGGGTATCGGGGCTGACGCCATCACCGGCGGCCCGGAAGTCACCTGGTCGCAGACGCCGACGAAATGGAGCAATCATTTCTTCGACAACCTGTTCAACAACGAATGGGAGCTGACGAAGAGCCCGGCCGGTGCGAAGCAATGGAAGGCGAAAGGCGGCGCTGCCACGGTCCCGCACGCCTACGACAAGTCGAAGAAGCATGTGCCGACCATGCTGACCACGGACCTCTCGCTGCGGTTCGACCCGGCCTACGAGAAGATCTCGAGGCGCTTCTACGAGCATCCGGACCAGTTCGCGGACGCGTTTGCCCGCGCGTGGTTCAAGCTCACGCACCGCGACATGGGGCCGATCGTGCGCTACCTCGGCCCACTCGTGCCGAAGGAGACGCTGCCGTGGCAAGACCCGATCCCTGCGGTTAATCATCCGCTGATCGGCGAGCAGGACATTGCGGCTTTGAAGGCGAAGATTCTCGCATCGGGCCTCACCGTGTCTCAGCTCGTCTCGGCGGCCTGGGGGTCGGCATCGACGTTCCGCGGCTCCGACAAGCGTGGCGGAGCGAACGGGGCGCGCATCCGCCTCGCGCCGCAGAAGGACTGGGCGGTCAACCAGCCGGCTCAGCTCAAGACTGTCTTGCAGAAGCTCGAAGCGATCCAGAAGGACTTCGGCAAGAAGGTCTCGCTCGCCGACCTGATCGTTCTCGGCGGCTGCGCGGCGATCGAGAAGGCCGCGAAGGCGGCCGGACACGACGTGAAGGTCCCCTTCACACCGGGGCGGATGGACGCGTCGCAGGAGCAAACCGACGTCGATTCCTTCGCGCCGCTCGAACCCCTCGCTGACGGTTTCCGCAACTATCTCAGCGGCAATGGGTTCATGCTGCCTGAGGAGGCATTGGTGGATCGGGCACAATTGCTGAGGCTGACGGCGCCCGAGATGACGGTCCTCGTCGGCGGCCTGCGCGTCCTCGGCGCGAATGCCGGAGGGTCCAAGCACGGCGTCTTCACCAAGCAGCCAGAGGCGCTGACGAACGACTTCTTCGTCAACCTGCTCGACATGAGCACGCAATGGCAGCCTGCCGGCTCCGATGGCGTGTACGAGGGCCGTGACCGGAAGACGAATGCGGTCAAGTGGACGGGCACCCGTGTTGACCTGATATTCGGCTCGCACTCACAGCTCCGCGCCTTCGCGGAGGTCTATGCGTGCACGGACTCGAAGGAGAAGTTCGCGATGGACTTTGTAGCTGCGTGGAACAAGGTGATGAACCTTGATCGCTTCGGTCTCGCCTGATCTCAGGAGAAATCAGAGCGGCGTTTCAAATCGAAACGCCGCCCTGACAAGAGGCCCCATAATTCGCAGGCCCTTTGGAGTAAACAATAACGGTGTCGATGTACCAGATCTCGGTACCGATTTTCGTTCAGTTTCTGACGGCGTTGTCCGGTGTACTTGACAAGGTGGCCGCGCATGCCGAAGCCCATCATATAGATCCGCGGGTCCTGATGAACATGCGGCTTTTTCCCGACATGTATACATTGCGCTTGAAGAGTTGGTTGAGAACTCAATAATATCAGCGCGGCGTAGGGTGGGTAAAAGCGCCTGGCACAATCGTTGAAGATGCATCGCGCTATCGTGGCGCTTTTGCCCACGCGGCGATGGTGCGACGCACGAGGTGCGCGAGATTCACACATCCGCAGACGCGTGGGCAAAAGCGCGCACGAAATTTTGAGAACGTTGATAGACCGAGAAGCGCGCTTTTACCCACCCTACGGCCCCCGCATTGCGAGAGTGATTACCCAGCTCAACAGCATCAAGCCTGAGCAGATCGACGGGACCGAAGCCAAAGTCGTGAAGGTCGGTGAACGCGAAATGCCCGGACAGATGATGTTGCTGATCCGCGCGCTCCCGCAGTTCTATTTCCATTGCACCACGGCCTACGACATCCTGCGCCACAGCGGCGTGCCGCTCGGAAAGTCTGATTTCATGGGCAAGCCGGTGGGCCAATAGGCAGGTTCCACTTGCGGCAGAAATCGCCTAGCATGGGGCTTAAGCTTATTCCGATAAAAGCAACCTAGGGAGACGAGAATGAAGCGAATGTCCAACTGTCGTGGTGTCACGTTGGTTTCGGCCGCCGTTGCGCTGCTGGCGGGTACGGCCGCGATCAATGCTGCCGACGTCACCTATGAGCGTCTGCTCAACCCCGAGCCGCAAAACTGGCTGCATCATCATCGCGACTTTGGCTCGCAGCGTCATACCCCACTCGATGCGATCAACCGGACCAACGTCAAGAATCTCAAACTCTTGTTTGCCGTCCCGTTGGGCGGACGTTCCACAAATGAGAGCCTCGAAGCGACCCCGCTGGTCGACGATGGTTTCATGTACACGGTCGATTCCTGGGGTGTCGTCTACAAGATCGACGTGCGCTCGGGCACGTCCGGTAAAATCCTCTGGAAGATGGATCCCAAGCTTGACAAGCAGGACCGCAACCGCGGTGTGGCGCTCTGGGGCAATCTGGTCGTGTCGGTCACGGGCTATGCGGGTCATGTGATCGCAACCGACAAGGAGACCGGCAAGGTCGTCTGGGACAAGAATCTGCTCGACCAGGAAGATTTGGAACTGACCGCTGCGCCGCTCGCGGTCAAAGACGCCATTCTGGTCGGCGGCTCGGGCGGCGACCGCGGCTTGCGCAGCTGGCTCGCGGCGCTCGATCCGAAGACCGGCGAGATCAAGTGGAAGACTTACTCGATCCCGGCACCCGGCGAACCCGGCAGCGAGACTTGGAAGGACAAGAACAACGCCTGGCAGACGGGTGGCGGCGCATTCTATGGAACGGGTGCCTACGATCCGGCGAACAATCTGACGTATTGGGGTTCGGGCAATCCGGTTCCAGCCTATGATGCCACGTTTCGTCCTGGCGACAATCTCTTCACCAACAGCGCCATCGCGTTCGACGCGACCACCGGCAAGATCACGTGGTGGCATCAATACACGCCGAACGACAACCGGGACTATGACGAGACCGGGGCTCATATTCTCATCGATACCAAGATCAACGGCGAGGACCGCAAGATCGTCTCGCATGCGGGCCGCAACGGTTTTACCTATAGTATCGATCGCCTGAACGGGCAGTTCCTCAAGGCCGCTCAACACGTTAATCGGGTGACCTGGACCAAGGGCATCGACCCCAAGACTGGCAAGCCCGTCGAGTACGATCCCGCCAAGGATGTGCAGACCTATGCGGAGGGCGCCGACACGCTTGCCGACAAGGCGTCGCGGCAGATTTGCCCGAACATTGCCGGCGGCACCAATTTCTGGCCGGCGTCCTATAGCCGCAAGACCGGCTATCTCTATATTCCGGCGCACGAAGGTTGCAGCCGCGTGACCGTCGACACCAGCGCCCACGTCAAGGGCCGGTTCGGCGGCGGTGGAGGGGGCGCCGACGGCACGGTCACCAGTTCGATCACGATGTTCGATCCGGCCTCCGGCGAGATCAAGAAGCGCCTTGACCTTCCCTATCCGAATTCGTCCGGGACTCTGACGACGGCGGGCGGCCTTGTGTTCAGCGCCCTCCTCGACGGGACGGTTCTCGCGCTCGACGACCAGACGCTCGAAGAGATGTGGCGCTTCAACGTCGGCACCGGATTCAACGTGCCGCCCATGACCTATGCGGTGAACGGCAAACAATATATCGCCATTTCGTCGGGCGTGTGCTGTTCACGGCCATCCGGACAGATCAGCAATTCACTCGCCACGGTTCGCAGACATCCCGAACTGCGGGATCAGTCGAACGCGACCGTGCTCTATGTGTTCGGGTTGTGATTGACGAGGATCGTAGCCCGGATGAAGGCGATAGCGCGTCGCGAGACGCGCTATCGGCGCAATCCGGGGCGAATTTGCAGCGCGGCTGGGTAACCCCGGATTGCGCATCAACGAGACGGCGCAAGGCGCCGCCCCGTTGATGCTCCATCCGGGCTACGGGCTGAGATTGACGAGGATCGTAGCCCGGATGAAGGTGATAGCGCGTCGTCATATCAGACGCGCTATCGGCGCAATCCGGGGCGACCGACTACGCGCCCTGGTTCTTTGATGTGCCTCATGTGATCTGTCTCATCACAGCACCGCAATTTCGACATGTGGCAGCCGCGTCGTCGATGGCAATTCGTCCGCTTGGTTCCAGTGCACGAGGTGCAACAGGGTCCGGTATTCCCTCGCGCAGTAGTCATGTGTGAGAACCTGCGCAAGCGGGTGGCGTGTCGCCAGGCCGACAAGCGCAAGTGCGTGGCCACGGCGACGCGCTTCTGCCAGCGCGGCGCGGATTAGGCTGCGAAACAGATCGATATCGTTGTCTTCGACGGCCAGATGCGAGAAAAACACCTGGGACAGGAGTTCGCTCGGCGCCGGCAGATGCGGAGTTTGCAACAACGGTGCGGCGAGGTTGGCGAACGGCCGCAGCCAGCCGAGTTGCCCCGCATAACCCTGCACGATGGTCTGCTTGAATTCGCTTTGGTCCCATAAGGCCAGGCAGGCCGCGATCCCCGGACCTCGTCGGACGATCAGAAAATCGTCGGGACGAAGGCCATTGCAGCGCGCCGGATCGTTAAGATCACGGGCGCGCCATAGGGGGGCGAACTGATATTGCCGATATGTCCGATCAAGGCACACCGCGATCGCGGAAAGATCCTCTCGCCGTGCGTGTTCGACGTCGATCGTATTGCGGTTCCAAGGCGAGCGTAGCGTGGCTCGTGGACGAAGGGCAAACGTCGAAAAGGTTTCCAGTGGCCGATAGGCCGGCATGCCGGGCAGGTTGGTGCCGAGGAGCCGCAAGGCGGTGCGATTGTCGGACGCGATTGCAGTCAAGGCATAGGGCGTGGCACGGTCGTCCTGCAGCAATTGGCGAACAGCGGCGAAGCCGCCCTTGAGCACGCCAAGCCGATGGCGGTAGCGCTCCGCGACCCGCAATGCTCCAAGATAAGCGAGCAGGCACGGCTTCCCATCGACGTAGCAGTCCCGCGCAGACCATTCGCACATGCCGACCGGTTCACGCGTTTGCGTGTCGCGCGCCACGATATAGCCGTGGCGACGCCCCATCGTGGCGGCTGCCACGAACGCGTCAGGTTCGCGGGCGAGTGCGAGACGAATCCAACCATCTGTCACGTTGGATCGGAGCAGGGCGCGGAGATCTGCATCGTCCTCGTGGCCCGCAACCGTGAAGGCGATGTTATTGGCGACGAGCTTGCGCGCCTTTACGCGACCTTGAGCAGCGGGCCATTCCACGTCGGATCTCCCAGTGGGAAGTGGTCACGTTTGGCAACTTCGACGCGGTGCATGCCGTTGATCACGAAGAAGTTGCGAAACATGAATGCATCGGCACGGTTGACCTGGTCGAACGCGCGATTGAGTATGCTCCGCCACGTATAGAAACGCCGGCGTGCGCGCAGGCAGCCTTGCCGGATGTCGTCTGGTTCCATCGTGGCGGGCTGGAACGGAATGCCGTTGTAACCGTAGTTTTCGTCGAGCCACCAGTTCTCTTGCAGAAGGCGCCCTTCGCGTTGCAGCCGGCCGAAAAGGGGCGTGCCTGGAAACGGCGTCAGATGGTTGAAAGCCGCAAGATAGAAGCGATTGTCGATGGCGAATTCGGCGGCTTCATCGAAAGCTTCGGCGCGTTCGCCATCGTAGCCGAAGACGAACGTGCCGTAGACTCGAATGCCATGACGGCGCAGGTTTGCGAGCGCCTTGGAAAATCCGCCGCGCATGGTGTTGAAGGTTTTCTTCATCGCCCGCAAAACCTGGTCGTCAAGGCTCTCGAAGCCGATGAGCACGCCTTTGCAGCCCGAGCGGGCGAGGGCGGCAAGAAACGCCTCGTCATGAGCCGCGTTGATGCTCATCTGGGTGACCCAGCGAATGCCAACTGGAGCCAGGGCCTCGGCCAGGTCCCGGGCAAATGTCAGATCTGCGGCAAAATTATCGTCAACGAAGAAGAACAGGCGCTTTTCGGTTTTCAGCTGTTCGATCTCCGCAATAATCGCGTCGATCGGCCGATGTCGCGCGGTGCGTTGAAAGAATGTTTGGATGGCGCAGAAGTCACACGGGAAACGACAGCCGCGTCCGGTCTCGACCAGGCCTAGGGGAAGATATCTTCGGCCGCGGAAGATCGATCGATCGTAACGCACCTGTGCAAGATCAGGCTGGCTGTTGGCGCGATAGATTTGCCGAAGCCGCCCGGTGCGCGCGTCCTCGATGACGTGCGGCCAGATTTCCTCAGCCTCGCCAATGACCACGGATTCGGCATACAGTTTGACTTCGTCCGTCATCAGCGTGGCGTGAAAGCCGCCCATCACGACGGGCACGCCGCGACGTCGAAATTCACTGGCGATCTGGTAGGACCGCTTGGCCGTGTAGGTTTCGACCGGGATGGCCACGAGGTCGGTCGGCGCATCGAAGTCGATCTTTTCCATCCGGTCGTCAAAAAAACTGATGGAGACATCTTTTGGCGTCAGTCCGGCGAGAACCGCGATGGGGAGGGGCTCCATCTGCCATGTACGCATGTAATTGACGCCAGGTCGGCGTCCGATCGCGGGATGTACGAGCGTCAGGCGCATCATGCGGCTTCCCGGAATCCGATCGGCCAGTCGCAGGTATAATGAGTTTCCAGATGCTGCGCGTAATAGCGATAAGCGAGGTTGGCCATGATCGCGATCGGCAGTTGGGTTCGTGATCTGGCGAGCCGGCGCGTGATCGACGAAACAGAATAGACATCGCGCCAGGCCTTCTCGTGCCCGATTTGCAATTCGCGTGGCGTCATCTTGGCAGGGCGGAAGACGACATGTTGGCCGTCATAGAGGTCCCAACTTTTGGTGAGGATGCGACCGTCTTTGTCGAGGCGTTGGTGGAGAGGCGTGCCGGGGAATGGCGTGAGGATCGCAAAGCGCGGCAGGTCGATGCCGGCATCGACGCAAAATTGGACTGTCTGGTCGAAGACTTCGACAGTATCGTGATCGTGGCCGAAAACGAAACATCCCTGGATGCTGATATCGAGCGCGTGCAGGTCGTTGACGAGTGCGCGGTAGCGCGATGGATCGTTGAATTTCTTGCGGGCGTCGCCGAGGCTCGACTCGCAGATGCTTTCAAATCCGATGAGCAGGCCCGCGCATCCGCTGCGCGCGGCGAGTTCCATGAGTTTGCGGTCGCGGCCAAGCAGACTGGTCGCAAGACCAAACCACCGGATTTTGAGCCGGATGAGGGCTTCGAACAGCTCGCCAGCATAGGCGCGATCCGAGATGAGATTGAGGTCGATAAAGATGATGCGCCGTTTGCCGACGCGGCGAATATCGTCGACGACATGTTCGACTGGCTTCTGGAATTGCCGGCGTCCCCATGCGGTCGGTACCACACAGAATTCGCAATCGTGCGCGCAGGCGCGCGTCGCCTCGAAAACCGCCTGGGTAAGATAGCGCCGGCCGTTCAGGAGGTCCCGGCGCGGAAACGGCAGGTTGGTGAGTTTGAAATCATGGCCTTGGTTATAGCGTGGTCGCATTTGCCCCTGGGTGAAATCGCGCAGGAGCGCCGGCCAAGCCTCTTCTGCATAACCCACACAGATGGCGTCAGCATTCTGGGCTGCTTCATCCGGTAACAGCGTGACATGTGGGCCGCCGAGTACGACCTTGATGCCGCGAGAGCGGTAATGCCTGGCGAGTTCATAGGAACGCGGGGCACAGCCGGTGATCACCGTCAACCCGACGAGATCGGCATCGAGATCAAGCGGGATGTCTTCGATGCCTTCGTCGTAAAGCGCAAACGTGATGTCGAGTTCGGGCGGAGCCAGCGCCGCGAGCGTGGTCAGGGTCAGGGGCTGGTAGCGCAGCGATTGTTTGAATATCCCGCCACGATTTCGGTAGAGGGGGCCTTTGGGCGATAGGAGCGCAACTTTCATACACACCTCGGCCGAATGCGGGCGCAGCATTAATCAAGTCTAGGCGAGCAAGAAAGGTAGCCGAAGGGCTCAATTGTCGCAATCCACTTGATTCGTCAGTGTCGCATAGGCGGCCGCATCCCGCAGCAATGTCGGCGGCTTGATATCGGCGAACCGGCGTCCGCGCTTTGTCTCATGGGCTACGTATCGGTCGAGCAGGCGGTCGACGGGCTGGACCGTAAGGGGGGCGAGCTGTCCCATGCGGCGCGCATAGTCGTATTGCGGATTGGCCCGCAGCCGGTCCTCGACCTGGGCTGCGGCGTGCTGCAGCGACACGCCGGGTCTGGTCTCGACCAGCAATTCGTAGTGCGGCACCGGCGCCGGGCGCGGTGCCAGACAGGCGGGGCCATCGACGACCGCGAGCGCTTCGCCGACGAAATGCTCGCTCAGCTTTTCGCCCACCAGGTCGCTGGCGATGTCCCGACCCAGAAATTCGAGGAGGGGAACAAGTCCATCATAGCCATGGCAGCGCAACCGGTCGCCGAGATCGTAACGATAGAATCCGCCGGCATTTGTCATGACGACGCGATAGCTTTCGCCGGCACGCAGTTGAGTACACAGACGCGATGCGCCGGCCTCATCGATAAATTCCAGGAACGCGCTGGTGAGCGCGGGAACCGGCCAAATCAAAGAACCCGAAGCGGAACATGGCGTGGTGACGGCGCCCTCGGTTGCGAGCAGGCCTTTTGGCTGGAGAACCGCGTGGGGAAGCATGTTCTGGAGCTGCCGCGCATAGGATCGCGAGGCTCCATCTGCCCAGGCGCTCACGGTGTCGAGGTTCGGCCAGATCAGGGGCGTATCAATAGGAGCGCGCGCGATCGCTTTCTCAATGACACGCAGGCGCGCAGCATCACATGGCAAGAGCGGTGCGTCGGCTGGACATCGCGCGAATTGGCCGGTTCCATCGCGCAAGGTTTTCAGGAGAGGTTCCGCAAGGACGGGCAGGGCTTCAAGAAGCCCAATGAAGAAAGTGGGGCTCCATATTGAGACGATCGTGAGATCGGGACATGCCAACAGGGACGCGAGCGTTGCGTGCCGCCAATGCTTCATGTCGGAGATCGCTGCCACCCATGGAGGTGTTGCCAGCACGTTCAGGAAGGCCGGTATGAGGTCGGCACCCAGATAGGCGCCCTCGGATGGCAGCCCGACCGGTATAGCGCCGATCGTACGCGGAACCCGCGTGGCTGGACTGATCGCCACATAGGCCTTTCCGGCGAATGCGCGTGGGCGACGATCAGCGAGATCTGAGAGCCACGGCAATACGGCTGCCCGAAAGGCAAGGAGGCTCGAAGCGGTGTAAGGAATGAGCTTGCCGCCCGAAGTGCTTCCGCCGGTTTCGTCAAACGCGATGACAGGTTCGCGCGTCAGGATATTGGATTTTCCCGCGACGAGTTCATCGATCCATGGACGAAAGTCTTCGTAGGAGCGGATGGGCACCCGCGAGCGAAATTCATCGGCTGAGCTGATCTCGGAAAAACGATGTTCGCGGCCGAACCGGGTTTGGGTATTTGGGCTAAGGATCTGCGACAAGAGCGCTGCTTGCGCTTCTCCCGGGCTGGCGCAGGCACGATCGAACCGCGTCTTTTGGATACGTGCGGCGTCGAGGATTTCCGCCCAAGATTTTAAAAGAGACTTTAAGGGAGCCATCAGGGGCAGAGGCCCTGCGGCGCGCGCGCGAACAGGCCTTGCGCGAAGACCCGGCGTGCCAGCGGACGCAGGTTGGCCACCGACAATTCCGTCAGGCAGACAAGCTCATCGCCGTAAATATAGCCCGGATTGCGCTCCAGGAAATAATTCACATCGGGACGTGAGGCCTCCTCGGTTTCGATGTTTGCCCACATGGGTTTGAGATGCCCGCGCGATTGCGGAAAGGATACGACGCCGCGCCTCTCGTCATAAGCCGCGTTGAAGCGATCACGCGCCAAATGGCCCATGATGGATTGCGCGGAGGCGGGGGTTGGGTGCTGCCAATGCGGATGGAAGTCGATGGAGAAGGCGGACAGATACCGATAGGTGCGATGGCCCTTTACGATCAGGAACCAATAGAGCGGGCAGTCCGGGACTTGCGACTTGATGGCGCCGGCATGGCGGATCCAGGTGAACGCCAGTGCCTGTGTTCCCCAATGGGCGCGATCGATAATCGTATCGCCGGAGTAGATGGCACGCAGGCGCTGCCCATCGACCGTGGTGTCGATGATTGCCAGGCTGGAAAATCCAATGAGGGCCGCGGCTTCGTCGCGCAAAACCACCACGGCATCC
>Ga0209488_10000843_pt1 | contig 25964 bp, 33 predicted proteins | sample Rivendell_Oct201_8_FD_188349 | JGI IMG/M metagenome (GOLD analysis project Ga0209488, IMG submission 188349) | Vadose zone soil microbial communities from the Eel River Critical Zone Observatory, Northern California, USA -... | ecosystem: Environmental > Terrestrial > Soil > Vadose zone >...
AAGTGAGACCGTGGAGTGTAGTGGATTGCGCACTCATAGATGGCTTTGCGCAGGTTCTGCACATCTTGCATGAGGTCAACAGCGTCATCCGTTAACTTCTTCGCAGTCTTCCCATACGACAGGACGCCGACAAGTTGCAAAATAATCTTGTACTCCCCTGAAGACATGGTGAGCGGCACAATACAGACTTCTGCCTCGATAGGAAAAAAAACAGTACCTTGCAGATACGCCTCCTCTTCAGAGGGACCATCGACGGCATCGTAATCTTCGCCAATACTATCAGGATCTATCCCCGACACGCATTCCTCCCGTTTCAGGTTCATAGACGTCGCGATCAGACAGGCGGTGATCATGCCCGTGGTCGTTCGCCCGCGGCCCATCTGGCAATTGAAGATGAAATCCCCGGCACTCCCATAGGCCAACGTCACCCTCTCCAGGAGTTGAGAAAGTGCCCCTGGCAATGGAGCCTGCTCATCTGTCTGCAAAAAACGTCAGATTCGCGCGCACCGATGAAAAGGGCTCTCCGAGTCGACGCACTATGGCGATGCGGCCGTAATCAATCTACGTGGTAACGTGTCAGAAATCAGTCGAGCCTTATCCGACAACCTGACGGATACTAACCTTATACCCTTCCTTCGCCATAAGGTTGAAAACATCGCCTGGCGTCATGATATCGTCTTCAGATACGTTCTCCCACAGCGGCACGATAGAAAAGACATTCGGTCGTTCTTCCACTTCGTCATGAAGTAAAATGCGACCGTCGCCTGCCCGAACTTCTCGAATGACATCACGCTTGAAATTCACCTCCATGGCCTCAACATCGCTCGTGGAAATCCCGGTAGCCCTGAAAAAATCTCAGATGATAATGACTAGAAGAGAAACTCACATACTCGACATTTTCTAACGGACGATCAACTAGGCGAAGCACGTGTGGACGCCCAGCAACGTAGATGACAGGTTCCTAAGACCCGTAAGACAAACTGCGCAGAGGCCGATTCTTCTACACACCTCCCGCAGTGATGTCCACGCCACACGATTAGTACCTTCGGGACCTGCGTTGACGCGCGACAGAGCTTTCCTGAGCCTATGACATACCATCAGCCATTCATTTCTCACTATGCGAGCGTAATATCATACCCTTGTACTGTTGGCATCCCGCTTTGAAACAATTCCGAGGATTAAAACACATGCTGGAGCAAAAGAGGAGTAAAGAAGTACCTCCCGCAAACATATTTTCCGTTTCCGCCCTTGCTGGGGACGAAATGAGTGCTGCTGGGGGAGCTGGTCCCTCGATCAGACTCCAATTGAAGCACCAAGGGCACACGACGGAAATTCGGCGATCCTTCTATCCGTCTGTCCAAAACTCGTTGGCGTCCACTCGGACAGAGAGAACAAGAAAAAGGCTTACTCTAGCAGCGACATTTTCTGCAAGTTCGTGAAGAGGTCGCTCTTGAGGATTGTCGACGCCGATAGAATGCTCCCAGAGCGGTTGGCGACAATGTTCGTGACCTCGTCCGGTAGCGCGATGCCATCCGCCAGGTCGACACGCTTAAGAGGTTTCAGGACATCGATCCCCTCTGCGAGCAGCTCCTTCTCGAACGTCTTGATAACTAATAATAGCAAATAGTCACAATTTCCTGGAAATTGGAACTTGAAACCTACCTGGAAGATTCTTTACGAAGGACTCAAACGTCTGATATGTATGTAGTGTATCCGGCTCTGTGGATTGCAAGTATGCCTGGAAGATAATGAGCTCAAAGTACCGCCGCAGGTTCTGAAGCCCTTCGAGGAGTTGAGCGAAAAGTCTATCGATGAATGTGACCGAAGCAGACCTTTCTGAGCAAACGATCGCTTTTCGCTCTCATCTGTAGCTTGTTCTGCACGAATACGGGCCTCCTCGATTGAATCACGTAAATTGAAGACTTCGGCGCATTGATCTATAGCATCATCCACTGCTGCCTTGACCGCAGGGCCTTTGCGAATGACACGTAGTAAATCTGGGAGATGGTTAACACTGGAATGATGATCTTTTTCACAACAGCACATACTGTTGATGACTGGATACGATTGTCGCCGAATAGGAGGATCGCTAGGTTGCGCCTCAATATATCCCAAAACTGACGGTCGGCGTTTGCTGATTCTAGGACTTGATGGCACAAACGTAAGCCACTGTTGCAAAAGAATAAGAATGATCTGAGATAGCCCCGTCGTAAGCAAATATGCGGAAGCCTCTCATCCCGGTTTACACCTACAGTGGTCAACGTGCTACGTCCGCGCCCCAACTGGTCATTGACGACGATCGGCGTGTGGGTCATGTTCGGGCTCAGCATTACCGTGATTAGTTCACTGTAGTCAGAAAAGTCCGGAGGGCGTTCGGCAGTGATAGGCACGCGGCGATAGGATATATCAATATCGTTGTACGATGCTTGGCAAGCTGACATCACATCTTTCATGACGGCCACATCTCCGGGGCGAACCTCTTCCCATACTGGGATCACGGAGCCATCGGGAGTTTCAGTGTGCAACAGGAGCCTAAAATACAAGTTATCGAGCGACGGGCAGGACATAAAAGAGACATGCGTACTTTCCACTAGATGAATGTAACTCAGAAACAACGTCGTCTCGCAGGCGCTCTTCCAAGATTTCTAATCGTTCTGCTGAAATACCGCCGTAATCTTTTCCAGAGAGTCAGAACCGACAGTTCGTTCAGCAAAACAATTCGTGACCTTTCATATTGCGCAAGGAGGATCGTTCCCGTCTCAAACAGTATGGTGCACCGTTCACGTACACGATCGGCTCCTCGCGCAGAGTCACCCACGCGATGCGTGTTGCCTCGAGATGCACGCGCATTATGCGATCTATGACCTCGTCTATCGCCTCGATCGTGGGCTGACCGAGAGCATAAATATTTGTGCCCCGAATGTTGCGGAAGTTAATCGCCCCGCGCATCTCGAGCGACACGTATTGTGATTCGGAAAACCAATGATCCGACTTGAGCAGCGTGCTAGTCAAATCTATCAGCGACAACGTAGCCGAGAATCAAGATGAGGGCCAGTACTAACCCCTCTCGTAAAATGATGCCACTCCGGTTCTGCGATAAGATGTGAAGGTCTGGCAATACACTCATTTGCGAAATGGCACACCTTCACAACGTGATCAGAGTACTCGTCGCCTAAGACTTGACCTCCGGATATGGCGATATCGTTTGTTTGTCCACGTACAAGAGACCGCTTGGGCCCAGACTTCGAAAGGGAGGAAAGGTCGTGGACAGGCGAGAAGATGCTTAGGCGTGTGCCATACGACTTGCGTAGAAACAGGACTTGGCTAGAATTTCATGACGATCAGCGGGACATAACACGTAAGCTGTCCTGAGCCTACTTGTAGATCTCCGTCCTTGCCTACAATCCAGCGCTCGTGAGCAACTAATGAAGATCTCCGAGGGAAGAAAAGAACCTTAAGCCAGCTAGAAAACGATTTGGAAAAGTCGTGCTGCGTCTCAACGTAGCTCGCAAAAGCGATTATGAAGAAACTATTGGTAAGTTAGCTTCGCAATAAATACCATACGGCGCTACTCTACGTACTATTTCTCCAGAGCCTTGCCTGCTTTCTGAAGAAGAATATTCCCATTGGGCTCGTCAAGGCTGCTGAGTGAGTACTTAATCCTGTGGATTAGAATATCTTCTCTTAAGTTGACAACGTGGTCACCTGCGCGAATCAATTAGCCTGCACACCATCGACGCGCAAGTTAACACTTACAACTATCGATCACTTTGTCCACAAGCTTCTTTGCCCGGGATCCGTCGTCCAAGCAACCTAACAAGCTTAGTATTATGCCGTAGCTCCCCATATGTGCCTTGCGCAGATCATCGAGTAACGATGAATTGGAAAGTAGCAGCTCAATTACGTGGTGTGAGTGTGATGGACTACTGGGAAGAATCTGTTGGAGGATGTTGGTTAGACGAAGGAGTGAGCGATTAAGGTCTTGTTGGGCATTTGCTTGTTCAAGCGCTTGGCGAACCTTAGCCTCGCCAAGAAGGGTCTGCGGTGGCGTCTGTAAAGCACAATCAACACTGCTTAATAGAACTGCCAGGGAACATACGGCGTATCCGCTAGGCTGGGTTACAGACAACCTCAGATATCAGTAGATTGAGCATTTGGTTTTGGTTTTGACTGACCGTATTGATGCCACTGACCGGGTGAGACCCATTCAGTAATTTGGCCCCGTACGGGTCCGGAAGGCCACGCGACATAAGTTGCCTGCGGCGCACAAGACACGCAGTGGCCATCGCAAATGTTGTGCGCACGGCACCCATGCCGCAAGAAAATACTAAGGACGTCCGAAGGGGATCCGCATTCTTAATGACTCGCAAATATGCGTCGACATAATCGTCCTTGAAGCTCAAATTGAGACATGTAGAAATGGAAAGTCACGGAGAGCATACTTCAATCGGACGATCGGGGGAAATCGGTATGCTAAAGCGAGTCGGATTTCAGCCGCCTGAAACGGCTACGCACTCACCGATGATACTATTGTACTCTGTTTTGAGCATCTAGGTCAGAACTCGTTATAGCAGTGCTTACCTCTACGTGCCAGCCGCATTCGTCGCTCATGTATGCCCAAAGTTCTCGAGACGTTCTGACATTTTTCGAGTCAACAGCAGTCCAGGTAGGCAGTATAGCACCGTCGCCGTCCTCGATTGCTAAGATCTTCATCAAGCCGGCTATATTACCAATAAGAGCTGACACGTTACCTATCTCATTGTGCGTCAGGATGAGGCCACCGAATCTGTATTAGTGAGGAATAGGTATGGCGAATATCGAGAGGGTGCACGAGACAAGCAAACCTGACCCCCTCGGATAAAATGTCATTCTTGAGTCGCTCCTCTATTGCTTCAAGATTCTCCGCTCGATCTGAGAGAGGCAGAGTCTTCCTTGGCTCCGACGAGTCTCTTAGTACAAATGGGCGTCCCGATATGTACACTGGTTCCCCAGAAAACACGTAAGGAAGGCTGCAAGAACGAGTGAGGAACGGTCCAAGTCATACCAATGGGTTCCTCTCGCGTTGAAAACCAGATGACATGGGATGGCGAGGCTTCTGATGGGCGGGCTCTGAGAATCGAGAGGATGGCTCTTAAGCCTTGAGATCGGGGTTGAGCAGCGCCAAATACATTCAAGCTGCCAATTCTGGGGGCCCGAAAGTTTGGGGCGCCATGAACGTTCAGGTCAAGATCAAGCGCCCGTCCTGCACGCGAGTCGATAAATGGCGTGAATAGACGAGTTGATGACCCACCTGAAGGGTAATGATCTGTCTTTAGAATAAAACCACGAGAAAGAACGCTCCCCGATCTCGTCTTGACGATCGAGGGTGCAGACTTGCTGAGGTGGGGCATTAGATCAGGGAGAGAGACGAAGAAACTGTCGCGTTCCGCCGTAGTCGATATCGGTGGTGAACTCTGTGGTCTCTGTATAAGAACCGGGGGGGCCGAAGGGTGGACAGGATGCGGCGTTATGGATACTGGTCGCGATAAGGAGGCGAGCCTCGGGTGGACGGTAATGGGAGGTTCGCTGGCACCTGTTTGCGGCATTTTTGGTCTTATCAAAGAAGTTTGAGGTTATTTAGAAATAGTAGTATGCCGTGAAGCGTGACTGAGATGAATGGAAGCGAGTGAGAGTATACGAGTACTCGTTGATGATGTCCCATGTTGTTCGTGGCTGTGGCTGAGGATATCAAATTCATTCACCTTCACCTTCGGTCCGCCTCCTCCGCGCTTGTGAACCCTCTGAATAGATTAAATCCTGAAGAGGACCCGTGACTGGTACGACGTCGCAGTGCAATAGATAATTAACAATGCGCATTTTACAGACCATCAAGACAGGGTGATTTTGACACTGCGAAGATTATCGTGTCGTGTCGCTGACGTGGCGATTGCCAAGACCCTGGAATGACACCTTTGTGTTTAGCATATTACTGTTCTGGTCATGGTACGTACGGCATTCCATTCTCCACATCTTGTACTTATAACGAAACATCAGGCTTCGGACACGCGACTCGGGTTTCTGCATTTGCCCGTCACCTACTCTCTCTCGAAGAGTCACACACCGTCTATCTCATATCCTCCGCCCCAGAGCGCGTTTTTGCAACAGCAATAGATCGGGGAGCTATATACCGCAATGCAGAGATTGACCCTGTTATTCTTCAGCCATTGGCGTTCGTTGCCACTCACTCAACTGGGACTTGACGGCGCTTCTGACAGATATATGCGGTTCACAGATACCATGTAGACAGACAGAAGAGCTTACACGTCCTAGAATCATTCCTTGACAAAAAAGAACAGAAAGTAGAAGAGGAAGCCCAATGGCTACGAGAAATCAAGGCAAATTGCGTCCTAAGTGATGCTGCCTTCCTTGCGTTGTGTGTAATGTTCATCTTCCTTGTTGCTCCGATGATTCTGACTATTTCTGTTATCAAGTCTTGCAGCCCACAAAGCTCGTGTCCCTTCAGTTTTAATCACCAATTTTACCTTCGACTCTATTTATAGCCTGCTTTCTGCTTCTTTCGTTGAGCAATCTCTCTCACAGCATTTGTTAGCCAACCCAAGTAATTTAACACACCACCCCTCTGAGCCTGACACACCGATACCAGAAGAAACGCTCTCACCTCTGGTTCAACAGCTTTTTGAGGGTTATCGCCATGCTGATATGCTTCTAGTACTTCCGGGTGCCATCCCGATTCCTTCCTTTAGCGTCTCTCCATCACTCCCATCTACTCAGTGGATCGACCCTATTGCCCGCTTTTTCAGACCTGAGGTAGTCAGTCATCTCACCCAAGGCCCTGATACATATACCCTTCACCCGTCAATACCATTCTCCTCTACTCACCCCGATGCTCCTCCCCTTGCAAAACCCAAACCACGCAGCGTCTGCCTCGCACCATTGCTTGTCCGCCCTCCCGACGATGGTGTCTATACCCTTGAAGGTCGCTCCCGCTTTCTCTCGTCCATCGGTATCTCAGGAGATCTCCACGATACGGCCACCACCAAGATCTTAGTCGTTTCGTTCGGTGGCCAAGTATTCCACAAACCCTCTCGCAGTCGCACTCCATCTAACCCAGAATCACCTGTTTCTCTTCGGCCTGAGCACGAAGACAAGCAGAAATCCGGCAACTTTACTCGTGACTTGTCACTAGAGCTGAATCTCCTTACTCGGGGGGATACTCCGGGGACACCAGGACAAGTATTTGGACCATCGCATATCTTTGTCCCCGGTGCGCCAGCGCCAGCAGCTATGCTGAGCCCTTCGCTCCCGACATTTACCACCGTACCTCCAACGCCGACACTCCGTGACTTTTCGTACGAGAATGACTATGTGGAGCCTGAGCCTGAGAATGTAGATGTTCGTAATCTGATGCTACCTGACGCCTCTTGGATCGCCATTGTGTGCGGCGTCGCCGATTTGCAGGAGTGGCAAATCAGGCGACGTGATGCCGCCCCTACTGGAGTAAAGTTTGGAGAAGAGGACAACGATTTACCTGAGGGGTTCTACATCGCTCCGAGAGATGTGTATATGCCCGACCTTATGGCCGTCGGAGACGTCTTACTGGGCAAGCTCGTGTGTCCCACTCACCTGTCTTACATGACTTGCGCTCGCACTGACATCACATAGGGTTACGGAACTGTCGCGGAATGCGTTGATTCGTGCACCCCCTTTGTCTATGGTAAGTGGAGAGAATGTTCCGCCTTCTTGGCCTTACATTTATTTGTATTTTCACAAATTCAGTGTCGCGGCCTCTCTTCGTTGAGGAGCACGGCCTGCGCCTTCTGCTCGAGCGCGAAGGCGTCGGCGTTGAGATGACGCGCGATGCATACGAGGCAGGCGAGTGGGCTTCGGCCGTTTCAGAGGCGTGGCGCATAGGCGCGCAGCGCAAATTGGAACGTCGCGCGGGGATGCATGCACCCGATCGACGTGCCCAGGGCCTACAAATGGCGCGGGATGTTGTGACATGGGTGAACGAGTGGGTGGCGGCATCAAACGCGACTGACGGTAGTACTTGCTCCACTGGCACTGAGAAGATCGGCTGAAGAACCAGACCGCGACTGGGCTGAAATCAGAGACGTATCGATGGTAGAAGACTGAAACTTACAAACTGTATGGATTGTCTTTTGTGCATGTGGTCTAGCTATATGAAGCCTCCGAAGATCAGTGTAATTTTCCAAAATGGCACACACACTGGGAGGCCCTGATATCGCGAACAAGTTGGTGTCGAAAGGCACAGGACTACTAGCGCAACACATGATCCTGAACTGAGTTCGGACCATACTGTACCTGGTAAAATGAATTCTTACATTGCAATTATCAATCTGGCTGTGAACTTGCGACCAGATATAACAGCCTCGACGATCGTCTATGTACTCAGGGATATACCCATAAAGTGAAATGATTGGAAACGTGAGGTAACGATCGAAAGGCTCGAACTCAATCCACTCGAAATAACAACTTGATTTCGGAATAACGCGGATCTCTTGCAGGGCACGACATTGATGATGCCTATGACGAAGCAATAGGACCAGTTGATATTGGGATGAATATGGGATATTCCTTGAGCCGGATGAAACCTATTGTTCTAGTGGTATGGTATGTAGGCTCTCCTACTAAACTTGACAAGAAGGAGTAAGAAAAAACACGCGGCATCACAAAGATCAAGCCCTGATCCGTCTTCCGGAATGACCCCGACCACGACAACCATATCGGTTGTCTACGTGTACCCGTGAATTAAATGCTGTTTGGACGTCGCAAATTCGCTAGTGACGGTGCCCCATCTGGAAGCTTAAACGCTCGATGTTCAAGCGCCCGGATCCAAGCGTTGCGCGCTAATCACTGGCATCATCGGCAACTTGCAGAACGTGGGTGGACGTCCGGATTCTATGCCATGAGCGTTTATCGGGGTTCGGGGTTCCGGTGTACACAGGCACAACAACTCGAACAGACCGATTTACCTATTCGTGAACGAACAAAAATATGCGGCAAAATAAGTCATATGAGAGAACAGAAACGATACGTAACTAGTTGATAGTAATAGTTTTGGCGTTTAACGCCGCTGCATAACAAAAAAAAACGTACTTGGTAGTTGTTGAGCGGCGGTTGAGTTGTGACCATCAAAGCGGAAGCGCTGAAACAGACGCCGACAGGGACAGAATACGTCATTCGACAACAGCTCCCGAAAGAACCCGTGGTTTGACCATCGCGACTGGACCTTCGTATGTCGTCGTACGCCGTCTATCGCTCGTGGAGTCCTCGGCCGCGGGGTACAGTAGTTCTGCCTGCTGGCAGATCCAACAAACACAAACATGAAATTTTCGAAAGCCTCCGTCATTACTCTGTGTGTTCTCCACTAGCATGGCGTCGGCTGTCGTTCTCTCCGGGTCCGAATCTTTGGCTTTTCTAACCTCTCAAGTTGCTCAATACATTGGCGGAGACACGCGCCTGGGCCGCCGCGTCAGGGTCGCCGCCGCCGTTGCGATGTTCGCATTGGCGCTTCGTGCCATCGGCGCTGTTGGGGGGCCACCTCTCAAGAGGAGAAACGGGATTCAGGGTGATCCTGGAAAGGTGGGGAGGATTGTTGAGGACGACTTTGACGAGTACGATGTCGTCATTGTTGGAGGAGGTATTTTTTTTTTTCGTAACACGTCGAGGTACCCGGATGTGTTTTTATGACCTTCGTTGATCATTCGTAGGTACCGCTGGATGCGTCCTGGCTTCGCGTCTCAGCGAACATCCCGGCGTGCGCGTCCTTTTATTGGAAGCTGGTGGAAGGTGCACCACACCGTGCCACACATTCTCTACCCCTCCACATGAATGCTCATCCCCATTTCCCCAGTGTCGTGAAACATCCCTTAGTGAGGACACCTATAGGATTCTCGTTGCTGCTCAGGACTCCGATGGTCTTCAATCTGTACACGACGCCACAGCAAGGTTCAAGTGGTAGGCAGCATTATTGGCCAAGAGGTGAGCATGGCCTTCCTGTTGTCGTCCTTGGCGTCGAGCTTCTCATTTCCAAAAACGAAGCTAAAATGCTCGGTGGCTGTGAGTTTGGCCGCTCTTTCAAATTCATGCTTGACTTACTTCCCTCTTCAGGTTCCTCCATCAACGCACAAGTGTTAGTGCTTTCGTTAGCATCTGGCTGACTACCTAATGGCCATCAGCTTCCATTATGGTGACCCGGCAGACTATGACGAATGGGCTCGTCTCGGAGGGGATGGCGCAGAAGCTTGGGCATACAAGACTTTCCACAAGTAAACAAAGTACTACCTTTTCGATCGTCTGAGCTGGTTCTGATCGTGACTGTTCAGGTATTTTCTTAAATTTGAGGATTTCACCCCGAGTGACATGCATCCCGAAGTTATTGCGGATGAACGTGGTGCCGACGGTCCTGTCGAAGGTAAAACAATAAATGTCACCGAGGCGCGATCAACTCACTATCATCGTGACTACAGTCGGGTTCCACGGCTACTACTCTACCATTACGCAGCGATTTATTCAGGCATGCAGCCGAATAGGGATACCGCTTCGCGCAGACCTGAACACTTCCCGCGGAACGCTCGGCGTAGCAAAGGTAAGTAGACCCGATCCACAGTTTTCATTTTTTAAATGCTAAACGTAGTCTGGACCTCGTTTTGCTTGCCCCAACAGTTCAGTAGGTGTTTCTTCGTGAACCTCAAGATCCAACTATCAACACATAAGTGCAGTGACATATATCAACATCAGCGGCCGCCGTGTAACTACTGAATCAGCGTATCTCACGCCTGCAGTGCTTTCCCGCCCCAATTTGACGGTCGCTGTGAACGCAAGCGCCACACGCGTCATCTTCGATACCTCAGGACCGAGTCCCCGTGCCGTCGGCGTTGAGTTTGCCACGTCCAAAGATGGCCCTCGCTTCCGCGTGCGCGCGAACAAGGAAGTTGTCCTTTCGTATGATGATTTGATGTCATGTCCGCGCACCGTGCTAATCCCTTTTTCTAGTGCTGGAGCTATTCATTCGCCCCATGTCCGTTCTCAAGCTTCTTGCCTTGAAACTAAAGCTGACATAGAGTAGATCCTTATGCTTTCGGGGGTTGGCCCTGCGTCTCACCTAGCAGAGCACAATATCCCAGTCATAGCCTCTTTACCCGGAGTTGGTGAACACCTAATGGATCATGCCGTCGTCGACGTCACATTGGCAGAGACCAGCGGAACCTCATTGAACTACCTCAAACCCCAAAGTCTATGGCAACGTATCAAGTACACGCATAGCCTTTTCACTTACACTTCCACGAGTAAAGGGCCCCTCACTACAAATGCAAGATATCCTCTTTGTGTCGTTTCTTTTTTCTTTCTGACAAAGTCATTCCGTAGGTTGCAGAGGCAGCAGCATTCGTCCGTTCCACAGACCCTGTGTTGTTTCCACAGCAAACGGATGCTGCACCGCCTGCACCGTCAGAGGACTCAACGTCGGGACCTCATGCCCCCGACTTGGAGCTCTTCGTCTCACCTATGGGGTACGGTGAATCAGGGAAGTTTGCGCCAGACACGGACACGCTCGGGCTTCACGTGGCACTACTGAGGTAAGCCGGAATACCACTTCAGTTATGAAGCACGATAACACATTTTACAGGCCAACGAGCAAGGGCAACTTGCGCCTCAATTCCTCTGATCCGTTTGAACACCCTTTGATCGACCCAAAGCGAGTCTTTTTGATAATTCCAGTACAGTCAATAACGCATTATGAACAGGTATCTCTCTACGGAGCATGACCTTGCTGTCCTAGAGCGTGGAATGAACATCATCATTCGTCTCATGCACACCGCGCCGCTTGCGGACATCATTGACCACAGTGCCGTGGGTAAATGCCTGGGCCACCAGCTCCCGACCGCGCAGCCGGCGGAGGTCCGCACTTACATGCGCAACTACTTGGAAACACTCTACCATCCGACGAGCACAGCGCGGATGGCTCCTCTCTCCGATGATGGCGTAGTCGACGCGCGGCTTAGAGTGCACGGCGTACAGGCTTTGCGCGTCGTGGATGCAAGCATATTTCCCACGATTATCTCCGGACACACGGTACGTGTCGCAATTCACTGTCCACCTTTTCGCATCCCCGTGAAACCATTGGGAATCTTGGGCACCGATGTTTGATGCGACATAGGCATCTATTTCTATAGTCATGATCAGACGGCGGCCGCTCCGTTGCCCACGACACGACAGGGCACAGCTTCACCCACTTGTTTCCGCTGGTTGGTGTGATACCCCTGTGCTGACTGCGCGAACGTACTACAGGCAGGGCCGACAATTGCTGTCGCCGAGAAGGCAGCCGACTTGATCCTGGAAGATTTGTCTCAGTCCGATCGGTTACTTCCAATGCGACACCTCTAGTTGGATGAGAACCGCGCTTCAAGTAAAGGTGGAATCAGCGAGCTTTGATAACGATCGTACCGCCATTGACAACAATCATTTGCGGGTGCAGACAGCGAGTGTGGCACAGTTCAGGTACCCGAGAAATGAATACAGCCTTGTAAAATAGATACGGTCTTTAGAATGACATGCCACGCTTCAGGTTGCCCTGATCAATATCGTCATCATGACCCTGTCACATGGTGCCAGGGGCGACATACAGCAACTCGTTTAATCTATCACATATATCGTACGTACTGCTGCTGCCTGATCTCGTTCCTCAAGACCCCGTTATTGTTCTTGGTTTCTTCAATTCAGCGGCGACATTCCCCCAAAAAGTTTTTCTTGAAGTATGGAAACCCACACGTAACTCCGAAGAATTAACCTTTGTACGATCCGGGGTCAATTGCCAGAGCAAAGTAACTTTACGGCGCTATATAGGGATTAAATTCAACTGGTCCCGCTTCTGTGGCCCATTGTCTGGATAGCCACTGCAGTTCGAATTAAAGGTACCAGAGCAGAACAGCAACCATTTTCAAGGAAACTTTGGCAGAATTTTGGCCCAACGTAAGCCTGTTGGGCGTTATGAACAACTCGAGGCGTGTCGTAATTGTTCCCGTTCCCGCCTCCCACGATGCTCGGACTAGTCCCAGAAAAAGACGTTGTTTTGCGTTTTTGCTTCGGACATTGACCAAAACGCTTGCAACATATTTGTCGGCAATATTGCGACTTTGGCGTGCACCGCATCTGGGGATGAAGTGATGGTTGGCCACTTCGCCCAAGTCAGGACCATAGCACATAGACAAGAGACCACTTGAAGGACACCTCTTACATGCCCAGGGTGTATTTTCCGTCTAGTCAAGCCCGTTCGCTACGATCCAGTGCAGCGAAGCCCGACAAAGGGTTTCGTCATCTGCGGCCGGCACTGAGGTATCACGTAAGTCCTGAGGTCGGCCTAGATAAGGCCACAGCTGACAGGCACTATAGCCTTGTCATCGTCAGCGATATATGTAAAAGCATTAATGGGCAAGTGTTTGTGTCTCGATTTCCCCAAGCTCTGTTTCATCGTTGTTTGCAAATTCGAAGCGGTCCTGTGAATGCCCTGTTTGTGCCCTCCGCTAGCTTTCAGCGCGAGGATGGCCGTTCTCGCCAATGGTGTGGATAAGAATAACCAGAGACATCAATGGACAATTGAGAAGTTCTGTTTGATAAGCCGCATATGCGAAACGTCCCAATGCCGGAGCCCATGAACTGAACAGCTTGACTCGGAATCCATTTGTGGCGGTGCCAAAACATTTGAGTCCGTTGTCGTCAGTTTCACAGAGAGCTCAGTGAAGCTAGCGGAGATCGCGAGGACTAGAGTCCGACTGTGTCAGAGATCTCAAGTTAAAGACCGGTGGACGTAGCAAAGATGACAGCCTGGCAGGGACGTCCGAGAGTCCGAGTCTGAGTCGGAGTGAAACCCGCACCGACAGACCACGTGACGTTCCTTGCGGACAACGACACGTGACACCTTTTACTGTTTGATCCTCACTGGTCGGCCGCTTGAGTTTCAGCTTACCATGCTACCCCAATACCGCCGCTTCTCCATGGCTCTTCTTGTATTGTTTATCCCGATCAGTGTCTCAGTTATTGCCTTGTTCTATGATAAATCGCCGGGCCACCGATACTTGACGGGACATTCAAAGGTAAGGTTAGGCGTCAATCATAGCGTAGCCCCCATTGGTTCAACCTTCGCGTACGATCTTCACGAATTCAAATCCGGTTTCTGGATGATACGAAGGGCTTCTGCGTGCTTCCACGCCATTACAAATTCAGAAGGGGAGGCATGAATGGCTCACTAATTTGAATGGTCTTCCGTCGCGTCGTGTAAAAGGTCTTACCGATGTCCCCACCGTCTTGGAGTTGTCTAGGAGGCCGACATCGTACTCGATCCCCATCTCGGACCGCCGCTCGTCGTAAGATGTGAAAATGTCATCTACGGTGCAGTGCACGAGTGAAAGCGTCTTGCTGTGGTGATCGTAGTAGACTCGCAGCAGCGAAGCTCCGGTGGTAAATATTGCCACTTCAACCCAGCCTTCTTCTCGGCCGCCGTCATCTGGAACGTACATCCTCAACCGGCGATTTCAGTAGCAGTGGCTACGGGCATCGGTGGTGATCAAGCGCGTACGTCGACACTTATCTGACTGCCTCGGCTCGTCGAGTCATAGTCAGTCATTTACACTCTACTTCCGCAGCTGTGCTGGCGCTTACTTACAACCCCGAAATCCGATTTAGGATTACGATTTGGCAGGCGTGGCTCGAACGACAGACGCTCGTTCCCTAAATCAGGGCTTACCTCCGGAGGAAATTTCACACGGTGTCTCAGGGGGTGGGTAATATTACAAAACCATCTAGTGGATGTGGCTGTGCTCTCATGTCTCGGACGCCACCGGCTTGACGTCCGCTAAATGTGTCCATCAAAGCGCCGAGCCTCCCGACAAACATGCGACTTAATTGCTGTGCAACTTCATTTTGAGCAACCCGTCTCCGTTCTTTTTGGCCCGTTTGAGCTGGCCCGGATAGAAACACTTGACAGTTGCACGTCGGTGAGTTATGAGTAACATTGGGTATCTAACGTATCAAGGTACCAAAAAGCCCGATATTTTATCACCGTTTGTTTCACTTTCGGTACAATCCAGCAAGAACAGCTTCAAAGTGATCGTTGTTATGTTGTGTACTCGGAGGTAGATCCGCCTTGATGGCTCCTTTTGTTCTTTTACTGATACGAGACTCGAAAGGGGACTGTCTATGTCCGCAGATCCCAAATTTATCCTAGTCTTGCTGCGAGTTGGGAGCGAACATGCCTTACCGGTGCTTCCTAGATCAACACCGGAAGGAGAAGCACATAACACGCCCTCTGGCCCTGGCCATGCGTAGATTTCTCAGGCCCAGTCCGGGCGCAAGTGCCTTGATTCAGAGGTCTAGGTCTGGTGTCCATTCAATGAAAATGCTCCACCTGGTGTTTTCATAGTGTTCGTGGCCTTACTATCATTGGTTAGGAATGTGCCTTTGATCGGGGTCGTGACAAGAATGCCCGCGCAGAACGCGTATCAAGGTCCCCGCTGCGCTCATTAAACTCTTGCTCAGGAGTTCAATTATCACCGTGGTTCCCTCTTCAGCATCTCATGATGCGGCGTGCTTGACGTTCTGATAGATCGCATAACACGGACACTTTTTCTCCGTGTCTCTAGGGAAAGCTCTCCTCGAAAAGTATGAATTTCATCTAGCTCCACGAGTGTTGCTGCAAACCGAACCAGACCAGACCTCTCCTCGCGCCATGGCCATCATCAAAGTCATATCTCTCGGCGCTGACACCTGAACGACTGTGATCGTATCCTTCTTGCGTGCCCCAATTTAGTGATTACCTCCACTGTCCTCGGACCTGCTCCAATGGAGAGGAAGGGAACGTGTTTGACAGCTTTTTTCTATTCCCCGAAGCTCACAAGGGTTTTTCCCGCTCTCACGCCCACATGGCTGACTGACGTGGAAATCAACCCCCTGCAGGATCTTCACGTTGCACCATCCATATCGACTGACTCTCTAAACCGGAGGATACCGTCTGAGTCTCCCCACCGAGTCAATGACGCCGGCTGGTTACTAGACCAGGCCACGTAGCGATGTGTCTTCATCTCCTAGCTCCTTTCGCCCCTGTCGTATTTCGCCGGACTTGAGTATATTCACTATGGAACAAGAGGGTCGCGTACGAGGGCAACACCTCTACGGTTCACATTCGTACGTTTCAATGTGCCGGAGGTCTCTTGCGATCTTCTAAACACCTTTTGCACACACAGCCCTGAACGTTGCTTTCAAGGAAATGATATAACCGACGGCTCGTTATGTGGACGAGTCTATCGCCGATATGGCGTCCCTATCGACGGAAGATGTTGACTTGATTCTGGACGACGTCTATGCAAGAAGCTGCATCTCCGTGGCACAGGTCCAGCTCCCATTCCAAGCATCAGAATCCATACAGACGGCGACAACGCCGTCTACTAATCGACGGACAGTTATTAGGGTATAGGGTAAGACAGCGGAGACACGGTATATCGATCAAGAAACCCGACACTGGCAGGTCATGCAACCGGGACCACCGCCCACTCGCGTCCCTGAACTCTGATGTCGTCGATCAGTACTGTCCTACAATGGCTTAAGGAGCAGGTTACGCATGGACGTACATACCGGGCGGTCGAAATTATGAAGTGTACCATACCACCCTTCAAATTACGCCGAGCTTTGCAGAGGGCGGGTGCTTCCCTTGTTGTTATCTATTGTTGCGAAAAACAATATTAACTTTGGTTGTGAAGCTTCCTGGACATCACGAATTCATTGTATTTGGCTTGGGCCCGACGGACGGTAAAATACCGACGGGCCCACGTGGGAGCAAAATTACAAAAGACACCATACGTATTATGTTCCCATGTGGCAGAACGAATTCAACACCAGTGTTGTGCGTGGGGAGTGAGTGGCAGGGGTGTGTGAGTGCTCGCACAGTAATAATTCACGGCATGTGCAAAGGCCCACCAACATATCACAGTGCATGTGGTGGACCAGGCACGATATGAACCTTCTTGCGTTGATTATCATCGGTTGTATGTCACGAGAGATGGAACGCAAGTCAATTTTCTAGACGGCAATCAACATTCTAGATAGATATGGACACGGCGTGCGTTTTTGCTCTGGAACCGGGAACGAGGTGCGTTGCCATGACTCACGGACGAACGGAGTCAAAAACAGAGGAAGATCATTCCATCTCGGCAAACCGTTCTGGCTGGCGAGAGGATCGTTACCGCGGTTCGCTCGTTTTATTGGCCGGCTGGGTTTTCTTGTGTGTATGTGTGCACGCGGGTCACTTATCGTAAACGCGCGTCTGTAAGGCTCGGAGGGCCCTGAGCTTTCAAGCCGTTTTCTTTTTTTTTTCGGCGCTTTTTTAGACGGCAGTTTATCCCCTAAGCGGCATAAGCGCAATGCCTGCCTTGCAGATGCCATTGCCCAGGGTTTACTCGGTTTCAAATCTACACGTCTTCGGACAGGCTGTGCTGGAAAGGGTTAATGTTACTGTAGGCAACCCTGAGAACATCTCAATTCTCCCACGCCTCTTGCACACATCGCTTCTCACACCCCCATCTATCCCTTCAACACTCTTTCACAGAGTTCACTTCTTCGAAAAATCTCTGTAAAAATAAAACAAGGTTTTGTTTTTTGGAAGAGGAAGAATGGACGATCGGATAACACCGATTCCGATCTGGTGATATCCGGACCACACACTACCTCCAGTAACAAACCAAGACTATTATCAAAGACACACAGCCGAACACGGCAAGGTCCCGGAATTCGGAACCGAGCTCTCGGTCTTCCCGGCCTCACCTCACCTGTGCTGGGGGTGAACACCTGAGCTTGCGCCCCCCCTGCCAATCGCCGATGATGCGATGCAAATATCCCTCTGGGCATGCCACATATAACTAAACCGTGTCTTTTTTGGTTTATAATAGGACTTCGCGCGGTGCGCGAACGCCGATGGAACCGTCATCTTGAACGGGAACGTGAAGACGGAACGGGGCCAACCGAACTGCGTTGACGCCCGCACGTTCGACCGCCGACCATGACCGCCGGTAGACTCGTATTTTATTTTTTTATCATCTCTTGCATTTGTATCTACATCACTTACGCTGTATCGCCTTCTACCCCGCCTCAACACAACGCCCCCCCTCCCCCGCGCCTTCGCCACGCCTTGTCCCCCGCCACCCATTTTGTCCATCACAGATTACGTTTGTTCATTTGCCACTGGCCGCACTGCAGTGCATGTGAGCAACGGAGGCTGTCCCTGAGCAACGGGGTCGTCGGGAGGAAGAAAAAAAGGGCAAGTTCAGGGGCAAGAGTTCGGAGGATGGTCGGAAGTTCGTACCTCCTGACTGCTAGCATGTCAAGTTGATCAGTGGCCCACATGCGACGGACTGTAACCATCCGTGTCAATGTCACTTGCTTGTCATATCGTTATGTTATTCCTAACGGATCTAGGCGGGTCATTTGCGATCCTCCCCCTACAGTACATCGTTTGAGACACGTCCGCATTTGTGTGTCTCCCGTGCTCGGCCGGATCTCCTGGGAATGGGAATTCCCCGAAGGACACGGCAGCGGTCGAATCTCGAATGGATCATTCTCACAGACGCGCGCTAAGTTAAAAAGGGTCAAGCGCTCCGACTGGGCAGGGGCGGAGATTGGCTGCCTTGTACCTTCTCTTCAGGGAACAGGGGACAAAATACCAGCTGGAAGGAATCCTGTGCCGCATGTGTTAATTCTTGATGGGCCACGGGCGGGCTAGAATTCGCACACGCACACGAGGCTGCATCGGTTACATCATCACTTTATCTATCTGAGTACTATGCAGTGTCCTCTGAACGAAATACAGTTTACACGACTCTTTGGATTGGGGGGAAACACCTTTTTGGGTCAGCGCAGATCAGCATCAACAGCCACACCACGAGAAGAAATAGAAAACAGAAGGGTCGACAGAACGGCCGAAAGGAGACCGTCTAGGATAAACAAATATGACCATAGTCAAGCGCCAGGCTATACCACGATCATCACAATCACTCGTCGCGTCGTGATGTTCCCCTCAGTGCAGTGACGGGAGAGAAAGGAAGGTTGACATCCTGTGCAGTCAATTCGCTCCAGCCTCGAGCGCAGCTCGGTTTGCGATAGAACAAATTCTTGTCGTGAAGAGCTTTTGCTTCGCATCACGTCTAGTCAATTTTCAGTGCTTCTGCGCGCCGAGGGGACGGGAGCGCAGGTGCTGGCGCAGCCCTGGCAGGCTGCGGGGACTGAGGCGTCGATTTGGTCGTACGGGCCAGTGCGGCAGGGGGAGGACCGATGAGACGCGACAGCGTCCACGGCAGCTCGTACCGCGCCAGACCTGCCAAGTTGACGTAGCGAGCAATTTCAAGGTGCAACGTGGGGTAGTACGTCGTCGAGGCTTTGCGTGCGATCTGGCAAGTGGGATCATAAGTTCTGCAAACGAGCACCGGCCATGAAGGTTTATTACCAGGATAATTCGCTCGATGCCAGAGAGGAAGAGATCGAGGTGCAGCTGGTGAGCGGATAGTTCGTGCTCCTTCGGCAGGTTAAGTTCCTGCGCCGCCTTGGCAAAGGCGTTCAATAGCCGCAAGTGCATCGTCTGTGGCAAAACCCCCTCTCACGGTAAGCACGGTTTCTAGAGCACAGGTGAGATAACGACTGCACCAGATAGGACATGGCCTCAAATTCAACACCACCAGTCATGCCCCCCGGGGCGCGGGGTTTCTCGACACGCGCTTCGTCAGTTTCGGACAGGACCCAGATGGTGTTGTTCGGGTGGCAGAAGATCCAGAAGTAGTCGCGACAAACGTCGGACAGCTCCTGGAGATAGGCCTTGTAGATACGCGGGCGATGCAAGGCATCGATGAACTCGTGCGGCGAGAGGGGGACCTCTGGCGCCTCAGCGGCTCGTGGGGCTGGGGTCAGCAGGAGGGCACGGAGGAGAGAAAACAGTGTTTGATGCGGATGCGGGAGGGTGATCGTGTGGCGGGGCGACGTCTCCCAGACCTCCCGCCTTGGGGGTACGGATCCGACGGAAGGGAGAGACGAAGGCGGATAGAGGTCGAATAGGACCATAAGCAATTCGACGATGATCTGGCGCGAAGCGACATCGCCTGGCTTCTTGTCTGAGTAAAGGAGTGTTACAAGTTGTACGAATGGAGTGGGACAAGAGCTGCGAAGTGCAAAGCACCCGATCTCAGAAGTAGACAGAGCCTTCAAGCATCGAAGGAGCTCATGCAAGAGTTGGTCATCGTGTTGTTCCTCGCTAGAGATAAAGGGTTCAGAAATACAAGAAAGCTGGTTCCAACGATACACATTTACCGCCATTCAACTTCGAGCAGCTCATTGAGCCTAGTAAGCAACGCGGAGTAACCACCTGCTTTTAGGAAATCTTGGGACCAACTATAGAAACGACGCGCCGCCACGGGCGCTCATCAGCGCCCAGATACAGAGACTTCGAGCAGTAAGCGCCACAACTCTCACCTCGCGGCTTCGTTCCGAAGCATCAATCGCAGCTTCTTCACAATATCCACCTCCAGCTCAAGACTCGATTTCCCCGTTAGCAGGCTGACAAACTGCACAGGTGAGAAGACCTTCCCACGCGCGGCGCCATTCAAATCAGCAGTAGTCGCGGACGCCGCAAAGCCGGAGCGGGACTTTGGGCGCCGTGGCGGCGACACAATGTCGACAGACAGGCCACGAGAGTGTTGTGGGGAGGCAGCGGCGGCCGCATCCTGGGCGCTGGTAGATTTGGCGGGGCGATGGTGGTGGTGGGGTTGGCCAGGGACGGCGGCTGCATCCTTGTGGGACGGCGACTCGAGGTTGAGGGAACTGCCGCTTTGCACGCGGCGCAGGCCACGTGCTGCTGCCGGCTCGGTGCCAGCAGCAGGCGCGAGCACATGAGAAGACTTGAGCATGGCCGCCTTGACAGAAGGCTCCATGCCGGCGAGCTTGGGACGGAGCGTGGAAGGAATCTGGAGATCATCCTATGCAAAAAGCAAATAGGACTTGAGCATTGAACTGCAGAACACGACAGTTAGCAAGTGAGGGTTTTCAGTGTACGCACCAAGAGTCGATCAAATTCATGTTCTGTGGAGTTCGTGGTGGTGGGCGCTGTATGCGCCATGTCACCCTTCCTTCGCTTCGACTTTTCCTGAGCGGCGGCTTTGCCTGATTTCGCCTTTGCATTCGGCGAGGCCTCTAGATGATGAGGGGCAGGACTTGGCAAGTTCTCCTTACCATTCTCCGTCAATGGATTTACAATGATAAACTCTGAGGACGGAATGCGTCGCGGAGGGAGGATACCCTTGAACATGGCAGATAATAGTCAGGTCACAAGAACTGTAGCCTTTGGAAACACATGTCGAACTTTGAAGACGCGGTTCGTGTTTGGTCATGTGATCGACACGTGATCGCGCGGGACTGAGAGCCGCGGCGCAGCGCCCGGCGCCGGAGACTGGCGAGGCAGAACTAGCGAGACCCGGCTCCTTGAGTGAGCCGGATGATATCCAAGTGCCGATGCCGAGGAAGAGCGCTCACAGCGCTCACCCACCGCCCGCGCATTGAAAATTTTTGTCTGCGCGGACAGTGCGCCCGAAATGCACTTGTATGCGCCCATGCCGCGCCCGTTGAACGCAGTCCTTAGCTTTGAAGGCGGATACAGGGTTTACAAAGCATATAGCTGTAGTGAATGGGCCTGCTTCTGGGCGCCCTATGCGCCCGTTTTTACCTTTTTTGCCCAGCCCAACAGCGCCGAGATGGCCACACGTGAGCGGGGTTGACCAATGGCAGCGCAGAAGCATTCCCCGGTCAATCGGTATATAGCAACCGTATCTTTGTCCCTTCCTCACGTCCCCCCAAAAAATTCTTCTCCTCTTCCCTCTCCACGCCCCTCTCCTCTATCCCTCCTCCCCCCTTCTCGCCCACTGGGTTCACTCTCAATCGCCTTTCACTAACAATCGCGCACACAGATATCTGATTGGTATCAACTAAATAAATCGCTGCGCTGCGAATCTAAACTAAAAGCAGCGTACATAAATCGAACAGAGATACAGTACGTGGCTCAACGACACCCGACTAGTCCCTCGCAATACACAAATGATCACTAATGAAGAATGAATGAATTAGGGGCCCGCGCAGGCTATTGCAGCTTGTCGCCGTCCATAGTATGAGTAGTCGTCATCTCGGCATTCATATCATGAGAAGCGTGAGTCCTCGTTCTTGCATCACCTCGCGCCACTCGACCTCTCTCTGGCCTGCATCTCTCCGCGCCCATACTTCTAGCATGACTGTCTCAATTTGCCGGATGTTTGCGCTTGCGCAGACCGAGCCCACTTGACGCAGGCGCTTATGAATCGTATCCCGTGCCGTAGGCGCATCCGTCATGAATCCTGCGAATGCGAGGGGGAGTACCAGCCCAAGGTCAAGCCTCCCTAGAGGCATGTGCTTGAGGAGATTCAAGATATGGTTCACCGAAGCTTGGATCTCAGGTACACCTAATGGGCGCCCATCAACGTTATTGCTGACAGAGACCGGCGCGCCTGTCACTCACCTGGACTGTTCCCACTGAGGACGATGTTCAGGTATAAGAGGGCACACTCTTGGAGAATCGTGGCTAGGATGCGCCGACATGTGTCCTCGTTTGCTTGCGCCACGCGGCTCCCTTCAAACGCCATAGGGTCGAGAATCGTTTGCCTAATTCCCCGCTCGATCACATTGCCTCGGAGGACAAGCTCGCGCGTGGAGAGCTTGCCGTCGCGTGCCTCGTGATTTTTCCAGTGCGCCAGCGCAGCAATCTCGGCAAACGCGAGCAAGACTTGCTCCGTGCACCCCACTAGTAAAGGGACGTAAAGCTCCCATTCGGGCGCAGGGCCACCTAAAGCTCCGCCCCAAATGTGATGTGGCGTGCTAGTGGCCGTCAGCAGCCTCCGGTAGAGTGCAAGGAGCCGTGGGGGCTGCTGCAGCGTAACGCCCATAAAGATATCCATGCACTGTTGACAAATCAGAGTCAATTTTCTATCTCGGGTCGTTTACAAAAGCGAATACGAACCATGGTCACCTTGGCAGCGTACGCTGCTGGCAGTGGCATATTCATGATAAACTGGCGAGGGTTCTCGTCTACATGCATTCCCGTCTGGGCAAGCCAATCGCACGCCAGTTCGAGCATTGGTGTCCACTCGGTGCCTCCCACGCTCGCATTCGCCCCAGCGACAACTCCTCCGCGTGCTGCGAGCGAGTAGCTGATCAGGTGGATCGCTGCCATCGCTTCTGCTTGGGTACACCGCCCTTGTCTGCGAGCTGTATCGAGCTGGAATGCCCCTTGGTTGAAGAAGATGTGCGACTGCGTCTCTTCGAGAAGGCTCGCATCCGTCGTTGGTAATGATGGGCGACGCTGCGCCTTTGCATATTGCCTACTTGCAATTGCACACAAAGCGTCTGTCAGTGCACCCGCCCCGATTGCCTCTCGTAAAATAACCTGTGTGGTGGCGTCAGGGGTCTTCACATATAAAGGTTACAGCTGGTCTGTGCTCACAGCCTGTATCGCATCCACGGCGACCTTGCATGTAAATAAAAACTGCAAACCGCGCACATGGTTGAAGTAATACGCTAGATGGTCGCGCTTGACAGCCGCATCTTGATCCGTGAGTCCCGTCGGCTGCATCGCCCATTGGAAATGTGGACCGGCTCCCGGAACGTTACTGAAATTTTCTGGAGGAAATGGCGTTTGGCCACTGCCATCGGTTGTCCCTGTGAGGCCTGGCGAGGCTGATGGGCACAGCATGTGGGAGAATTCAAATAAATCGCTCTGTATCCATGCCTCCGTGAAGGAAGGAGATCCGGTGGAGGGAGATGGCATGGGGGCGTTGCCTGGGAATGCCACGTGAGTCTGATGTTCGGGGTCGAATAACAGGTAAGTGAATAGTTCCCTACCTGAGATGGATGGCATGCCTGACGGGAACGAAAATTCGAGCTGGGGTTGGTGATCATCAAAGGAGAACTGGAACGACCCGCGTTTGCTACTGGCACGGCTGCTGATTGGACCGGTGCTTGGTGTGCCCACCAAGTTACTTGCTTGGTTAGACGGTCCAGCGGTGAGTGAAGTCCGTGGCTGGCCTCGAATGAGACCGAGCCGAAGGAGGTGAGCCTTTATGTTCATCTTGTATGTTTGAACGGCTTCCTTGTCCTGTGGAATTAGCGCCAATGTGAGTCAGCAAACTAAGTCATCATCATGGCATGCCGAGCGGCAGCACGGTTGGGTGGAGGGAGGTGACGCACCCGCATCCAATCTGGTCGGCGGGGGCCCCATCCGAGGCAGTCGAGCTGCAGACGGCGGCAGGTACGACAAGCATCGCCTTCTTCGCGCTGCTCGTCACATTTCTGGAAATAAGGCACGCCAAGGGGTCGCGGAAAAAGCGGGCCGGTGAGTTAACAATGTCCATGTGGGGGCGCGACGACGCGCTATCAAAAGACGTACTTTTCGTCGGAGACGGCAGGTCCTGTTTGGTGGCAGGAAGGGGAAAGACGGGGGAGGAGTGAGTAAGAGGCGCGCTGAGTGAGGTAAGCTTGGAAACGGGCACGCACCAGCAGCCGCCCCTCCCGGCAGCGGAGACGGACTTTTGGATGTCGAGGGAGCTCCTGTGTTGGAACAAGTGCCTGTTGGAGGTGGATGAGGGAGAATGTCCACTATCGGAGGCGGCAGGTTCGGAGAGAGGGACGATTGCGGGGGAGGTCTCGACGGAGGAGTGAAAGTCGGAGGGGGAGGAGTTTTCAGCATTGTTGTGCGGATCGTCAGGTATAGGAGACTGGGCCATTGTTGTGTGGAGGTGGAAGGGGGGATATGGAAAGGAAAGAGGAAAAGAAGAAAAAAAAAAGATGGAAAAGTGAGTAAAAGACTTGGGGGAAGATTATGAGGGAGACATGCAACCTTTGATCTCTTTTACGATCTTTGGACAGGGCCCAGCTGGTGAAATAAACGACAACGGAACTGGAGGGAATCTTGCATCGTCCTTATTTGGTAAGCCGGTGAGAGCGATGGGATTTCCCCCGGTCTAGTCTGCAAAACTGGGCCGGTCCACGAACCGTTCCTCGGTTCGTTCCGTTGGGTTGGTTGGGATTTCCACAAGATTCAGAGCCAGAGCCAATCTATCTCGCTTTCAGTGCGGCCGATTATACTCCCATTCCGTCCTCTTTCTCGATCAACGATTATTACTTCCGCTCACTCGGTTCTGCCCTCCCATCCCATAACCCCTCCCTAGGTAACTGCGGAAAGTCCGATGCCCTTTTACTTTACTCGCTCTTGACTCGTCTCTCTCTCTCCCCTTACCCGGTGATTGATCATATGTGTCAGCCCCCGCCCACAGGTATCCCATCAAAATCCGTTGCACCCAAAACCAGTTCCATCTCTATCTCACTCCTAAGCTACCGCCCGGAGGCTCTGCACCACCGACGTAACACACTTACCCCCATCTATTTGGTCCTCACAACATACATACGTCCCCACTTCAGGCACCCCCTTGCATTTAAGTATCCGTTCCACGAAGCACATGGTTCCATGATGCCCTGAGTCACACACCCATATGGTGATTCCCCCTCTCCCTTCCTGCATCCGAATTCACTTTCCCAACTTGGGAGGGAAGGTTGTTTTCGATCTCTTCTTTGTTGTACAGTACAAGTACAAGATCCGGCGCCTCAAACTGCAGGCTGTGATAGATACGGTGATGCGAGGATGTTACTGTTACGTACATCCCCCATATTGACTATACTCGGACTCGTGACTTTGCAAAATCCGACACTTTGTCCACGTTGGTATCTCGTCTTGCGCCGCTGACACTTTTGCACCGCTATTTTTGCACTGCCGCCTGAGCGGAGGTACTGGCAGTCGCATTGGCTATGCACGATCCCTAACGGGCCGCTGTACAGTATACCCC
>Ga0209488_10000844_pt1 | contig 25963 bp, 27 predicted proteins | sample Rivendell_Oct201_8_FD_188349 | JGI IMG/M metagenome (GOLD analysis project Ga0209488, IMG submission 188349) | Vadose zone soil microbial communities from the Eel River Critical Zone Observatory, Northern California, USA -... | ecosystem: Environmental > Terrestrial > Soil > Vadose zone >...
CGTCGACCCTCTGCACAGTCGCCGAACTCTGCATTTACGATCAGATTCGGGCCCGTACTCCGCGCAGATCCAGTCGCTGCGATAAGCGTTGCGTTTTCCCAGAGGAGGAGTCGCCATGTTGAGACACACAAGAGTCGCGGTATCATTTGTCATGCTTGCCTTCATGCTCATGTTGGAAGGCACGAGAGATGCGAACGGACGCTCCAAACTACCAGATCCCATCAACGCCGGTGTCGCCGAGAAGCTTTACAGGTTGGATTGTGGTCACTCCCTCGCGAACGACGAGTCGGTGTGGACGCCGGGCGAAAACGTCGGGCGCAATATCGAATTCTCGTCTACTTGCTGGCTTATAAAGCATGGAAGCGCGTGGCTGCTTTGGGATACCGGTGTTCCGGAAGCTGCGCTCAACGACCCTCGAGGTTGGTCCACTTTACCCAAATTGATCGTCTATCACCTCGACAAGTCACTGATAGATCAACTCGCCGAAATCGGACTGAAGCCCGACGACATCGGTCGTGTTGCAATATCGCACACGCATGGAGACCACATAGGTAACGTGGGGTTGTTCCCCAACTCCACAATTGTGATGCAAAGAGCTGAGTACAGCTGGATACATTCCCCCAACGGGCCGAACGACAACGTAAATCAATTGATGGCGCTGGCGCGTAAGCTTTTGGGCACGCCGAAGAACCTTCAGCTCATCGACGGTGATACCGATGTATTCGGCGATGGGAGCGTCACTTTGGTTTCCACGCCAGGGCACACTCCCGGTCACCAGTCGCTGCTGGTCCATCTTAAGAATTCCGGCTTCATCATGCTGTCCGGCGACGTTGTTCATTTGGAAGGGAATTTCGAGAAGAACATCGTTCCGTCCCTCAATACCGATAAAGCAAAATCAATCGCGTCAATGGAAGAAGTCAGGCAGTTGATCGCAACGTACAAGGCGACGTTCTTCATCAATCATGACAAAAGCCAAACCGACAAGCTTAAGCTGCTCCCTGCATTCTACGATTGAGGTTTGCGGGTTGGTCGTCGAACGCGCTAGTACGAGTTCACTGTAAACGGCAGCGGTTCACGGTGAGAAGACCATATCGACCACCATGCTCACCCCACAACGGCGGGGCGCTAAGGTCGCAGTTTTTTAAGAGGTCCACAGGGATGCCAGGTGAGCTTTATTCGGCTCGCCGCTGTTGGAATTGGAGGTGATGATTGAGCGCGGCGTAACCTCGGGTAGGAATTTGGTCAGCGAACGCGACGGGCACGGAAATGAGGACAGTCGTATGAGAGATCAAGAAATACGTGAGGCACTGAATCAACATTGGGCTGCATCCGACTCCGGCGAGTTTGCGACAGAGCACGACATCTATCAGGAAGATGCCGTCCTCGATTATCCGCAATCCCGCGAGCGAATCGTCGGGCGACACAACATACAGATCACCCGGAGCCTCCAGCCGAACAACAAGCGCTTTGTGGTTCATCGAGTCATGGGAAGCGGCGACTTGTGGGTCAGTGAGTATGTCCTGACATACGATAGTCAACCCTTCTACACCGTGAGCATTATGGAGTTCCACGGAGTAAAGGTTGCACACGAGACACAATACTTCGCTGATCCCTTCGAGGCCAGGGAATGGCGTAAGAAATGGGTCGAAAATATGGACAGCCCCAAGGATCAAGGAAGTCCCGAAGGGACGTTCGCAGGATTGGGCGGCTGACCGTGAGTACTTTGAGACGCGACTAGTCGATTGCGGGAGTTTATGCGGGACTCGGTCGTCCTGCTTTGTGTTTCGCCCTGTTTATCGGCGGATATTCGCTCCGATGATTTAGAAATACAATTTGCGAACGTATGAATTTCCAATCTTGTACGTGCACCTGGCTACGAACCAGATCGTCGTGACTTTGGATGCTCGAAAAGATACCGCGGTGTTCTTTGGTTCACGTAATCGAATCCATGCGGATGCCCGAGAGGTGCCTGCTTGAGAGGATACGACTTCAGCGCAACCTCAAGACGCGCGGCAATCAGTGGGACGTGCTGCGTATCTGGAACGTCATGGAACCCCGACGTCCCCCGGCGAGCTGATCAGTCATCAGGCCGTTATTTACACGCGTGGCGTCGAGTCGACGGTTCCCCGTCGAATCTGACTGTCCTTATGGCAATTCCTCAAGTGACCGGCGTATCGATAAAAGCATAAAGCACCACGATGCGGCCGTCTCGAACGCTGACGACGTCGAGCCCCGTGACCTTGGGTGGTTCACCGACTGGGCCGTGGCCCCAGGCTTGGCGTCCCACATCGTAGAAGGCCTGCGGAGCGCCGATCGGTGTGAACACGAAGCCTGGAAACCTTGCGTGCAACTGCGATACAGCACCATTCAGCGCAGCGTGTCCGACGTAGCGGCCGTACGGCGCTCGCACCGTTTTTGCCTGACTCAAGGATCATCTCCCGTCCTGCGGGACCTTATCCACGCACCGTGTGTGACAGGTCAAAGCTATCCTCGAGCATCTGGAAACGCGTAATCCTGTTGCCGGAGATCGTGAGGACGATGGCGAACTGGGTGTTGTTTACCTTGCCCGACGACTTGATCCGCGTTGCGAGTTCACCGACGATCACGGCCCGGTTTGGGCTGCCTAGGATGTCCTCGACTTCAAATTTGACAGGCTCTGTCAGCGCGCGGATCTCGCGAAAGAAGTCTGCGGCGGCCTGCCGCCCGTTTTTGTGTCCGATCCATGGGAGTACACCATCATCGCCCTGGATTTCGAAGCGAAGATCTTCTGCGAACATGGCGGCGAGAGTTTCAGGGGTGCGGCCCTCGCCAATGCCGTTGAGAAGCTGCTGGGCGATCGCGATATTCTTGTCCTGGCTCATGGTTATCCTTTTAGCGTTGCTAGTTCGAAAAGCTCAACGATCGGGATGAGCGGTAGACTCAACAATCCGCTCCGTCGGTGAGCCGGCGCCTCACTGCGGATTCTTCAGACCTGCGTCTTTCCGCCGTCCACAAACAGTTCGGCGCCCGTGATGTAACTCGCATCATCGGAAGCGAGAAACGACACGGCCTTCGCGATTTCATCTGGTTGTCCTACCCGGCCCAGAGGCGTCAACTCGGCGATTCGCGCTTTGAACTGCTCGATCTGCGCATCGGATAATTTGAGCTCGGATTTATAGCCGGGGGTCACGACGGCGCCCGGCACTACGATGTTCACGCGAATATCGCGTCCTTTGAGATCGGATGCCCACGTTCGGGTGAGCGAGCGCAGGGCCGCCTTCGTGGCGGCGTAGACGCCAAAGGCGGGCGCGCCCTCAACCGACGCGCTCGACCCGGTAATGACTATTGCGCTACCGGGACGCATCAACGGAAGCGCCTTCTGCACGGTGAACAACGTACCCTTGACGTTGATACCGACGTACTTTTCAAACTGCGCTTCGGTGACTAAGGGCAATGGGGTGAATTCTCCTCCGCCTGCATTGGCAAACAGAATATCGAGATGACCTTCAGCCGCAGCGAGTTGTGAATAGATGCGATCCAGGTCGGCCACGCGCGCGATGTCACCCTGTATAGCCTTGGCACTCCGGCCAATCTCCTGCAGGGCGGCGTCCAATTCAGCCTGTCGTCGGCCCGTGACATAGACCGTTGCACCTTCACGCGCGAACCGCTTAGCGGTCGCAAGTCCGATCCCGGAATTTCCCCCGGTGACGAGTACGATTTTTCCAGCGTGTTTGGTCGCGTGGACGTTGCGATATTCCGTTTCGTTCATTTGTCCTCCAAAGCATTAGTGGCCCTGGATTGCAGTCTATTTAGGTCGTTCGAGACAATAAATGGCTATATATGGAATCTTTATCCATGTATGTGGATAATCGAACCTAACAAGGAGCTGTCATGGACCACATGCAGGCGATCAGGGCCTTCGCCCGTGTCGTCGAAACCGGCGGTTTCACCCGCGCTGCGGACTCACTGCAGATGCCCAACGCCACGGTGAGTAAGCAGATTCAGCAACTCGAAAGGCACTTAGCGGTGAAGCTGCTTGAGCGGACGACACGACGCGTCCGCGTCACGAGCGACGGAGCCGCTTACTACGAGCGGATGCGTCATCTCTTGGCCGAACTGGATGAGATCGAAGCGACGTTGGGTCGGGCGCAAACCAGACCCCGGGGTCGTCTGCGGGTCGATACTGGGGGCTCCACTGCAAGCAGTATTCTCATTCCCGCGTTTCCGGAGTTCCGGGCGCGGTATCCGGAAATACAACTCCAACTCGGCGTCACGGATAGGACGGTCGACTTGATCGGTGAAAACATCGATTGCGCAATTCGTAGCACCGCGCAAGATCCGGCCTTGATTGCCCGGCGCATCGGCCTTTTACCGTGGACGCTGTGCGCAAGTCCCGCTTATCTTGCTCGACACGGCGTGCCGACCCACCCACGACAGATTGTCGATGAGGATTTTCCCGTGGCGGGGTATTTCTCCAACACCAGCGGCATCGTACAACCGATCGAGCTTCTGGTCCGGGACGAACCGTTCCTGATCGAGCCCAAGCACAGCATTCTGGTCAACGAAAGCAACGCGCATCTGGCATGCGCGCTCGCAGGCCTCGGCCTGGTTCATACGCTCGACTTCATGGTGCGACCTTCGATCGAGCGCGGTGAGTTGATCGTGGTGTTACCAGAGTATCGCCCGAAACCACTCGAGGCCTTCGTCGTCTACCCACCGAGTCGTCAGCTGAGTACGAAGGTGCGCGTCTTCATCGAGTGGGTTACGCAAATCTATGACCGGCTCGGCCCGCCGTAAGGACCCGCCCGTGAACCGGTATGGGACATTGACCATACGTCGCGTCCAATTCTGATCAGCTGGTCACGCAGCAAGTCATTGGTCGTATTGAAAATCTTTCCAGAATTCGCTGGTCCGGCTTGCCCGCCGATATAGTCTCAAACCTAAATCATGGACGCCGGTGTACATGCCTGGCGCGCCGCAAAGGGCAGTTGGGCGCTTTAGCGTAGGCCATCGTTTCCTTTGACGTCACTCGCGCGCAATCCACCCAGCCGCGCATGGAGACGGCCGCGAGTGGCCAAGGCGAACAGCACCATGATTTCGTCCGGCGCCGGCGCATCGGCAAGCGATACGGTGATGGTGTCGTAGTGGGAGCGCACATACAGAGCGTCCTTGTGAGCCAACGGAATATCGATTGTCGTCCCCGGTCCACCGAGCTTCCCGGTTGAAGGAACCCAGGCCTTGCCGCCCCCCACTGCATCGCGCACCGGATCCGCGAATCGCGTGGTGAGCAGCGCGTTGCCGTGCTCGTATTCGCCGGCGATACCCACCAGGCAGGCCTTGCCGTAACTCACAATCTTCCTTCCGCCGGCCAGCTCAGTCAGCCTGCGGCCGAATTCTTGGCCGAGCTTGTCTGAATTCTTGACCAGACGACCAAGGCTGCGGCTGAATCGCCCGGCATAGGGATTTTGCACGACCGCGGCCAACACCGTCTTGCGCAGCATCTCGCCATCCGCGAGCTGGCCGCTCTCATTGGCCAGCGTATCCTCCACCAGGGTAGCCATCTTGCGTATGTGATAGCCGTGAAAATTGGCTTTCTTCATCCTCATCCTACCTTCGTTCAGTGGGCAACCAGCCCGAAATCTTGCGGTACGCGGTTTTGCGACACCCGGACCCGTTTCATCGGTGCCGGTGTGTTGCGGCTGCGGCCGACGAAGCGCGGCACCCCATCGGTAACCACGGCACCCACCGCCGCGATGTCGCCGTTTCGCAGTGCATCGAGCGCCGTCGACTTTGAGCCGCCGACACAGGCATCGAGCACCAACACATCGGCGTCGCAGCCGACGCGCAGAAAGCCCGAGTTCAAGCGGTAGACCTTGGCATTGTTTCCAGTCGCCGCCGCGATCGCCCATTCAATCGGCATGTCGGTGAGGCTCGCCAAGTGCGTGATGGTGTACATCATGCCGAGCGGCATGATGCCGCTGCCGGTCGGGGTATCGGTGGCGATCAGAAAACGATCGAACTGGTCGGCTTTGCGGATCATGTCGCCCAACAGCAAGGTGGTGCGCAAATTCCCCGCCGTGCATACCTGCAATGCGATCTGGGATTCGTGAACCATGCGCGGAAAGTCAGCGTCGGGCATAGCCACCGGACCCCCGTTCACATGGAAGGAGACATGCGGTTGCATCGCCAGGAGATGGTCGGCCCAGATCCCGGAAGAGCCGGGGATCGAGGAGCCGCCGGTGTGGACCGTGGTAATCATGCCGTGCTTCTTGGCCCAGGCGATCATCGGCACATAATCGAAAGGCGTCTTGACTGCGCCGAATCCGGCCTTGGCAAGCCATACACCATTGGCAGCGATTTCCTCGAAATCGGCCTCGACCAGGCCCGGTTCGAGAATCACCGAGCCTCCGTAAACGCGCATGCCGCCGGGGCGGAAGTGCTCGAAACATTTAAAGGCTGCGACGGCGAGAGCCTTTACGCCCGCCGGGTCCTTGGGCCGGCCCGGCACGTGGACTTCGGACGCGCTGATCGAGGTAGTCGTGCCACCATGCACGTAACTGTCGAGAAAGCCCACCGTCTTTTGCCGTGGCGTGTAGTCACCAAAGGTGAGATGTACTTGGGAGTCGATGAAACCGGGCACGGCGGTAGCTTTATCGGCGTCGATGACGACGTCGCAAGCTGCAACCGCGTCGGCCGATACGGTGCCGACCGATGTGATCTTGCCGTCGGCCATCAAGATGCTGTCGCCCTTGGCGATGGGGTCGCGCCAATCGCCGGTGAGAATAGTTTGCAAATTGACGATCGCGGATTTCATGTTCGCATCCCCCGATGTTGTTGAAATGCCGGTGGGCAGTGACGCACGTTGACTGACCGCAAGCCCCGATCCATGATCTTCGTCTAAAGCCTTCGTTCCGACCCGCATCTCCGCCCGCTGGGCGGCCTCGTCCGGTTGAACGGTTTTAAGACGGCCCTCCCTGCGGACGCACCATCCGAAATGTCTTCTCAACGAAGGTGTAGTCCATGTAGCCAAGCCGCGCGATTGGCCGCACTTTGCCGACTTCAACCAAGCCGTCGACCAGAATAGCGTCATCGATATAGATGCCCACCACCTGGCCAATGACGATGGCGCCCGCCTGCCGCTGTCCTTCGGTGTCTTCCAAGGTCACCGTCTTGATGTATTTGCACTCATGCGCAATCGGCGAGCGCTTGACGCGCGGGGGCCTGACGGCAATCGACGGCGTCATCTCCAGCCGCGCCAGATCGACTTCACTCACCTCTGGACCGACGACCGCGGATGTCGCGTTGACCTCGTTTCTAAGCTCGAAGGTCGCCATGCTAGCCACGAATTCCCCGGTCGCTTCGGCATTGCGCAGAGAGTCCTTCCGGCCGTAGCTCGCAAACATCACGAACGGTGGCGGCTGGGTTGAGACCGCATTGAAGCAGCTGTAGGGAGCGAGGTTGACGATGCCGTTGACGCCGATCGTCGAAATCCAGCCGATCGGCCTCGGAACAACGGTTGCCAGGAACGGATCGCGCGGCAGATTGTGATTGTTCAAGCGTGGATCGTAGTACATCGAGCTTCCCTTGAATCGTCACCGGTGCCCCCAGCGACCGTTACTCGCCGGGCACACCGTCGACGACCACAATCGATATCGGAGGCGCGCCCTGACGGAGCGCCTTGACCGCCGCGTATTCCTCCGATTGGTAGAACTGTTGCGCGACCGTCAGGGACGCGAATTCAATGATCACCATCGAATCATGGTTCCATTCACCTTCGATGCATCGCGCGGTTCCCGATTGCGTGAGGATGCGGGCGCCGTACTTCCGATTCAACTCGGCCACCGCGGTCCGGTAAGCAGCGTATTCCTTCGCGCTCCGATATTGCGCAACCATGTATGCAGGCATTTGCTTCCTAAGCGGGCCCAGCCGGCAGGCCGGTCCACTCCTCCACTACGCCTAAGGGGTCTGCCGCCTTGGGCCGCCCCGGTGTTTCGATGCGTCCGAGATACAGAAAACCGACAATCTCGTCGATCGGGCTCATTCCCAAAGACTGTTTGATGTGATCATCATAGGCAGCATCGCCGGTCCGCCAGAATCCGCCAAATCCGAGGGCATGCGCGGCCACGAGCATGTTCTGTGCCGCGGCGCCTGCCGACACGATCTGCTCAACCGCTGGCACTTTGGTGTTGCTGCGTACTGTGGCCGCCACGACGATAATGAGCGGGGCTCGCAACGCCTTGTCATGTTCTGCTTGCAGGACGCTGTCGCTCACATCTTGTTTACGTCGCCTGAGCGACTCCGCCAAGACATCACCGAACCGGTGACGAGCATCGCCCCGGATGAGTAGGAAGCGCCAAGGCCGCAGCCGTCCGTGGTCTGGCGCCCGCACTCCCGCCGCGAGAATCTGGTCGAGATCGGCGTTCGCCGGACCAGGCTCAATAACGCGAAGGGGAGAGACACGGCCGATCATGGCGGTGAGTACCGCCGTTTCACGATGCTTCGAATCCTGAGCTTCCGACACAGTACTAGCTCCGTTGCAACCAGTCGGCACTACCGTCAAACCGTTTCACCGACGCGGCCCGTCTCCTTGGCCACCGCTTCTTCGACGACCGTGCCCTTGAAGAAGTCGGGATTCATGGAGGTGTACATCCGCGCCGCGTTGCTGAAGACAAATTTACGAAAATCGGCCTTCTCGACAATTTCGTGCTCGACGAGTTCGTAGGTCTCCTCCATCACCTCGGCCATACTCGGGACATCCCAATGTCCAAGGTCGGAGCTGAACATGGCATTTAGCTGGATATGCATGTGATTGAACCTGCGGTCGAAGGCCATCGCGGTCATGCGATCTTCGCCCTCACAGCCGAAGTAGAAATTGTTCACGAATTGATCGCGAAGTTGCTCACGGGTCGTGACACCACAGGCCGCAAAATCGTCGATCTTGGAGCGGTCCTCGGGCGGTTCCAGCATGGATCCCTCCTCCTTGGCGATCGCATCGGCCTTCGCAGCCAAGATGCTGCCGCCATACTCGCGGAATAATGCGGCCATTTGCTGCCGATCGACGCGTGCGGGATCGAGAGAGCGCAGAATCTCCTTGCCGTTGCGCTTCTCCCAGCGTTCAACCAAAGAGTTGTAAAGCATCGAGGCCCAGCCCACGCCGCCTTCAAGAAAGGCAAATTTGAGCGCCGGGAAGCGCTTGGGCACTCCCCCGAGGAGGAGGGCGCGGCAAAACATGTCCGCGCCCGCGGCAAAGTGGCCTGCGTGATTGAAGGTATAGTTGCTGATCGAGCCGTGCGTCGGGCCGCCGTAAGTGCCCACGTGAGACGTGGGGACTACGCCGTGCTCTATACATTTGCGCCAGACCGGGTCGTAGTCATACTCACTGTCGAGCACTAGGTAGTCAATATAGCGCGCATATCGGGCCAGGTCCGGGGCATCGGCGAGTACCTTGGGGTATGTGCGCCATTCATGGCCGGAAACCGTGATGGCTTTCATGCCGAGCGTCTTGACCGCGTAGTCGATCTCTTCAATCGCTTCCTGCGGTGTCCGCATCGGAATCAGCGCCGCAGGCGTGAGCCGTGTCCGATGCTCGCGAAACGTGTCCGCGTTCAGTTTATTGATCGCTCGACACAGGGCGCGACGCATTTCGTCGTCGGCCATATGGATGAAGGAAAGGCCGAGCGTTGTATACACCACCGCAAAATCGATGCCGAACTCATCGAGTCGCTTGCGCATCAGGCCGGGAAGCATCGCGGTCGCACGGTCGAGCGTATTGGCTGGAATGTGCCAGAACGACGGGCGGCCAACGCGCTGTTGGCGTCGCGTCGGTTCATCGGCGTGATACCAGCGCTGCATGGCATAGGTGCGCAGCGCCTCATCAAACCGGCCCGCGATTTTGGCACCTGCCACCTCCTTCAAGGTGTCGACCAGTGCAAACTCGCACTCGACGACGTGGGCGTCACTGTCGATGACGGGATGGCCCAGGGCGTTGCGGATCGCTGCTCCGTTCGGCGGGGTATTCTTAGAACGCGTCATTGTGATGGAGCCTCCAAATTCGAATTAACTATTGGTTCATTCATCATTCTTGGAATCGAGTGTCACGGGGGCAAGAACCGGCCTACCGTCCTTGATTTTCATGCGAGCACGGGCCTGCTCTGCATCCTTCGGCGCCATCCGCTTCAGCGGTTTGCGGCAATAAATCGTTATCTCGATATTGGGGCCGTGACCGACGTTCTGATGCGCCACGCCCCGAGGGATGACCGACATTTCGCCTTGATTCAGGGTAATCGGTCCGGTCTCGCTCTCAAGTGTCCGTGCGCCCTGGTACTGAAACACCCACTCGTCCGCCCCCATATTGCGATGCCAACCGCCCTGTTCGCGGTCGCAATTCGCCACCTCGATAATAATATCCTCGTTGGCATATAGCACCAGCGGCAGATATCCATTTTCCATATCGATGCCGGTGACAACGCCTTCGGTGAAGATCTCGTTCAGAGAGACCTTCTCCATTTTGCGGCCTCCATCCGAGACTCCTTTTTTTAGAAGGCTCTCGTCGCGCTCGATGACGAAGCGTTGTTCAGTACCGTCGCCCCAATCGTTCAGCGACGGTCCCCAGTAAGTCACAAACTCCTTCACGATCTTGCCCATTCTGTCCTCTCGCACACTTGGGATCTGAAAACGTTCGCTGCACTGTCCACTACGGTAAGAACGACATACACAATCACATTCCGTAGAGGCGAGGTCAAATGAAACGTCCGCATCCGAGTATTCAAGCGGCTAATGTAATTGCCGGCCGGCGATGACTCGTGTTCTCTCCAATGTTACTGTGCGTGTCTAAAAGGCGCCTCGCTCGGAGCTGCGCTTGAGAGCATATGAATGAACTCCATTGCCATTCTCGTTGCGCGAATTCTCCTGGCGCTGATCTTCCTCCTGTCAGCGTTTCGACAAATGAAATATCGCCAAGGGTTGGAGCAGGAGATGGCGGCGCACGGCATGGTCTGCACGCCGTTCTTCCTGGGCTGCGCGATTCTGATCGAACTCACCGGCGGCTTGTCGCTGATCCTGGGCTACGCAACACTCTGGGGAGCGCTGGAACTCATCGCCTTCACGCTGGCAGCGACGTTCATCTACTACCGCCGCATTTTAGATCGCGATAAGCTCATTCACGTTCTAAAGAATCTCGCCATCATCGGTGGCTTGTTGATGATTGCCGCGGTGGGTCCCGGCGCCATTGTCATCTCCAGGTCGCGCTAAACCAGCTTCTTTTGCATCCAATCCGCGACGAACTGTAAGGCCGGCAGGTGATTGTCGAACTGCGTATGCGCGGAACCGCCGTCTTCTCCCGAAAATACCCTTATCTCCTTGTCCCGCGAGCCGATCGCGTCGAACATGGATTGTGCATCGGACATGGGAATCTGCTGATCCTCGGCTCCGTGTACGATGAGAAACGGACACGAAATGCGGTCGGCAAACATCGCCACGCGAAAATTCTCAATCCGGCAAATCGCGTCTTGCATGCTCTTGGTACCGGTGATAAACATGAGCTGAAATGTGGGCGCTGCGGCCGTGCCGGCGCCGGCCATGCGTCGTTCCCAAACGCCGAAGTAGTCGTAGATTGCACCCCACGCCACGGCCGCTTTGAGCCGCTTCTCGAAGGCCGCCGCTCGCGAGATGTAGTAGCCGCCAAGGCTGCTGCCGACGATGCCGATGCGATCGGGGTCGACCTCCCGCCGCGAGATGAGGTAATCGACGGCGGCAGATATCGGGCGCTCATAATCATATCGCGTATAGAGTTTCTGATAGCGGAGCGCCTCGCCGATACCCGGCGTGTCGATAAAGAGGCAGTTGAACCCTCGTTGCGCAAATTGCTGCCGCGCTCTCAAGAACCACAGCTCCTTGGTCGTATCGAGCCCGCAAATGAAAATCAGGGTGGGATGAGGCGTGGCTTCCTCGTTGACCGGCATGAAATAGGCCGGCAGTGTCGTGCCCTCATACGGCACGAGAACACGCTCCAACGCATAAGGCGCCAACTCACGCGCACGCTCGAAGGTCTTGAGCACATGGCCGTACGCGGCCAGGCGCCTGGAATCGGCTGGTGAGATAAAGTGCTCACCGATGGTGTAGTACAGGCTCGAGAGAAATAGGTTTTCGCTCGCTGTTTCTCGGGAACCGTTCTCCGCGCGGCGCGACAGTGCGGCGGCGAGCCACGACCATTCCCGATGCCAGGCTTCATCGTCGCCGACGACAGTTCGCAGGCGCGGGACAATGAGGCCCACATCGCCAAGTTGCGCACCGGCGGCGAATGCGAGCAGCGTGTTGTATGACCACCGATAATTGCCTGGAAAGAATTCAAACATGCCGGCGGCCATCCACTGCTTGATTTGGAAGTACCACAAAGACTAGCTCGAACCGAAAGTCGGCGGCGAATGAAAAGATCTTATAGGCGAGATTACAAGTGAAGGCTGTTCGGCCGGTGAGCCGGTTATATCGCGACGAGCACTCGATAAAAGAAACAAATGGTTACGATGAGGACCTTTCATTTGATTCTGCCTCCCCGCAACGCTCTAATGTTTGGGAACGTGTGATGCGGACTAATCTATGTAGGACGGTGTGCATGATGTCTGACCCTTTGTTATCCCCCTTCAAGCGCGGCCGCCTCAGCGCCCCCAATCGAATGGTCATGGCCCCCATGACCCGCACACGGGCCGATGCCGACGGTACCCCGCCATCGTTGACCGCCACTTACTATGGGCAACGTGCCTCAGCCGGACTCATCATTACCGAATGCACCAAGATATCCGAGCAGGCGCACGGCATCGTGAATGGCCCGGGGATATACAGTGCGGCGCACGTCGCCGGCTGGCGCCAAGTCGTCTCATCAGTGCACGAAGCGGGTGGGCGAATCTTTCTTCAACTGTGGCATTGCGGTCGCGTCTCACACGTTCGTATTCGCAACGGTGACCTTCCGGTGGCCCCGTCGGCATTGCCCGCGGCGGGTAAGTTTAGATGGCCCGGCGGAGAACTGGATTTCGAGGCGCCACGCGCGCTCGAGCTTCATGAGATCACAACCATCGTCGATGATTTCCGCAAGGCGGCGGGCCACGCGTTGGTGGCGGGGTTTGACGGTGTCGAATTGCATGGGTGTTATGGCTATCTGGTGGATGAGTTCCTGCAAGATGGGGCCAATCAACGCGGCGATCGCTACGGCGGCTCCGTTGCCAATCGCTGTCGCTTCGCGTTGGAAGTGATGGAGGCTTTGGTCGATGTCTGGGGCGCGGACCGCGTCGGGATCAAGATAGCGCCGTCGACGCGAGTCTATGGGATGATCGATTCGGATGCAGCGGCAACTTTCAGCTATCTAGTCCGCGCGCTCGACGCCCTGAAAGTCGGCTATCTGCATGTAATGGAGCCTGACGCTGCCGATATTGCGACAGGCACGGTCCAAATCCGTGACACTACCAAGCTGTTCCGCGAGATATTCCAACAGGCGGTGATCACTAATGTCGGCTACACTCAGGCGACCGGCAATGCGGCCATAGCTGCCGGAACCACCGACCTTGTTTCATTCGGAAAGCTCTTTCTCGCCAATCCCGATTTGCCGCGCCGTTTCGCCGACGGTGCCCCGTTGAATCCGTTCGACTTCACCACGTTCTACGGCCGTGGGGAAAAGGGCTACACTGATTACCCGGCACTCGCGACGGCGCCGGCGGGCCATTAGATCCCAGCGGCGCTCCGCGCCGCTCAACTGTCGGAGGAGCGAGCGATGGCCGAGACCAAGAACACAGGCAGCGATGAACTCGAGCTTTCCGACGAACTAATCGGCAAGCGCGCCTATTTCACCCGACTGGAGGACGCAACGCGCGAGGATTGGCGCCTGATCCTCAGCAATTACAGACCTTGGGCGAGGGCGCTGTCCAATCGCGTCCTCGCACATCTTCGACTGCTGGAGGGTGAACATGGCGGCAATCCGGTCGACCGCCTGCAGCATTGTTTGCAGACCGCCACACTTGCATTGCGCGATGGCCGCGATGAAGAATATGTCGTCTGTGCGTTGATCCATGATATCGGCGATACGCTCGCGTCGTTCAACCACGCCGAGTTCGCGGCAACGATTCTCAAGCCGTTCGTCTCCGAGAAGAATTACTGGATTGTGCTAAACCATGGAGTCTACACCGGCTACTATTGGTTTCAGTATCTGGGTACCGACCGCAACAAGCGCGACGACTTGCGTAGCCACCCCTGGTGGGGAGATCTCGAGGACTTCTGCCTGAAGTACGACTGCGCCGCGTTCAACCCCCACTACGAATCCATGACCCTCGAAGAATTCGAGCCGATGCTACATCGTGTCTTTGCAAAGCCAAGAGCATCACTGTATACGAAGGCCGACGGATAGCTGGAAGTATGGGGCGCGAGGACCGGTGCTTTTATCAGTCGCCGGGGGCACGGTGATTCAGGTTAGGCGGCCGATTCAGAGGCCACAACTCGAAAAAATCGGCGACCACAATCATCAGCGGAAACGTGATGCCAAGCATCGCGTTTGCGACCCAAATCTCCAGTTCGTAAGCCGGAGGCCCGGCCGGCACGGTTCGCGCCGAGATAACTGACGCGCTGATTGCGTAGAGGCTGTACATCAGTAGGGCCAGGAGGCCCGCGATTGCGGTCAGCGCGACGCCGCGCAGCGGCTGACGCCACCCGGCAAACAGTTGGTGCCGCATCATGATCTGGACGAGAAAAATTCCGTAGATCAACGAAACAGCCACCCGTACCAGATGTTGAACCGGGTCGAACCCGACCAATCGCGTGAAAGACAAGTACAGCAGAATACTCGCAGCCAAGATTAGAATCGTGCTGGCCAGCCCGAATGCGGGTTGTCGGCGCGAGCGTATCAACGCGCTGACCGGCCAGAAATCAAACGCACTGGCGACCACAATGACCGCGACGGTGGTCACCAGGAATGACAGCGCGACCCAGGCATCGAGCCGACCTTTTGGATCGAGGCTTGCGACATAAAGCGGTGTGTGCGCCAGGAACGAGAAGTCAAACAGCAGGTTGAACACCAGGAACGCGACCGCGTAGGCAGCGACCAATGTGACGACTCCAAGCGCGGTACGATTTGACGTGAGCATCGACACGGGCCAGCAGCTCCACACGGAAACCAACCACATCGTTGCGATGATCGTCGTCATTGTGAACATCAGTAGCATTGGCGTCGGTGGCCCGACACCTCCACCACCGAGGTAGAACAGCAACGGACCAATCACGCAGGCCGTAAGCACTGTGGCCGCAGTCAAGAGGATCCCTTTTCTGGGTTGCGAGAGCCGTGCGATCGCCGGCGGGTGGTTCGTCTTCCACAAGAGTGCGAGGATGATTTGCGCCGGCGTCGCCGCCATGAAGGAGAATCCGACCCAAGTCGTCAGCACATGCGGTTTGAATGCGGCACAGATCGCCCAGGTCAGGGTGAGTACAATGAGCGTCGCGAAGCCGCCATTGCGCAGCATGATTGCGCTCGAGGGCGGGTCAGTCGAAACAGAGGCTGCAGCCATTGACATCCTATTGCGGAAGGGATCTTGGACTCCGCGATTGCCCCGCCGGCGCATTTAATCCAGGCCGGCATGGCGATGCTAGTGGTGACGCCGCGGACCGTCCAATGAAATGTTTTTCTACAATGTATCTAGCATAATTATCGAGCGGCACGCTGCGTCAGCGAAATGGATGTGCGTTCCTGCTTGTCACCGTGATCCGGCGAAGCGTTGGGCCGCGCATCTCGACGCACAGGGTTTTCAACAGCTCGATCGATTTACGTTGCACATTACTTCGATGCGAAAGACCAAATTCCACGTTTAATGATTCGTGGTCGAGCTTGAGCAGCTTCAATTTTCCGGTCCGCAGCTCTCTTTGCATGGCGAAAGCCGGCATGAGGGCAACGCCGCTGCCAAGACCGACGACTTTCTTGATGAATTCGGCATCATTCGATTCCATCATGATCGGCGGATAGCCGATCCCGGCGAAGACGACATCTGCCACCTCCCGGCTACCGCTGCCCGGCTGAAAGCGCACCAAAGGCCACTGCTTGAGTTGCGTCAGGGTGACAACCTTGCTGGCGGCCAGGGGATGAGCGGGTCCCACCACAAATGCGTGCTCAGCCACCCCGAGCTTTACCGCCGTCAATTGGGAATGCTCATGGGGCAAGGGTCCGAACGCCACATCCGCCGACCCATCAAGAACTCGGCGAAGGGCCTCCTCAGACGTTTCGGTCGCCCGAAAAATCAATTCAATGCGCGGGTTGCGAGCGAGGAATGCCTCGCAGAGGTCGCCAAATATGTAGACGATACCCAGGTTTGTCGCCGCGATGCGAATCGTGCTGGCGACTTTGTCGCTCCCGCTCTTGGGAAAGTGCTCACGGATCATTCCGACTTCGCTGAAGATACGATCAGCCGCGGATAGCACGAGTTCGCCCGCCGGCGACGCGTATACCTTTGGCCGTGCCCGAATCAGCAGTGTAGCGCCGAGTTCGTCTTCAAGATTTTTGATTTGATGACTGAGTGCCGGCTGGGTGAGCCGCAGGCGTTCTGCGGCAGCAGCAAAGCTGCCCGTAGCCACGATCGTTCGCAACGCTTCAAGCTGCCGCAATTCCATCGGTGCCTCCGTGAGAGCCTACGGACCATACGTTAATCGAATGTCGGGGACACGTCATTCTTTCGATGACATCCCTGAATTCTCCCGTCGCCCGCCATTTGAACAGGGCAATGCGGCGGCCGGATAAAACGGCTAGATGGGAGAAATAACAACCTTTCATTAGACTTTAGCGCATGCCGTGGATAGGTTTCGGACTCATTTCAAAAATACTCATGCAGCGGAAGCTTCGACGGCGCGGGCGAAATATCCCACCCGGCGTTTCCGTAAGGCTGGGAGGGAGATCGAATGCTGCGAGCGAAGTTTCCCGATTGGCTCACCACTCACGTGCTGGTGCTGTCAATCCTGATGGCCGGTGTCAGTGCAGTTAGGGCCGGCGAGGCATCAACACAGGACCCGTCTACGGGCGACAAGCTCGAAGAGATCACCGTCACTGCACAGAAACGCGAGCAGAATCTGCAGGATGTCGGCACATCCGTCACGGCGTTCGAATCCGCCGGCCTACAGCGACTCGGCTTACACAATGTAACGGACATTGCCGAGCAGGTGCCTGGCTTGCAGTTCAACCAGTACGGATCCACGGTCACGGTCTATAACCTGCGCGGCGTATCGCAAAATGACTTCAGTGACCACCAGGAAGCGCCGGTGGCCGTGTATGACGACGAGGCGTACGTCGCCTCCACCGGGGCTCTCGCCGGCTCGATGTTCGACCTGCAACGGGTGGAGGTCCTGCGAGGGCCCCAGGGTACGTTGTTCGGTCGTAACGCCACAGGGGGTTTGATCCACTACATCAGCAACAAGCCCAGCGACGAGTCGGGCGGCTACTTCGGTTTCACGCGCGGCAACTACGGCGCGCTCGACAGCGAAGGTGCCGTGAACCTACCCCTGAGTGAGTCGGTTTCCGCGCGCTTGTCGTTCGCCACCGACTACCACGAAGGCTACATCGAGAATTCCCTCGGCCATCCTGTGGAAGACCAGAACCAGGTCGCGGCACGGCTGCAGTTCCGCATCAAGACCTCGGACAACAGCGAAATTCTGGTGAAGCTGCACGGCGTGAACAACGATCACGAGACTGCAGGCGACTACACTTGGTTGTCCGCGCGGCCCGATGCGACCGGTCGCGCCGTGTTGACTCCCGGCCAGCCTGACTTCTCGGGCTATACGAACCCGAGCAGCAACCCATTCGATCAGTCGCAGGACCGGCGCGGAATTTTCAACCGTACGGTGTGGGGCGCGACCGTGCACGGCGAGTGGCGGACGGATGCATTCACGCTCGCTTCCGTGAGCGACTATCTGCGCGTGCAGAAGCGCTACGGCGAGGATTCCGACGGGTCTCCCAATTTCGTCTTCAACTTCGATGTCTTCTACCACTTCCAGCAATTCTCTCAGGAGCTGCGCTTGAACGGCGGCAGCGGGGCGCTGCGCTGGCTGACCGGCGTCTACTTCATCAACTACCGCAGCACCCAGGAGTCACCGGCGACTTCGCCTGCATACCTGTTTGGAGACGCCGACGCGCGCTTCACACTCAGGGATAAGTCCCCGGCCGCTTTTGCGCAGCTCGAATACGATCTGACAGATCGCTGGACCGCGCTCGCCGGCGCCCGCTACACCTACGATGACAAGAGTTTCGACTATCTGTACGACTGCCTGCTGTGTCCACAGACTCTTCACTACGTCGCGCCGGCCTACCCAGCCGCCGCCCGCGCGTTCAACCTCGTGACCGGCAAGGCCGAGATCGACTACAAACCGATGAAGGACACGCTGCTGTATGCCAGCGTCAACCGCGGCGCGAAAGGCGGGGGCTGGTCCGCCGACACTTCCGGATTTGTCAGCCCGGAGAACCTGCCGTACGCGCCCGAAAAGCTCACCGACTACGAGTTGGGATTCAAGACGACCTTCTGGGAGCAACGCGCCCGCCTCAACGGCTCGCTGTTCTATTACGACTACAAGGACTATCAGGGATTCTTCCTCTACGGGACGAACACCGTGGTCCGGAACGTGGATGCGAAGGACAAAGGCGGAGAGCTGGAGTTGACGCTGGTGCCCCTGCAGAGGCTGAACCTGCAATTGGGGGTGTCGCACCTGGAGTCGTTCGTCCCGAACATTCCGTTGGCCGCGGGGGGAACCGCGAGCGCTCAATTGCCTCAGGCGCCGCGTTGGAGCTTCAACGCCGCGGCCCACTACGAGTGGCCGATGTTCGGCGGCACGATGTCGGCGCAGGTGGATGGCAAGTGGGACAGCATGCAGTACCTGGAGCTCGAGAACTCGCAATCCGATGTGCAGGGCTCGTACGCGGTCACGAACGCACGCCTTGGATTCCGCACCGCGGACGATCGCTGGGAGGTGTCCGCCTTCGTGAGAAACGCGGCCAACAAATACTATCGGATCTATAACTTGGATGTCGCCGGGCTCTTCGGCAACGTCGTCAGTGTCTACGGACCGCCACGCGTTTACGGTGCAACAATTACCTACCGCTGGGGTCGCTGAGTCGCTCCACGCACTCGACAAGTATATGCGGCTCAAGACCACCTGGATCAAACTATGAATCGGCGGGGCATTGCACTCGTATTGCTGTGGGTGCTGGAGGCGCGCGTCTTTGGTGCTCCCGTGTCGCCGGATCCGGCGCCCTTGGCGCCCGATCAGCCGAATCTCGTGCAGTCATTGCCGGGCACGCCATCGCCCCATTGGGTGTGGGTGAACGACATAGTTTTCACCCATATGGCTTCCGGACAAGCACTGCTGGTGGACGGCGACACCGGCCGGTTCCTCGGGTTGCTCGGCAGTACCGGTTTTAGTTTCGAGCGCATCGTCTTGGTACGAGGCGGCAGCCTGATTTTCTCGCCGGAGATATATTTTTCGCGCGGTACTCGCGGCGTGCGCACCGACGTCGTGACTGTCTACGATGCGGCCCATCTGAAGCCACTGGAAGAGATCGTCATCCCTCCCAAGCGGTCGTCGAATTTTCCCATGATGGCGAATGCCGAAGTCACCGACGACGATCGCTTTCTGCTGATCTACAACTTCACTCCTGCCCAATCCGTCACGGTCGTTGACACGCAGGCACGCAAGTTCGTCGGCGAGATCGAAACGGCGGGCTGTGGGCTGGTTTATCCCACAGGCCCGCGTTCGTTTTTCAGCATTTGTGCCGATGGATCGCTGCTCGATGTGCGCCTCGACGATTCTGGCCACTCAACCAGCCGGCAGCGAACGGAACCGATGTTCGATGTCCGCACCGATCCCGTGACGGAGAGAGCGGTGCGTCTTGGGGCGACCTGGCTGTTCGTCTCGTTTGGGGGAACGATGTATCCCATTGCCATCACGCCAGGCGGGTTGAAGCTCGCCGGAACATGGTCGCTGCTCGCGCCAACGGAAGGTGCGCAAGGCTGGCGTCCGGGGGGCGCACAGCAGCTCGCGGTGCACGCAGGCCTGAACCGGCTTTACTCGATCATGCACCGAGGGCCCATCGAGACGCACAAGGACCCCGGCAAGGAAGTGTGGGTCTATGATCTGGCGCGCCGCGTGCGCATTCAGCGCCTCGCCATGAAGAGTACCGCAGGGTCCATCCAAGTCACGCGCGACACGAAACCGTTGCTTTTTGCCGCTTTCAATCAGAGCACCACGCTCGACGTATACAATGCAGCCACGGGGAAGCACCTGCGCTCGATTGATCACATCGGCACGACACCGACGCTGCTCGTCACGCCATGAGAAGCTCGACACCAATGATAGATCCCGCATACGCACTATTGATCGTCTCATGTGCGATGCTGTTGTTCGGTGCGTCAGCCGCCCACAAGCTGCGGTCTGTCGGTGAATTCTCGCAAACGCTGGCGCGGTATCAATTGCTGCCCGCCGGCTTCATTCGAATCGCCGGCCCCGCTCTCGGCCTGATGGAACTCGCCATCTGTCTCGGGCTGCCATGGCCGGCGCTGCGGCCGGTCGGCGCGGCGGCGGGCGTGGTCTTGCTGCTCATGTACTCGGCTGCGATCACGATTAATCTTGCGCGAGGTCGTCACGACCTCGATTGCGGCTGTGGCGGGTTCGGTCGGCGCACTCCGATTGGGCCCTGGATGGTGGTCCGCAATCTGTGTCTGGCGTGCATGCTGTGCCTTCTGATGACTCGCGAAGCCTCCCGAAGTCTCGAGTTTGCCGACGCCGCGACCATCTTGGGGGGTGTGACGGCGGCGAGCTTCCTATACCTGTCGTGCGACGCACTCTTCGGGCAGGTAACCACGCGTGGTCTCGGCTCGACGGGGCGCTCATGACGGCGTTCATGATTTCGCAAGTGATGCTCTGGGTGTTGGTGAGCGCTTTATCGTTGGTCGTACTGGCGCTTGCCCGGCAAATCGGCGTTCTGCATGCTCGCATCGCACCGGCCGGAGCCTTGTTGCTGGCCAAGGGGCTCAAAGTCGGCGAGGCGGCGCCGCTGGTCGACGTGAGCGATGCGGATGGCCGGGCGCACACGATAGGTGCGCCCGGTGTTGGGGGCAGGAGCACGCTGCTCATGTTCGTTTCACCGACGTGCCCGGTCTGCAAGACGCTGCTGCCTGTGCTCAAGTCGAGTCGCCGGGACGAACGGGACTGGCTCGAGATCATTCTGGCGAGCGACGGTGAGGGTGCTTTGCATACGGAGTTTCGCCGGGAACATGGCCTTGACCCGTTCCCTTATGTCATTTCGTCTGCTCTCGGGATGGCATACCAAATCAACCGTCTGCCGTACGCGGTGCTTCTCGATGAGCGGGGAGTGCTTCTAACACGTGGGATCATCAACTCCCGGGAGCATCTTGAGAGCTTGTTCGAGGCGAAAAAACTCGGAGTCTCGTCCCTGCAGGAATATTTGGAAGTCCGGCATCGGGCCGCGTGATCATGTGTCCGGAGGCAATCCATGAGTTGGTTTGACGCATTGACTGAAGGGTCGGCTCGGGCGATCGCGCGGCGCACATCCCGGCGCAGCTTTCTCGGCTCGCTCGGATCGATGTTGATGGGTGCATCCGTGCTGCCCCTGCTTCCCATCGCTCGAGGTGCTTCGGCCGCCGAAAATCCCACCCCGGACGGCAAATCGCCGAACGCGAATGACCCAAACGCTTGCGAATATTGGCGCCATTGCGGGATTGACGGCTTTCTATGCGGCTGCTGTGGCGGCTCGACGAGCAGTTGTCCGCCCGGCACGGAAATGTCCGCGATCACCTGGGTCGGCACCTGTCACAATCCGGACGACGGCCGGATGTACGTGGTCTCGTACAACGATTGCTGCGGCAAGAGCGCCTGCGGCCGCTGCCTGTGCAATCGCAATGAAGGGGACACGCCGCTGTACATCCCATTTCAATCTAACGACTACGATTGGTGCTCCGGCAGCAGCGCGGCCAACATTGCCTATCATTGTTCGACGTCGCGCATCGTTGGGGTGGCGAAGTAGGCTGCCCGACCCGAAGGATCCATGACCAAGCGGCGTATCAGCGTACGAGTTCTCTATACGGCGCTCGCCGGAATGGGCGGCCTATGGCTTTGCGAGATGGCTGCGGCCTTCGAGCCGTCGGTCAACTACATGCTTCAGTGCATGGGTTGCCATACGCCTGATGGTTCTGGTGCCGCGGGTCGGGTTCCCTCGATTCGCGCGACGCTGCTGCCATTCTCGGCGGTCGTCGCAGGACGGCAGTTTCTAGTCCAGGTGCCCGGCGCGTCGCAGTCAACTCTTTCGAACGCCGAGCTTGCCGACCTACTCAACTGGATGATTGAGAATCTCAGCAACGAGCCGCGAGAACTCGTTTTCAAGCGCTTCACGGCCGCTGAAGTCGCGAGTTACCGGCGGAAGCCGCTCGTCGAAGTCCGCGCCACGCGCGAGCATCTCCTCAACGCGACGGGGCGTTGAGGAGATGACGCAGAGTGCAAAAAAGGAATGTGAGCACCGTAGATTGGTCGATTCGGCGCCGGACCCAAAGCCGACTGCCACGAACGGCCGCTATTAAGGCACCACGATACAACTTCCCATTGATGGCCAAATCTAAATTTTGTTTAGTTGCAGTTTTATTTCTACAAGAGAAGTCGCGCTCGGTGCATCAGCGCCGGCAGTCCGCCGCTTTTGGTCGCCTCTCAATTGGGTTCTTGGCTCTTCCTTGCAATCAACTGGGCCTGCGTCGAGACGCGCGCGATCAAATCATCCAGCCGAGCTAGGAATAGCTTCAGGACGGGAGAGTTGTTCGTCTTTTTATAGCCGACGGCGAGGTCGATTGTCGGAACATCGCCGGCAAGCGGACGGCTGACGACCGACCAGGGCAAGAGATTTTCCACATACGCTGGGATCAGCGACATGCCTCGCATTGAAGCGACAAGCGACATGACCATCGCAGGATTATCTGCGCCTTGCGTTGGTGTGATCTGGACACCTGAGCGCTTCAGATAGTCATCAATCACTCCCCGCAAGACTTTAGCCTTGTTTACCATCGCGATGAAGGGCTGGCCGACAAGTTGCTGTGGGTGGATTGCTTCAAATGTCGTCAGGGGATGGTCGCTGGGCATTAAGACGACGAGTGGTTCCTGGCCCACGACTTGGTAGGTGAGATCGAAATCCAGATCAGCACGCAGGAATGCCAGATCCAATCTACCTTGTTCGAGTCCTTCGGCAAGATCCGGCGAATAGTCGCTGGAGACGGTGACATCCACTGTCGGTAGCTCACCACGAAGAATGCGCATGGCTTCTGGTAGCCACGTCATTTCCATCCCAGTGAGGAAACCCAGTGCAAACTTCCGTTTGGCAGGTTGTGCCGCACGGCGTGCTGCCTCAACTGCAGCGTCCACCTGTGTCAACGCCAACCGCGCGTGGTCGATGAACGCACGGCCGGCGGCAGTCAACTCCACGCCCCGCGCGCCACGACTCAATAGCTCGACCCCAACCTGATCCTCGAGTTCGCGGATCTGCCGGCTGAGAGACGGCTGCGAAGTGTGCAGGCGCCGCTCGGCCGCCGAGGTCAGGCTGCCCATCTCGGCGACCGCCATGAAATATCGAAGATGCCGTAACTCCATCGTTCACCACCACCCATGCTTATAAAGTATGCCCACCCGCTTATTAAGTCTTTTTAAATCTTTCCGTGAACCGATAAATTACATCGCAGGACAGTGTTATGGGAAGCCCACCTGATATTTGAAGGTGCCGCCCGTTAGCCACCCATACGTTCCAGTAATACCTCACAGGAGTTTAGTCATGAGCAACCCCGTCATCCTCATTACTGGTGCCCTGACCGGCATCGGCCGCGCAACCGCCTTGGCATTTGCCAAGATTGGCGCTCGTCTAGTTGTTAATGGTCGTCGTCCGGCCGAGGGTAAGGCCCTCCAACTCGAACTGCAGCGACTCGGCGCGGAGGCCGTCTTCATCGGGGCCGATGTCCGTCACGATGACGAAGTCGCAGGCCTGATCGACCAGGCCGTAGCCCGCTTCGGCCACCTCGACGTGGCCGTCAACATCGCCGGTACCGAGGGGCAGCCCGGTCTGATCGTCAACCAGACTGCACAGAGCTATGCCGCCACGTTTGATACCAACGTTCTGGGCACGTTGCTCAGCCTCAAGCATGAGCTGCGCGTGATGACGGCACAGAAAAGGGGCAGCATCATCAATATCTCCTCGACCTACGGTCATGAGGGGGCTGCTTATGCCTCTGTTTATGCCGCGAGCAAACATGCGGTCGAGGGCCTCACCAAGTCGGCGGCGCTCGAAGTAGCCTCGACCGGCGTTCGCGTCAACGCGGTGGCCCCGGGACCGACCGATACCGGCATGCTCGACCGCTTCACCGGGACGCCCGAGAACAAGAAAGCGCTCATCGGTGGTGTGCCGCTCGGCCGAATTGGCAAGCCCGACGACATCGCCAACGCCGTGCTCTTTCTAGCCGCCGATGCCTCGTCCTTCGTAACCGGTCAGATCTTCACCGTCGATGGTGGCAAGACAGCCGGTTGAGCACTCAAAGACAATCGATACCTTATATTTGGAGAAGTCAGATGAAAGACAACGACCTCAAACTCTATCAATCTTCGGGTTCACCTAATTCGCGGCGCGTGCGCATCTTCCTTGCGGAGAAGAGCCTCGAAATTCCCTTGATTCCTGTTGATCTCGGCAAGGGCGAGCAGCATAGCGACGCTTATCGCGCGATCAATCCGCGTCGCGTCATCCCCACGTTGGTACTCAAGGATGGCATCGCCATCGGCGAAGTGCCGGCCATCCTGCGCTACCTCGAGGAAATCTATCCAGAGAGACCCCTCCATGGCGAGACGGCCAAGGAACGAGCGCTGACGACAATGTGGGAGCGACGCGTTGAGCAGGAGGGGTTCGCATCGGTGATGGAGGCCATCCGCAATACCGCGGCCGGGCTCAAGGGCCGCGCGATCGCCGGTCCACACGACTACGATCAGATCCCGGCGTTGGTCGAGCGTAGCAAACTGCGGGTGAAGAATTTCTTAGCCGATCTCGATGCACGGCTGACTGAGGTACCCTTCGTAGCGGGTGAGCACTATTCAATCGCTGATATCACTGCGTTGGTCACGGTTGATTTCGCCGCGAAAGCGATCAACATTCCGCTGCCTGATGAGCACGCAGCACTGAGGCGATGGTACGAATTGGTATCGAAGCGTCCGAGCGCATCGGCCTAGCCTGCGAGGCTGCAGCGTGACGAGGGCCCACAACCATGTTAGTGCGCCCCCGATGACGCCAACGACCGCATACTGCCGCTCATCGTCACAGCCACGGTCCTATATTGGCCGATAGCTGTCGCTGCTGGCTTCGATCTCGCGGCGCTCGATCCAGCGGGGTAGCGATCGGTAAACACAGCGCGCGCCCGGGGCCAGTGGGACGACAGGCTGCATTTCTTGTGGGAATTTTGCGGGACCCAGTAGTGCTTTGTTGTGCTTCGTGGTGCCAATTTTCATAATGCCGAGGTCGAGGGTTCGAGTCCCTCTCTCACCACCATAAAATCAAGGGTCTGTTCCGGTCACATGGGTTTTATACCGGCCGGAATAAAGTGTTACCCCTCAATCAGGAAGGGCATAGGGTCCGTTACCTCGCCATTCGCTCCTTCCAGTAACCCGGTGCTCGCCTGACGTGCATGACGGCGATTATCCATATGGCGTCTGGCTTTGCGACGTATATCACTGCGTAGGGAAATCCGTTGGCGAATAGGCGGCGTGCCGGCGGGTCGAATTGCTTATAACGGAGAGGATGTTCGATGATCCGACGGAACACGCCGGTTATCTCGTCGTAGAAGCGACGGCCCAACGCTGGGCTGGCGTCGGTATAACGCTGTTGCGCCAGGAGAAATTCAGCGTCCGCCTGTGGATGTAGGACGACCTTCACTGGCCGGTGATTTTGCGAGCT
>Ga0209488_10000848_pt1 | contig 25871 bp, 24 predicted proteins | sample Rivendell_Oct201_8_FD_188349 | JGI IMG/M metagenome (GOLD analysis project Ga0209488, IMG submission 188349) | Vadose zone soil microbial communities from the Eel River Critical Zone Observatory, Northern California, USA -... | ecosystem: Environmental > Terrestrial > Soil > Vadose zone >...
AACTGCGCTGCCGATGAATGCGCAGCGTGCCCAGAGGAAAATCCAGTTCGTCCTGAATCACGATCAGGTCCGACTCCGGCTTCAACTCGTTCTTCGCCACTAACTCCCCGACCGACAAACCGCTCAGGTTCATGTAGGTCTCAGGCTTGGCCAGCAGCACCGGTTCGTCGCCAATCAGCGCCCGGCCCGTCAGCGCCCGACATTGGCGATTTCTGACTTCAACGCCCCAATCGCCGGCGATGCGATCAACCGCCAGAAAGCCCAGGTTGTGCGGCGTCAACCGGTATTCCTCTCCGGGATTGCCCAGACCGACGATCAGTTTCACGCCACCATCCCAAACCGCGTGGGGACAGCCGCCTCGCCTGCGTGCCTTAAGCGGAAACGAAAGCTCCCGCCGAGCGAGGCTCGTCTCCTCCGGGCCACGGAGTTACTTTTTCTCCTTTTTCTCGCTCTTCTTTTCGCCCTTCTCCGCAGGAGCTTCGGCGCCTTCTTCTGTCTCCTGCTTACCCTTCTTGATAACTTCGGGCTCGGATGGGGCAGCCGTTGCTTCTGCCGCAACCGCTTCGGGAGCAGCCACAACTTCTTCCTTCACCGAGGTCACGTGAGCTACGGGCTGATTTTCGTCAGTCAGAAATTTCAGTTTCTCGTTGTGCGGCAAATCCGCCACGCGGAGCACTTTGCCGAACGTAAGTTCCGACACATCGACATCGATGTGGCTGGGAATGTCGCCCGGCAGGCACTCAATCTCCACTTCGCGCAGCATCTGTTCGAGGATGCCACCCTCCTGCTTCACGCCGGCAGCCTCGCCCTTGAGCAGGATCGGGATGTTCACTCGCAGCGCCTTGTCCATGGCGATGCGCTTCACGTCGATGTGCAGCAGTTTGCCCTTAATGGGCTCGTACTGCCAGTCCACAATCATGGCCTTGGTGCGCTCGCCACTCAGGTTGAGATCGAAAATGGTGTTATGGCCGCTATCCGAGTTCAGGATTCGCTGCACGTGCCGCGGATCTACAGTGACCGGCAGAGAGTCCTTGCCTGCGCCATAAACCACGGCCGGAATCTTGCCACTGACACGCACTCGCCGGGCTTCGTTCTTGTTGCCCGCGGTTCGCGGATTCGCTTCCAGAATGTTCTGTTCCAATACCGTCGCCATATGTTTCAATTCCTGTCTACATGAATAGCTTGCTTACTGAAGTCTCTTCGTGGATGGACTGGATGGCCCGTCCAATTAATCCCGCGATGGAAAGCACGATGATCTTTGGATCTTTCGCAGCCTCTTCGGTCAGCGGGATCGTATTCGTGACCACCACTTCTTTAATCATCGATCCTTGAATGTTCTGTACCGCCGCTCCGGAGAGCACCGCATGCGACGCGCACGCGTATACCGCAGTGGCTCCGTTCTCAACCAGCGCCGCCGCCGTTTTCACCAGCGTCCCTGCGGTGTCGATCAGATCGTCAATGACCAGACAAGTGCGTCCGTTGACATCGCCGATCACGTTCATCACCTCGGCCACATTCATCTCCACTCGCCGTTTGTCCACGATGGCCAGGGCTGCATCGACCTTCTTGGCGAAAAAGCGCGCTCGTTCCACGCCGCCTGCGTCCGGCGAAACCACGGTCAGGTTCGGCAGGTTCAGCTTCTTAAAGTGATCCACCAGTACCGGCGAAGCGAACAAGTGATCCACCGGAATGTTAAAAAAACCCTGTATCTGCGGCGTATGCGGATCCACGATCAGCGCCCGGTGAGCGCCCGCCGTGGTCAGCAGATCGGCCACGAGCTTCGCCGAAATCGGAGCGCGCGGCTTGTCCTTGCGATCCTGCCGCGAATATCCAAAGTACGGAACCACCGCCGTAATGCGCCGGGCCGAGGCGCGTTTCAGCGCATCGATCATCAGCAACAGCTCCATCAGGTGCTCGTCCACGGGACGGCAGGTCGGCTGCATCACGAAGACGTCAGCGCCGCGCACATTCTCCTGGATCTGCACGTAAGCTTCACCGTCGGCGAAGCGCGTCAACTGTGCCTGGCCACGCTGCATGCCGAGAAAGTGGCAGACTTCTTCGGCCAGGAGCTCGTTGGCCGTGCCACTGAATATCTTGAATTTCTCGTCTGCGCGCCCGCGTGCCCTACGCTCAGCCTTATCGTCCGGCACAAGCTGGGCCTTCTTGTCGCCTTTGTCCGTCTTTTCCTGCGGCGTCACCAAAGTAGCCATAGTTTTATCTGGGCTCCTGGCTTTTCAGCTTCTAGCTTCTGGCTCTTAGCTTTTAGCCAAACCGCCGCACCTGGCAGCAACAAGCTAAGAGCTAATGGCTAACAGCTAAAAGCTGAATTCTGGCTGGGCCGCTAGGATTCGAACCTAGACAAAGTGCTCCAAAGGCACTTGACCTACCATTAGTCGACGGCCCAGTAGCTGTTGAATGATGATTCGTGAGTTTTGATTGAACCCGAATTGGGCGCCCTCATTGTCAATCAACAATCAAAAATCAACAATCAAAAATTTGCCGCCAATACTGGCTCCTGGTCAGAGTAGTCGTCGCCTCAGCCTTCCACCCTTGCTTCCGGAGCCTGGCCGCCGCCTTCACCGCCGCTTGGCGCATAGCAAACAGCCCGTACAGGGTCGAACCGGAGCCCGACAGCGATGCGTACTTCGCACCCGCATGCTCCAGGGCACGCTTCCCTTCACGCAGTTCGGGATACTCAGGAAAGACGACTTCTTCGAAGTCGTTCTTAATCCCGGCCCGGACAAGATCGAGAAGCGGGTTCTCGGCTCGGCCCCTTCCAAAAGGAGCACCGGAGTAAGGCTTGCTCAGCCACGCAGAATAAGCACGGCCAAGCTCAATCATTCTATCGGATGGCTGGGAGAGCGTCAATTTCGGGTTAGGAACGGCAAGGCTCGGGCTCTGGGTAGCATGCAGCTGGGATGCTGCCCCGCGGGCAGAGCCTGCCCTGAGATTGTCGAAGGGTGTGCCCGCGCCGGACGGGCAAAGCTTGCCCTGAGCTTGCCGAAGGGAGTGCCCGTCCCCACACAATCTATCCCACGACCTGTCCCAGTCGGCGAACGCCTTTGGGGTCGAGACTCCGACTTCCGGAGTGACCACTACACAGGGTAGTGCCGGCAAGTCTTCCAGCGGGAACACCTGCTCGCCACGCCCCACGCCAAGCACGGTGCCTCCTATCAAGAACAACGGTAGGTCGGAGCCGACTTCTCCCGCGACCCTGAGACGCTCCGTGGCGGACAATGATTTCTTCAATGCCCGCTCCAGGCCAAGCAACGCGTTCACCGCATTCGCCGAAGCACCACCCAGTCCGCCCTGCACCGGCAAGCGCTTCTCGATTTCAATGACGACCCGGGCTTTCGCTCCGAGAGCCTGCATCGCCTTTTCGACGATTCGAAAGCAAGTATTGGACTCGTCGCGGGGTACTCGCGGATCGGTGCACTGAATCTCGATTCCGGTTCCTCGCTTTACAGTCACTCGCAGGACATCATGCAGCGCAATCGTCTGGTAGACAGTGAGCAGGTCGTGGAATCCATCCGCCCTGGCTGCGCCAATTCGCAACCCAAGGTTGATCTTCGCGAACGATCGGAGCGTGACCGTCATGGAGGGAAGATTGTAAGTCATGCCGATGGAGAAGGTCCGCCTTTATGATCCCGAATCCGGACTCATACGTGCGGAACCGAACAAACTTCGCTGCCCTCCCCAGTCGTCGCACCACCTTCGTAATCTCGACTCAGGACTCGGCGAGGAGCACTCTGAATGTGGTTCCAAATTACACGAACCGTCCCTCGGGCCGGTCCTTCCCGTTTGGAAACAGGTAAGACCGCAAACACAAATGCTGCCCGCCCGAGTGCGGCCCCCCTTTGCAGCATTTTCCCGCAAGTAGGGATGTAAGGCAGTGTGCGCGGCGCTCGACCCAAATTTCAGCTCGGGGGCTGGACGCAAGGTGTCTGACCGTCGACCTCACGGAGAATCAGTATGCTCCACGGTCTTCAACGTCTCTTCTCCTTTACCTTCTTCTTGACGTTCGTTGTTGCCGCAACGGCAATGGCGTTCGCACAAAGCGATTACAAGGTCGTCACCGTCTCCAACGGAGGCACAATCTCAGGCACCGTCAAGTGGTCGGGCCCCGTGCCGCATGGGATGGATTTCCCCGTCACCAAAGATGCGCAGATCTGCGACCCAGACTCCAAGAAGACCGTGGACCTGGAGCGATTGATCGTGGGGCCGCAAGGCGGCCTCGCCAATACTGTGGTGTACCTGAAGAATATCTCCAGCGGAAAAGCTTTGGAACTGCCTGAGCAGCGCCGGCACCTGGACCAGAAACACTGTCGCTACATCCCCCACATCCTTCTGGTTCCGGAGAATGCCCTTCTCACCATGCGCAGTTCCGACGCCACGCTGCACACCGTCCACATGGATGGCGCAGCTACGTTCAACCTGCCGTTCCCCTTCCCCAACCAGATTTCATCGCGCAACATGTCAACTCCGGGGCTTGTCCATTTACGCTGCAACGGCGGCCATGTCTGGATGAATGCCGAGATGTTCGTGGCTCCGCATCCTTACTACGCTGTGACCGACGAGAGCGGACAATTTGAGTTCACCGACGTCCCGCCTGGGACCTACCAGATCGTGGCGTGGCATGAAGGATGGGGCATCCTGGGCAAGGCAAACGCCTACGATGTTCTGACCCAACGCAAGGTTGACCGTCCGCTTTTCACCGAGCCGAAAATTCTGGAAAAATCAGTTACGGTGACGGAAAGCAAGGTCAGCTCTGTGAATTTCGTGGTCTCGAACAAGTAAAGGAAGACCGGGAAAGTAAGGACGATCCGCGATTGCCGCGATCGGGCAGAGAACGTCTACCCGCGTCGCTTATACAGGACAGCAAACTCAAAGCCGGGGTTCGCGGGAAACAGCCCAGCCACGTTCCTGAGCCGCTCCGCCAGCGCTGAGGGCACCAGCAGGGGATAGTCGCGCTCCCGTAGATCGTAATAATCCACGTCGAGATAGAGAGAGAGCAGATAAATCGAAACCGTGTCGGAGAACGTCGCCTCGAGATATTCGTTCTTGAAGCGCTCCGCGTCGGGTCCGCCGGCAGTCGCCAGTTTGCGGGCTTCCCAGGCGTCGAGTGACGTTTCGCCGCGAATCCCGGCCTCCACCTGATTCCATGCCAGTTCGCTGAAGTCGCGCGATACGCCCACCTTTTCCACCAAGGCATGGCCCACGTTGATAAAGAACTCGAAGGCCACGGAAAACTTGTCATCCATGAGCCGCGTGGAGATAAATACGCACTGGGAATCGCCAAGGTTTAGATTGCGATGGCAAACTGCGTTGTCGCTAAGCGCCACGTCGTAGCGGTCGGCGATCACGGTCTCATCCCCCTGGCTCACGGTCAGCGGGACAAAGTAGTACGCCTTGCGTTCCAGCGCTGCCGCGACTTTGGTGGGCACGGCGGCAACCATGCGCTCCAGATCGAACGAATTCACCGCAGTCTCGCCCGCAACGGCATAGCAAATCCCGTTCGCCGCCTGGGAGACAGGCGTTTGCCGGACCACCTCCGCCGGACTGCGCGTAATTGCTGGTGCTGCCTGCGACATGCTTTACCTTTTATACACCAGTGGGCGTTTTGTGAAGACGTGGCCACAGCGTTTGCTTTGGCTGCAACGGACGGTGCCAGCCATGCTTTGTGCCTGGTTTCCATACTTCGCCTTCGCTGCTCTGGATGGTATAGGTTAGACGTATGGCTCGGCCTGCCAGTTCGCCTCGATCCAGCTGGTACGGCATCCCGCTTCGCATCTTGCTCGTGACTTTCATCGGGACTTTGCTCTGTTTTGCGGTGAGCCTGCTACTGGGAATTATCGGCACTGTCATCGTATCGAGAATGCGTGGCCAGCATCCGGATATGACCGTTGCCTATCGCCAGTTTGCCCTGCCTGTTGCCCTGGTGGCTGGTGCAGTCATTTTTATCCTGACAATCATCATGGAAATTCGTCACCGTCGCCAGACTAAGGCACTGTCGGCCATCGAGAGGATGAGCTGACCTCATGGCTGTGCGCATCGCTATCCCCATGCCGCACTCAGGAGATCGCGAGTACGCGGAGCGGGCCATCCCGCAGTACGAACGCGCTGTTACGCTCGCTGGCGGTGAACCGGTACGCATCCCACTCGACAAGACTCCAGCGGCGGTCATGAAACTTATTGAGCATTGTGACGCCATCCTTCTGCCCGGCAGCAAAGCCGACGTTGATCCCGCCAAGTTTGCCTCCGTGCGCGCTCCTCAGACGGCTGCTTCCGACCCTGGGCGCGATGCCGTCGACGAAGTGCTGCTGCAGGACGCCTATAACATGCGTAAACCCGTCCTCGGTATCTGCTATGGCCTGCAGATCCTGAACGTGTATCGGACTGGTTCGCTGGTGCAACACATCCCGGATTTCCTGCCGGAAGAAACACGCACCCGTGTTAATCATGAAGCAGGAAGAACAGTTGCGGTAGCCCACGAAGTCGAGATCGCCGCGAAGTCGAAGCTGGCAGAGATCCTGTGTGGGGACAGCCGCCCCCGGCTGTCCGGCCGAGCGAAGCTCGGCGGTAATTCCCCCGCACTTCCCCACGGAGAAAACCGGGAAGGGTATGGCTTCAGCCGTGCCGACAGCGCGGCGAAGAGTTCAAGGACTTTAGCCCCTGAGGGCAACAAACTCGTAATCCCGGTAAATTCATCTCATCACCAATCCGCCAACTCGATGGGCGACGGATTACGCATCGTTGCCCGCTGCCCCGACGACGGAATCATCGAGGCTATCGAAGGCACTGCTTCCGATCACTTTGTGCTAGCAGTGCAATGGCATCCCGAACGCTCGGTGGAGGAAGACGAGCCGTCGCGGGCCATCTTCAGAGCTTTGGTCGAAGCCGCTGAGGCGCGCCGTCTGCACATCAAAGGAGACTTTGAAAGCATGAAGTGAATACCGGGGCCTCGGGTCGATTTAACGGCGGATTACTCACTTCTTTCGGTTGCTCTTCTTCGTACTCTTGCTGGACTTCTCCTCCGTGATGCGCTTCTCCAGCAGCACCACCACGTGCGCCAGCGCAGCATTTTCCAGGTTGAGTCCTTCCGGTGTCTTCGCTTTCAGTCCCACGCAATCGCAGTGAACTCCGAGTAACTCCGCTACGCGCGTGCGGATTCCGGTGCTGTGCGGTCCAATTTTTGGCGCGGCGAGGATCAGGGTAGCGTCCAGGTTGGCGATGTCATAGCCGCTATCCCGCATCCGCTTGAGCGCTTCGCGAAGAAAGATGACGGAATCCGCGCCTTTCCACTTGGGATCCGACGGCGGGAACAAAGCTCCGATGTCCGGCGCAGCGACAGCCCCGAGCAGCGCGTCCGTTATGGCATGCAGCAGCACATCTCCATCCGAGTGCCCGCCAAGGCCCTTGTCGTGCGCCAGCGTGACGCCGCCAATCCGCAGCGGAATCCCCGGACGGAACTCGTGGGAGTCGAAGCCGTAGCCGATTCTCATGCGGAAACCTTGGCCACGGATTCGCACGGATTTCCACGGATTTTTTTTCTTTCATTGTCAAACAAGAGGCGGCGGAACTGTGGTCGTGGGCCGAAGTTGAATAGCAAGCCGACCTCGATGTCCGTGGACCTGAGGTAGTGCAACAGCTGTGCCTCGTGAGCCGATTCGAGGGTTCGAGTCGCCTTCAGTTCGAGTAGCACGTGGCTTTGAACCACCATGTCGGCAAAATATTGCCCTACTTTCCTGCCACGAAACCAAACGGGCACCGGAACTTCTCGCACGTTTGCCAAACCGGACTCCGTGAGCGCCAGGGCCATAGCCTCTTTGTATGTGGATTCAAGAAATCCGTGACCAAGCTCGTTGTATACGTCGTAGAACACACCAATGATCTTGTCAGTCAAGTTGGAATGCTTCAGTCCCAGTGGTGGAGTTTCCATTCCCGCAAGTGTACCCGCCGCTGCGGTTCTGATCCGTGAAAATCCGTGCAGATCCGTGGCTCATTTCCCTAAATAAGACTCCACCAACTCCATGCGGAAACCTTGGCCACGGATTCGCACGGATTTCCACGGATCTTTTATCGGGCCTTGCCCAACGATTTCACGCAAAGGCAATTTTGATCCGTGAAAATCCGTGCAGATCCGTGGCTCATTTCCTTAAATAAAACTCCGCCAGTTCCATGTCCGCCGGAGTCGTAATTTTGATGTTTTTCGCCGAGCCCATGACCACCGCGACTTTCTGTCCTGATCGTTCTGCCAGCGACGCTTCGTCGGTGCCGAGGAAGCCATCGACTGCCGCCTCGTCGAACACTTTTTTGATCACGCCATAGCGAAATCCCTGCGGCGTCTGCGCCATCACTACACCGGCGCGTGGAATCGTGGCTTTGACGACCGCGCCCTGGGCAGTGCGCTCCACCTGCTTCACCGTGTCCACTGCCGGCAGTCCGGCGATGGCGGCGCCATATTTCTGCGCCGCTAGGATTACTTCGCGGATGATCTCTGGGGTCACAAACGGACGCACCGCATCATGCACCAGGACGATATCATCGGCAGCGGCCGTGATCGCGTTGAGCGCATTCCCGACCGACTGCTGACGGTGCTCTCCGCCGAGGACCAGTTCCACTTTTTTGTTCAGAACACTATCGCCTTCGCTCTGCAGACGCGCGCGGAATCCCTCTATCTCATTTTCCCGCAGTGCAATCCAAATCTCGGTGATTGTATCCACGGCAGCAAACTTGCGCAGCGTATGCAGGAGAATCGGAGTGCCTCCCAGTTCGGTGAACTGTTTCGAGGGAGGCGACTTCTTCTGCTTGCCCTTGGCTCCGCCCGGCATCGGGGCCATGCGCGTCCCAAGGCCCGCAGCGGGGATGATCACAATGACCTTCATAGCGGGTGGCAAGTATACGAGTGCTGCCGGAGCAGTTCAAATCCGGAGGTGGGACCACATTAGGAGGCGCGACGAAACACCGATGTGTGGCACCCTTACCTACAGGAAACACTGTAGCTTAATCCGAGGCGACTGGCCTCGAATGTCTCGAACTTAATTGGCACGAAGTTATTGCACTCCTGCAAGTCACATTCAGGCTCTCTCCCACTCGGGCGCTGGCTTGCAAGTCCCTCAAGTTTCAAAAACTTAGGTACGGTTCGCCGGAAAGCCCGCACTGTTGGCAGACGACATGCAAGTACACAGGCGCGTCTGGATCTCCCGACTGGGTAACCGCACACCGGTGGAAGGCAGGCAGAAAGAACTATGAGAACCCGCCACTTCTGGATTGAGATCGTCGGCCTCTGCACTGTGATCGCCTGCAGCCTGGCTCTGCTGATTGCCCTTGGAGTGGCAGCAGCCGTTGCCGCGACGGAACCTAAGCCGAGCCAATCCGTGGTTTCTTCTACAGCTCCTGCGGCACACCCGGCCCCGGATCAACAGACTTACGAAGGCGTGATCACTGATGCGCATTGCGGCGCCAAGCATCTGGCCAGCATGAGCAAGACTGCCGCCGACTGCGCACGCTCCTGTGTGCATGCAGGCTCGCAGTTTGCTCTGGTGGATGGCGACAAGACATACATTCTGAGCGGCGATCCGGAGCGTCTGAAGCGCGCCGCCGGGCTGCGAGTCAAAGTGGTTGGAATGCTTAGCGGTGACACTATCGCCGTATCGTCAATCGTTTCTGGAAACTAAACCTTCAGCCAGAAACGAGTCCACAAAAGTCAGGAGTTCAAAAGTCTACGCCGGCCCCGGCTTGGGCTCTACCGTGGTGCCCGGCACAACGGTGGTCACAACCGACGGCACCGGCGGAGGAGCAACGGTCGTGACGACGGGGAGAGCAACGGGCTGCGCAGAACTGGAACGCGAATATGCGGCCCTCTCATCCCACTTTCCGAAAATCATCTTCCCGGCAGTCGTTTGTAGCACCGAGGTGACGGACACGTCGATCGTCTTGCCAATCATCTTGCGCGCGTTGTCCACCACTACCATGGTGCCGTCATCCAGATAAGCGACGCCCTGGTTGTACTCTTTACCTTCCTTCAGGATGAACACGCGCATAGTCTCACCCGGCAGGACGATGGGCTTCAGGGAATTGGCCAGTTCGTTGATGTTCAGCACCTGGACGCCCTGCAGCTGCGCTACCTTGTTCAGGTTGAAGTCGTTGGTGATAATTTTGCCTTCGTAGACCTTAGCCAGTTCAATCAGCTTCAGGTCCACTTCGCGTACGGCAGGAAAGTCGTCTTCAACGATCTGGATCTGCAGGGTGGCAACTTTCTGTAGCCGCTGCAAAATGTCAAGCCCGCGGCGTCCGCGGTTGCGCTTGAGCGAGTCGGCCGAGTCGGCCACCAACTGCAGCTCACGCAATACGAACTGCGGAGTCACAATGGTGCCGTCGAGGAAGCCGGTCTCTGCGATGTCGGCGATGCGCCCGTCGATGATGACGCTGGTGTCCAGGATCTTGTAACTCTTCTTTGACTGCTTTTCCCCGCCGAAAACTCCGCCTAGGGCCGCGAGGTTCAGCAGGTCGCCCTTGTTGGCTCCCACAATCAGGCCGACGTACGACATCAGCAGCATGACCAGGATCTGCAGGAAGCTCTGAGTGTTTCCGGGCGGAACACTGTTGCGGATCACCAGGGCAAACAGGTACGCCCCGCAGATGCCGAGGATGCTCCCGATAGCGGCGCCAATCAGCCGCTTCAGGCTCACCCGGCGCAAATTCCACTCAAAGAGAACTATTGCCAGGCCGACGATGGCGCCGACTCCAGCATCTACGTTGCGAGGAAGTCCGAAGGGAGCGATGACGTAACAGGTAATCGCAACCAAAACTACAAAAAGAAGACGTACAAAAATTATGTCCACAAAATCTCCCCCAGACGCGCTGCTGCCACATTCGGCGGGCAATGACGCCTGTGCCTCTTCCGCGCCGCCCCTGGCGGGAATCAGCAATTCAGCATGCGGGACGCAAATGAATTAGGGGAATAAACCAGCGCCCCGTCCCGGCCCCAAGGGGGCTCGACCGGGAGATGGGTAAACCAACGCCAAGAGTATATACCTGTTAGTAAAGTCCTGGGGAAATGAGGCGGATATCAGAAGGCCTTGGAATGAAAGCCCATTCTGCATAAGCATTCCTTCGTGCAAAACCAGCAGGACACGTGGTTGCGTCCTGCTAGACTTTTTCACATGAAAGCCCTTGTCCTCACCGAACCGTCCGGTCCCGAGGCGCTCTCCATTCAAGATGTTCCGGAGCCGCCCCTGAACCCTGGACAAATCCTGGTCCGCGTCGCCGCCGCCGGCCTGAACTTTGCCGACGTCATGAGCACAACCGGAGGCTACCCCGGAACACCGCCGCCTCCTCTCGTCGTAGGGCGTGAATTCTCCGGAATTGAAGAAGCCACGGGACGCCGCGTCATGGGATACGCGCAATGGGGCGCCTTCGCCGAAAAGATCGCGGCTTACTCGAATCTTCTCTGGCCGGTCCCGGAGCATTGGACCGACGAACAAGCCGCCGCCTTCCCCGTCAATTACTTCACAGCGTATCTGGCGTACTGGCAGGCGGGCATGACGGACCCAATGTGGGGACAGCCGCCCCTTCGGCAAGCTCAGGGCAGGCTCCCGGCTGTCGAGCGGAGCGAAGCTCCGCAATCTGCTTATACGCGTCGCGTTCTGATTCACGCGGTGGCCGGAGGCGTAGGCACGGCCGCAGTGCAAATCGGCCGACTGCTCGGCGTGGAGATGTTTGGGACATCATCCTCCGACGAGAAGCTGGCGCGCGTAAAAGAACTCGGACTGCAGCACGGGATCAACTACAAGCAGCGCGATTATGAAGAGGCCATCAAAGATCTGAGCCATGGCGAGGGCGTCGACGCCGTCTTCGAAATGCTAGGTGGAGAGCATACGGCCAAGAGCTTGCGCTGCATGCGCGATTTCGGCCGCGTCATCCAATACGGTACCGCCACCGGCAAACCGCCGCAATTCGACCTCCGCGTCATGTACGCCAAATCCGCCAGCGTGCAAGGCCTCTGGCTGACGTATCTCTCGCAAAAGCGCGAGATCATGGAACCGGCGTGGACTCAACTCTCCGCATGGATCGCGCAGCGCAAACTTGCTCCGGTGATCGGACAAGTCCTGCCGCTGGAGCGCGCGCAGGAAGCCTACAAGCTGCTGCAAGAGGGTAAGAACTACGGCAAGGTTGTAGTGAAGGTGGGCTAGAAGGGCGGGCTCCTTTCTTCAAAGACAAGTCCATCGCTCACCAGAAAATTAACCACTGAGCACAGCGCAATCGCGATTCCGTTCGCGATCAGGTAATTCATGTGTCTTACCCCGACCATCATCTGCATCAGTCCTATGTTGCCCACGATCGAAACTGCTCCATTCGTTAGATTGAATCGCACAAACCTTGGCAGCGACTTCCGCCACGACGGCTGCGAACGATCCGCCCAGGTGTAGCGCTCGTGCCAAACAAAGTTGTGCACGACAGCCGCTTCCACTGCCACGACCGTAGCCAGCATGTAATTGAGATGGAATCCGTCCTTCAGTCCCAGCAACACAACCAACTGGACCACGATCCCGATTCCTCCTACAGCGTTGAATTTCAACCAGCGCACGCTGATCTTGCGCCAGCTTTTGCGCCACGCGGAAGCCTCGGGCCGCGACGCGATGATGTTCCCTATTATCTCGGTTTTCACCGGGCAATCCTTTCTTCGCGATAAAGCCGCTCAGCGTTCTGCAGGGTGAAACAGATCAGCATCAGCGCCATGCCCGTCAGACCAATCGTCCCACCCACATCGAAGAGCCGATACTGCCGGCCGAGAAAATGCACCATCGGCTTCCAGAGCAAAGCCAAATTTCCCACCGCAAGCAGAATACGAAGTTCCGTTGGACCGAAGCGCCAGAACGATAAGCGAAATTCTCCCAAGGTGTGGGTCGCAAGATACGACTGAATCGAGAGCATCAGAAACGCGACCAGCAGCCCGATGGCGATCCACGGATGCATGTATCCCGAATGCTCCAGCCCGCCCATCAGCGCGAGCGCTCCAAAGCTGTCGACCATGTGGTCCACATAAAACCCGTAGCGCGGGCGCAATCGCTGCCGTACTCGAGCCAGCGTGCCGTCGAGCGAGTCCCCCAGCCAGTTCAGTCCCAGGCAGCCAATTGCTCCGAGAAGGTAGTAGCGGTTCCGGACTGCAAGGGCATAACATGCGCCGGCTCCGAGCTGCGCCGCCAAGCCCAGCAGCGTGAGATGGTCAGGGCCGATGCAGTCCGGCGTGCGCTCTGCCAGCCAGAGCAGTGCCTGCCTCTCCACCGCCGCAACCCAACTTTCCTGGACTCGCCGCATCTCGGGGTAAGGCTGCGCTTTCTGCGCTTCCAACCGTGCATGCGGATTCACGTGCTCGCCAGACTGTGGCATCCTTTGATGCCCCAGATTTTGACAACCCAGATTTTGACAACCCAGATTTTGATGACCCAGATTTTGACAACCCAGAAGTTGAGAACTAACCGTTGCCATACCTGCCTCCTCATTTGTGGCTCACGCTTTCGAGCCGACTTGCAGGCGACTTTGCTCCGAAAGGCGAATGGCGGCAATGCACTGGCCCTCAAGCCGCGCTCAACTCGATATCAACCGCAAAGTCATTTCCTAGCAGACGCTTACAGCAGCACATCATTCACGCGTAAGACACTTGTCCAGTCTCGACGTGGTATGTTTTCATTCCTCTTCCAACCGATATGGTGGCGGGGACGCGGGCAATCTAACGTCGGCCGTATATTGATGGCAATCCAGCGCTGGCGATCAGGAAAGACAGTGTGAGCTGGTATTTCTTTTTCTTTTTCATTTCGGGTTTCTGCAGCGTGCTTTACGAGTTGGTATGGCTGCGTCTGGCCATGGCGCAGTTTGGGGTCACGACCGCCATGGTCTCGATTGTGCTTTCGGTGTTCATGGCGGGGCTGGGACTGGGCTCGTGGGCTAGCGGCAGATGGCTTCGCAGGCACGGAGACGAACTGCGATTCTCGGCGCTGCGACTGTACGGACTGGTAGAACTGCTGATCGGAGTATCGGGCCTCGTGGTTCCCTACGAGCTTGGATGGGGCCGCAACCTGCTCGGCAGCCTCGGGCTTTCTTCGTCGCTGGCCTATTACTGTACGTCCGGCTTGTTGGTTGCATGTACCCTGATTCCATGGTGCGCGCTGATGGGAGCGACCATTCCCATTGCCATGCGGTCGATCAGTCAGACTGCTCCTGGCGAGGCCGTGCGGTCGTTCAGCTATCTCTACGTGGCAAATGTTGCTGGCGCGGTAGGCGGGACTTTGATTCCGCTGCTCCTGATCGAACTCCTTGGCTTTCACGGGACCTTGAAGATCGGCGCAGCCTGCAACTTCTTCATTGCGATCGGCGCGATCGCTCTTTCTCGAAGTTCACGAACGGAAGCACCTGTCGAGCCGTCTCAGAACATAGCGGAACCCGCGAGTCCAGCGAGTGGCGATAACATGCTTCTCGTACTCCTCTTTCTGACTGGACTGACGAGCATGGGCATGGAAGTCGTCTGGGTACGCCAATTCACGCCGTACCTGGGGACAGTCGTCTACGCCTTCGCGTCGATCCTTGGGGTTTATCTGGCGGCCACCTACGTCGGATCGCGAGTGTACCGGCTCTGGAGCATTCGTCACGACCAGGAGAGTCCGTTGCCGTGGACGCTGCTTGGACTGTTTGCATTGCTTCCCTTGCTCACCGCAAGTCCGAGCATTGTGCTGGCTAAGGGCCCACGACTATTCCTGGGTATCGTGCCCTTTACCGGCATGCTCGGATTCCTGACGCCCATGCTGGTCGACCGCTGGTCGCGGGGCAATCCGGCCAGAGCCGGCAGCGCCTATGCGGTAAATATTCTGGGCTGCATTGTTGGTCCACTGTTTGCCGGATTCGCGCTCTTGCCTTGGACGAGCGAGCGCTGGGCGCTGGTTCTGCTGTCAGTTCCATGGCTGATTCTTGGCCTTCGCCCGATGCGCAGCTCTGGAACGAAGCGTAGCCCCGTCGCCCGCGCCGCTGCTTATCTTTTGCTGCCTATGTGCTTGGGATTGTTTGTGGCAGGAAAAGGCTATGAACAGCGCTACGGCGGGCCGAGCGTAGTGCTGCGCGATCCGACCGCCACGGTGATCGCCAGCGGCAGCGGGATGAACAAGACCCTCCTGGTCAACGGCTATGGCATGACCGCGCTCACGCCAGTCACCAAGATGATGGCGCATTTCCCGCTGGCTTTTCTCGACCGTCCACCGCAGGATGCGCTCGACATCTGCTTTGGCATGGGGACCACATTTCGTTCACTGCTGAGCTGGAACATCCGGGCGACGGCGGTGGAGCTGGTGCCCAGCGTGCCCCGGCTCTTTGGATTTTTTCATCCCGATGGCCCCGAGCTTTTGCGCTCGCCGATGGCGCACGTGGTAATCGACGATGGCCGCCGCTACCTTGAGCGCACCACGCAGCAATATGATCTGATCACCATTGACCCTCCGCCGCCGGTCGAGGCTGCGGGATCAAGCCTGCTGTATTCCGAGGAGTTCTACGCGGCGGCACGACGACGGCTGCGCCCGGGTGGGATCTTGCAGCAGTGGCTGCCTTACGGTGACGCGGAAGATTTCTCTTCGGTCGCGCGTGCCTTGCAGGATTCGTTCCCTTACGTCCGGGTCTTTCGCTGGACGGAACATTGGGGATTTCATTTTCTGGCAAGCGACCACCCGCTGCCCAATCGCAATGCCAGCGAACTCGCGCGGCAACTTCCACCCGCCGCTGCCGCTGATCTCGTCGAGTGGGGGCCGCGACAGAGCCCGGAGGATCAGCTTGGAATGATTCTGAAACAGGAAATTCAACTCTCCGGCCTGATTGCGCGATCCCCCTCAACTCCTGCGTTGCGCGACGACCGTCCTATTAACGAGTACTACACTCTTCGCCACCGCTGGCGTAGGTATCAAAACGGAACCCGGGCCGCAGATTTGCGCCGATGAACGCTGATTTTCGAACTGGCACTGCTAGGCTGGTGGGGATTGCTACTGCGAATTTTTGTCGGAGACTCTATGGCTTGGGATCCAGTGAATTACAAACACCAGGAACTCACTCAGGTAATTCTTGGTGTGTTCTATGAGGTGTATAACGAACTTGGGCACGGATTTCTCGAGTCTGTGTATCAAGAGGCGATGTTGGTGGCGCTTAGGCACAAGGGACCGATGGTGGAAGGGCAGTGTCCCCTGCCGGTATGGTTTCGCGGAGAGAGAATCGGTGATTTTCGAGCAGATCTGATCGTCGGCAATGCGGTAATCGTCGAGTTGAAGGCGGGCCGAGACCTGGAACCGGTTCACGATGCGCAGTTGCTGAACTACCTGCGAGCGTCCGAACTTGAAGTAGGGTTGTTGCTGAGTTTCGGCCCAGCCCCAAAGATAAAGCGCCTAGTTTTCGCCAACGAGAAAAAGAAAAATCTGCGTGTATCAGCGTAAAATCTGCGGCCCATGACCAGGTTCCTGCGCTTCTTCCGCCCGTCCCACCAGCACACGGCCTTCTCTGCCACGCTGCTGCTGATGGGCACGGTGATGCTTTCGCGCGTCATCGGCTACATTCGCGAAGCCTACATCGCCTACGCTTTCGGCGCGGGACCGCAGACCGACGCCTACGTCGCCGCTTTCACCCTGCCCGACTGGCTGAACTACATCGTCGCCGGCGGCGCGGCTTCCATCACTTTCATTTCGATCTACACCCGCTTCCTCGCCGAGAAGCGCGATGCGGACGCCAAACAGACTTTTTCCGTGATCATCACCGTGATGACCGTGGTGATGGTCGTGGGCACGATCATCACCGAAATCTTTACTCCCCAGTTTGTGCATTGGATGTTCCGCGGATTTTCTCCCGCGCAGGTCGAGCTTTGCGTCCATCTCACGCGCATCCTCTTGCCCGCGCAAATTTTCTTCTACGTTGGTGGAGTCGTCTCCGCCGTCCTTCTCTCGCACCGGCTGTTTCTCTTTCCTGCGCTCGGACCGCTGATCTACAACGTCTTTATTATTCTCGGCGGCATGGCTGGGGGCCGTCACTTCGGTATCGCTGCCCTGGCATATGGCGCGCTGGTGGGAAGCTTGGCCGGACCTTTTCTCTCCAGCGTGATCGGCGCGGCCCGCATTGGCACGGGATACAAGCCCTCCTTCGACATCATGAATCCCGCGTTCCGCGAGTGGGTGCGGTTGTCGGTCCCACTGATGCTTGGGGTCTCGCTCGTCACTGCCGACGATTGGATCCTGCGCCACTACGCCTCCAGCGGCGTGGGGGACATTGCGCGCCTGAACTACGCCAAGCGTCTGTTCGCGGTTCCCATTGCCGTCCTCGGACAAGCTACGGGCCAGGCTTCCCTGCCGTTTTTTGCGCGGCTGTTCAATGAAAAACGCTTCCAGGAGTTCGGCGCTACAGTGAACGATTCGGTCTATCGCGTCTCGGCCGCGTCCTTTCTCACCACCGGGTGGATGATGGCTGCCGCACTCCCACTGATCGATCTGGTGTACCGTCGCGGACGTTTTCTTTTTTCTGACACGCAGACCACCGCCATTTATTTTTTCTGGTTCTCACTATCACTCGCGCTATGGTCGGCCCAAGGACTTTACGCCCGCGCTTTTTACGCCGCCGGCGACACCTGGACTCCGATGGCCGCAGTCAGCATCATCACAGCCGCTTCTTTGCCGATTTACTCCGTGTTATTCCACCATTTTGGCGTCGTCGGACTGGCCTTCGCTTCCGACGTCGGCATCGGCGCGAACCTGCTCGCGCTGGCCTTGCTGCTGCACTATCGCAAACTGGTTTCACTGGAGGAGATGCGCTGGGGAGAGCTGGGCAAAGCTGCGTTGACGGCCCTGATCGCAGGCGGCATTAGTTTTGAAGTAGCGAAAGTCGTGCCGCTCTCGACTTCGGGGGCCGGCAGCCGGATGGGCGATCTGCTGCAGCTTGGGCTGATTTCGCTGACCTGGGCCGCCGCCGTAGCCGCCGGACTCTGGCTCTTCCGCTCGCAATTGCCCCAAGATCTGCGGCGCCGTAAAGCCACTGCGTATCCCGCCGTGGCTCAGGGCCAAAGCAAGGAAATTATGGACGCGGGCACACAGCCGTAGTCGGCGAAAAGGGTACCTGATTCAAGACTGTACCGTCACCGGCACTCTGGATTACCTTTGCTCGTGAAGGCCGGTCCTAATGGGTATTTACGTTGAGATTTTCATTCGCGCACCTATGGAGAACCTGTGGCAAAAAACCCAGGAACCTAAACTCCACGAGCGCTGGGATCTTCGTTTCTCAAGGATCGATTACCTTCCTCGGCGGGCGGATGAGCCGCAGCGCTTCCTGTATTCCACCCGAATCGGGGCGGGCCTGCGGATCGATGGGGAGGGGGAAAGCACCGGGGAACACGATGGTGCGTCGGGCCAGCGGACTTCAGCCCTCAAATTCTGGTCGAAAGATCCGAAATCGCTGATTGAGGTTGGATCGGGTTACTGGAAGTATGTGCCGTCGGGGGACGGGATTCGGTTCTTTACGCTTTACGATTACCAGCCACGGTTCGGTGCGATTGGCAGGATCGTCGATAAGCTGATGTTTCGTCCCCTAATCGGCTGGGCGACTGCATGGAGCTTCGATTGCCTGCGGCTCTGGATTGAGCAGGATATTTCGCCAGAAGACTCGCGTGCCCGTAGTTTGATTTATTTTCCGACCAGATCGACCCTGGCTTTTATTTGGCTCTATCACGGATTGGTTCCCAAAATTCTGTACCGAAGTCCGGACGAACTCGCGATGTTGAGCGTTACCGGAATGCCCGCTTCTGCGGTGCTTACGCTGACACTACTAGCTGGATGGCTGGAGATTTGTTTCGCCCTGGCGTTTCTCGTTTTCTGGAAGGCACGCTGGCCACTTTGGACGACGATTATTGCGATGGTTACGGCAACGCTGGGCGTGGGACTCAGTTCGCCAGACTATCTTCACAGAGCATTTGATCCGCTGACCTTTAATGTTGCGGTTGCTGTTTTGGCCGCCTGTGGGCTGTTGGCCGCTCCAAACTTACCGACCGCCGACCGATGTTTGAGAAAACCGCCGGAAACCAAAGCATGAAGTCCATCTACGAGCACGCGCTGGGAGATAAATTTCGCCTTCTGCATCCTCGCATTCAAGAAAGATTTGGCTTTTCGAGCCGCGACAATCGTGCCTGCATCGGTACCGGAACGATGAGCGAGATTTGGCATGGTCCGCTTTACACTATGCCCTTTCTTTATGTCGGAAGCTGGCGGCGCATCATGTTCCCGGAACGGGGCGAGAATGTGCCGTTCACAATCAGGAACTACGCCTACGTTGATGATTATGGACGCGAGACTGTCACGTGGATCCGAAACTTTTCTACGCCTACTCCGCGGCGTTTCGATGCATACATGATCTTCAGCCCACAACGTAATCTAATTGTGGATTATCTGGGCACACACCAACATCTTGCTGTCGACATCGATTTATCCGTCGATAAGCGAGGCGGGCTTTGCCTCCGGTCCAGTGAACAGCGCTTCTACGAGCGTTGGATTGACTTTAGGTTCCCGCTGCTCTTTTCCGGAGTTGCGGAAGTGTGCGAGTGGTACGAAGATAGCGATCGACGTTTTAACATCGAGGTGAACGTAACCAACCACGTGTGGGGTCCGCTGTTTGGCTACCGGGGATCTTTCGACATTGAATGGCGGGAAGTCAATCCGCACGAAACACCCAAGGACGTTTTGCCGCTTCGTTGCGAGCGCAGGGAGTAGAAATCGGCCTGGACACCATGTTTCTGCTTTCAAGACCTTCCGATGCCACCATTCGGACAATTCTTGCCACGCAATGCACCGAAAATTTCTCCTACTCTGCAGTGGGAGCGTCCCAAGGTCAGCTCCCTGCCTGCTACTCTGTGATTCACAGCCGGGTCGGCCTGGGTCAAGGTGCTGCCACTTTCGCGCGGGCCGTGGAGGCTCTGTGCCAGTGGAAAATGTTCGACGTCCCGAATGTAAGCCTTTGCTGGTCGAATGCCCCTATCCAACCCGGGACTGTGGTTGCCATTCTGATCAAGCACTTCGGCTTTTGGTCTTTGAACTTTTGCAGAATTGTCTACGTGTTAGACGAAGACGCATCCGTACGGCGGTACGGTTTTGCTTATGGCACGCTGCTCGATCACGCGGAACGAGGCGAAGAGCGGTTCGCAGTTGAATGGGATCGCGCCTCTGATGTGGTCTCTTACGATATTCTTTCCTTCTCTCGACCCGGCTGTCTTCTGACACAACTGTCTTACCCATTGGCCCGGTGGCTGCAGAGGCGATTCGCCCGAAACTCCCTGGCGGCGATGGTTGATGCGGTAACGGCTCGGTAATGTGGCAGTGAAGTGATCTACCGGCAATAAAAAAACGGCAGCTGGCGGTCGCAGTCGCTGCGAACTCCGCCGCTGATCTTCGAACTAGTCTCTTAATCCGAATTTGTTACGCCCGAACCCCCACCGCAGCAGGTCCTTGCAAGTCGCCCGGCACATTCCTCACAGACCGGCCGGTAGATTCCTGTGACATCCGTCACAGACGGTTACACCAATGCTGAGGCAAGATCGTCGGAAGTCCGAACCTGATCCACTCACGGCCGTGCCGCATACGCAGCACGCGTAAGCTGGCACGGGCCGTGACGGGTTGCATATGACGATGAACCCCTGAACTTATGGCGCATACCCATCCCGACGCTCAGATTCATTGCGTCTTCAGCCCCAAGGAGCGATGCCATCGCTTCCCCGAAGCATTTCGCGAAAAGATTTCCATGTATCTCATTGGAATCGGCCACAACCAGTCGCTTCCAATTCTGTGCGCCAGGGCTACCGACCATTATGTCCATCTGCTGATTGCCGTTCCCCGTGGCTTAACGCTGGCCCAGGCAATGCTTCTTCTTGAAGGCGAATTCCTCACGCTGGCCGCGCAAACACCGATTCGATTTCGCCTGACAGGAAAGTTACAGTCACGTCATCGGAAGCGCTTCCAGGATTGGAGCGGTCAAGCATCGCGTCGACCATCGGAGCGAATGCCGCCCAAAAAAGCGTTGGTTCCGGAGGTCGATTCGCAATCTGCCCGTCAGGATTGAAGCCGAAGCAAAACGGCGGACATTCGCAGCTTCCTGCAAATGTCCGCCATCAATGTCTCATCAGCCAAATTCTACTGCGAAGCTTACGCTCGTGCCCCAACTGCCACGGGCTCGCTCGCGGGAATGCCCTTATCTTCGCCATTCGCCTTCTGCTGTCCCGGCTGGCCGCCCTTGCGAATGTCGATGCCACCCTTGAAGAAGGCGCCATCTTCAATCGAAATGCGGGCCGCGACTACGTCGCCGGTGAGCGAACCGTCGCTGCGGATGTCGACCCGGTCGCTAGCGGTAAGGTTGCCACGCACTTTGCCCAGCACTACGATTTCGCGGGCGTTGATGTTCGCCGCAACCACGCCATTGCGGCCGATGGTTACGCGATTCCCAGAAAGGTTGATCGAGCCTTCCACCCGGCCATCAATATACAGCGACTCTGATCCGGTCACCTCGCCCTTTATCACCAGCGACTTGCCGATAGTGGCCTGGTCCGCCGTCGTGGTGCTGGTGGACGCCGGACGCTGGACAGGTGTGGGTTCGTTCGAACTCATGACAGGCGCGCTCGGGGTAGACATTGTCGGACGCTCCGGTTCCCCGGGCCGGGCAGGGGTCTGAGGCTGATTAGTCGGCTTCCACATGGGCTGAAAATCCTTCCTTTGTTCGGATTGAGGATCACGGGCCGCACGTCCGTGACCAAATTGCATTGTACTCCGCTGTCTCAAGACGGGTGCTGTGGAAAAGCTTTATTTTCAACGAAGTTTCCTCTGCTGGTACGTACTTCGGTGCTTTACTGTCCTGGTGTTTTGTTTTGGTTTTGTCTGCACCGTGTAACATTTCCGGAAAAATTTCCCTGCTTTGCCGATTTCGCAGCCTCGCGGAGTATGCTCAACTATCGAGTTCGATTACGCTGTTCGACTATCGGACGACACTACGGAGTAAACCATGCTGGAAGAGATCGCCGCCCCGCCCGCTCTAGCCATCGCCCGGCCCCTGCCCGGCGAGTACGCGCCCTACTACGAACGCTACATTTCGCTGGTTGAAGACGACGACATTCTCAACACGCTGGATGAGCAACGCCGGCAGACTTTGCTCGTACTATGCAGCCGCAGCGATGCTGACGGTGACTTCCGTTATGCCCCTGATAAATGGAGCGCCAAAGAAGTCCTCGGCCACGTGTGCGACTCCGAGCGCGTCTTCGCTTACCGCGCACTACGCATCGCCCGCGCCGACACGACCCCCATGGAAGGCTTCGAGCAGGATGACTACGTCCGCAACGGCCCCTTCGTTTACCGCTCCCTCGCCGATCTGATTGAGGACTATATCGCGGTGCGCCGGGCCACGCTCTCACTGCTGCGGAATCTGGACGAGGCGGCGTGGTCCCGCCGAGGTATCGCCAATAAGAACGAAGTCAGCGTCCGCGGGCTGGCCTACATCATCGCTGGCCACGAACTGCATCACCGGCGGATTCTGGAACAGAAATATTTTGCTGTGAGCCCGGGATAGCCGTGGCGGCACGCCCGTGCGTTCAAGAAAGTCTGTCATCCTGAGGTCCGCGTACTTTGCGGACCGAAGGACCTGTGCAACTGTCCGGGGACTACATAGGTCCTTCGCTTCGCTCAGGAAGACAACGCTAGTGGAAGAGGATCACTTCTTCGCGACGTGTCTCAAGATCCGCGCGGAATGACATTGCCCCCGTGGGGTATGCTGAGAGCTGACGGCTGATACCTGACAGCTCCCCCATGCTTTCCGACTCCACCATTCTGAAACACATCGCCCGGCAACCCAAACGCTCGGCTGGATTCAAGCAGCTCGTGCGCGAGATGGGACTGCATGGCCATGTGCGCGGTGAACTCGACCAACATTTGCAAAAGCTGGTTGCCAGCGGGCAACTGGTGCAGATAAATTCCGACCGCTACGCCCTTCCTCAGTCCGCGCCCGATAAGGCCGGCAAGAATGCAGTCGTCGGACGCCTCACCATGCATCGCGACGGCTTCGGCTTTGTCATCTCCGACTCCAGCTCTCTCAACCCCCATCTCAAGTCGCTGCTCTCCGGCGACATTTTCATCCCGCCTCACCTGATCGGCAACGCCATGCACGGGGATCGCGTGCTGGTCGATATTGCCGCCATCCGTCCCGACGGCCGCGCCGAAGGACGCATTGTGCGCCCCGTGGTGCGGGCTCATCCCACGGTAGTCGGCACTTTTCACTATGGCAGCCGCCATAATTACGTGAAGCCGATCGACAGCAAAATCACGCAGGAAATCGTAATTCCGCCGGGTGCCGAGATCCCGGCGAACGCAACCGATTCGAATGTTTACCCCGTGCCCCCTGTGTCCTCTGTGGTTGAAGATCTTGAACCACAGAGGTCACAGAGGACACAGGGTAAGAAAAAATCCGTGGACCGCGTTCTGGGTGACGAAGCTGCCCGTCGCACCGATTGGGACGATCTCGAAGGCGTGGCCGTCGACGTCGAAATCACGGACTGGCCCTCGCCTACGCAAAATCCTCGCGGCCGTGTCATTGAAATTCTGGGCCGTCCAGACGATTTCGGCGTCGACGTCGAAATCACCATCCGAAAGTTTCACCTGCCGCACCATTTTCCCGCGGCAACGCTCGAAGAGGCGCAGGACATCCCCGCCATCATCCCGGCGAAGGAACTCCACCGCCGCCGCGACTTTCGAGAGCTGCCTATCGTTACCATTGATGGGGAAACCGCTCGCGACTTCGACGACGCCGTCACCGTACGCATACTCCCGAACCGCAACTTCGAGTTGCAGGTTCACATCGCCGACGTCGCGCAATACGTCACGCCCGGTTCCGCGCTCGACCAGGAAGCCCGCCTGCGCGGCACCAGTGTTTACTTTCCGGATCGCGCCGTGCCCATGCTGCCTCTGGAACTCTCCACCGACATCTGCAGCCTGCGGCCGCAGGTTGAACGGCTGGTGCTGTCGTGCGTCATGGAGATCGATCACCGCGGCGAGATTGTCGGCTGCGAACTTTGCGAGGGGATAATCCGATCCGCCGAGCGCATGACCTATACCGCGGTGAATGCCGTGATCGAAGGCGACGCCGCCACGAGCCAGCGTTACGCCCCGCTGGTGCCGGAATTCGAACGCATGCGCGATCTGGCCATGACTCTCAACCGCAAACGCAAGCGCCGCGGATCGATCGACTTCGACTTGCCCGAGCCGATTATCGAATTTGACGAGCATGGACTGATGAAGAGCATCACGCGCTCGGAGCGCAACATCGCCCATCGTTTGATCGAGGAGTTCATGCTCGCGGCCAATGAGTGTGTGGCGCAATACCTCGAGTCGAAGCGAATCGCCTCGCTCTATCGAGTTCATGAAAAGCCGGACGCGAAGCGCGTCTACGATTTTGAAGTGATCGCGGCTACCTTTGGATATTCACTCGGGGTGGGAGCGCTTCCCATTCATCGGGTTCAGCTCAAAACCGACCGCCGCGCCGCCCACGGGACGGGCAAACGCGTGCGCGAAATTGAAGTTCCCAAAGAAGTGCACATCACGCCGCGCATGTACCAGAAGCTGGCCGAAAAAATCGCAGGCAAGCCGGAAGAACGTATTTTGAGCTACCTGATGCTGCGCTCGCTGAAACAGGCCCGCTACTCGGAAGAGAACCTCGGCCACTTTGCGCTGGCCGCGACCAGCTACACGCATTTTACGTCGCCGATCCGCCGCTACCCGGATTTGATCGTTCATCGCATTCTGAAGCAGGTGCTTCGTGACTCCGCAGAGAAACACGATGGGGACGTGCCGGTGGGCGTGTTTGTGGTGCACTCCGGCGAGGTCTCGCGGGCGGGACACGCCCGCCCTGCAGATACTGATGCCGAAGCGCCCTCTCCCTGGTCTAAGCGTCGTGACCATACCGCGCACCGCGAATCGCTCGAACCCGTGGGTGGGCCCATCTCGATCGAGGAACTCCACGACATCGCCGAAGAGTCCAGTCAGTCCGAGCGGCGCGCTGATGACGCCGAACGCGAACTGATGGCTTGGAAGAAAGTAAAGTTCATGCAAGACCGCGTGGGCGAGGACTTCGACGGTCTCATCACCAGCGTGACCAAGTTCGGATTCTTCGTCGAGTTGAGCGATCTGTTCGTTGAGGGCCTGGTCCCACTCAATACGCTGACCGACGATCGTTACACCTACCATGAGAGCACGCGCGAAATTATCGGCCAGCACTCGCGCAAGATCTACCGCATCGGGCAGAGAATCCGGGTGCTTGTCGATCGCATCGATCCGGTGGAGAAAAAGATCCAATTCGCGGTGTTCGAGGAACCAGAAACGCGACCGACGTCGAAAGGCTCGCGAAAGTCGCGCAAGCGCAAGTGAAGCTTTTCCTCCGGAAACCGTACTCACCGATCCGCGCAGGGCTAGTGGTGCGGTTGAAACTTTGGCCCTCTTTCAGATTCAACTGTTTTCATCTCATCGAGGCGTCATCCTGACCGCAGCTGCTTTTCAGGCGGAGGGAAGGATCTCGCGCGCAGAACTGCGCTTTGCGAGAAGTTCGCCACGCTAGACCTCAAAAACTGCCCCATTTGTCCGTGCGGGTTACTGTTTCCCCTCCTACGTGCGCGAGGTAGTGTAAAATCGGACTGTAACCCCCGCTGCGAGGTTTTGCTGGATGATGGCATCCGGCGAATCCGCAGCTTCCTTCCTTGTCGGGACGTGGCTCAGCCTGGTAGAGCACTCGCTTGGGGTGCGAGGGGTCGGCAGTTCATATCTGCCCGTCCCGACCAACTTAACTTCAGG
>Ga0209488_10000849_pt1 | contig 25863 bp, 27 predicted proteins | sample Rivendell_Oct201_8_FD_188349 | JGI IMG/M metagenome (GOLD analysis project Ga0209488, IMG submission 188349) | Vadose zone soil microbial communities from the Eel River Critical Zone Observatory, Northern California, USA -... | ecosystem: Environmental > Terrestrial > Soil > Vadose zone >...
AGTGGCCTGTACACGCCTGAATGCGTCGGTATAATCGCGCGCTCTTTCGTTAGGAGGCGGAGACTTCAAATGCCCTCGAAGAAACCCAATAAAGCGGCTAAACGGCCAGGTAAGGCGACACCCAAGAAAGCGGCTCACAAAGCAGCCGCTCCCAAGAAGGTGGCCCGACCTCCACTCAAGCCCACGCCACCGCGTTCTACATCGAAGGTAACAGTGAAACCCAATAAGCCAGCCCCCAAACCCGTGATCGCAAAGACCGTGACTGTCAAACCTGCGCCCGCGAAAATACCTCCGGCAAAGCCGGAAGTACTCAAAGCAAGCAATGACAAGGTTGCGCCGATCAAATTCGACACCCGTCCGCTCGTGATGACTCGCGTGCCTCAAATCGACGAGGACAACGACGGGGAATCCTCCGCCGCCGCCAGTTTGCTGGCGGGCCCGCGCAATGTGAAACCGTACATCGCCCGCCGCGGCGAGCAGTACATGAACAAGGAACAGTTGGAGCATTTCGCCCGGATATTGCAGAGCTGGAAACGAGATCTCATGGTCGAGGTGGACCGCACCGTGCTGCACATGAAGGATGAGGCAGCCAACTTCCCCGACCCGAATGACAGAGCCACTCAGGAAGAGGAGTTCAGCCTCGAGCTGCGTACGCGCGATCGCGAGCGCAAGCTGATTCGAAAAATAGACGAGGCCTTGAAGCGTATCGAGGATGGTTCGTACGGCTACTGTCTCGAGACCGGCGAGGAAATCGGCATCAAGCGATTGGAAGCCAGACCCGTCGCGACACTATCGGTGGAAGCCCAGGAGCGGCGCGAACGCCGCGAAAAGCAGTACGGCGACCGCGACGACCGCTACCGATAAAGCGCGCCCGTATGTAGGGCGCTTTGCCCCGACGCCCTCGGGCGACTTGCATTTGGGCTCCCTTTACACGGCGGTGGCGAGCTTCCTCGATGCGCGGGCGCACGGCGGGCGCTGGCTGCTGCGGATCGAGGACCTCGATCGGCCGCGCGAGGTCCCGGGTTCAGCGGACGGCATCCTGCGAACCCTGGAGGCGTTCGGCTTCGAGTGGGACGGTGAGATCGTCTGCCAGCGCGATCGCACGCGGCTCTATGTCGATGCCTTGCAAACCCTCGAGGCCCGCAGCCTGACCTTCCAGTGTTCCTGCAGCCGACTGCAGTTGGAGGACGAGACCCGCTATCCCGGCACCTGCCGTGTGCGGCCGGCAGCATCCTCGGTGCCGACAGCCACCCGTTTGCGCGTCGACCAGGGTTCCATTCTGTTTCGAGATCGCATCCAGGGAAGCTACCGCCAGGACCTCGCGGCCGCCGTGGGCGATGTGATTCTCAAGCGGCGCGATCAGATATTTGCCTACCTATTGGCGGTGGTCGTGGATGATGGGGCGCAGGGGGTGAGCCACGTCGTCCGTGGCGCGGATCTCCTGGACAACACGCCGCGCCAAATCTATCTGCAAGGGCTTCTCGGGCTCCCTCTGCCGGCCTATGCACACGTCCCGGTGCTCACCGAACCCGATGACACGAAGCTCGCGAAGTCGCGGCGCAGCGTGCGAGCGGATGCGGATGCGGCCTTGCCGCAGCTGTTGGCGGTCTTTTCCATGCTGGGACTGGCGCCGCCCGATCCGCTGGCGGGGGGAAGCCTTAACGATGCCTGGGCTTGGGCCATCGGGCAGTGGAACGTCGAAAAGGTGCCGAAACGCCTAAATATGCGCGTAAATGGTTAAAAAACATACAAAAAAATGCCGATTTGCCTTAGCGCTGCATTGCGCTATCCTTGATCCGTGAGGACCTTAGGATTGGTCACGCGTGGTCAGGCACGAACCGGCATATTCCGGCGGCGCGTCGGCCAACACGAGCGAGGAGCCCTATGAGCGAACCGCGAGTGATAAAAAAATATCCGAATCGTCGACTCTATGACACGGTTGAAAGCCGGTACATCACGCTGGCCGATGTCAGGCGGTTGGTCGTCGAAAGGATCGAGTTCGTCGTCGTCGACAAGAAGAACAACGCGGACATTACACGCAGCATTTTGTTGCAGGTGATTGCCGAACAGGAGCATCTTGCCGAGCCCATCCTGAGTCAGGATTTCATGGTTAATGTGATCCGCGCCTACGGCACCGGTGTGCAGGGCCTGGTGAGCGGCCACTTGGAACAAAGCCTGAAACAGATCATGAGTCAGCAGCCGCAGAGCCGTCCGCCGCGCATCCGTACGGCGGCGGACGATTCCTTCAAGGCATTGTCGGCAATTCGCAGCCGCGACGGCGATAAGGACCGCGACGAGCACATCGATACGAAGTGAGCTCGGCGCAGGGCGTGGAGGCGCAGCGATCACCGGATAACGCTGCCTCCGCACTCGGGCCTCGGATTCGGGATGGGTGCCGCCGCACCTGGCATTGCGGCGCCCTCCCATCCGTGTGTCCGTATCTTAAGGCTGCCTCGGGCTAGGCGGCGTCGACATTGCGCATGGACAGCCGCACGCGTCCCTGCCGATCCACCTCGAGAACCTTCACGCGCACCACATCGCCTTCTTTCAATTTGTCGCCGACGCGCTCGACGCGCTCTTCGGAGATCTGCGAGATGTGAACCAGGCCGTCGCGGCCCGGGAGAATGGTCACGAAGGCGCCGAAGTCCATCAGTCGCGCGACCTTGCCTTCATACACTCTGCCCACTTCGACGTCGGCGGTGATGAGTTCGATGCGGCGCTGGGCTTCGCGGCCCGCGGCACCCTGTACGGAAGCGATCTTCACCGTGCCGTCGTTCTCGATATCGATCGAGGTGCCGGTTTCTTCGGTGATTTGCCGGATCACGGCGCCGCCCTTGCCGATCACGTCGCGGATCTTCTCCGGATCGATCTTCAAAGTAATGATGGTGGGCGCCCATTCCGACATGCTTTCGCGCGGCTTGGAGAGCACTTTGTTCATCTCGCCCAAGATGTGCAGGCGGCCGTCGCGGGCCTGATCGAGCGCCACCTTCATGATCTCGCGCGTGATGCTGGTGATCTTGATATCCATCTGCAGCGCAGTGATGCCGTCCTTCGTGCCGGCCACTTTGAAATCCATGTCGCCGAGATGATCCTCGTCGCCCAGGATGTCCGTCAGAACTTGGAACCTCGCGCCCTCTTTCACGAGACCCATCGCGACCCCGGCCACAGGCGCCTTGATCGGCACGCCGGCGTCCATCAACGCGAGGCTGGTGCCGCACACGGAGGCCATGGAGCTCGATCCATTCGATTCGAGAATCTCCGAGACGACACGGATGACGTACGGAAATCTCTCCACTCCCGGCATCACGGCCTTGACGCCGCGCTTGGCCAGGTTGCCGTGCCCGATCTCGCGCCGTTTCGGCGAGCCCATCATGCCGGTTTCGCCGACGCTGAACGGAGGGAAATTATAGTGCAGCATGAACGGCTCTTTGCGTTCGCCCGTGAGGCCGTCGATGATCTGCGCATCGCGTCCCGTGCCCAAGGTCGTGACCACCAGCGCCTGGGTTTCGCCGCGAGTGAACAAGGCGGAACCGTGGGTTCGCGCGAGCACGCCGGTGCGGATATTGATGCCGCGTACGGTCTTGGTGTCGCGGCCGTCGATGCGCGGGTGACCCTCGAGGATTCGCTCGCGCACCAGGCGGTATTCGAGATTGAAAAATTCGTTGCCGACCTGTTCCGCGGTGAATTTGGGCGACTCGCCCTTGGTCAGCGCCTCGAGCGTCGCGGTCTTGATCTCGCCGATCTTGGCGTAGCGCTGCTGCTTCTCGGTCAACGTGTAGGCCGCCGCGAGACTCTTCTCGGCCAGCGCGGCCACTGCATCCTTCAATGCCGTATTCGGCTCCGGAGCGACCCAGGACCATTTGGGCTTGCCGGCTTCCGCCGCGAGTTCATTGATCGCCTTGATCGCCGCCTGCATCTCAGCGTGGCCGAACATCACGGCGCCGAGCATGACTTCTTCGTTCAGGCCGCCGGCTTCGGATTCGACCATCAGCACGCCTTCCTGGGTACCGGCGACCACGAGATCGAGTTTCGATTCGGTCAGCTGAGTCGCGGTGGGATTGAGGATGTACTTGCCGTCCAAGTAGCCGACGCGCGCGGCGCCGATGGGGCCCATGAACGGCATGCCGGAAATGGCCAGCGCCGCCGACGCGCCCAGCAACGATGCAATGTCCGGGTCCACTTCGGCGTTGACCGATAGCACCGAGGCAACCACTTGCACGTCATTGATGAAGCCTTCCGGGAACAGCGGCCGTATGGGCCGGTCGATCAGGCGCGATGTCAGAGTCTCTTTCTCGGTGGGGCGTCCTTCGCGCTTGAAGAATCCGCCGGGGATGCGGCCGGCCGCGTAGGTCTTTTCCTGGTAGTTCACAGTCAGCGGGAAGAAGTCGCGTCCCGGGGTTGCCTTCTTCAGGCCCACCGCCGTCACGAGCACCACCGTGTCGCTCATGGTGACGAGCACCGCGCCGTCGGCCTAACGGGCGAGTTCACCCGTCTCAATGGTTACGGTGTGATCACCATATTGAAAGCTTTTTTTGATAGCGCTCACGTAGCCCCTCAGCGTAATAGAAAACGTATGAACGAAGGCCGCAGCTGGCCTGCGGCGGCGCCTGTTAGCGGCGTAACCCTAAGCGTTCGACTAATTGCGTGTACTTGTCCGGGGTTCTGCTCTTGAGATAATCGAGCAGCTTGCGGCGCTGGTTGACCATCTTGAGCAGCCCGCGACGCGACGCATGGTCGGCCTTGTGCGTGGTGAAATGCTGACTCAAGCCGTTGATGCGCTCGGACAACAAGGCAATTTGAACTTCGGGGGAACCGGTGTCCTGCGCGCTGCGCTGGAATTTACCGACGACGCCCGTCTTTTCTTCTCGAGTAAGTGGCATTGAAATCAAACCTCAATCAATAACTTAGACCTTTTAAGAGGCGCGCATTGTACGCGTCGCCGCATCCACCCTCAAGCTTAGGATTCGCCGCTGTTGAAATAAGACCGACGAAATCAGTCGCAGCGGAACCAAGCGGCCGGTGGCATCGATCTGCCCCAAACCCAGAAATCCCAAGCCGTCCGCGTAGATACGCACGGTTCCCGGCACGATTCCGGGCGGTTCCACGGGAATCGAGACCGGCTGTCCCTGGCGAAACGCGCTGACGCCGCTTGGCGAAAGATCCAGTCGCCGCCAGGCCGTCAGCGCGGCATCCACCGGCAGCAGGGCATCCTGCCGCTGCTCCGGGCTCATGGATTCCAGCGCCCCGAAGGTCCATTGTGGTTCTGCACCAAACGGCGCCACTCCAAGTCTGCGCAGCGCCGACAAGTGGCCGATCGTCCCGAGCTGCGCGGCCAAATCCTCCGCCAGCACCCGGATGTAGGTACCCTTCGAGCAGCGCACGTCGAACGACAGGTCAGGAGGCTGCCAGTTCAGCAGGTGCATATCGTGAATGACGATGGCCCGCGCCGCACGCTCGCGCGTGATGCCGGCCCGCGCATATTCGTACAGCGGCTTGCCCTCCTGTTTGAGGGCGGAATGCATGGGCGGTACCTGGGCATATTCGCGCGGAAAATCCGCGAGCGCCTGGGCAAGCTGCTGCGAAGAATAGGACGGCAGTTCACGCCTTTCTATCACTTCGGATTCCAGATCCGCGCTGGGGGTGCGCTCACCCAGACGAACCGTCACGCGGTAGGTTTTGTCCGCATCCAAGAGCTGCGCGCCGAACTTCGTGGCTTCGCCAAAACAGATGGGCAGCAAACCCGAAGCCAGTGGATCGAGCGATCCCGTATGGCCCGCCTTGCGGGCATTGAACAGCCGCTTGATCCGCGCGACGGCGCCCGCGGAGCTCAAACCCAAGGGTTTGTCGAGCAATAAAATACCGTGGACGTCGGCCGGCATAGTCAACCTTCGTCGACCACATGGCTGTCATCATCGGCGCCGTCGTGCGCCGGCGCCGCGCCGCCCGCGGCCTGCTTGTCCGGCTTGTTGACCGAATCGATCAGCTGGGTCAATCGCACGCCGTGCTCGATCGAGGTGTCGAGCTCGAATGTCAACGTAGGTGTGTAGCGAATCATCAAGGAGCGCGACAGCGCATTGCGCAAAAATCCGGCGGCGCTCTCCAGACCCCGCTGCACCTTCGGATCGGGGCCGTCCTTGCCGAAGACCAGGTAGTACACCCGCGCGGTGCGTAAGTCACCCGTGACGGCGACAGCCGTGATCGTCACGTTGCCGATGCGCTCGTCCTTCACGTCGCGCCGCAACAATTCCCCCAGCTCGCGCTGGATCTGTTCGCCCAACCGCCTCGCCCGTGGATTATCTTTGTTTGCCATATGTACCTCTGCCGCGGATTGATTTAATCCCAATCCCAAGCTCGCGCAGCGAGCACTAAAGGTCGGGGTCGCTTCGACCCCGTTATACCGCGCGTAGCGCATTCAAAAGACCGGGGTCGCTTCGACCCCGTTAATACCGCGCGTAGCGCATCTAAAGCGTCCGGGCCACTTCCACGCGCGAGTAGCATTCGATCTGGTCGCCTTCCTGCACGTCATTGTAGTTCTTCACGCCGATGCCGCATTCGGTTCCTGCGCGTACTTCATTGACGTCGTCTTTGAAGCGCTTCAAGGATTCCAACGCGCCCTCGAAGATGACGACGTTGTTGCGCAGCACGCGAATCGGAAAGTTCCGGCGCACGTAGCCGTCGATCACCATGCAGCCCGCGACCGTGCCGAACTTGCTCGATCGGAAGACGCTGCGGACCGCCGCAAGTCCCACGATCTGCTCCTTGACCTCCGGGGCCAGCATGCCCGTGAGCACCGCCTTGATGTCGTCAATGGCTTCGTAAATGATGCTGTAGTAGCGGACATCGACACCGTGATCCTTGATCGCGGTACGGGCGGCGGCGTCGCCGCGCACGTTGAATGCAATGATGCGCGCCTTGGAAGCCGCGGCCAGCGTGACGTCGGATTCGGTCAAGCCCCCCACGCCGGAGGCCACGATGTTCACGGCGACTTCGCCGGTCGACAGTGCGTTCAACGCATCGCGCAATGCTTCGACGCTGCCCTGCACATCGGCCTTGACCAGGAGCTGCACCAAATTCGCCTTGCTCTCGCCCATGGTCGAAAACACGTCCTGCATGTTCGCGCTCTTCTGCGCCAGCTTGACGTCGCGCGACTTGGACTGGCGATGCATGGCGACTTCGCGCGCCTTGCGCTCGCTCTCGACCACCAGCAATTCGTCGCCGGCGTTCGGCGCACCCGACAAGCCCAATACCACCACGGGAATCGACGGTCCCGCCGAATCGACCGCGTGCCCGGCCTCGTCGAACAACGCCCGCACCCGGCCGAATTCCTGGCCTATGAGCAAGGGGTCTCCGAGCTTCAGGGTACCGCGCAGCACGAGCACGGTCGCGACCGCGCCGCGGCCTTTCTCGAGGCTCGACTCGATCACGTAACCCGCCGCAAGCCCGGTGGTCGGCGCCTTCAGCTCGAGCACTTCGGCCTGCAACAGAATACTGTCGATCAGCTGATCCACGCCCTGGCCGGTCCGCGCCGACACCGGCACGAAAATGTTCTCGCCGCCCCATTCCTCGGGAATCACGCCGTATTTCGTGAGTTCCTGCTTGACCTTCTCCGCGTCCGCCTCCGGTTTATCCATTTTGTTGAGCGCCACCACGATCGGCACCTTGGCCGCCTGCGCGTGCTGGATCGCCTCGACGGTTTGCGGCATGACGCCGTCGTCGGCGCCCACGACCAAAATCACGATGTCCGTGACTTGTGCGCCGCGCGCGCGCATGGAGGTGAAGGCCGCGTGGCCCGGGGTATCGAGAAACGTCAGCATCCCTTTGGGCGTTTCCACGTGGTAGGCGCCGATATGCTGCGTAATGCCGCCGGCCTCGCCGGCTGCCACCTTGGTGCGCCGAATGTAGTCGAGCAGCGATGTCTTGCCGTGATCGACGTGCCCCATCACGGTCACGACCGGCGGGCGCGGCAATACCTCGAGCGAGGAGTCGGTTTCGCCCTGCAGATCGTCCTCGATGATATTTTCCTTGCGCAGCACCGCCGTGTGGCCCATTTCCTCGACCACCAATACCGCGGTGTCCTGCTCGATCATCTGGTTGATGGTCGCCATCACGCCCATGTTCATCATCACTTTGATGACTTCGGTGGCTTTGACCGCCATCTTTTGCGCGAGCTCTCCGACCGTCATGGCCTCGCCGATCGCCACCTCGCGCACCACGCGCTCGGTCGGCATTTCGAATCCATGCTTGGTATCGGACTCCCCGCCCATGGAACGGCGCCTGCCGTCGCGCGATTTCTTCTTCTTGTGCCGGGAGCTCACGTCGCCGACGATGTGCAGTTCCTGCCGGCCGTAGCGCGTGGCCTTGTCGTCGACGACGGCCCGCGCGGCTTTGCCGGGCTTGGCGGCGGCGGCCGCTTTGCGTTCGCGCTCCGCCTGATCGCGCGCCAGCTGTTCGGCGACGCGGCGCGCTTCCTCTTCCGCGGTTCGTTTGCGCACCTCTTCGTCGGTGCGCCGCCGGTTCTCTTCCTCGAGGCGCTCGCGATCCAGGCGTTCCTTCTCCAGCCGCTCCTGCTCCGCCCGCTCGATTGCGGCCTTGGCCTGCTCTTCGGACTCGCGCTGCCGGTCGATCTCTTCCTGCTGATGGCGCGCCTGGTCCTCGAGCACTTCGCGCTTGACGTAGGTGCGTTTGCTGCGCACTTCGACGTTCACGGTGCGTGCACGCCCTTGGGGGCTCGCAAGCTTCAGCTCCGATTGCGATTTGCGCCGCAAGGTAATCTTGCGCGGAGCCGCATCCGCCTGCACGTCGCCATGGCCGTGGCTGCGCCTGAGGTGCGTCAGCAGCTCGTGTTTGGCATCCTCGCTGATCATGTCCTCTGCGCTGTCGACCTTGATCCCTGCCTGATCGAGCTGCAGCAGCAGCCGATCGACCGGGACCTTCAGCACCTCTGCGAATTGGGCGACGGTAACATCTGCCATACTTGCTCCCTAAACCTTAGCTTCTTCCGCGAACCAGTGCTTGCGGGCATCCATGATGAGTTCAGCGGCTTTCTTTTCGTCGATGCTGCCCATCTCGACCAGTTCGTCGACCGCGAGGTCCGCCAGGTCATCGCGAGTGCGGACTCCTTTGCGCGCCAGGGTCTTGGCCAGAGGTTCGCCCGCGATTTCAATCAGGTCGGCGGCCGGCTCGGCGCCGTCCACCGATTCTTCGCTGGCGATCGCTTGCGTCAGCAGCACGTCGCGTGCGCGCGTGCGCAGCTCTTTGACTATTTCCTCGTCGAACTCTTCGATTCCGTTCAATTCGCTGGCCGGCACGTAGGCGATCTCTTCGATGGTGGAAAAGCCCTCCTGCACCAGGATGCTCGCGACGTCGGCGTCGACATCGAGCTGCTTCATGAACGTCTCGCGCAACGCCAGGGACTCGGTCTCGCTCTTCGCCTCGGCCTGCGATTCGCTCATGACGTTCAGTTCCCAACCCGTGAGCTCGCTGGCCAAGCGGATGTTTTGGCCGCCTCTGCCGATGGCCTGCGAAAGCTTGTCTTCGGAAACCGCGATGTCCATCGAGTGTGAATCTTCGTCCACCACGATCGAGGTGACTTCCGCCGGCGCCATGGCGTTGATGACGAACTGCGCATTGTTGTCGTCGAACGGAATGATGTCGACCCGCTCGCCGGCGATTTCATTGGAAACCGCCTGCACGCGCGAACCGCGCATGCCGACGCACGCGCCCACCGGGTCGACGCGGGGATCGTTGCTGCGCACCGCGATCTTGGCGCGCACGCCCGCATCGCGGGCCGCCGCCAGGATGTTGATCAGGCCCTGGCCTACTTCCGGCACTTCGAGCTTGAACAATTCGATCAGGAATTCAGGGGCGGTGCGGGACAAAAACAGCTGCGGACCGCGCGGCTCCGTGCGCACCTCCTTCAAATACGCCTTGATCCGGTCCTGGGACCGCACGGGCTCGCGCGGAATCATTTCTTCGCGCGCGATGAATCCTTCGGCGTTCGCGCCGAGATCCACGTAGACGCCGTTGCGGTCGACGCGCTTGACGATCCCGCTGACCAGGGTGCCCGCCCGATCCTTGTAGGCATCGACGACCTGCGCTCGTTCGGCCTCGCGCACCTTCTGCACGATGACCTGCTTGGCGGTCTGCGCGAGAATGCGGCCGAAGGGCACGGATTCCATGGGCTGCTCAACATAGCCGCCCGGCTCCACGTCCTTGTCGATGTCGCGCGCATCGTCCAAACGCAGCTCGCGCTCCGGAACTTCGAGTTCGCTGGAATCGTCGGCAAACACCTTCCAGCGGCGAAAGGTGTCGTAAGCGCCGGTCTTGCGGTTGATCGAAACGCGCACGTCCAATTCTTCGCCGTGTTTCTTGCGGGTCGCGGACGCGAGCGCGGCTTCGAGTGCCTCGAAGATGATTTCCTTGTCGACGCCCTTCTCGTTGGAGACTGCGTCGACCGCCATCAAGATTTCTTTGTTCATGGTCCTTTTAGACTCCTCGTCACTCCGGCCGCAATCTCGCCTTCTGAATTCTTTCGAGCGGCAGGCTGTGCGCCTTGCCGTCCACTTCCACTACAATCGCGTCGCCCGCAACCGACTTCAACTCGCCGACATAACGCCGCCTGCCATCCAGGGGCACCTTCAGCTCGGCGAAGATGCGTTCGCCGATAAACCGCTCGAAGTGCGCGCGAGTCCGCAAGATCCGATCGAATCCCGGCGAAGAGACTTCCAGCGTGTAATGCCCCTTGATCGGATCCTGGATCTCGAGCACCTGGCTCACCGCGTGGCTCACGCGCGCGCAATCATCGACCGTGACGCCTACGCCGGAATTCTCGGCGCGGTGATCGATGAATATCCGCAAAACACCGCCTTGGCCCTCGCGCACAAATTCGACGTCGACCAGCTCAAATCCAAGCGCCTCGATCGGCGGCTCTAAAAGGCGCATCAAGGCGTCACGCATTCGCTCAAACCCACGACTTAAAACAAAAAAGGGGACCATCGGCCCCCTCTCTTCAACGATAAGCCCCTTCGGGCTGGTAAAACCCAAGCGCGGAGCCGACAAAACTTAGGGTCCCCCGCCGAGGGCCGCGATTATAGGCAAAGCCGACTTGGGCGTAAACCCTGATCGCGCAAATCCAATCCTAAAAACGACTGGGGCCGCATCGCTGCGGCCCCAGATCTCGCTCGATACTAAAACGCCTTACCAGCGCTTCGGACCGCGCGATCCACCACCACCACCGCCACCACCGCCGCCGGTGCGCTCCTGCGCCTCATTCACCTTCAGCGCTCGCCCGTCGACATCGTGGCCATTCAAGGCCTGCATGGCACGCGCAGCATCTGCGCTGGCCATTTCAACGAAGCCGAAGCCGCGGGGCCGACCGGTGTCGCGATCGTTGATCAGCGCAACCGACTGTACGGCACCATGCTTTTCGAACAGCGCGCGCACCGCGGACTCGTCCATTGAGAACGGGAGATTGCCAACATACATTTTCGTCATGTGAAGAATACCTACTACAAAAGAAGCTATCGGCCGGTCACGCGTGCGTTGCGATGCAAGAGCCGTGTGCCTGCCACCTGGATCGAAGAAACCTGCTTTGTGGGTTGTGGCCAAGGTGACGCCGGAGCGGCGCGGTGACCAGAAACGGACCAAGTAGAAATTCACGAGCCGGCGCGGATGGTACAGCAATTTGCTGATAAATACGAATATTTTCTCTACGAACCCTTGCACCAGGAGAGTACCGGGGCTGCCGCCGATGCCTGCTGAGGCGCCCCGGTTCCGACCAGCGGACAAGGGATTGCAGTCCTGCTGCGATGCAATATTCGCTGGCAAGGCGCATTCCTCGAATCCGTGATTCACCATGAAATACACCCGCCCCGGCCGCAGATTATGTCGAATCTGCCGCTCGCGCGCGCAGCGTCAGCGGCAGACTCCAGGCCAATAAGGCTCCGCGTCAGTGGTAACGGTCGCGCAACGCAGCTATTCTTTCGGCCTGCTCGAGGTCTACGGTACAAAGTTCGCGGGCACGCGCTTCCTCAAACGCCGCGCGACCATCGTATGCGTTCGGAAACTCCGTACCAAATCGTGCCGCAAGGATTTTAGACGCTGAAGCAATGAATACATTCGTTAAATGCTATGCGGACCTTGGTACGGCGTCGAGCGTGCGTGCGCATTGGCGATGCGGTTAGCGCTGTTTCTGCCCAAGTATTGGGCGACCTGGGTGGGACTCTGCGTGTTGCGCACCATCGAGCTGTTGCCGTTTCCCGTGCAGCGGCATATCGGTTCGGCTCTGGGCAAGCTCATCCAGCGCCTGCCGCTGGCCTATGTGCGGATCGCACGCCGCAACGTAGAACTCTGCATGCCCACGCTTTCGGCGCGCGACCGGGCGGATATGGTCGACCGCCACTGCCAAAGCTTGGGTGTGGGACTCTGCGAGACGGCCAATACCTGGTGGAGCAGCGACCGCCGCGTGCACAAGCTCGCCGAGATCCATGGCCTCGAGAATCTGCATGCGGCGCTCGCCAAGGGCCGCGGCGCCATCATGATCGGCGGCCATTTCACCACCATCGAAATCGCCACCCGCATCTTGGGCACCGTGGTGCCGCTCAACGTCGTGTACCGTCCCATGAAAAACGCCGTGCTATCGCACACCATGTTCACCAGCTTCTCGCGCCACGGCAAACCGATTCCGCACGACGACATACGCACCATGATTCGCGCCCTCAAAAAGAATGAAGCGGTGTGGTATGCGCCGGATCAGAGCTATCGCAACAAGGGCGCGGCGATGGTGAATTTTTTCGGGATTCCGGCCGCCACCACCACTGCCACGTCGCGGCTGGCGCGCATTTCCGGCGCCGCCGTGTTGACCTACTTCCCGGAGCGGCTGCCGGGCAACGCCGGATATCGAGTCGTGATCGGGCCCGCGCTCGAGGACTTTCCCGGCCCGGACCCGATTGGCGACGTCGAGCGCTTCCATGCCCTACTGGAGGCGCACATTCGCCGAGTGCCCGAGCAATACCTTTGGGTCCACCGTCGATTCAAGGGACTCACCACGGACTATCCCGACTACTATGGGCACGATTCCCGCAATCGAGCGCCCGTGCAACATCCTAGAACAACCAACTAACTACTTCGCATTCGCGAAGTAGTCCTGCAGCGAGGCGACGCCCAGGCGCTTCGCTTCGAACAGGCTCTCGAGATGTTCGCGTGAATTGATCAATCCGCGGGCGCGCAGGATGCCTGCCTCATCGAGAAGAGCCGCGAACGGCAGGCGACTCACCTGAAAGGTCATGCCCAGCGGCGCGGACAAGACGTAGGGAATGCCGCCCAGCCCATTGGCGCGGATGTAGTCGCGGTGTTCGTCGGTGTTGCCGTCGCTGGCCAGAATGATGTCGAGCCAGTCGCGCTCATCCCTGCCGCTGGATTTGACTATCGGCAGCAGCGATTTGCACACCGGACAGGTGGGCGAGACGAACAGCAGCAGAGTGCTCTTGCCGTCGGTGCGCGGTGCCCCGAGCCGCAGATTGGCGCCGTGCAAGTCGACGACGTCGATCGCCGGCGCCGGTTCGCCCACGGCCAGCCCGCGATTCAACATCAGCGCACCCACCGGAGCGATACGCTCATGCAGCACGCCCAATTGCCTGGTCAGCGCCAACACCACGGCCAGCAAGCACAGAACGACGATCCAGAGCACGACGACGGAAACGCCTACGGGTGTCATCGCGAACCTCGCAACTGCGCGCTGCGCTGGGCAAGTCCCAGCAAGCGGTCGGCGCTCGAGTAGACGAGCGCAATGGTCAACAAACCGAACACTATCGTGACTCCATCGGTGAAAGAGAGAGGCCGGCTCGCCCACGGTTCGAGCGCAACCGCGAGAGCCAGCGAGATCAGGATATTTCGCCATACCATCCACGCCGAAATGGGCCGCCGCTCATCGGGGCCGCCGCAGCCGCAGGCGAGATCGCGGCGCCCGCGCCGAAGATTGACGGCGATGGCGGCGGCGTACCCCAGCAGCAACATGATGCCCAGTACGCCGGCGTAACGGCGCGAGCCATCGGCCAGCAATCCGACGGCGACCGCTATTTCCAGAATCGGCACCACGCGGGAAATGCGCAGGTGCGCGAGCGCGGGCATCAGTCCATAAGCCGCGAAGGTCTCGTCGAACCGGCGCAAGCCGCGCAGCTTGTGCACGGCGGCGCTCGCGAATAGAAGCGCGACGGACGCGGCGATCAACATACCTATTGCGGAATCTATGACCATGAATGGCATGATAGCGTATTGATTTCAGAACTTGCGCATCGTGAACCGCAAATTACTCCCGCCACACCTTCGCCGAATCGTCGTCGCGTGCGTTCTGCTCGCCGCGCTGCTCATGTTGCCGCTCCCCGCATCGGCGGGCCTTTACTGGAATATCGGCGCGGGAATAGGATACCCGGCGTTGGTAGCCGCAGTCGTTCTCTACCTCTATCCGCTGCGCGCCCATGGCGTTCCGCACCGTCGCCTCTTCGCACTGTCGCAGCATCGGCGAATCGGCTGGATCGCATTGTATATCGCCGGGCTGCATGCGGCGATACTGCTCGCGGCGCAGCCGTTGATCGGACACTATCTGCTGCCCTCCGCGCCGCTCTACATGTTGTGCGGCCTTGCCGCATTCATCGCGTTGGCGGTGCTCGTGGCAACCGGCATCTCCGCGAGATCCGCCCTGCGGCGTGCCGCATCGCCTGAAGGATCGCCGGCCAGCGTCACCGCCCATGCCGTGCTCGCGGCGCTGCTGCCGGCGCTGCTCGGTGCACACGTCATCGGCAGCGGTCAACTCCTCGATCGACCCGCGAAGATCATTGCCGGCTGCGCACTTCTCGCATTGGCGGTTCTCGGGTACGCCTTCCGGCCCGGATGGGCCCGTATCCGAACTCGCCTGCTATCCACCGTGGTTCCCTGCGGTATCGCGGCCGTCGTTCTGCTGGCGTTGCCGACACCGACGGGTGGTTCTCGTCTGCTGCAGCCTGCGACGGCACCGCTCGCGCTGCATGTGAATTTCCCGCACGAAAATCATAGAACCATCGGTTGCGTCACCTGCCATCACAACTTCGTCGACCATACGGGTTTCGCCGGCTGTCTCGACTGTCACCGAAGCCCTCGCCCGAATCTGCGCCAGTCGGGTGAAGCCACCTTCCACGTGTTCTGCCGCGATTGTCACCGCGACCTCGCATTGCAGGGAAGCAAGCACGGGCCGGTGCGCGAATGTTCCGCGTGCCATGAGGGATGAGCGATCGTTCATGCCGCACCCCCACTTTCGAATCGGCCGGCAATGTGCCAGACTCGCCACGACGCCGCCGCGAATTTGTAGGTTGACGCCGCTCAATCATAAAGAATCGCGAGTGCGGCGGGACGGCGATGCATGGGGAGATCGATGAAAACTTCGCTCATAGGCGCTACTCTACTGTCGCTCGCAATAGGCGCCCGCTCGCTGGCCGCGCCGCCCTTGCCCGCCGAGCACCTCACGATGGAGAAAGTTCCACCCAATAACGCTCACCGGATCTACGTGCTGGATGAGGCGTTCTTCAACGAAATCGACGCACGCGTACATCTCTTCGACGGCGACACGCATCGCCGCCTGGGCCAGATCGACGCGGGCTTCAGCCCAGGATTCAATCTGTCCCCCGACGGCAAGACGACCGCCGTCGCAACCACTTATTTCTCCCGCGGCAGCCGCGGAACGCGCACGGACCTCGTCGAGTTCAACGACAATACGACATTGTCGGTGACGCACGAAATCATTCTGCCGCCGAAACGCGCGATGACGCTGCCGACTTATTTCAGTATCGCCTACAGCGCGGACAGTCGGTTCCTCTACGTGTCCTATGTCACACCCGCCGCCTCTTTCGGCGTTCTCGATCCTGCGAAATACTCCGTCATCGGTGAGATCGATACCGCGGGCTGCGTGCTCGTGATTCCTTCGGGCCCGAATCGAGTGTCCTCGCTCTGCGAGAGCGGCCGGCTGCTCACCGTGACTCTCGACGCCGAGGGGCATGAAGCCTCGCGCGCGATGTCCGACGTATTCTTCGATCCCGACAAAGATCCGATCTTCGTGCAGGGAGTGCCCATCACCGGCGGATACGCCTTTCTCTCCTTCCTGGGCGAAGTGCGCGAGGTAGATTTCTCCGGCGCAGTGCCCGTGTTCCACCAACCCTGGCCGCTCGTGAGCGCCGCCGAAAAGGGGCAGTGGCGGCCGGGGGGACAGCAGGTCGGCGCCATCCACCGGCATTTGGGCAAATTGTTCGTGCCCATGCACCGCGGCGGCGAAGGCTCGCACAAAGAGGGGGGAACGGAGATTTGGGTATTCGACATGAAAACCCATCAACGTGTGGCGCGTTGGCCCGTATCCACGCAGAAGCTTGCGCCCGTCGTAGCGGTCCAAGTTTCCCAGGATGACGCGCCCATTCTGTTCGCGGCGACCGATCGTTCCGACGTCGCCGTTTTCGACGCTCTCACCGGGCATCTGCGCCACGTCGAGAAGCGGTTGGGACAGACCCCCTGGCTTATGCTGAATCCTTAGAAGGCATTGGTATGCGCTCGATCGACCAGTTGTTCGAAAAATCCGCGCGCTCTCTGGCGCAACACACTTCACGCCGCAGTCTGCTCGCCGCGCTCGGAAAAGTACTCACGGGTGCGGCGCTCATTCCGCTGCTGCCCATCGACCGTTCCTTTCGCGCGCAAGCGGCCGAGCCGGCCGCCGGCAAGAAGGCTGAGGCAAAACCGGCAACGGATGATCCGAATAGCTGCGACTATTGGAAGTACTGCGCCATCGACGGATTTCTTTGCTCCTGCTGCGGCGGCACCTCGAACTCCTGCCCCCCCGGCGCGGCACCGTCGCCGATTACCTGGATCGGCACCTGCCACAATCCCGCCGATCAGCGCGACTACATCATCTCGTACAACGACTGTTGCGGAAAGGTGAGCTGCAGTAATTGCGAGTGCAACCGCAACGAGCGCGAAAAGCCCATGTATCGGCCCTCTCGCAACAACGATTTGAACTGGTGCATGGCGAACGCCGACTCGAACTACCATTGTTCGGTCTCGGTCATCCTGGGGGTCGCGGAGAAATGAGCCGGCGCAATCCGCGTACCCTCATGGTCGCGGCGGTGCTGATTTTCTCAGGGGCGCCGCTGTGCCTCGCCGCGGAGCCCGACGCGCCCGCCTACCCCGCCGGAGCTGCCGTATTTCAGGCAAACTGCGCGGTGTGTCATGGTCCCAAGGGGACCGGACAACCCTCTCTTGCGCCGCCGCTCACTTCCTACCCCGCCCGCTATGCGTCGATTGCGGAGGGGCGCCGCCAGCTTGCGCTGACGGTTCTCAACGGAATGTTCGGCGGCATCGACGTGGAACATAGTCACTTCGACTTCAAGATGCCCGATTTCTCGGCGCTCGACGATACCACGCTGGCGGCGGCCTTGAACTTCATGGTCTTCGATCTCGGACACGCGGGCGGCGATACGAAGCCCATCGCCGCGGAAGAGATTGCGGCCGAGCGGAGCCATCCCATGGACGGATCGGCGGTGCGCGCGCATCGTGCCAGCGTGCTCGCAAGCCTTGGACTCTGACATGTGGCTCATCTTGCCGAGCTGGGGCCGGCCCCTCGCCGAGGGAGGCGCGCTCCCGCGCCCTTGCTTATTGCGGCTTCTGTTCGCCGTTATCGCCGCGAGCTCGCTGTCCGTCGCGGCGCACGCGAACCCGGCTCAGGATTACATGCTGTACTGCATGGGCTGCCACGGCGCTCAGGCCGAAGGCGTTCCGGGCAAGGTGCCTCCGCTGGCTCACGCCCTCGGTCTCTACATGCGTACCCCCGCCGGCCGCAACTACATTCTGCGTGTACCCGGTGCGGCGAACTCCGTGCTGTCGGATGCGCAATTGGCCGCGGTCCTGAACTGGCTCGCACAAACCTTCGCCGCCGACGAGCTCCCGAGCACGGTGCCGCTGTTCAGCCCCGAGGAGGTCACCGGTTCGCGACACTCACCGCTCGCTTCCGTGCTGGCCGCGCGGCGCGAGGTGATTCGCGACCTGGCCGCCACGGGACCTGCACCGTCCACGGACTATTGATAGTGCTACAACGGAACGTGCAATTCCTCGCGGTGCTTGGCCTTGAGCACCAGCCCATACACCAGCCCCACGGCAAGCCACGTGGTTCCGACCTTGACGGCAAGCGCGCTCATTCCTGAGAACACGGCAAGCACCACGACGATCCCGCAGATCGGCACCAGCCAGTGCTTGACCCACGCGGCCGAACCTCGCTTGACGCCGAAATACGCCAGCACCGAGACGTGCAGGAACAGAAACCCGCTCAAGGCGCCGAAGTTCACGATGGAGGCCAGATCGTCGAGCCGGTTCTTCATGTACAAGGCCACGGCCAGCGACAAGGCAGCCGTGACCAACATGCCCATGTAGGGCGTGTGGTAGCGCGGATGGACTCGCGCCAGGGCGGTAGGCAGCTGTCGGTCGCGGCCCATGGCGAACACCACCCGCGCCACGCCGACCTGCATGGGCAATGCATTCGACAAACCGACGATCCCGGCGTAGGCCCAGGCCAGCACCACCGCGGTCCAAGGGCCCGTCGCCCACGCCGCCAATTCATAGGCGGCGGCCGCCTGGTCCTTGATCGCAATCCCCGGCAACAGATCGCCGAGTACCCAGGTGACGGTGACGAAGAACACCGCGGCCAAGACCAGCGTTGCGATGATGGCCCGGCCGACCAACCGCCGGTCGCCGCCCTCCACTTCCTCGGCCAGCGTCGATACGGCGTCGAAGCCCAGGAAGGACATGATGCAAATCGAAGTCGCACTGAATATCTTGCCCGCGTCGAAATGGGCGGCGTCGAACAGCGGCTTGAGCGTCAACGCACCATTGCCCTTGCCGGCATACAGCGCAATCACGCCCAATATCAGGAATCCGACCAGAATAATGGTCTGCAGTGCGACGGCGATGAAATTGGCGCGGGAGGTGACGGTGATGCCGAACCAATTGACGGCCGTGGTCATCGCGACCATCGATACGATCCAGACGCCGCGATCGATGCCCGGCAACAGCGACCCCAATGCCACCGCGATCAGCACGTAAAGAAACGCCGGAATCAACAGGTAATCCAGCAGTATCATCCAGCCGGCCATGAAACCGGGAAAGGCACCCAATGAATGGCGCGCGAAGCCGTAAACCGACCCCGCCGTCGGCAGGGTTTCCGTCATGGTGGCGTAACTCTGCGCCGTGAAGTACATGCACACGGCACCCAGCACATACGCCATCACGATCAGGCCGTTCGATTCGCTCCACACGAAGCCCAGCGTGCTCAAGGGCGCGAATGGCGCGATATAGGCCAGTCCATACAGAACCAAATCCCAGTATCGCAGCGAGCGCTCGAGTTTGGCTGCGCCGGCAACCTCAGCGCCGGCAACGCCCGTGCCGGCAGCCCCGCCGTCTGCGCCCCCGACGCCCGCGACCACATTCTCAGTGGCTATGGCCGACCCCGACCCGCGCGTCCTGATGTTCCGCGGGGAACGCCGCCACCGACACCTCGACGCTGTGCACCGCCGTACTCTCGCCCATATCGCTTTTCTTCCCGGGATTCAGCACATTGACGTTGGCGCTTGCCGCATCCGCGCTCAGCCAGCGGCCTTTGTGAGCCAGGGCCACTCCGCGCGGCACCTCGTTCGAAATGACCACCTTGAGCCCGAGGCGTCCGCAGCTGTTGTGCACCAGAGCCGCGTCACCCTCCGCCAAGTGCCGCTCCGCGGCATCCGCGGGATGCAGGGCGATGGTCGCCTCGCCGAGCCGGTGCTCGATCTGACGTACGTTGCCGAAACTCGTGTTCATCAGCCACGCATGCGCCGGCGACAGTAAGCGCAGACGGCCCTCCCCGGGACGCGCATCGTTCCAGGGTTGCGGCAGCGGTGGATGTCCATCCGCCGCGGCGCGTGCAGAGGCAATCTCGATGCGCCCGCTGGGTGTTTCGAACACGCCGTCGGCGAATTGCACCGCCGGTTGCTGCGGTACCCATATCGACCCTCGCTCCGCCAGCGCTGCGAAGGTCATCCTCAAGCCGCTGCGCTCCATGAGAGTGCCCAGTATGGCCGCATCGCTCTCGTGCAGCTCGGGGTCGGAATAGTTCATGGCACGCGCCAGGCGCCGGAATATTTCCAGATTCGGCAGTGCGTTGCCCATGGGTTCCATCGCCTTGACCTGTGCCGACAGAGTCAGTTGAAAATACGAGGCGATGAGATCGTCGAACTCCAGGAAACTCGCCGCCGGCAGCACGTAGTCCGCCATCTCCGTGGTATCGGTGGGAAACAGATCCAACGCGATGGTCAACAGGTCCTCACGCCGCAACGCGCGGCGCAGGCGCGCCTGTTGCGGACAAGACGCCAAGGGGTTCATGTTCCACACGAACAGCGCGCGCGAACGCGCCGGATCTTCGAGCGCCCCCGCGAAATCCATGTGGCTGAGGGACGGCGCGCCGCCGGGCGGCCGCAAGTGCGCACCGCTCAAGTAATCCTCGTCCATGCGCCGTTGCCGCAAGTTGCCGTTGAGGTACAAAAAGCCCGCTCCCGGCTTGCAGAGATTTCCGGTGAGCGCCGGCAACAAGCCGCAGGCGCGCATGACATTGCCGCCGGTCGTCTGGCGCTGCAGCCCCTGGCCCAGCCACAACAACGACGGACCGCGCGCATACAGGACGGCGACTTCCTCGATGAGCGCGGCGGGCACTCCGGTGACGGCGGCGCCCCATGCCGGATCGCAGGCACGAAGGGTGGGTTCGAGTTCCTCCCACCCCTGCACATGCGCGGCGACGAACGCGGAATCGATCAGACCCTCGCGATGAATCACGTGCAGCAGCGCGAAAGCCAGGGCGGCATCGCTGCCGGGAAAGGGCTGCAGGTGGATATCCGCTTGCGCCGCCGTCGGTGTGCGGATCGGATCGATCACCACGACCTTGCCCGGCGCCTCGGGCAGCCAGTACTCATGGGCATGCGGCGCGGAAGCATGGGGATTCGCACCCCAGACCACGATGCACGCCGAATATTGGGCCGTGCGCGGATCGAATCCATCCAAGGAGGAACCGTACAGATAACGCAGAGCGACGTGGCCCGCCATGTTGCAAATCGTATCCGGCGCAACCTCGGTGGCCCCCAGGCGATGAAAGAAACGCATCGGCGCAATTCCGGCGAGCAGCGATATGGTACCCGTGTAGTGAGCGTTGAGAATCGATTGCGCGCCGTGCAATGCAATGACCTGATGCAGCCGCTGCGCTATTTCGCCGAACGCGGTTTCCCAGGCGATGGGTTCGAAGCGTCCCCCGCCCTTGGCGCCTGCGCGCCGCAGGGGCTGGGTCAGCCGGCGTTCCGGGTCGCGCCATTCGCGGTTGTAAGCGGTGGAGCACTTTCCGCACAGGGCGCCGCGACTGATGGGGTGAGCCGGGTTGCCGCGAACCGCGGTCACCAGCCCGCCGCGCTTTTGCACCCACATGCCGCAGGTATCGTAGCAATCACGGGGACAGGTCGTGAGTATTACTTCGTCGCGAGAATCGGCGGCTGTCACGGCGTCCCGGCAGCCGAATCGTTCTTGCACAAAACGCCGCTCACCCCGAGCTTTCGCATGAGGCCGAGTGTACGTGAACCGCCGCAAACTGAATACTGCTACGCGTTGCCGGGTATTTCGGCTCCGCCACCAGGTATATTGTCCGCATGAATGCCGCACAGCTTGCTTTTTACGTGGCCATCAGCTTAGCCGGTGTGGCTTTCATCATTGGTGCGATACGCGCTGCGCGGCGCAGCACGACGGTGCGCTGGCCGACACCCGTCGAACTGATCATCGGATTCGTCACCGATTTCTTCGACACGCTGGGGATCGGCTCGTTTGCACCGACCACCGCGATCTACAAACTGCGGCGCATCGTTCCCGATGAATTGATACCCGGCACGCTCAATGCCGGCCATACGCCGGCCGCCATCGCCGAAGCGCTCATATTCGTGACGGCCATCGTGGTTGACCCCCTGTTGTTGGCCACGGTCGTCGGCAGCGCGGCGGCGGGCGCATGGCTGGGCGCGGGCGTGGTCGCGCGCTTACCGCGCCGCGCGATTCAGGTCACGATGGGTGCAGCGCTACTCATCGCCGGCACCGTCTTCACCGCCATCAATTTGGGCGCGCTCCCGGGCGGCGGCACGGCGATGAGCCTCGGCGGCTGGAAGTTCGGGCTCGCCGTGGGCATCAATTTCATACTCGGCGCGCTCATGAGCGCCGGCATCGGAATGTATGCACCGTGCATGATCACCCTGGCACTGATGGGAATGCATCCGCTCGCCGCCTTTCCCATCATGATGGGAGCCTGCGCGCTGCTGCAGCCCGTGGCGAGCTTGCGCTTCTTTCAGACCGGTAAATTCGCATGGGGCCCCTCGCTGGGTCTCGCCTTCGGCGGCGTGGTCGGCGTGCTCATTGCCGCCTACATCGTCAAGACGCTCCCGCTCGTGGCCCTGCGCTGGCTGGTGATCGTCGTCATTGCCTATGCGGCATTCGCCATGCTGCGCTCCGCGGCTCGGGCGGAGGGCTGAGATCCATGACCCGCACCGTCTTACGCAAGGCCACACTCGCCGATGTCCCGCAGCTCGAAGCGCTGATTGCCCGCTCCGCGCGGGGCTTGAGCGCGGAAGATTACCGGCCCTCGCAAATAGAAGGCGCGCTGCGCGGCGCATTCGGCGTCGATACGCAGTTGCTGGCTGATCAAACCTATTTTGTAGTCGAGGAAGACGGCCGCTTCGTCGGCTGCGGCGGCTGGAGCTTCAGGGCGACCCTGTTCGGAGGCGACGCGCGAGCCGGCCGCGATTCCTCGATGCTCGATCCGCACACTCAGGCGGCGAAGATTCGAGCGTTTTTCGTCGATCCGCAGGACGCCCGCCGCGGTATCGGGACGCTCCTGCTCGAACACTGCGAGAACGAAGCGCGCGCCCATGGGTTTTCTCGAGTGGAGCTCATGGCGACGCTTCCCGGCGTCAAGCTTTATGCCGCCCGCGGCTACGTCGGCGCGGCCATGGTGCATTTCGATGTCGGACTCGGAGAGTCCATAGAATTCATACCCATGCGCAAGGTGTTAGTCGCGCCATAGCCGCCGCCAGCCCGCATGACCCAAATCGCGAAGCGTGCGAATATTTCTGCGGTATATCTCGCCGGGGTCCGGCACCGCGGCGACGGCACGCTCGATGCTGGCCTCGCGCAACAGGTGGAGCATGGGATAGGGAGAGCGATTGGTGTAGTTTTCGATGTCTTCGGACTGCGTTCCCGCGAACTGGTACTGGGGATGAAAGCTCGCGACCTGCAATTCTCCTTCCAGACCCAGTTCGACGAGGGTCGCCTCGCAGACGTCGAGAAAATCGTTGTACTCGATGAAATCCGTCAAAACCCAGGGATGGATCAACAGGGTCGTCTCGCAGCGCAGGGGGTCTGCCGCCTGCAGATCCAGCAACTCGGAGCGAAGGTCGTCCAACAGTGCGGAGGCGGATCGCTGTTCGCTGACCCGGAATCGCACGCGGTCGGCGCGGTAGACACTCTCGGCAAAAGGACACAGGTTGAGGCCGATGACGGACCTTTCCAACCAGACACGCGTCGCCGCGACGATTTCATCGATGGTAATGGGCAATCCTCCGCAGCTGCGCTCAGTCTATTCTCATCCAGTTCGAGTATCCTAATCACTCGCTTCATTCATTCGAGAGCCAATCGATGCCGCATTCAATTCCAGCCACGCTGATCCCCGGAGACGGGATCGGTCCTGAAATCATTGGCGCCACCGTCGCCGTTTTGGATGCGCTCGGTGCACCCTTCGAATGGGACACGCGGGTCGCAGGCCTCGAGGGGGTCAAGACCGCGGGCGACCCTCTCCCGCCCGATACCATCGCCAGCATCAGACGGACGCGCCTCGCCTTGAAAGGACCGCTGGAAACCCCATCCGGCGGCGGATACCGGTCCTCGAACGTGCGCCTGAGGGAGGAGTTCAAGCTGTATGCGAACCTGCGCCCGGCGCGGACTTTGATTCCCGGCGGACGCTTCGACAATATCGATCTGGTGGTCGTGCGCGAGAACCTGGAAGGCCTGTACGTCGGGCACGAGTATTACATCCAGATCGACGACGACCCGCACGCCGTCGCCATGGCCTCGGGAGTGAACACGCGTCAGGGCAGCCGCCGCCTGTTGGAATTCGCCTTCGAGCACGCCGTCGCAACCGGCCGCAAGAAAGTGACCATCGTGCACAAGGCCAACATCATGAAGATCTTGACCGGCATATTTTTGGAGGCGGGACAGGAGCTGTATGAAAGCAAGTACAAGGGCCGCTTCACCCTGGAGACGGTCATCATCGATGCCTGCGCCATGAAGCTGGTGCTCAACCCGTGGCAATTCGACGTGTTGGTAACCACGAATCTGTTCGGCGACATCTTATCCGACCTGGTCGCGGGACTGGTGGGCGGCTTGGGGATGACCCCCGGCGCCAATATCGGTGCCGATGCTGCGATATTCGAAGCCGTGCATGGCTCGGCTCCCGATATTGCCGGCAAGGGAGTGGCGAATCCCACTGCGCTCATGCTCGCGGCGGCGATGATGCTCGAACACTGCCACCTGCCGCACATGGCGGCGCGCCTGCGCACCGCCCTCGATCAGACGCTCAATGTCGACAAGGCGAGAACGGGCGACCTGGGCGGGAATGCCAGCACGGCCGAGTTCACCCGCACCCTCCTCGAGCGCATTTCCAATGCCTGAGGACCGGCGCCGGCGCCCGATCACGCCATGAAACCGGTCATTTCGATCCGCAACGTCGTCAAGACCTACGCTTCGGGCTTTCAGGCCCTGAAGCCCATCAACCTCGAGATCCACAAGGGTGAGATCTTTGCCCTGCTGGGTCCCAACGGCGCAGGGAAGACCACGCTGATCAACATCATTTGCGGAATCGTCACCGCAAGCGGCGGCACGGTGATCGCGGACGGCCATGACATCGTGCGCGACTTTCGCGCGGCTCGAACCAAGATAGGCCTGGTGCCGCAGGAATTGAGCACGGACGCGTTCGAAACGGTATGGGCGACGGTGTCGTTCAGCCGCGGCCTGTTCGGCCGTGCGCCGAATCCCGCCTTCATCGAGGGTCTGCTGCGCGATTTGTCTCTGTTGGACAAACGCGATAGCAGGATCATGACCTTGTCCGGCGGCATGAAGCGGCGGGTGATGATCGCCAAGGCCTTGTCGCACGAGCCGGAGATTTTGTTCCTCGACGAACCGACGGCCGGCGTGGACGTGGAGCTGCGCCGCGACATGTGGAGCTTGGTGCGCGGTCTGCGCGACACGGGAGTCACCATCATCCTGACCACTCACTACATCGAGGAAGCCGAGGAAATGGCCGACAGAATCGGCGTCATCAACAAGGGCGCGTTGGTCGTGGTCGAAGAAAAAACACAGCTGATGAAAAAGCTCGGCAAGAAACAGCTGACCTTGCATCTGCATGAGCCGCTTCAACGGCTCCCGCCCGAACTGGACTCCTGGGGCCTCGAGCTGAAAGCCGACGGTCACGATCTGGTGTACACCGTCGACGGCGCGAACAGCATCGATATTTCCGCATTGCTGAAACGGATGAGCGAGTTGTCGATCGTGGTCAAGGATCTGCAAACCCGTCAGAGCTCGCTCGAGGATATTTTCGTCGAGCTGGTGAGCGAACCCGCATGAGCCGGCCGATGCCCCATATCCAATTCAATCGGCACGGTGTCTGGGCGATCTATAGGTTCGAAATCGCGCGTTCGCTTCGAACGCTGGTGCAGAGCGTGGTCACGCCCGTCCTCACCACTTCACTGTATTTCGTGG
>Ga0209488_10000850_pt1 | contig 25860 bp, 31 predicted proteins | sample Rivendell_Oct201_8_FD_188349 | JGI IMG/M metagenome (GOLD analysis project Ga0209488, IMG submission 188349) | Vadose zone soil microbial communities from the Eel River Critical Zone Observatory, Northern California, USA -... | ecosystem: Environmental > Terrestrial > Soil > Vadose zone >...
CGTCCCAACCGTATGGGCGACCAGTGCGATGGAGCTCTATGCGCTCGAGCTGCTGGAGTGATCGCGAATGTTTATGAAGCCGGTCGAGAAGTGCAAGGACCGCCGCCCACGGCTCGACGACGACGATGACCATACGGATTTGATTAGACTTTGTCATGATGATATCCAGGACTCGTTCCATGTCGTCAGCGGTCATGGGTTGATCTGAGACCAACCGTACCTTCTCGTCGTCCTCGATACGCAGATCGATCGTTCTGGTGCCAGCTCTTTGCAAGAAAAGGGCGGACCGCTGATAGCCAATCTTGGCGTCCTTGAACCAGATGGTGCACCACAACGTCGGGTCGGAGATCGCTATTTCACGCCAGTGCCGGCAAACCCACGTTAAACGGAATCGCAAAAGGAAGGCCCCAGGCGCGTTCGCCAAGGAAAATGCGGCGAGGCGGAAAATATGGACGATGATCTCTACCGGGAGATCGTTAAAGGGAAATGTGCGCCAGAGGAGTTCCTGCCTTATTGCCAGTAATCGGGCAGATGCAACAAGCTCCTCCATAGTATCCTGCCCACATTGGGCGATGCGATCCTTGAGCTCCGCAGCCAGTCTTCGCAATGCGGGTAGTTCCTCTGGATCGCGGGCTCTAGGCTCTGGTAGTCTACCAATGGAGGAGAGCATCTGGTATTCTATGAACTTCTCCCGTGTCACAATTGGTTCGCGTTTGATGAACGGATACTGCGACTCGGAGGGGGTCGGGCTGGGTTCCATCTGGAGAGTGGTCAGAAGAAGACAGATAGGTAGTAATATTTCCTTCGTACCACGAAGCAAAAGCGGGGGTATTATTTCGTGAGACGAGGAGTGGGTGGCGAGTAATGACTGAGGTGCTAATGCGAGTCCGAAGAAGCACTAACTTGCTTTATGGGTTTGGAGGGAGGCGTGGGGGGAAAGGAATGAAATAAGGGCGAATTTAAGAAGTAGGAGGATGGGAACCTGGTCGGAGAAATCATCATCAACCTCGTGTCCACGACACTTACTTAGCGAGAGCAGACGGGTCAGAGAGTTGTTTGTCCATGTGGGTGCCATATATTTTTCGCAATTACGGCCGCAGCGCTTGTTCAAAAAACTCATCGATCAAGACACTCACCAGCTGCTTTTTTTCTTTCCTGTCTGGCACAAGGAAGAGAGCCTTCGTTCTACTTCCAGAGTAGAAGGTTTTGGGGGTGGGGATTACCCTCAAGAACGCCCAGGCTACCTTTTATAAGTCCTCAATCCATTTCGGCTTCCCCCCACAATAACGAGCGGCAATCGTGGCTCGGAGCCGGTGGCCTGACTGAAAGAAAGACACTGAAGCCACTACACCAAGTCATGATTTTTACACATCATGGCCAAGCTTTATCGATGATACGAGCTCTGCACTGGGTACCTCCACGTTGTGGCCGGGGGAGGATTTATGATCACACCGTCTAGAGAAAACGCAAGCCAATCAGAGGATGGAAAGACAGAAGTAAGTGTGTTTAAACGACAAGACCTTCTTTATCCAACTGCGATAAGCGTGGAGGTCCCAATGGTGACGCGCCCTGCCAGTAGTCATCTGGCGACAATAACCCACATGTCAGAAAGTGTCAAAAGCGCATTTCCTCAGAACAGCCTTTCCTTTAGGCCTTTGTTGCTGTGGAGGCTGAGCTCGCTTGTGTGCGTATTTGTACATGGAATTCTTTGAAGACATAATCGCTTTTACTATTTGCTCCCATTATATTCGAATCCCGCGGCACGTCGATCATCCTCGATTTACTGCCACTGCGTAATTTCTCTTATTGTTACACTCCCAGACTCGACAGAGCAAACGTGAAATCGCATTCAAGCTATACAACATTCAACTGGACAGACTACGGGTACAAGAGGAGTTAGAAGCTACAGTACTACCACAAATTCAATTAGAGCATAAGAAATGGACGCGTCTCGAGTTAAATCGTATCATTCATTGTAAAAAGCCGTCGATTGCAAGGCGCTTCCGTGCAAGACATCGTCGCCACTAAATCGCAGAATGCAGACCAGAGCCGGAGGTTTCCAAGAGCGTGTCCACAACTTCACTCATGACGTCGTCCTCCAATTCTTTCGTTATGGTTGTCCCGTCACCAGGGAGATGCGCCTCAACCACCGTGCGCATTGTCGGGTACGTTGCTTCATCGAAACCCATCTGAAAAAAAAAAGGGTCAATGAGAGAAATCGCGAAGAGAAACTGTAACTTACCCCTTCGAGCCTCTCTACGACGGTGTCGACGTGCTGCGTTTTATCTCCTCCACGCTGCTTGGTTGGACTCCGTGGAGAGTTGACCATCTCCAGTTGCGGGAACCGTCCCCGAGCGTTGCTGATAATTTGCGTAAGAGGCGGCGCCGTAACGCTTGGGTACGGACGACGTGAGGTCTCAGCGTCAGATGGACCCAAAGGATTGGATGGACGACCACCCATACGCTGAGCCCTAGGAGATATCGGGCTTTCTCGTTTATTACAGGTAGTTCGCTGAACGCACGCAGCAGTGCTCACCTGTTCGCTGCACCCTCTTTTGCGAGTTGTCTTTCATGCCGTCTCCTCTCCTGCTCTCGGCGATACCTTTCTTTCTCTGCCTTATAAGTTGCTTTCGCAGCTTCGAGAGTCACCTTCAGCTCCGAAGTATTTGGCAGTGCTCCCCTGTTTGTAGAGGCCGTATAATATGACACTTCAGGAGGATATGTAGTGCTAGAATAGGGGTCAGCACTTGGAGGGTTGGACGACAGTCCTCGGAAGGGTCTGAACTGGTTCCAAGCTGGACCACCCACAACGACAGGCGGTGGGGGTACCATCCCAGGAGATGGTTGAGGATGCGACGATGTGTCTCTTTGATTCGTAAAGGGAGACGCGCCAGGAGGAGCGGGCGGAGGCACTTGAGTGGAGTAGTCAGGATTGAGGTTAGATGAGGGGATATCAGTGCCGGCAGCGCCGAAAACACGGAGAGTATTTCCGACAGCCTCGGTAACACGCCTTGCAGCTTCTTGCTGGGCCTGCTGGCGTATATTGTGCGCCATTTCTTGGGCCCCAGCAGCGACTGCTGATTGTGCATCGCGCGCCACGCGTTGGATGTCCTCTGCTACACGAGCCATGGAATCGTGATGTGCATGCCAGTACGGCCCATTCCCCGCATGCCTGAATAGAGAACGCAAATGATGTCCGACTTCAGGATGCCCGAGGAACATGGCATTGAGCGAATCCAAGAGAGAGGCAAGGTCGTTGGAGAAGGAGATATTGGGGTCATTGGGGGCATCCAACTCAGGCGTGGGTGGGTCGGGGAATGAGCCAGGTAGATCTCGCTGAGCTTCGCTGTCGTGACTCTCACGAGATGAGATAGGAAGAGATAGGGTGGGAGTCACAGCCTCACGGGCGGGTGTGGAGGCGGCGTGGGGCGGACCAAATGTGCCAGAATCCATGGGGCGCAAACCATGTACATTAACATGGATGGGGGGCTTTTTCGGTGTCTCGTTCGCTATGACAGACCCAGAGGATGAGATATCATCGGAAACGGAGGCGCGTAAGTCGCGGGCCTTGCCCTTGTCTTCAGAGGGGGGGTTCTTCGTGCCAACGGTAGACCCCTTCTCTTTCTCCGCGTCGTCGTCGTCCACTACCTCGACGAAGGCATGAGGAGAGTCCAAGTCCACCTCGCGATCTAGGGGGGATGAGATGTACAAGTCACCGAATGGCATGTGATCATGGTCCACGAATACAAAGGGGGTAGGTCTTCCGAATGTGTTCCGGGCAGATGAGGGCGGCGGAGACGTGGCCTCCATGAAGTTGTTGTCGGTTTCGCGATGAGAGCCAAGTTCAACGACATGGAATCTGATAAGTTGATTCCCGTGAACGGTGCCGTCGACATTGGAGTCGTAAAAATCGCGTAGCTCCTCGTCTGAACTCACAGTTACCTCATCGCCATCCGAGTCCATATACGAAACAGCTAGTCGGCTGAAGGGGATATTACAGAGTGCATGAATTCTTGTGGCGAGTTCAGTCCAAGATGGACGCGTAGGAAAGGATATGCGACGGGTCAGGCCATCGGACATAGACAGTTTGAAGTGAACTGGACCCATAGTACGTGGGTTTCTAGGATAGATGTGATTTCAGGTGCTCGCGCCCAAGCCGTCGTCATCCATATCTAATGCAGTTCAAACTCCGACCAGGACTGCGCACGGAGCTTGCTACTATATTTGATGCTACCCTTACACCCCTACACTACGCAAAGATAGCCAAACGTGGGTCAATATCTGCCGGGTTATTCAGCTGTTCTATCGGTCAGCTCCGTCAAACTTGTGATTCTGAACTGCGCACCCTCAAGTCGATGTTCAAAGCATTGATCGCTTCAACTTCAACTGTGGTCAAGTCGAATGAGGTGCAGTCAAGGTTAGATGGCAGCCTATCCGCCTTGTTTGTCTTGGGGATGACTGCAATTCCCCTCTGCGTCGCCCAGCGTAGGAGAACTTGGGCTGGCTCTGCGTCCCTCTCAAGCTTCTGTTCATATGCCACACGAGGAACGACAGACCTTTTTGATGGGCTCGAGCCGCATTGACGATGGGATCCCGTTCGAACAAGGGCTTCACAGTACCTTTGAAGCCCAACTCCAGGTAACTCTGAGGGCCAAATGAAGAGTAGGCGGTTACAGCGATGCCGAGCGTCTTGGCAAGCCTTAACAACGGTTCCTGAGTCAAGTAAGGGTGTAATTCGACCTGCAGAACCTGCGGTTCGAGGCGGGCATAGCTAAGGATGTCAACGAGTAGAACTCCCCCAACGTTGCTTGCCACAGTCATGTTAGTGGAAAACGCTCGAGTCGTGTTCATGTACCAACCTGACCCCGATATTTTTCACAAGTCCCTCGTCGACCAATTCTTCCAGGGCGCCCCATGTCTCCTGGAATGGCGTGCTTTCTTACGGCACAAGTTAGTGCGACGTTTCTTGGAAGACGGAAAAAGGGGATGAAGGGGTGATTGTGACCTACGAACGGTCACCGACTTCCTATCATCTCCCCACCATTCGGGAGGATAGCGATGCGCCGGATCGACGTATGCCAGAGCGACGGGGAAATGCACCAGGTATAAATCGAAATAGTCGATTCCCCAATGTTCGAGCTGCATCTTCGCAGCTTCCTTTGCCTAACGACAACATCTTCAATATTGAGACTACGCGTCGGAGAGGGAATGCCTTGCCTGATGACGCGCGTGAAAGGTGTTCCAGAGCTGAGAAGTAGGATTAATAACTGAAACCTTTTATCGAAGTCTATCCTCGCCTTGGAAGTTATGACTGCAACCGAAACGCATCGATAAGAGAAAGATCAGAAGAGTGTAGCCTGACGTTGCTCACAGAGCTCTTCACGTTTGACAATACCCTCCGTTATAGCCCGCCTAACACCTTCGCCAGCCTCTTTCTCGTTCCCATAGTCACCTGCTCCGTCCAGCAGACGATATCCAGCCTTGATGGCATCGTACACTGTCTGAGACCTTCTGTTAATGATATATGCATTACCAGGCAAGAGGCTCGCATACATCAGCGCATCTGTTCTTCGTGACCTGCAGAACGCCTGATTAACTACCTAAATGTCTGGGGATGGAATACATACCTTCCAGAGACCGAAGCTATCCGTCAAAAGTAAGCTCTGAATTAGCCGATCTGGATACATCTGTCCCTCACCCTACAAGAGGCATCTGTATGCAAAGATTGTTGACAAGTTAATGATAGTGAAGACAGTATATATATTTCATACTTTATGGCCCGTCCTTTTCAAAACTACGCTTGCCATGATGAATCTCGCTCAGATGACAGTAAGTAACAGAGAGAGATGACGGCGATATGATCAGTTCGGGGCATTTATAGAAGCCGAGATTGGGGTTGATCAGGTGAGACAATCGACATGTCTACTTGACTATATCTGACCTTGTACTTGCGCACATATCTAATCACTTCACTGATCCGGGTCATCGGGCTGCATTTGCTGCATTCAAACACAGTCCCTTTCGAAACCCCAGCTGCCCATAACAATAACAGATCTCCAAAGTTGCGCTGATGGCATATTTGGGGTTCCGAATACGCGCACATATAGTGTGAGAGATAGTTCGTAGAAAGGTTTATATGTACGTGTTCAGTAAAACACATTTTCGGCTTACGAGCCGAGCGCCTAATCGACGATGTCAGGTGATGTTTTCACCGTTTCCTCAACAGACGTATTGAAGACCACCAGTAGCCTGGGTAAGAGTCAACAGATATGACCCATCTAATTTCCCCTCTTTCTCATGAGTAGGATGTAGACACGATTTAGTGTGCATAGCTCTGCTCATTCACGCTGGCCAATGCACTTCCATGTCCTTGGTCTCGGTCCAGTTGGCTCTCTCGTCTCCCACCACCTCTGCAAGACCCTCGACACCACCAAACATGGCGTCGTGCTCATACACAAAAACGCGCAACAGCTGAAAAGAGCGAACTCTGTTGAAAACACGCTCAAGGTCGAGCGACAAGGCGTGGTGGACACGTCGACGACTTCCCTCTCAGAGATCTTCGACCTAGCAAAACAACTCCGGTACGAGAAGAAACAGGCCAAACATCTTTCCCGCAATAAACCCACGTCCCACAATACCACCGCTGGCGCCTACAATCCCAACGCGAGGGACAGCCCCCTTCTTCCCATCGAGTCGCTCATCGTGGCACTAAAGGCATATACGGTAGTGGACTCGGTCAAAGCACTGCTCCCGCGGCTGACACCCACTTCCACCATCGTCCTCCTCCACAATGGAATGGGCGTCTACGAACGACTGGTCGAAGACGTCTTCCGCAATCCCGAACAGCGGCCCCACTTTATCGTCGCTGTCAACAATCACGGCGCGTGGAACAAGGATTTCTTTCACACCGTCCATGCCGGCGTTGGTTCTATCACATTTGGGATCGTGGCCGACCCTCGGGGCAAAGACTTCGAAGCCCCAGTTACGGAGAAGGATGATAAGAACATCCGGAACCCAAACCGAAAGCCTATGCAGTCTCTCTCACTAGACAACATCGTGTCTCCCCAAGAGGGAGACGACTCTTCTTCTCCCTATCGCACCCTGCACAACACCGTAGCCGCTCTCTCGAACCTTTCGGGGCTTAACGCGACCTGGAAGCCCATCTCCCACGTCGAGACGGCGATGAAGCGCAAATTGGTGGTGAATTCTGTGATCAATCCCCTGACGGCCCTGCTCGGCTGTCGTAACGGCGAGCTTCTCGAATCGGCCGAAGCAAGGAAAATTATCACACGCGTGTGTTCTGAGGCATCGCGCGCCTTTGCTATGCAGGCACAGGAGGAAGAGGGGTTTGGTGATGATCGCGAAAAGAAAGTCAGGATTCGTTCAGGACTCAGTCGCGCCTCTCCAGGTCTATCTGCCGAGGCGCTTGAAGGGGAGTGTCTGCGCGTGATCGAGGCCACAGCTGATAACATCTCCTCCATGTTATCGGACGTGCGGGTGGGCAGTTACACTGAGATCGAGTACATGAATGGCTACCTGGTAGGGTTGGCTCGTCCTTTTGGATTGGGAATGATCACCACAACGACATTGCTAAATCTTGTCAAATTGAGGACCTCTATCCCTTTGGACCGTTTAGTCTACAAGTAGCGTGTGAATACAGTGGACCCTGTCACGATCCATTTCGCTTGATAAATTGCCCTGGTTCGAACGGCCTGAAAGATTCACATCTGCCACAAACCTGTGGTCGGCCTTGTTTCCGCACCATATCTTCCTGGAGCCCATTCCCCTGGACGTCTCCAATGACAGAGTATACTGTAGCCACCTTGTAATTCGTTGTAATTCGCTGTCTCTTGTCGGCGCAACCAAACTGGTGCGTAATATGCCGCGTGTTGAGCTACGCCTTACGCCGAACGAAACGCCGCCTTGGCATTGGCATTGGCATTGGCATGTTGCCGTGTCCCTGGGTGGCAGCCCCCACGTGCCATCAATGCCCCTTAAAACGTATATCAAATGTTAAGTCTCTTATCATGATCGGCTGCGTCACATGCGCAACAACGACCCCCAATCACCGCGGACAACAATTACAACAATTACAACGTGCCGTGCCCATTTCGGATGCGTCATGGCCCTATGGGCGTTTGCTCGGCTCGGCGTAATGCCGCCGTGGTGCGTGCTACTGCGGGCGTAAACAAGTCACCCTCAGCCGCCTTACTAGCTAGATTCAGTTTGTTCCTTCAAGGGGTGGCAACGTGGAGGCGGTGTGCGCGCATTCCCCAGAGGGTTTTTGGACATATTGAACCGCCCAAGCACCTATTTTTGATCTGCCTGGTCCTAATTCTGGGTCTAGAGGCTGTGAACTAGAGAACGGTATCTATGTGCTGTAGGTGATGGCGTATCAGTCACACACGCCCTGATGCAGGGCTGGCGGCTCCCGCCCAACCAAACCATCGTGAGTTCCCAAGGGGCCCGTACATCCGATCCCTGCATCTGCATTGCCTTGCCACTGGAATTGCGAATTGGCTCCCACGTCACGTTTCCTTGAGCTTGAGACAGCTTCCTGTCGTCGCACAGACAACCGCGATGTATTGTGGCCGTGAACAGGAAATATACCCTCCAAAATTGGAGGCTAGATGAGGGCCACTCGAACGTTCCCCTCTTAATTGGCAGTGAGAGCCAAGCGTTTGGACAAAATGCAACATTTCTGAATGATAGGATCCCGCTTGTACGTGAGTCGGATTTGGTGCGGCTTTCATGTCAGAGAAGAACAGAAGACAACGGCAAAGGGCAAATGTAAATTCACTGAGTCTGAACACGACGTGCGATAAGAGTAAAACGAGTCCGTTTAGAATCGTCTAGTGTCCACTTGAAAGGCCATCCAAAAATACAATGAAAATCCCTACTTTTCCAAAAAAAATTCGGGTGGGCAAATCCGGGGAGGTCGTCAATGGTCATCGGCATTGGGTGTTCCCCATTTGACGTTCTTGAACACGCCATTATGCCAATCTTGAACGCGGCGTCCTGCTAAAAGAGACATAGTTGATCCATCCATGCCGATCAAGCCGATACCAGACGACTGAATGACAGCATCGACGAGAACGGGATACCTATATATTTGTTAACCGGGTGACAGGCAAGGAGGACAGAGCAAAATGCATCACCATTTACTGCCGTATTTGTTGACGGTATCTTCCGCGACATGGTCGATTGTGTACCAGCCGACCATATGTATCGAATCCCACCACGCTGGATCTTCCTCGTCGCTAAGCATGACAACGTGCTGGGGGACGAGACCCAACCGGTTGCGTGTCTCCTCCTGAATTTCTTCGATGCGGCGCTGGTAGGTGGCGATTGAGGGGAAGCAGTCTTCCTTAGGCTGATCATGGCAGTACACGATAAAATCGTTGGCTCGACGGGCATGAATGGCAATGAACTAGGAGAGTGTCGGTATGAGTTGTAACTTTGAAGTAAATGATACCCACAGGAGGGATGGGGTCGTGATCAGCAAGCTTGAGGGAACGCCGCAAATAACCGTCAGCGATGCTTTGAAGCCGGTTTGTCCAACGGAAATGCTTGAGAACAAATCGCCACGCTGGGCTAATGTCGTACTGATACTCGAAAGACTGTCGCCATTCAGTTGAGAAATAATGCCAGAACAGGAGACACGTAACTTACAGTGTGGGCGCAGACGTAATACAGGTAGTCAAAACAGGCCAATTGCTCATCTGGTGGTAAAACAGCGCCGTGGACCTCTGACGGTTGAGGTTCTACCAGATTGTCCTCTCTTCCAGGCGAATAGAGCAACGAGGCGATGCTCCAAAAGTGGGCATGTGGATCATGTTCGTACCCTGGGAACTTTTGGATCGATGGAGGGCCCCGAGTATAAGAAATGTCTAAGTCGCGGTGGTAAATCAATTCCCCGCACGCCCAGAGACATTTTTATGTTTGCTCACCGAGGCCTTGGAGTTGAAGCGCACCGGTAATTCGAGGACGCGATTCTCGAGTCTGAACGGCCTGCCATACACTCCAGCAACCAATATCCTCGATTTCCTTGCTGGAGGAATTCTTGACCTCACTCCATTCAAGTACAGGCATACCAATCATTTTACTCAGATAGTCGACGTCAAATACTTCACCAAAGAGAATCTCTCCAGCGTCGCCTCCGATGTGAGAGGGAATGAAGGGGCCGATGATGGGTACGCGTTCAGTCAACACAGCAAGGTAGACGAGATTTCCCTGAGCACGTTGAATGAACTCGGGAACGAGTGGAGAGGGGGGAAACACCTACAACTGTCATCACATCGTTCGCTGGAACGGTGTCAGTCTAGAGCAACGCGACAAAGAGGTGGGGAGAGTACTAACTCCATCCAGCAGAGACCCATGACGTCAAGTACTTTGTGTCGTTACGAAGATTATCTAGGTGAGGATGGAGGTGAAAATGGGGGGATGCGCTTGCGTGATGGACATAAACGAACCTCTGAAACGGTCCGTAGGAGGACCTAGAAGAACAGACTTTCTGTCCCATGATGAAGTATCGACTGGTTGAAGGAGAGACTCTTGAGAGACAAAGGGACGTCGGGAGAAGGAAAGGTAGGAAAGAAGGAGGAGAGAGAGGACGGAAAGGGCGGAGCCTGTTGCGATTACAAACCTCCGACGTTTTGAAACAAAACGAAGGGGAATGAAGCGAGGCGAGTCGGGGTGTAGGTCAAGCTGAGAAGAGGAGGGGGTATGAGATTCATCGAGGTAAAGAGGGCTCATGGGACGTTTATAGTCGCTGCTGGACATGATGTTGATGCTGGTATGGCCGGGCTCGTGACAGAGAGTGGAACAGGCCCCTGAGGGTGAGGGCGGCGACCCATTTCTTAAAGGAGAGACAATCCGCTGAAACCGGCGATGCGATGCAAAGCGCCCGTCGATGGTCATCCCAATCCGGGGGTTCGAACCAAACACCCGAACTCGGCCCGGCATCGCATTAACTGCAGATCTCAGATTCAGGCCTCGCCCATCCCCATCCCAAGCCCAAGCATTGCGCACACCCAGATCTGTCTCTGCGTGCCCAGTCACCGTCACGCTTCCTTTTAACAATCTCATATTCTCATCATGTCCTCCTGTCACCCCCTCCTGCTTTCACCCCCTCCCTACTCCTTACCCTATCCTCCACCACATTTGACGAATCATGGACTCCACGGCCCAACGTCCCTCGCCGTTGCGCGTGGCCTCTGTTGTCTCGTTCTATATGTTCGCCGCTCTCGTGGTAAGTTCATTTTCATTTATGGCCGCCGACCCTCACCTGGGCCTCTCCTAGATGGTTTTTGTGTACGCCCTTCCCCACCTTGACTTTCTTGGACAGCATATCCTGACTCGCACCTCGTTAAAAGGAACAAGACGGTGCTCAATTCTACGCCTGATGCCCCACTTCTCTTTCTCTTTATCCAACTCGTTATAGCCGTCATCCTTTTGCATCTATCTGCTCTGTTCACTTCAAGAATAGAAATCCCAAACTGGGATCGGCACACTGCCAAGAAACTATTCCCGGTCGTCTCGATTAACATCATCGGACTCGTGTTCAACACTCTCTGTCTTCGAGAAGTGGAGGCGACATTTTTCCAGGTACTGATCAGTCATTGACAGTGTCTGGTATCCAGCTGAACATCTATATTTGTCAGATTGCAAGAGGCTTGGTCTTACCCTTGACTATTACCGTCACCTCAGTCACATCTCACTCACACCCGTCAGCTCGTGTCATCATCGCGGCCGGTCTCGTTACCGCCGGATTTTTCGTTGGTGTCGCACCAGAAGGCAACCTCCCCGTCTCCTCAATTCCATCAACTACGAGTCTAGTTTACGGCGTATTTTCTTCCCTCTTCATTGCTATTCATACAGTCTTGATCAAGTCCTCCCTCCCTTATTGCAACAACTCAACTATCCAACTCGCTTACTGGACGAATGCTGGCTCCGCCATTCTCCTTGCACCATTCGTGTTACTTTACGGGGAACCCGCTAAGATCTTGGAATTGAGTGGCACTCCCGAGTGGAACATGAAGGTATTTGTTTGGGGGTGCCTCGTGACGGGCTTCTTTGGGTTTTTGCTCTGCGTTGCGGGCTTGCTTAGCATCAAAGTGACGAGCCCCGTCACTCATATGTTCTCAAGCGTGCGTCCCTGTTCATCATCCTCACCTCTCCCGCTATCAATTTCTTATTCTTGCCCCTCCAGGCCGCTCGATCCGTGATACAGACGCTTTTGGGTGTTTGGATATTCCACGACGTCCTGACTATGTAGGACATCTTCTCTTTGCATTTTCCCTCACTCACTCTATGAAATATCGCAGTAACCGTATGATATCACTTATGACTATCCTTGGCGGTACAATGTGGGCTCTTATCATTACCCGCTGAGCTCTTCTTGACGCTTCTTCTAGGTTCTATACGTGGGTCAAGGCGACCGACCAAAGCCAGGCCCAGCCACCAGCACGGCCTGTTGACCTCGAGGCACTCAATCACGTTAAGGGAGATAAGGAGGAAATTCATGACCGGCAGGCGCGGGAGGAGACAACGAGTACGGACTGATGCGGAGTCACGGACACAAAGCTGCTTGAAGGACGTTCACCGGACTTTGTCAGAAATACATGGTGGAAACTTAATCATACATTTTAGGGTTGTTTGTTCCTTTTCGTGATGGCTATTTTTACGATACTCTTACATACATTGAACGCTTCTCACGCAGGCTGCATCTGGGTGTCCGAGGTCCAGCTGCTGACAGCAGGTTATGTTATTCGCCCTTTACGATTTCCCTGGACGTTGTATCGGAAAAGGATATATATCCAAAAATGTACGCAAGGGTCCTTTTGCTCGGAGACAACGAGTAGATGGTCCTGTTTAGGGAATTATGGTCAGATGTATCTGCGCTAGAAATGCTGATCATTGAACCTTGTGTTTGACAGAATATTAGGGGGGGGAGGAATGTTATCTCGTCCAGTTTCACATCACATGTTGCGCCTTAAAATCCTCCCAGGCTCCAAGGACTTAACAGGTCCAGGTCCCGCGCCTGTCCATTTACGATTACATCCCTCACAATGTTCCGTCTGCCCACCACCATTCAAGCTCCTTCCCCAGCGTCGTCCGACGAAGGTCCAAGCAACCAGGACGTGGCCACCTCAGATACCCTGGATCGCCATGTGCAGGGCCGTACGTGCTACGAACGTCAGCTTGGAGATAGCGAGATCTCGTATTACTTTCAAAGCCGGGCGACTGGGGTCAACGACATGTTCGCCCTCGCCAACTTCTGTGGGGTCCTTGTTGGCTTACCCTACTGATCGACAGGTATCTACATTTGGGGTTCAAGGCCCCCGAGCGCCTCGTGCTCCGGCCCAGGGTGCGCGCCGTGTGGGCCATATTACGGATGCGTCACCCGCTGTTGGCGTCAAATGTGGTAATGCGGGCATATCACGACGTCAGATTCATGTAGGTTTCCTTCTTGGTGTAGGGCGTCCGCCGATCAAATCACACGCCACTCTTCGTTTCGTTAGCTTCCATCCCCCTTCATCTCCAGAAGACGCACTCGCGGATGCTGAGAGAGTGCTCGAGTATCGACATGATGCTAAGGATGGTATGTATAGTGACCGGGATCTTGGCGGGCCCCTTTGAATGTACCCGGCAGATCTGATCGAGTCGTATCTCAACGGCCCACGGACTTTGTCCAATGAGAGGTTATCCTACCTCATTGTCTCACAAACGCCCACGGTAGATGACCAACTACCCACCCCGCCTTCCACGCCGCCGACCCTCGCGGACACCTCGGCAGAGTCAGTTGAGCCCCTTGAAGCTGGTAATAGGGTGTCCAACTACGAGCTATTCATATGTGCTGCCCACTTTATCGGCGACGGCATGGCACTTCATCAATTTGGCAACGACTTCTTCAGCCTACTCGGTGGTGCCAGGTCACAGGAAGAGTTGGATCAACTCGTTGTCTATGAATGGAACGAACGATGGGGTCGGACTCTCCCGTCTGATGTACGTTTATGAACATGCTCGGATAATCTGACTAAACATGGTCATAGACCCCCGCCCTTCCAGCGACCGTAGAGGAAAACTTAGGAACGGAACCGAATCGGTTCCGCCGCGCTGTTGGGGCTATTGACTTTCAAAGCAGCTTGGAAAAGCAGATCGTATGTCGTCGTATACACGTCGCCATTTACTTTTCCTGATGGCGGTCGTAGGGCGGACAGGCATTCCCGCGAAAAAAGGATCCGATTCGTCACACCGTGGTGCCGACAACGTCTTTTAGCGAAGATCTGACTAAAGTCATGCTGAAACAATGCAAAGCTCAGGGCGTCTCGATTTCGAGCGCTATGTTTGCGCTTTGCAATGTGGCCTGGATAAGGATGAGCCCTCGGGAGAAGCAGGACTTACCGATGTAATTTATTGCAGCATTGCGCATCCATCCGACTCGCTGATACGTTTCGATTAGGATGATGTACGCACCGATCAATTGTCGGCCGTACTTCCCAAGAAAGCCTCTTAACCAGTCATACTGGTTCCTCTCCTTGGGCTACTTCAACGTCGTCCTTCCGAACTTTATCCCATCCTCCTGCGACGTGTCCAAGACATTCTGGCGTCGTGCTCGCGAAGCCAAGGAACAGAGCGCTCGATATGCAAACAGTCCGATGATCGTCCTTCGTACCCGAGAGATGGCAACTAAGCGGGGAAAACAGGCCCGCTTATGGGCAAAGGAAGACGACGAGAAAGAGGCCGGGGTGTGGGTCCCACCCCCGCCGGTGTCTGACAAACCGGCCGCACCTCGCCATCCCTCGGTCGCACTCCTCGGGGTGTCGCTTCTCGGAAATCTTGACGGAATCTATAAGCATGCTACGTTCCCGGATATCAAACTTCACGCGTTGACGACTGGTTCGCGCCAACGTCACAGCGGCATGCTGATGTTTGCATACACCTTTGCGGGGAAACTCTGGATAAGTCTCGGGTATGACGAGAACGGGTTCGAACGGGAGACCGTGGAGATGTTCTGGCGCAACGTGGAGATAGCTGCACGCGAACTTTTGACTCTGTGACATTTTAGTCGAGGACTTTGGACGCTTTTCGGACGCTATAATTTTTCGCTGCCCATTTATATCGGACTATCGTTGTTGTTTAGTAAATAGATCGTTGCTCGCTCTCCAAAGTGGTGTGAGGTGACTGAACGTGACTCGGGATGTGACAAGTTAAGCCCGAGCTGCCTCCTAAGGCGATTTCCTTGTCGTGCGCTGTGTTGCGACATTCCCAAAAACGAAAATGTTAACGACCTTTTCAAGCAAAACGGGCTCAACGAGGACCAGCATGATCTATCGTCCTCCTCTTATTACCACCGCCGCACCCACCATCACCCCTGCACCGCCGGCCCCCCGTCCTGCTCCAAATACAACAGACGATTATGAACGTTAGTGAAAGCTTGGCTGCGCGTCTTGCAAATCAGCTCACCGCATCTTGGTGTCTCTCAGGATGGTACACAGAAGCATCGCCAAACAACAGGATGCTGTTGTCCTTGCGCTCCGGCATCCCCTCAGAGATAGCATGGGCGTTCGACCGTCTCTGCCGTCTCTGCAACAACGAGCAGTTCCTCTTCCGCTCGATTCCCGGCCTGACCAACACGCTCTTTGAGTGGCCCGAGTGGTATATCGTGCAAAACGTGGCGGGCGCGTTCAAGCTCGCGTCGCTGTTCGCGATGCCACCTGTGGAGGAGCGCAAGCGGCGTCATGGGCTGGAGGCGCTGTGTATCATGCGCAACGCGGCTGCTGTCAATGACGCGAATGCGGAGGAGCTGGTCAAGCATAGGAAGGCGATTCCGCTCATTCTCTCGGCTTTGCACAACGTTCAGCCAAACTCGGATGAGAACGTCGAGTTTTTGCTCTACGTGACCGACCTCTTTCAGTACATCGCGCCCACGTATGTCCTTCCCCCTACGTCGGCACCGCAGCAAAACAGCACCTCTCCTCTCTTGCCCCTACTGGATCTTATACGCCACACCTCCAATCGCTCGCTTATCGTCTCATCTCTCACGTGCCTCCACCTTTTATTCTCGAATACTGTCAACTCATCTCAGCTCACCGCGAATTCGCCTGCTCTCTCTGCGTCGCTGCGTTACCTCCCCTTGCTTTCTGATCGCGTTCTTGTAGATGTCTGCGTCAATTACTTGTATGCTCACCTCTCTCACCCTCCGATGGCAAAAGCTTTCCTCTTTCATCCCCATATGCCCAGCGCGCTGAAACTTCTTGTGACTCAAATGCTGTCCGAACAAATTGAAGATACGGTGCCTCTCGAGATTGGGGGGCCGATCCATACAGTGCCTGCCCAAGCAGTTCTCATACAAGATCATGAACTCAACAAGGAGGAACTGGACGGGCTAATTGCGTTGCCCGAACCCCAACGTTGCTATGAGTGGTATGTCAAAGTAACAACGCCAATAAATCCTCATTGTTCATTGCCTCCCCTTTCCCTTATTTTGCTTTAGGATGAAGCTGATGTTTGTGGCTAAGCCGGAAGGCGAACTGACTCAGGTTGATTTTTGGAATTTGTACAAAGACGTATTTGTTCCTTATCAAGACCAGTACCACCTACTAGTCGCGTCCGACGTGATCAAGAACGTCAACGTTGTCTTCCCTCAGGCACAAGCCATGGTCCTCCCTGGACCGCCGCAGAAATTTGTTGTCCGCGGCGTTGACCGCAGGAAAGACGATCGCTCGAATGAGCGTTTTACATGTCTGTGGAACCGATCAGAGTGCGACGCCTCGCCTTTCGGCTCCGCGGGTGACTTGTGTGATCACATTATGGGACATATCGCCACCGTCGGGGAGGATGAGGAGCATAATTGTTTGTGGGCGACGTGCTCGCGCGAGCCTCTACCGAAACCCAAATTACGCGCTCACGTACTCACGCATCTCCCGAGCGCTCAACCGCCATCGAAGCACCCAACGCAGAGTGACACGATCACACTTCCGTCATCTCAACACCCGCATCCGACGCCCGACCCAACGACAAGACCGTTGCCTCCGCAGAAGACGACGCTGTTGTTGAAGAAGCCGATTGTGGACCCACCGTCGAGTTCGTTGACGGCGTTGCTTTGCATTCGCATCCTCTTTCGCGCTGCGTTTACGGCCATCGAGGCTGCTCCTCGTGTTGACGCGGATCACTTTGGGTTTCCTGGTGTCGTTGAAGAGGATGAAGGAATGGATGCTCTGGAGGACAGCGGGCTCTCTGATTCTGAACAGGAGGGACAACGGAGGGGCAGGAAGGCATTTAATGGTGTGCGGAAATTGTTGGAGGGTGTGCAGATTCGGGACGATACATTGATGGGGTGGATCACAGAGATGATTCAGGCGGTTAGCTAGCGTAAAAGTCGGTTTTCTGTTTCGGGTTCTAGACGTGAGGCGAGGACGCTTGGCTAGATTTCGAAATGTTGGGTGTAGTTGCCCTTGTGCGTGCCAGCGATCCGTTGACCTGCAAAGGCGCTGTCGATCAGTTGTCACACCACGTACGTGGATCGCCATTGTCGTCTGATTCTGACTCAGTGTCCGAGCGGGAGGATTCACGTGGTCCCTTAGCATTGAAATCTGTCATGCTGGTCCTCCATTTGTGGCATCGGCAGCATCCTAGTAATGTTAGTCGATGTAATAAATGGAATGTATGAACACATACTTGGTCATTTATAACATTAATTTTCTGAGTGCAGCGGGCTTCGCGCTGTTTGAATCCCGTTAGTCTCACTTGATGATTGACAGTGAAGGTTTCTTGTGCGTGAAAAGGTTTGGCACCTCAGGCTCTCTGAGAATAGTCACTCATAACGTACGGCTAGAAAGCTTACTTTTTCCAAAAGGCCAGCAATGTCAAGGGTCCTCAGGGTCACGGTCGAAAGGTTCGACAATATGATCACGAAATAAATGCTTCCAGGGCAAACGCACCTTCTCGAACACCCCATTGCTCACAAAAGCCGAGTCCGAGGCGAGCCTCTCGAGCGCGCTCGTCTCAGGTCCGCTTCGCCAGCCTAGGAAAATCTTCTCGACAAGTCTAGCATAATCTGTAGATGCATTACCAAGGCCCCTCGTTACCGCAATAAGTGTTGCATCAGCTAATGCTGTGATAACACATGACCGTGTAGCGACTCATCGTGATTGATAACACGCACCCAATTATCTGTCATCATCTTGATTAGTTTTCAAGAATAATAGAAGACCTAACGTCGATGGGGCCCGTAGCCCTGCTTTACCCATTTAGGGCATTTTGAGATGGTCAAATAGTTCCCAGACGCCTTTCCATTCCATGCACGTCGTCATCGGTGCCGTCGTGTGATTGATCAAACAGTCGCCTTCCGGTGTCATGTGTTTCTGGACAAACCATAGCATAGACGCGACCTGCCTCACCCCAGGGCCGCCTGCAGCTCGCCGGAAGAAGATATACACGAGCTATCATCAGGCACGGCACGATTTGCGAAGCCCCTTCAGATGGTATCTCGCACAGATTAGACAGTAACATCCATCTGTTGGGCCAGATAACTCCCACATAATCAGGACCACCGTTCCCCGTGTTGAAAACGCAGAAGCAGCCTGCCCTGGAATTGGCGATAGCGTAAGAAAGGAAGCCGAAAAGTTGATGACTGCACGTGGATCGACTGGTAAAAGCGATGCCGAGGATGTCACGCCTGAAGATGTCGCGGAGCCAGACTTTTGAACAGCCGTGATAGGTGAGAAGAACACCACCGGGGAGGGTGTGGGAATGAGGAATGCAGAGAAATGTGTACGTGAGAGCGTAAAGGACTGTTCGACGGTGACCGTTGACCGTGGGTCGCTTCATCGTTGGCAAATAGTCCATGGTAATAAGTGAGCGCATCAGGTGAGCCGCTCCCACTCTATACACAGACCTCAGGGGAAATACAGGATGGTACTCAGACAGACCCATGCTTGTAGTGTACGGGCAAGTAAGACGCGATAATTGCAGGGCGAAGCCTGCTAGAGAGCTAGGTGCACCAGATGCGTCGATGTGGCCGACAAAATCCCTAGAGGCAGTGAATGAATGGCATACAAAAGGCTTCACCCCACACGCACGTCCGCACTATTAAAGGCTTTGGGCAAGAGTAGCGTCAAATCTGTCAGAGGCAGCACGGAGGGCGGACAGCAGGGATGGTGTCCGACCGGACGCGAAGTTCCCAATGTCACGTGACAGTCATTAGACCTGCTGCGGATACCGCGCCTTGGCTTGTGGCTTGTTCGGTTCGAGCCGTTGCTTGCGCTTGTCATACGCACAGCGCCCCATATTTCTTGAGCTGCAATCATTGATGAGTGTCCCGGGAAGAGGAAGTGTAGTGCCGTATGTCTCAAGATTTGTCGCTCTCTCCAACAAATTACTTGAGGAATGTCCTCTCGTACTCTGGCTTCCAGGTTGGCCATGAAACTGACGCGTTATGATTTTTGTGTAGGGCCAGACATCAACGTATATCGGCGGAACAGAAGGTGCCACCAAGGCGTTTTGGTCGGAGTTATTATCTCTAGATGTGGACCGAACGTACCTCTCAGAGAGACTTATCTCCCTTCCCAAAGAAGACTGCCTGGGACGATTGAAGGTCGGATGCCGTTGACTGCTACTGCGCATGCGGACGCTCATTTTCAAGCCCTTGCAGTAGCCCACCTTTGCAACGCTGTTCTCGACTTGTCTGGAATACACCCGGACGGCGCCCTACGATGACCCCAAGAAATCTCATGCGGTCCAGCTGATGACCGTGACTACGCGATGTCTGTTGGACAAGAGTGATCTCGCAGGGTGGGAGGTTATGGAACTCTTTGCTGGGGGAGTGAATCAGAGCGATAAGTTCTTCAATGTGATTATACTCCCCGGGACTGCTACGATCTCTCTTATGCTCTTCCTAACGAAGATTCTTGTCACTTCAGGAATTTGCCGTTACCATAGGTACTTTGCTTGACGATGGTGACGCATCAGGCAAGCGCTTTCCTTGATGTTGCGGACTCTAGCAGGTCACTGAAGCTGAATTTTAGTTGAGCTGCGCCATGAAGTGCTGCAATTCGCCGTCGTTTTTATGTGTGGCATCAACCAACTCAGCCCTGGTGCCTATCTTTTGCGCGGCGATCTTTTCCCAGCTATCGTCTCCGTCGGTGTACATTGCCTATTCCTCCTCGTCTGGACTTACAATAGACCTCAGGTCATAAGGGGACCGGAGACGGGGAGATTCACATTCGAAGCACTGCTGTTGCTTGCGCTCTTGTCCAACTTTCACAAGTCGGACGCGGCAAAACTCAACCCCTTTCTACGTTATATCGGGGAAATTACAGACGTTGAAGTGTTGCGCAAGGTGTGCTGGGCTGCCGAGTTCGCAGCAGCGACAACTGTGAGGTGAGGGCGCAAAGTCTTTTGTGATAAAAAAAGTTCGCTCCTGAGATTATGTGTTCAGGGCATACCAAGAGATCTCAGATGACTCCCCGCCAACCATGTCTTCGATGATAGGCTCATTCGTGACGTCGCTACGGCCAGACAGGGCTTTCTCCGCTACTCCCGTCAATACACCAAAAGAACTTTTCAAGCACCAGTACGTCGATTATCACCTTTGGTCTGTCGTTCGATTCTAAATGTGGCTGGAGGCCTATCGAAGCATGCATCGTTCTCCTACCAATACTGGAGTTTGTCCAGCGTAACCGCGTGTTTCCCTCGATTTTCGTAGAAGGAATCAAAGATACAGATGCCGCCGGCAACAGTAGCTCGCGGTCACCGTTGCCTCATACGATCCTATCTTTGTCGTCCTATTTATTGACGCATGCGACATCCACTGCTTCTTCCCGGGCAATTGGCTATTCTAACGTAGCATTGCACATCCTACTGAATTCTGCGGAATCAGACGTGGTCATCCGGGCGTTTTGTGAGCCAAGCCCGCAACCAGTCAGGCTTTGCCGGCAGGTGTGGTTAATACTTTGCTCAATCATTGCCTTGCTCAAGAAATTCCAAAGAGGCTCCCAATGTTACCCTTTTCTTCAACTCCTCGTCCGCTCGTCTGTGCGGTCTTGGATTGTTGCATTCTCTGGCTTCGGCACAACTTGCACAAGCGACTTGAGACTTCTCTGTATCTGTAAGCGGCATACTCGTTGCGAGACTTTTCAATGATTACCCTGCGGCCACAGGACGTGTGTGCGGACATGCCACCGCATAATATGGTTCCTGCAGAAGGAGCATATCCGACCTGGTATGCCTTCGGGCCCTCGTCCAATGCGTCTATTGATGCGAAACAGACTATCACTGGCTACAACTCTGGAAGGCCATCATTGGACTTTTAGACTTTTTAGGTAGTAAATTGGGCGAGTTGTCGTCCACAATGGGCGTTGGACAACTGCTCCAGGAGGTAGTATTCTACGTCGTTGACCTGTTAACGGTGGCTTATCTTATTTCCTGCCCAGTCCCTCGTCTTGTTGGATATTATATCTACAAAAGCCGAAGCCTTCTTATCGTCGCCACAGGCTATTCATGAATTCATTGTAAGTTTCTACTAAAAAAGAGAATTACCGTGGACTGGCTCACACGCACAGTATGAGCTCGTCAGATCTGCCCCCGCTCTCCAGAAACTGACGGTTTTGATTCGTTCCTTCATCTCTTCTCAAGCAGCGTCTTCTCCTTTACACGACAGCTCCTCTGAGCAGGCGCTATCCCGCCTTCTCTCTTTGACCAGCTTCTATGGAGAGAAGGTCGGACCCAAGAATCAGAGCGCTAATGGCGCGATGCGCATCATTGCGAAAGAGATTGAACGGGACGGCATCCACATTGCTGGGGATTCATATGTCGAAGACCCACCGTACGTTGGATTATGCCAACATTGACTGAACTAATTGCCACATTTTCAGGTTGTGGTCTGATGGGGTAACGATTTTTTTAAGGCACGCGTATTCAGACGGAATGGCCTTGATGCCCTGAGTTGCCTTATATACTAAATTGTCCGCGCTATTTCCCCATACGTATTCACAAATCAATTTCGTAAATGTGACGAGCTGACGGGCGGTTCCAAGGCGGTTGACATTATTTGGTGAACGCTCACCCTCTTGACTCCCGTTGCCATGACAGGAGAAAGGGTTGAGATTGGATGAGCTCACCTAGTACTCAAATTTGCGTTTTATTTCATGACGGGAATGCTCCGAGCCAGAGGAAATTACCTGTTAGGGAAGGTGTAAAAAAGTTTTTTCGCGATGTACTGGCTCGGGAAATAGAGTGACGACGAGCGCGTAAAAGGGCGGTTGTTGATACGATATGAACGCGGTACTTGGATAAGCCCTGATCTACTCGGTGAATGGCTCGGTGAAAATGTCAATGGTATCACTGGCATGGCCTCGCCGTCCTTTTCTCCCCCGTTCTGCATTCCCATGGCCGCGTTGCGCTTTGCCCCCAGAACGACCTGTAGACGCGTGGAACGCTATGTCTTGACCCCTCAACGAAAAAGGGGACTCGCGACCGCAAAATTGCCGACGTCACTGTTCTCCGCTCTTGACACCTTCTCTGACCGCCACATAGGCCCCGACAATGCAGAAGCCGCGTACATGCTTTCCGTGCTGGGATACAGCTCTATGGATGCCTTTGTCAACGAGACGGTACCGTCGAAAATTAGGATACCAGCGGACGCGGTCTCTGACAAGGTGATCAGCCCCCTGAGCGAGGCGGAGTTGTTGAGGCGGGCAGGGCTGCTTGGAGCAGAGAACAAGCCCTTTAAGAGCTATATTGGGATGGGGTATCATAACGCCGTCGTTCCGCCCGTAATTTTGCGTAACGTAAGGTTCTCCAGTGACTCGCAGGGAAGTGCAGAATCTTATCATTGGTGTCTAGGTTATGGAGAATCCTGCATGGTATACCCAGTACACGGCATATCAAGCTGAGCTTGCTCAAGGCAGGTCGCGTGATTCGTCTTCCAAGGCGTTCTGACTGGTCTTTCTCTTTCCCCTTCACAGGACGACTAGAATCTTTGGTTAACTTTCAAACAATGATCATGTCACTCACTGCTATGGATATTGCCAACTCATCTCTCCTGGACGAAGCCACGGCCGCGGCCGAGGCCATGGTTATGGCGCTGGTCGCTTCGAACCACAAGCGGAAGACGTTTTTTGTAGATAACGGCGTCCTTCCCCAGACTCTCGCCGTTCTCAAAACCCGCGCGAAAGGGTTCGGCATTCAGTTGGTCGTTGGTGATGCCAGTACGGCTCTGAGCGACGAAAAGCTGCGCTCGGAGCTTAGCGGCGTCCTTCTCCAATACCCGGACGTAGACGGCCAGATCAAGGATTTCGGAGCTCTCGCAGATTCCGTTCATGCTGCCAATGCCCTCGTCGTGGTGGCCACGGATCTTCTCACCCTCACTATGCTCAAGCCGCCTGGAGAATGGGGCGCGGATGTTGTGCTCGGGAACTCTGCGCGTTTCGGAGTTCCCGCCGGGTATGGTGGTCCTCACGGTGCATTCTTTGCGTGCACGGACAATCTGAAGCGGAAAATGCCCGGAAGGATCATTGGTCGCAGCCGAGACATGCAGGGACTTCCGGCGTACCGTCTTGCGCTTCAAAGTAAATATCTTTTCTCCCTTTCGTAACAGCTGGCTAATTGATCGACAGCCCGGGAACAACATATACGGCGTGAGAAGGCTACTAGCAACATTTGCACTAGCCAAGCCCTCCTTGCCAACATGTCTGCCATGTATGCCGTCTACCATGGTCCCGAAGGTCTCAGGCGCATTGCAAACAAGGTGCATGGTTTAACTCAGCTACTGAAGGTGATCGTAGAGAGGTTCGGCTATCGCGCCATACACCCACACTTCTTCGACACGCTCACCCTGGATGTTACCGGTGCCGTGCCCTCTGCTCAAGCTTTGCATGCCGCTGCTACCAAAGCTGGCGTCAACTTCAGAATCGTGGATGCCAAGCATGTGGGAATTACCCTGGACGAAAGTGTCGGACCTGTTGATTTCCTGCGCATCGTAAACGCATTCTCAGCATCCGTAGGGGCGCCGATCAGCACGGCAGAGAGCCTGCCACCACCAGAGCCCACTTCGGCGATCCCTGAACAACTCAGACGAACCTCGGAGTATCTCCCCCATCCTGTTTTCAACAAACATCATTCGGAAACTGAGATGCTCCGTTACATCCATCATCTCCAGTCCAAGGACCTTTCTTTGGTCCACTCCATGACCCCTCTTGGCAGTTGCACCATGAAACTAAACAGTACGAGCAGTATGATCCCAGTAACTTGGCCTGAATTCGGCGGTGTCCATCCTTTTGTCCCCTTGGACCAAGTGAAGGGATACTCCAAGATTATCAGTGTACGTGTCAGATTCAACAACCGACAACATGGTTGACGAGCTTTGAGCAGGAGGTGGAATCCTATCTCTGCAAGATCACTGGTTTCCACGCGTGCTCCCTCCAGCCCAACTCCGGGGCTGCAGGTGAATACGCCGGTCTCTGTATCATCCGGGCATATCACCAGTCTCGTGGGGAAGGTCATCGTGACATTTGCTTGATACCTGTCAGCGCCCATGGAACGAATCCAGCAGTGAGTTTGGTTGGACTTGGCGTGGGAACTGACGCCCATTTTATGTAGTCAGCAGTCATGGCCGGTTTGAAGGTAGTGCCGGTGAAGAGCTTGCAAGATGGGAGCTTGGACCTCGCCGATCTCAAGGAAAAGGCTGAAAAGCACAAGGACAATTTGGCTGCCCTCATGGTCAGGCACGACCGAAAGTATCTCATTCGTAGACTGATAGACCGTTGTAGATCACTTATCCCTCTACATTCGGCGTTTTCGAAGATGGTGTCCTTGATGTGCGCCCGTTGTTTCTATGGCTTTTCCGACTGTTTGATCTCCTCTGTAGGCCTGTCAAATCATCCATGACAATGGCGGTCAGGTCTATCTGGACGGCGAGTCCCTCTAAGCGTGCAACCGATGTGCCTTTCTAACATTGTTGCAGGTGCGAATTTGAACGCCCAGATTGGCTTGACAAATCCGGCAACCTGTGGCGGCGATGTATGCCACATGAATTTACACAAAACCTTCGCGATGTGCGTCGAGTTTCTAGCCACAGCTACAGTTACGTTCTGTTAACACCACGTTTTACAGTCCCCACGGAGGAGGCGGCCCTGGCATGGGGTACGTCGCTTAGGGCATAGTGATTATTACGAAACTGAAGCACCGTTTCAGCCCCATTTGTGTTGCTGAGCACCTCGCACCATTCCTTCCATCGCATCCAGTTGTCCCGGTAGGTGGCGATCGAGCGATTGACGCTGTTTCTGCTGCCCCTTGGGGGAGCGCGTCGATCCTTCTTATCTCGTGGGCGTATATCAAGATGTTGGGTGGCCAAGGACTCGTCGACTCCTCGAAGATTGCCTTGCTAAGCGCGAATTATATGGCCCATCGCCTCTCCGGCCATTATAGCCTCCGGTATAAGAATGCAAACGGTCGTGTTGCCCACGAGCTGTTAATAGACTTCGCCGAGTTTGACAAGTCGGCTGGTTTGAAAGTCACCGACTTTGCAAAGCGTCTCCAGGTGAGCATTTCGAGTTGGCTTCCTTGGTATTCCACTCCGCCTGACTTACCATCACAGGACTACGGTTTCCACCCGCCGACCGTCTCATGGCCAATCTCGACGTGTATGCTTATTGAGCCAACAGAATCCGAATCTTTAGAAGAGATTGACAGGTGAGGTCTCCCTGCGTTCTTAACTTTGACCGAGTAAAGCTAATATCGAACTTCCTCAAAAGGTTCTGCGATACTATGATAAACATTCGGCGGGAGGCTGAGGAGGTCATAACGAGAAAGCAACCCCGTGATAATAATGTGTTGAAGAATGCACCTCATCCTATA
>Ga0209488_10000851_pt1 | contig 25839 bp, 30 predicted proteins | sample Rivendell_Oct201_8_FD_188349 | JGI IMG/M metagenome (GOLD analysis project Ga0209488, IMG submission 188349) | Vadose zone soil microbial communities from the Eel River Critical Zone Observatory, Northern California, USA -... | ecosystem: Environmental > Terrestrial > Soil > Vadose zone >...
GGCACAATACTGCGGTGCCGAAGAAACTCATTCGTGACGCGGTTCATGGCGACATCGAACTTGGCGCGCTGGAGATCGAGCTCATGGACACGCCGGAGTTTCAGCGTCTCCGCGGTATTCGACAGCTCGGCACCGCCTACCTGGTCTTCCCGTCGGCCGTGCATACCCGTTTTGAACACTCGCTGGGGACCTCCTGGATGGCGCATCGAATCGTGGAGATTCTTCGGCGCCATTCGAGCATCCATGCCGATACGGAACGATTGATTCGCGTCTCGGCGCTGCTCCACGACATCACGCATATTCCGTTTGGCCACACGCTGGAAGATGAGCGCCGCGTTCTTCCGCGACACGACAAGGACTACGCCCGCGTTCAATACTTCTTCGAAGACTCCGAAGTGGGACGCATTCTCGAACGCGAGGGAATTCAACGCGAAGTGATTCTGGCGCTGACGGTGGGCGGGACGCTGCAGGCCGACATCGTCGGGGGAGCCATCAGCGCCGATCTGCTGGACTATCTCCGGCGCGATACCTATTTCTGCGGCCTGGCGCAGAACTACGATTCGCGCATTTTTGAATCGTTCAATGTCGAAAACGGCCGCCTCGTCATGGAGCTCGAGAAAGGCGGTGTCCTCCGCCGCGATGCCATGTCGGAGCTGGTGAATCTGCTGCGCATTCGCTACACGCTTTCCGAGCGCGTCTATTTCCACCATACCAAAATCGCTTCGGGTGCCATGATTTCGAAGGTCGTGGAACTGGCGATTCAGTCCGGATTCGATGTGGAGGAACTTCGCACATTGAGGGATGAAACTCTGGTGTGGGTTCTTCTGAACCGGTATGCCGGCAATCCCGCGATTGTGCACCTGTTGACGAGTCTCGAGCGGCGGGAACTCTACAAGCCGTGCACCGTTCTGACCGTCGATATCGGGGAAGACCGCCGGCGCGAAATTGTTCGCCGTTTTCACGAGAACCGCGACGAGCGCGAGGACGTGGAAACCAAACTTGCGGCGGCAGCCGGGCTGGAGCCGCACGAAGTTATTATTTATTGTCCGTCGTTCGGCATGTCGCTGCCGGAAGCCGAGGTTCTGGTGCGCATGGATGGAGCTCAACTCCTCCCCCTTTCCGGAAGCAACAACGAAGAAATCCGTATACTGAAAGAGAAGCATAAGGCACTGTGGAAGTTCTACGTGCTGATCGCCAGAAACGGGTTTTCCCGCCGCGACCAGGTGGCGAATGCGGCTTCGGTTTTATTGGGAACTCACTGAACCATGATCTCATCGATGTTTTTCTCCCTGTTTTCGCAGTTTGGTGTCGGCATGATGCTGTGTCTGTTTTTCATTTCACCGCGCGTCATTGGAAACAGCTTTTTCAAATTCGCCAGCCTGACGGGGGCCATCCTGCTGGGTGTGATTATCGGATTTGATTTCATGTTTCCGTCTCCGCTGAGGGAAGGGCACCATCTTCCGGTGATCCTGCTGCTGGTTTCGGCGATCCTCACGGTCCTATACAACCGCACGGTCGATGTGAACAAATTCACGTCGGCATATTGGTTGTTGATCGGCGCCTGCGCCACGGGATTGCTGTCGATTGTCGTGGACTCGATGGTGTTTAACCGGCTGCTCGCGCTTGGTGGCTGGGAGCACGCGTTGCTTGTCGTCAGTCATCTGGCCGCCACGGCGGTTCTGGGTTCCGTGATGCTGACGATGATTTTCGGGCACTGGTATCTGGTGATCCCCGGCCTGTCCATCACGCATCTGGAGCGGCTGACGAAGGTGCTCATGGCCGCAATTCTGCTCCGCATCGGCACCATTGCCGCGACATTCGTGGTTCTTCAGGCGAAGCAGGCGGTTTCGCTCCCCAAATTATTTTCGGAATTGATGTTGGATCAGTGGATGTTCTTCTGGCCGCGATTGATATTTGGAGTTGTGGCCCCCATCGTTCTGACCGCGATGATCTGGAATACGCTGAAGTTGAAACACACTCAGGCCGCGACCGGCCTGTTGTATCTCGCCGTGGTGGCGCTGATGTTCGGAGAGTTCTTTTCGAAGTTCCTGCTGTTTACGGTTCGAGTCGCGCTATAGGCTTGGATTCCTTCGTGGCCGAAGGCGTGAAGGGAACTCCCAGCAGTTGCGCAATATCGTTCGCCAGCTGTTGTTCTTTTCCGGCTGTGGTTCCGAGGTATTTCTTGTAGATCTTGCCGTCTTTACCAATAAGGAACGTCGTGGGAAGAGCGGTGTAGTTGCCGAAACTCTCAGTGACTTCATCGGTGCCCATGACAACCGGATAGTGAATTCCAAGTTCCTTTACCGACTTCCGAACTTCGTCGATGGTGCCCGAGTCCACCGCGTATCCAATCATCTGGAAATCCTTGCCGGTCATGGAGGCGACGAGTTTGTTGTACTTGGGAATTTCGGATTTGCAGGGGCCGCACCATGAAGCCCAGAAATCGACGACGGTCACTTTGCCTTGGAGCTCGTCGGACTTGAGGTTTCCTCCGGCAATATTCACCAGGTTGAATTTCGGCATGTCTCCGATCGCGGCTCTTGGTGTGGAGTTCTTGGCAATAATGATGACGAGTAATACCAGTCCCGCGATCAACACCAGTTTTTTCATGACGTTCTCCCTTGGGCGTAAGTGCAGGACTAGTATAATCGGGGCCAATGAAAGCGCGCAAAGACTTCCGCGATCTGCTCGCCAAAAAGAAGCTTAAAAACACCTCCCAGCGCGCTCTGATCTGGAACATCCTGGTCGAGTCGAAGAACCATCCGTCGGTGGAAGCCATCCGGGATTTACTGATTCATAAGGGTCATCGGATCGGCCTGGCAACCGTTTACCGTACCCTGAAGATTCTGCTGGCCGCCGGGTTGATCCGGCAGTCGAAGCTGGACGGCATGACGCGCTACGAAGCGCTGGTGGATCAGCCGAATCATCTCCACTTCGTCTGCAATATCTGCCACCGTAACGTGGAGTTTCCGTCCCGCCGAATCGAAACCCTGATCCGGAAAGTCACCGCGGAGCGGCGATTCGAGGAACGGTACAGTCGATATGTGATCTTCGGTCTGTGCCGGGCCTGCCAGCGACGGAAGGAAAAATCGGCCAACCTCACCGAACGGTTGCGCGCGGAAAAGACCGTGGTGCGCGACGCGCTGGAAGTGACGCTGACCATCGAACGGCTCGGCCTGACGTTTTACACCAACGCGTCGAAGAAGACACAGGACGACCGCGGGCGGCGAATGTTTCAGCGTCTTGCCGCGGAAGAATCCGATCACCTTCGAAGGCTTCAGAATGAATATCGTAATCTGCTCAAAGAAAACGAGTGGTTGAAGCGGGAGCCGGCCCGCCTGCCGGTGAACCGCAAGATCGCCCAGGAGTTGTTTCCACAGAAAGACCTGCTGAAATCTCAGGTCAACGATCGAACGACCGAGTTGGAGGCCCTCAACATTGCGATGCAGCTGGAGCGGCGCTCGCATCGCTTCTTCAAGGACTTTGCCGGACAGCTGCACGATTCCAGAGGCCGGAAGGTTTTTATGGAATTCGCAAAGGAAGAGCAGTTGCACTTCGAAATGCTCTTGAAGGAATACCAGACCGTCATTGAGGGTCGATAAACATGAAGCGAATTGGATTCGCATTGCTTCTCCTGGTGGGAAGCATGGTGGCCGCTTTTGCGCAGTCACAGATGTCTTCGGGCGATATCAAGGGTACTTTGGCGGATCTCCGCGGCGGCGTCATGGGAGGAAAGACGGTCCATCTCATGAATCTGGAGACGGGACTGCAGAAGCAGGCCGTTTCCGATTCGTCGGGTAATTGGCGATTCTTTGTGGTGTCTCCCGGGGCCTATGAATTGCGCGTAGAACAACCGGGCTTTGTGACACTGAGCCGGCGTCCAATCCACGTCACCATCGGTGAAATCGTGAGTGTGGATTTGAGACTCGAGGTTGCCGGCACTCGAGAAGCCGTGCTGGTGCAAGCCGATTCTCCGGTTCTGGAAGTTGAAAAGACGCAGCAATCGGACACGATCACCGCCGAACGGATAGACAACCTGCCGATCAATCAGAGAAACTTCCTGGATTTTGCTCTGCTCACCTCCGGCGTTACTGATGCCGGGGGACTGAATACGTTTTCGCTGCCGCAGGCTCCCACCTCGAAACTTTCTTTTCTTGGGCAGAACGGACGTTCGAACAGCGTCACCATCGACGGCGTTGACAACAATGACGCGGCGGTGGCGGCGGAGCGCTCCACAATGAGTCAGGAAGCCGTGAAGGAATTTCAGATCAACCGGTCGAATTACTCGGCCGAATTTGGCCGCGCTTCCGGTGGAATAATCAATATCGTTTCCAAGTCCGGAACCAATGGGTGGCATGGCAATGCGTTTTCGTTCGTTCGCGATCAATCGCTGGATGCCCGCAATCCTTTTGCGTTCGGCTCCAACGGATCGCAAACGGACCCTCCGTATTCCCGTCTGCAGGCCGGATTCACCATCGGTGGGCCGATCCGCCGCAATCGGACGTTTGTCTTTGGCTCGTACGAAGGAATGCGTCAGCGGGAGTCGCGATTCGTGTCGTTCCTGGAGAACGCCACGTTCTTTCAACCTTCGGCGTCGCAGACGGCTCTGATCAATGCGCTTCTGGCGAGTCCTTCCGCCTCGTTTCGCACGATGGGTGCGCAATTGAATGGCGCGCTGACAACGACGTCTGCGGTGTATCCCGACACCGTCAAACTGCTGCAGGCCAACAGCGGCGTGTTTCCATACCGCAATGACAGCCACACCGCATCGCTTCGCATGGATCATTCCCTGAAGCCCACGAATCAGATTTTCAGCCGCCTGACCTACACCAACAGCAAAACTGCGGGAGGATCGTTCGGAGGACTTCGCGCGCCATCGCGGGCGGCGAACTACGATGTTCAGGATTTTGCGGCCGTCGGAGGAGACACGGCATTCTTCGGGTCGAACCGCGTAAATGAGTTCCGTTTTCAGTTTGCAAACCGCCATTACAACGCCAGGCCGGCCGATCCGCTGGGACCGGAAATCACCATCAACGGCCTCGTGGGGCTGGGGCGCGATTTCTTCCTGCCATCGCTGCGCACCGAGAACAGAGGCCAGTGGCTTGACAACTTTACGATCGCAAAGGGAAGGCATTCATTGAAGTTTGGCGGCGATGCCAACTACATTCCCTTGCGGACAAGTACGGAAGTTTTTCTGGGTGGACGGTTCATATTTGGAGAGGCCGTGCCGCTGTCGTCCATCATCGATTCCGTTGCCGGTGCCGGAACGGCTGCAGGCCTGGCGGCGGCCATGCCATCGATGGCTTCCAATATCGCGGCGCCCGTCTCGTCGTTGCAGGCATTTAACTTCGGTTTGCCTCTGGTCTACCAGCAGGGCTTTGGGGATCCCCGAGCCACATTGGCGAATACGTTGTTTTCGGCCTACGTGCAGGACCGTTTCCGCGCGAGTTCGAAAGTATCGTTCGACATGGGGCTCCGCTACGACATCGAGCTTCAGCCGGCGCCGATTCATCGGGACAGGAACAATTTTGCACCGCGCTTCGGTTTCACCTACAGCCCCATGGAGCGGACGTTGATTCGTGGAGGGTACGGCATCTACTACGCGCCGCTTTATGAGGCGATCGCATTTGTCGGGCGCGTGCTCAACGGCAAACAGATATCCCAGGTGTTTGTGCCGCTGACGGGATTGCCGTCCCTGGGAATTTCGGCGACTTCCGCCCAGGTTTGGAATGCGGTGAAGGCGAATGGCAGTCTGGGCAATCGCGTGATTTCCGCCAGTGACATTGCGCCTCTGGGAATTATTCCGGGAACGACACCGCCGGTACTGTTGTCGACCGATTCGGGAATTGTGAATCCCTACAGTCAGCAGTTCAGCCTGGGCGTGGAACGCGAAGTCTCCGGATTCAACGTCAGCGCGATGTACCTGGCCAATCGCGGACTGAAACTGATTCGTTCGCGAAACGTCAATTTGAAACAGGTGGGAAGCAATTCGTTCGGACCGGTTTTCGGTCCGATCAATCCGGCGATTCTCCAGGACAATCGTGTGGAGTCGTCCGGAAGTTCGAACTATAACGGAATGACGCTCAACGTCACGAGACGCTTCGGCCGCTACTATCAGTTTCAGACGTCGTACACATTGGCCAAGGCGATCGACGACACCACCGACTTCATCACGGACCTGCAGCCGGCCAATCAACTGGATCTGCGCAGCGAGCGCAGCTTGTCGACTTTCGATCAGAGGCAACGCCTTGTCGTCAGCGGAGTCTTTCAGTCTCCGATCCAGAGCAGCATGACGTTGGGCCGCGCCTTGTCGGACTGGACTCTGGCACCGATTGTGACCTTGTCGAGCGGGCATCCTTTTAATGTGCTGCTGGGTTTCGATGCGAACGGAGACACCCAGGCCAATACGGATCGGCCGGTGAATGTCGGGCGCAACACGGGCAGGGGGCCGGGTTATGCGAGCGTCAATCTGAGACTGGCTCGTGAATTTCACTTTTACGGGGATCAGCTTCGAATTGAGGGAATCGCGGATGCGTTCAATTTGTTCAACCGCGTGAATTATTCGGGCATCAATAACATCGTGGGAAATATGGCCTTAGCCGGAAGCAGGGTCGACGGAGACCCGAAGCTGCCGCCGAGCGCGCCGCTGGCGTTTTCGTCCGCGGGGGATCCGAGGCAGATTCAGATGGGATTGAAGATCAAATTCTGAGACGATTCCAGAAGATGGTGACTGTGATGTCGGGAAGAATCGCGATTGCCGTTATGGCCTGCACTCTGCTGGCGCCGACTGCATTCGCGGCCGATCCTCAGGTCGTGTATCAGCACGGCGTCGACTCCCTGTACAACCTCGACTTCAGTCTCGCCGAAGCGGACTTCAAGAACCTCACCACGGAGCATCCCGACGACCCGCTGTATTGGAACGGTTACGCGTCGACGATCTGGCTGCGAATTCTCTACAGCCAGCAGAAGCTCAACATTGAAAGTTTCTCGATGAAGGATACGTTCGGCACCGGTCAGTCGAAGGACGATGTCAATGCCGCCGAAGAGAAGCGCCTGGTCGAGACGGTCAATACTGCAATCGCAAAGGCGGACGCGCTCCTGAAGAAAAATCCGAACGATGTCCGTGCGCTGTACTCAAAGGGTATGTCGTTCGGTTCCCTCGCTACTTTTCATGCGACGGCGCAGCGGAAATACTTTTTGGCGAAGGGTGAAGCCGAGAAGGCGCGGGATCTGCATCGACAGGTGCTCAGGATCGATCCGAATTTCCACGATGCCGAAATGTCGATCGGCGCTTACAACTATGTGGTCGCCATAATTCCCGGATGGGTGAAGTTCACGCTTTTCTTTGTTGGATTCAATGGTGAAGGGAAGGACGTCGGAATCCGTCAGATCGAAGACACCGCACGGCTCGGCAAACTGGGCGCCACCGACGCAAAAATGCTGCTGCTGATTGTGTATAACCGCGAAGGCCGCCACGCGGATTCGATGAAGATCGTGGATGAGCTTCATGCGCGGTATCCGCGAAATTTCATTTTCGAAATGTCGCGCGCGCAGGTTTTCCGAAAGCTGGGTAAATACGATCGGGCATACCTGACATACCAGGAGATTCTGAAGAAGGTTGCCGCAAGGACCGACGGTTACGAACGTCTGCGATCGGCCAAGGTCTACTACGACATTGCGAAGAGCCAAACCGAGGAGAAGGATTTTGGCGCGGTCTTCGCGAGCTATACGAAGGTGGTGGAACCCACGAGCGATGCGACGCCGAATGAGCGCGCCGATGCGCAAATCTGGATGGGAATGATTCTCGATTCTCAGAATGACCGGAAGAACGCTCTCGCGCATTACAACGAGGTTGCCAAACTCGATTGCAATCCGGAATACAAAGACAGAGCCGCACGCTACATCCGGCGCGCCTATGGGCCCTGATCTGGAAAACTCTTCGAACGCCGCCGCAACAGTCCTTCCGCGTATGTTATTCTTTCTCATTCGTTCGGGCCGTTAGCTCAGTTGGTAGAGCATCTGACTTTTAATCAGAGGGTCGCCGGTTCAAGTCCAGCACGGCTCATTTCCTGTAGAAACAAGTAGGTGGCGGAGTATTAAAAACGGCCCCCAATGGGGCCTGTGGCAACCATTTTGCAACCACGGCGAATGATTTGGGAACGGAGAACAGTCAATGTCAGATCCGCATCGTGAATTTTGCCGCCGCCAGCACCGCATCATCGGTAATTATCTTGCGTTTGAGGCGTGGCGACGCGGGTTAGATTGCATTGTCTTGGTTCGAGAAGACCTTGAGGCTTTTCTCAGTCTGGAACGCTTTAAGGGAAAGCGGAACCATTGGATCATGGAAGATTTGAAGCCTTGGTTTCAATATCAACAACCCTACTATTTGACGAACGCTGGAAACTCAATTCATTCATTGTTTCTTTCGCGTGTGCCGTTGAAACAGCATTTGCCGTCGGAATCAATGACAACAGACGAACGAATTCACCGTCTCGGGAAAGACGCTCCGAGAACCGCGAGATTCACAACCAAGAATGACGGGAAGCAAGTTCCGTCCGAAACAAAGATGATTTCAAAACTCAGCATTTTGGCAGCAGGTCTAGGTGAGCCGCGCCAACACCGAGGGAAGCGAAAGCATTAAAGGCTTAGCGAGGGAGATAGTCAAATGGCCGTCAAAATGAGACCTGATAACAAGGGGCTGACCGTCAAGGTCAACCTGTTCTCGCTGGAAAACGTAAAGTCAGAATACGATTCCGAACACGCCCGCCTTTGGATTAAAGGAATGGTGACAACATCGGACGGGAAGAAACGTGCGATGTTCAACGACGCCGGACAGCTCATTAGCATTCTGGGGAAATGGAATTCAGCACAGTTGCGTTCACTTCAGAAGGCGGGAAAGGCCATCAAGTGACAAATCAAAAACGGAAAGAAGCTGAGAAGAAGGTATTCGACAAAGCTGAGAAAATTTTTAAGGATGGCGACAACACAGATATAGCGATGCTCTCCCTCTGCGTTGACAAAGCTTTCGAGGATTACATTCGAAGAGAAGCTAAGCCGAAAAAGTCAGCGAACCGTGACAGTATGAGCTTCGAAAAGGATCGCACCATGAACAGACTAGAAGAGCTTTTCAAGGATGGTAGTGATGAAGAGCGAGACATACTCGCTGCGATCATTTACAAAACTCGTAGAAATCGCAAAGCCTAAATCCCAAACACCGATGGCTGCGAAATTCAAAACCAACTTCGTAGTTCTTACAATTGAACTGCATACCCTTGGACATTTTTTGGAACATGTCGTCAATGAAGCCGCTGTCGAAATTGGGCAGATACATCAGCGTGCAGACGCGGGGGAATTCCACGACAGCGACGACTTGAGCAACGCTGTCTACTTTCCGTGGCAACGGCAGGTAATGGCCGCACGGCTTGCGTACTATGAATTGAACGCTCTCATTGAGAGCGAAATTCAGAATGCCGCATCCCCTGCTTGGCGGGCATCCAAGGCGGGGCCGAAGCCGCTGGATCTGAATAGGCCGTTGTCCGAACAGATACCAAAACTTCAACAAATTTCAGATTTGGGATTCGGCCAATTAGTAAACTTGATTGAGAAACGCCATAATTTCAAACTGAATTCGCTACCGCATGCGCAACTGTTTTCTGACATCAGAGAAACGGTGAACGCCTTTAAACACAGGAAAGGCCGCGTCAATATTCGAAAAGTTAAGCCGGGAGAAAACCTTGTTGCTCACCATGAAGTAGATGTCGATGTTGCCCGTGACGCCATCGGCAAAGTAAGAGAGTTCATCGAGGCTCTTCGCACTGCGACGCAATAACGCTTACTTTCATTTCTCCGCCTTGACGGTAAATAGTTCAAGCACGCCGCACTTCACGCAACGCGCAAAGGTAAATCCGTAATCTGAAATCCACGGTTTGAATTCGTGGGCCACGCAAGGCGAGCCCGGCGGATCGTTCCATGATTTGATGGTGACTTCCACGTCATCGCCTTCGCACTCTTCGACAACGATTTTGAAATAACCGCCGCGCGTTTCGCATCGGCCACACGGCCACAGCGGATGAGGGCGTCCCGGCAATCGTTCAACGAGCGCAGCGCCATGCAATGACGCTTGCTTCAGGTTGATGTGCAAGCCCTCCGATTCGAGATAAGTTGAAAGTTCGCTGTGCTTCACTCGCATTTTGTTAAACCGTAAAAAGAAATTCCGGCGCATCGCGGTAACCAATCCGCGATGCGCCGGTTTGCCACGGGAAGATCCGCCGCAACTTGGCTTTTGCAAGGACCGGGTGAAACACACGGTTTTTGACGTTGTGGATATCGACGGGATGTCTTTCCTTGTTCGCGAAAAGAGTACACGTCAGCGAAACGCCCGGGGACAGAACTGAGGGGCCCCGGCCCCTAGAGTGTCCCGGGCATCTGGGAGAATTCTCCGGTCAATTCGAAAACCGCGGGCGGGTAACTCTGCAAAGTGAGTGTCGGCTTCACATCGGCCACTCTCTCGAGCAGCTTACGGAATTAGGCGAGGTCCCTTTCAATGTCATTTCAATACGACCGCGATGACGCCCTTCGCAGGATCGTCGTAACCTATGAAGGCGAATTCGACTTTGCCGATGGGATGGCGGTTCTCGAACGACATCGGATCGAGGACGTGGGAAGCTACGCCATTCTTTACGATGTACGTCGCTGGACGGGATCTCCAAGCATGTCGGATCTGCGAGTTTTCATGAGTGAAGATGCGGCCAATGTTTCCCCGAGCGGATCACGGGGACCGATCGCTATTCTTGTAACTGAGCCAGTGATGTATAGCAGGGCTTGTACGTATGCGGTGCTTGGCAGTCCGGCCCTGAATATCAAAGTGTTTCGCGATCGTTCTGAAGCGGAGAACTGGTTGAGGGTAGAAACAAAATAGCGGGTAGGTCTGCAGACTGAGCGCTGGCTTCATACCGGCAGCCGCCCTTTCCTTTCAGAAGAAGGTTTGCTCTTGGAACTCCCCTTTCTGTCTGATCCAGTCATTTCGGCGTTTTTGTTCGGCGATTTGTTGACTGTTATTCAGCCAATATGTACCCTGCGACAACAACAGCGAAGGGGAAAACCAATATGGCAATGTCTGATGTTGAAATACTCCGCGCACTCAAAGATGGCGGAATATCGATCAGTCCCTATGACGAGCAGATGCTCCAACCCGCAAGTTATGACCTGAAGGTTGGGAAAGTTGCAGCTACCGTACCGAGCAACGACGACACGAAAGATCCGAGAGTTGATCTAGAAGAAAAGGGGGTCTTGCTCATTCCTCCATATGCTCCTGCCGTTGTCTATACGCATGAAGAAATTTCCCTATCCACGGAGTTTGTTGGACATTTCGGGATCAAATCGAAGTTGGCAAGGCGGGGACTGAATGCCTCGGTAGGTATTCAAATAGACCCCGGATTCAAGGGGCCACTGTCAGTGAACCTTATCAACATGACGCCGTTCCCACAGATGCTTGGTTACAAAGATGATTTTCTAACTTTGGAAATCGACCGGTTGTCGGTGCCGGCTAGTCGTGGATATGACGGCGAGTATCAGGGGCGACGTTCCTTCACGTCCCAACAACTTGAATCAGTGCTCGGATTTCAAGGACATGCTTTGACAGATGTCGTTAAGGGATTCGATGATCTTCGCGATGCAGTAAATAGCGTCTCTCAGATGTCTTCAAAGTTGGACACCTTCATGAGACAGCACCAGGCTGAAGTTCAGTCTATGCAGAAGTTCATCAGCAATATGATGGCTGAAATGAAGCATCTTGTTGGTCACATCGTAGGTGAACGGGAGGAGACAGTTATCCTCAGAGCATTGACGCCCGAAGAAGCTCGCAACGAAATACTTCAGTTATTCGCTACCAGCACTGAGCCCCTCTTTTACAGCGACATCGCGGAAAAGCTGCGGATGGATCTGGAACAAGTCCTTGAGATTACAACCCAGATGGAAAAAGAAGGGCTAATTTCTGGAATGGGTCACTAATATGGATCAAAAAGAGCTACAAGGAACTGCTCTGCAAATTCATTACGCACCTGGAACAGCGCTTAAGGCGGAACGAGTGGTAGCGCAGTTCAGGAAGATGCACAAAGTCGTTCTTGAACATGGTTCATCGACACACAAGATTCAACGAACCAAACTCGAAGGAACGGTGTTTTGCGTTATTGATAGAGCGCTCAGCCCCATCAGAAGCATTGTTGAAGGAAATGCTGCTGATTCGAAAAACACACAAGAACCTTAGATAATGTATAGCCGCGTGTATTCCACATACACTGATGACGAAATCAACTTCCAGTATCTCAACCGACGGCAGCGGCGGCGGTACCGAGATCGCGCTTGCCGGTCCAATGCTGGCTGAGTTCTAATTCCCCAATGTTTTCCTTCAATTTGGATCACGACCTCAAAGTTGCGCTTGTCTCCGGTGTCATTGCCGGCCTTGTTGTACTTGTTATTCAAAATCAATTCGAAGTCCGGCGAGAAATCAAACGAGCGAAAATCGAAGTACTGCGTAAGATCGCGGGAAACCGCCCTGCAATTGCTGACCAGGGAGCAATCAGCGAATCGCGGCATGAACTCTTCGAGGGGCTCAACGAGGCTGCTGTTGTGTTTTCGGATTCCAAGATCGTCGGAGATGCACTCTCCGCTGTTTTGAATTCCAAAGGTGGCGAACAACCGAAACGAATGGTGGATCTGTTAAAGGCGATGAGTAAGGATGTCGGCATCAATCCCAAAACGGACCTCCTCGAACAAATATTCATTCCCGGGAAAAATTTTCGTTGATCCGATCCTTCCAAGTCGGAGGATCTGCCGAAGGCCGGTCTCAGATCGACTCGCAAATGAACGGCACGTTTAACGGAATCCGCCGCCAGAAGATCACGCCCACCGGCGATGGCGTCGTCAGCCTCTACAGCTTCCGGGTTGGGGAGCTGCTGCCGGAGCTCGAGGCGGTGTTGCGGCTGCAGGTACCAGCGGTGTTGATCCTGGGAAATGAGACGATCGGGGGGATGATCGTGCACTACGGTGCGGATGCGCAGGCGGGGTATGAGGTCACGATGGAAATCTGAAGTATCAGGATAGTAGTCTGGTTTTAAATTGCCCATCGATGAACTTGCGCGTGGCTCGGGGTATTCCTAGTGAAATGCCCCGATCGACAAGAAGCGCTCTCACTTGGACCGGGCCATTTTCTCCCAGCTTTTGCCAAACCGACAGGCAGTATTCGTACTGATCGTTCTTGATGTTTATGCCGATGCGTTCCGCCTTTTCGGCTGGAACATACCCGGCCTTATTGTTGTATTGATCGAAGATCGCGACGGCATTGGCGTCGTGCTTGTTCTTTGGTTCGAGAACCAGTTGAAACGGAAAGCCCGGGCTCACGCATGCATCTTCCTTCCGATAGAAACTGACACCAGCAATTTGAAATGTTTCCATCCCTTTCGGCAGACCGCGCCATGTTAGGAGTTGCTGATCTGAATTTCTACGGATATAGAAGCCGCGCCCTTTTCCGGGCTCTTTCCATGCGACCAGCTCATATTCGGATGACTGGGCTGCCGTGTGATTACTGGAAGGTTTCCCGCAAAACAGACTGAGAAGCGCAGCGAACAGGCCCACTCTATCTTCCCTTCTGGAAATTCTTTTCCTTTTGAATTGCAGAGTTCTATCACTGGAAGAGATGAAGCGCAAAGATTCCCAGATGCGTTTTGGTTGCCATAGTCTGCCACGGTTGCCGCTTTATGGCCGCCTTTGTCCATGCTAAGCTGCTGAAATTATTGAAAACAGGAACTCTGGCTTGAACTTTTAATCAGAGGGTCGCCGGTTCAAGTCCAGCACGGCTCATTTCCTTCAAAGTGCGTTGTATCGAGTGGAAAAGGACTCCAGTGGTATCCGTGTATTGTGTGCGGGCATCTTGAAGTTTTCTATCCACCTAAAAGTCAATTCCTTCCAACTCGCTCCAGCGGATACGCAACAAAGGAGCCCGCTACTCGAGACCCATCGTTGCGAATGTGCTGCGTCCAAGCCCTCTACGGACGACGGAATGTCAGAGCCGGATTGGTTGCCTGGTGGGTGGGCCCCAGGTAGATTGTCTTTCGGTCTGAAATCGCTGCGTCAATTCCGGCGCCGATCGCTCCCATCAGCCCAACGCCGAGGGCTCGCTCGCCGGTGTTCACTTTCTTGCCCCGTCCAGGGTCCGTAAGAACTGCACTCGATGCCCCAACGCCCGCTCCAATAAGTAAGCCATTCCAGACCGAATCGCCATAACGATCCACCTGACGGACCTGGGCGCGATCTATTTGCTGACGCAGTCCAGCAACATTGAGAGTCAATGCGTCGTCAGATGCCTCGACAAACTTCCCACTGGTCACGGTTCCGTTAGTGTCAACAACGTAGATCGTATTCCCGCGTTTTAGCCGTTTCTGAAGTTCCGTGAACGAGTGTGTCGGATGCTGGGCCGCACAACCAATTGCGGTAATCAGAATCGATACAGACAGCAAGCCGGTGACGAACTTCATCTGGTTCGGATCATACTTCTTCATAAGAGTCGTACCTCCGACACGAAATATAGGATGGCTTCGTCGTAGCAGTTTGTGTCCTTGTCCCACTTTCTGAAGTCTCACAATGCGTGGTCGCGTGCAATCGCGGCCGTCCTAACTTGTCGAGACTCGGTCCAGGGCGGCGTCTGTCACTGGCAACTCATTGAAGTTCTTGATAGCATGGCGGCCGTTCAAACCTCTTAATCAGAGGGTCGCCGGTTCAAGTCCAGCACGGCTCATTTCCGAATCATCAGTGAGGTAAACACCATGTCACTACTTTGCTTCCACGCACGCAGGATGTTGCTCGCCGCCGCTTTCCTGGCTGCGCTGGTCATCCCGGCCAACGGGCAGACACTGGTCGAAAACAGCATGGAGAGCCGATTCCAGCTGGATCTGCATGTTCCGGACGCCGTGCTGGCGGGCTTCCTTCCTGCCGGATGGATGCCGAACATCGCGGCTCAGGGCGCCGCAAAAGACGCGAACCTGCGCGCGATCTTCATCGATCGCGTTACGATCAATGGACAGGACGGGCGGCCGGCCGGGAAGGGTTCGAATCGGCTGGCCTATCTGGTCGCGCCGGTGAAGGATCCGGCGGGCAACAATGTGCAACTGGTCATTGGCGGACTGACGGAAGATCCGGCGGATGCGCCCGGGCCCTTTGGCAATTACCTTCTGGCGACGACGCACACGATGCAGCGTTCCACGTCCGGCGGCGCTCCCGGCAGTACCGGACCGATCATCGATTCGCAGGACTGGGTGTTTGTCGCCGCCTCGGGAGAGCGGCTCGAGCTGCATATCAAGTACGAGCGCGGTTCGGCGAACCGGACCAATCCCACCGAGACGAAGTTCTACTCCGCGAAGAATCCGGGCTTCTACCAAATCTCCAAACAGGAGCAGGTGCTCGATATCCTGCGGAACGTCACTACCACTCCGCCCGATCGCGTGAAGGAGTTTTCGTTCAAGGCCGGCGGAGGGAGTTACTCGAAACTTTTTGACGGCACGGAGAAAGTCTTGAGTTGGGACAACGTTCTCTGGTTGAATCGTTCCGTTTCCTTGCCGTGATTTCCACGAATCCATTGTTGTTGCGGAGGTGCATGATGAACGGAATTCGAAATTGGGGCGTAGTGGTTTTGCTTTTTGCGGTGGCCGGTTGTGGTGTGATCAGCGGAACCCGTGGATCCGGGAACAGCGGCAGCGAGGATCGAAAGGTGAGTGGGTTTGATTCGGTTTCGTTGAATGGTTCCGGAAGACTTCTGGTGGATCAGAATGGGACGGAGTCGCTGTCGATTACGACGGACGATAATCTTCTTCCGTTGATCACATCCGAGGTTCATGGAAAACAACTGGTCCTCAGCGTGAGGGAAGGTTCGAACATCGATCCCACTAAAGACGTCGTGTTCAAGGTGACGGCGAAGAATCTCAATCGCATCTCCATAAATGGGAGCGCCTCCGCCGAAGCGACAGGGGTGCATACGGACGGACTTCGGTTGGACATCGCGGGGTCGGGAGATATCACCGCATCCGGCAAGTCGGATCGGCAGGACATCTCCATCGCCGGCTCGGGCAAATATCTTGGAGCGGATCTCAAAACCAAGACGGCCACAATCAACATTGCCGGAAGCGGCGACGCGGTTGTGGCCGCGAGTGACAGTCTCGATGTGACGATTGCCGGCTCGGGATCCATTCAGTACATCGGCGATCCGAAGATCACTCAAAGCGTTCTCGGTTCGGGATCCATTTCCAGGAAATAAATCGCGAAGCTACCTGGCCGTTATTTGTCGTAGGTTCCCAGCCTGCGGATCCAGATGTTGCGATAGCGGACCGGCTGCTGATGATCCTGCAAAACCAGCGAATCTTCGGCGGGCTGCGCCGCATACTTCGCCAGCGCGCGATGGACCGTGGGTCCCATCAGTTCCTTCCGATTGTGCATCAGCACTCCATTCAGGAAGACCGTGACAAACGCGGGTTTCAAAACCTTATCGCCATCGAGTTTCGGAGCTTCGAAGACGATGTCGTAGCTCTGCCAGTCGCCGGGCTTGCGCGTGGGGTTGGCCAGCGGCGGCCATTGACCGTAGATCGCGCCCGCCTGTCCGTCGGCATAGGTGGGATTGTCGGAGGAATCCAGAACCTGAATTTCATAGCGACCTTGCAGGAAGATTCCGCTGTTGCCTCGATTCTGGCTGGTTCCGCGGATGACCGTCGGGGCGGCGAACTCCACGTGCAACTGCACGTCGCCGAATTTCTCTTTGCTTTTCAGATCGCCGGAGTTGGGAACGACTTCAAAATAGCCGTTCTCGACTTTCCATTTCGGGTTGTCCCATTGCGATAGATCTTTGCCATCGAAGAGAACGGTCGCGTCCGATGGCGCGCCGCCAGTCTGCGCGGCGGGGGTCACCACCGGCGGGTGCGGACGCGCGGGGTCGTGGACGTGATAGGGAAGTCCGGGAAGCATGGGCGTGTCGGTGTACCCGAGATCGTTGTTGGGTCGGACCGCCGGGGCCTGAGCCACGCTCAGCATGGCGACTAGCATCGTGACGGCTGCGCCGATAACAAGAACTCCGGTGAAGGTTTTCGCACTCATGTTCATGCCTCCGTTCGCTTCGCTCTGACAGCGGATACTAATACACTCGCGGTTGGACGGCGTCGGAAAATATCGTGCTACTCTGCGGCTTTTCTCAGTGATATTCTCCGTTCACCCTTTGTGTTTTTCCTGAGGACTTCACATGGCTGAACACGAGATCACCCTGACCACAATTTACGACATTCTTCAGGACCACACCCGATTACTCCAGGACCACACCCGATTATTCCAGGACCACACCCGTCGACTGGAGCGACTCGATAGTATCGAATCCGTCCAGAACCAGATGGCGATTCGACTCATAAACGTCGAAACCATACTCAAGGAACACAGCGCGATTCTTCGAACGATGCAGTTACGGGTCGATTCGCTACACGGACTGGTTGAGGAACTGGAGCGCCGGACCGGTCGAATCGAGCAGGAATACGTCATGATTACCGAAGCTCTGCGCCGGCTTGAAAAGCGTTTCGACAAACTCGAAGCCGAACGCATCCAGGAGCGAATCGCGGCCCTCGAAGCCCGGGTGCGGGCCCTGGAAACCGCTCAGGCGTAATTCCGGTCTCGCGAACACTCCAAATTTAGCAGAACCAAGCTCTTCGGGAGCTGTCCGCTGTTAACCAGCCGTGCCCCTCCGTCGTTTAGAAGTCTGAAAACAGGAGGTACACGAATAATGTGGACAGGCATCTTGGTTCCCTTGGCACCGTTTATCATGATCATCTTCGTGATCTGGTTTGGGTCACAAGTTAAGAAAACCCAAGCCCGCCATCGCGCGGAAATGCAGAAAGATCTGTTGACGAAGTTCTCGTCCGGCCAGGAGCTGGCGGAGTTCCTGAAGACAGACGGAGGCAAACTCTTCATGCCGGAACCGGCAAGAACCCGTTCGCCCGCTCACCGGGCGGGAGCGGGAATCCTTGTTCTCGTGATCGGCGTCGGGCTGATTGCGGCTTCGACGACGCACCCTCCCGATGTGGAATTCGGGAACATGCTGAGAGTTGCCGGGTATATTGTGATCGCTGCTGGTGTCGGCCTGCTCATTTCGGCATTCGTCACTCAACGGCTCGCCCGGAAGTGGTCGGTTGAGGATCAGAAGACACAGTGATGCCCACGATCATGGATTCCCTGGTATTCTATGCGGAAAACAAAAGTGCGAATCTCCTCGCGGATAATGTGGCTTGCCGCATGAATCAGGCCGCGTTTCGCGAGTTCTACACGTCCGCCGCACCGGCGCTGCGGGCGTATATCTGCCGAAGCTGCGGATCGTTCGATCTGGCGGAAGACATCATGCAGGAGGCGTTCCTGCGTTTTCTTCGCACCGCGCCCGACGCGATGGATGAACCGGCAATGAAAGGGTATCTCTATCGCACGGCCGAGTCGTTGTTGATCGACCACTGGCGCCGATCGAAGCGAAACCAGCGATGGAGTCTGGAAATGCTGTACCGAAAAGACCCCCAGCCGGACCGCAGCAAGGGCGACGACATGACCGAAGCATTCCGTGAGCTCAAGCCACAGCAGCGATCGTTACTGTGGCTGGCCTATGTGGAGGGCTTCGATCATCGCGAGATTTCCGACGCCGCTGGAGTGAAGGAAAAAAGTGTGAAGGTACTTTTGTTTCGCGCGCGCAAAGCGCTCGCTGCCATACTGGAGGGACGATGAAGCCTATCGATGATCACGATTCCATTGCCGTATGGATGCAGCAATTGGCTGTGGATCCTTCGTTGCGTCCACTGGAAGATCCGGATCTGTTGTGGATGAAGGCGCAGCTTTCGGACCGTCAGGCCGCTGTGCAGCGCACTTTGAAACCTCTGGTTTGGTGCGACACCATTTCGCGCGGGCTTGTGGTTTTTGCAGCGTGCTGGCTGGCTCTGAATTTGGCAAACATCATTGTTGTGCCGGCATTTGGAATCGCAAATCCGACATTGCATTCGTTGATGATTTCTCTCGTCATAGCGGCGGCAGCGTTCGTGTCCTATCCGATCCTTAACGGCGAGTAACGCCGGAATGACGTCATCCAAAAAAGTTGCCATTGTCACGGGCGCGGGATCCGGCATTGGCCGAAGCACGGCGCTTGCGTTTCTCCGAAGTGGATTCCGCGTCGTGCTTGCGGGGCGCCGCGCGGAGTTGCTGAACCAGGTTGTCGCCGGCGCAGGTGCTGACGCGCTTGCCGTGCCCACCGATGTCACCAAACCCGAAGAAGTTCGCCGGCTTTTTGCGCGCACCAAAGAAAAATTTGGACGACTCGACGTGCTCTTCAACAATGCGGGCATCAGTGGAGCTGCCGCATTACTGGAAGATCTCCCATTCGAAGAATGGCAGGCGGTGGTGAACGTCAATTTGACCGGCGCCTTTCTCTGCACGCAGGAAGCATTCCGGATGATGAAGGGCCAGACGCCGCCGGGCGGACGCATCATCAATAACGGTTCGATCTCCGCGCACGTACCGCGTCCCAATTCCGCCGCGTACACCGCGACCAAGCACGCGATTACGGGCCTCACCCGCTCGACGGCACTCGATGGCCGCAAGTACAACATCGCGTGCAGCCAGATCGATATCGGCAATGCAGCAACATCGCTGACGGAAAAAATGAAGCAGGGAATCGTTCAGGCCAACGGCGAGATTGCCGCCGAGCCTCGAATGGATGTGGAACACGCAGCGAATGCCGTCGTGCAGATGGCCAGCCTGCCGCTGGACGCCAATATCCAGTTCATGACCATCATGGCGACGACGATGCCTTTCATTGGCCGCGGCTGAGTGAAGGTGTGATAGAACCTTCGGTCCATGGCGTCCTGGCAACAATGGCTGCGGCAGCCCCAGACCGTTTGGCTGCGTAAGGCTCTATTTCAAATCCACCTCTGGTCGGGGATAGGAATTGGGATTTATGTCGTCCTGATCAGCATCAGCGGAAGCATCCTCGTTTACCGGAACGAACTGTTCAAGGCGTTCACGGCCAAACCCATTATCGTCGAAGCGTCGGGTCCGCGAATGACCCAGGACCAACTCAAAGCTGCCGCGCTGAAGGCCTATCCCGACTACGACGTCTCGCAATATTTCGAAAAGAAAAAAGTCCCGCGCGAGGCCGTGGAGATGTGGCTGGAACAGAAAGTCGGAAGCGGAAAGGTCCAGCGGCTCTTCAATCCGTATACGGGCGCAGATCTGGGGAACTCGGTTCCAAATGGCATACGGCTCATGTCCTGGATGACGGATCTTCACCTGAATCTCCTGACCGGAGATACCGGGCGATACGTCAACGCCGCCGGTGCGGTGTTATGGACGGCACTCGGGCTGACGGGATGCATCGTGTGGTGGCCCGGCATCCAGAACTGGAAACGCAGCCTGGGCCTGCGCCTCAAAGTAGGTTGGAAACGGTTCAACTGGGATCTTCACAGCGCGATGGGAATCTGGACGTCGGCGTTTGTGCTGATGTGGGGAATCACGGGAATCTACGCGTCGCTGCCGGCTCCGTTCCGCGCGATCGTCGATTACTTCGATCCGCCGAACGATGAATTCTATGGATTGCGCAGCGGGGATCGATTCCTTCGCTTTGTGTCTCGCCTGCACTTCGGAACGTTTGCCGGAAGGAGCATGGCGACTCCGCCAATAAAAATAATCTGGTGCGTCGTCGGGCTCGCGCCGGTGGTTCTCTTCATCACCGGAGTGATCATGTGGTGGAACCGCGTTCTTCGCAAATCCGAGAAAACCACCTGAATTGGGGTCAGACCCCTCGTTTCCCTATTTCGAAGAAATAGGGAAACGAGGGGTCTGACCCCAATTAGAGGCGGATGGTTTCGTCGCGCTCGGGGCCGGTCGAGATCATGCGGATGGGAACTTCGAGATAGTCGGAGAGAAACTTCAGGTAATCCTGGGCTGCGCCTGGAAGTTTGCTGAAGTCGCGGGTTCCCGCGATGGAAGTCTGCCAGCCTTTCAGATATTTGTAGACCGGCTGCACCTCGGCGAGGACATCGATATCGGCGGGATATTCGCGCATGGCCGATCCCTTGTACTTGTAGTCCACGCAGAACGGAATTTCCGCCAGCGGATCGAGCACATCGATCTTGGTGACGACCACCGAGTCGAGTCCATTGATCATCGTGGAGTAGCGCACTCCCGGGCCATCGAACCAGCCGCAGCGGCGCGGCCGCCCTGTCGTCGCTCCGAATTCGTTACCGCGCCGGCGAAGGTCTTCTTCCTCTGCGCCGACAGCTTCAGTCGGAAACGGACCGGTTCCGACGCGAGTCGTGTACGCCTTCGTAATCCCCATGATGGATTGCACCTGCTTCGGGGAAATCCCGAGTCCGGTTGCCGCACCGCCCGCCGACGCGCTGGACGATGTGACGAAGGGATACGTTCCGTGATCGATATCGAGCAGCGTGGCCTGCGCACCTTCAAATAATATCGACTTGCCGCTGCGGATCAACCCATTGAGATACGCCGCGGCATCCACAACGAAAGGACGCATCCGTTCACCGTAGCCGGTATAAGCGTCGCAAATCGGTTCCGGATCGATGACCTGCGGGTTGTTCAGCGCCCGCAGCAGGCGGTTCTTCTGTTCGACCTGGGTTCGAATCTTGCCGGCGAGAGTGTCCGGCTGGATCAGGTCGCTCATACGCAGACCGCGCCGCCCCGCCTTGTCCTCGTAGGCCGGGCCAATGCCACGCGACGTGGTTCCGATTTTCCGATCTCCGAGGAGGCATTCCATTGCGGCTTCGATCACGCGATGGTACGGAAAAATCAGATGGCAACGATTGGATACGAACAGCCGTCCCGTGATATCGATGCCGGCCTGGATAATGGCATCGGTCTCTTCGAAAAACGCCAGAGGATCCAGAACCACGCCACCGCCGACAACGCATTGCACGCCATCGTGAAAGATTCCCGACGGCACCAGATGCAGTACGTGCCGGTTCTTTCCGAAGGTGACGGTGTGGCCGGCATTGTGGCCGCCCTGATAGCGCGCGACACAGTCGAATTCCCTGGAGAGGATGTCGACGATTTTGCCTTTGCCTTCATCCCCCCATTGGAGACCTACAATTGCGAGATTCATCGGAAATGATTCAGGCGAGGTGCTTGTCGAGCGCCTTGGTAATGACTTCCTTGCCCACGGCGCCAACGATCTGCTCTCTCACCTGACCGTCCTTGAAAAGCAGTAACGTCGGGATCCCGCGGATGCTGAATTTGGCGGACGTTGCACCATTGGCGTCCACGTCGAGCTTGCCGACTTTGACGCGGCCTTTGTATTGTTCGGCAACCGCTTCCACGGTCGGCGCCAATGCCCGGCACGGTCCGCACCACGCCGCCCAGAAATCGATCAATACAGGAACGGTGGACTTGGCGACCTCGGCATCAAAGTTCGCGTCGGTGATCTCAACTGTGTTGGCGCTCATGGTTTCCTCCAGCTTAGGTGAACGAAACTCCTAAAGTAGCGAAGGGGGCGGAGATTGTCAATCGCGGGGACTAACCGATCAGGTCGATGTGGGGTGTTTTTTCTTCGTCGCCGTCGCCATCGATGGCGCCGTCGGGCCGGTAGAGTTTGGTGGCCGGAGTATTGTCGCGCCGTCGCTGGGGCTGCGGCTGGCGCCGCGGCGGTGGCTGCCGGTCGGGCGTGGAGCCTTTCTGTGGAATCTTAACCACTTCCGGGAGTTGGATGGGTTCTATCACACCACGTTGATCGGCAAGTTCACCCCGGAACTTTAGGGTTATCATGACCGCGTGAGCTTTACCTCTCTGCGTACCCCGCGTCAGGACAAAATCGTCATCAGTGGCGTGGGATTCCTGACTCCTCTTGGCAATTCGCGGGAGGCGTTGTGGGAAGCGTATCGAAACTCGGCCAGCGGCATTCGCCGTATTGCCTCGTTCGATTGCAGCCGTTTTGCGGTCCAGATTGCCGGCGAGGTTCGCGATATCGATCCGCTATCGTTTTTCTCTTTGAAAGATCGTCAGCACGTTTCCCGCGCTGGAGGGCTTGCGCTCGGCGCCGCGGGTCAGGCATTGCGCGATGCGCGCCTGGCCGTTGGTGAGATGGATCTTGAAACGCGGAGGCGCATCGGCGTCGTTCTCGGAAGCGGCGGAGGCGGCCTGGAATTTACCGAGAGGCAGTACGCCCACTGGTTTCGCAACGAACCGCGCAAAGCCAGTGTCTATACGATTCCAACTTCCACGATCGGAACCCTGAGCAGCGAAGTTTCCATGGCCTATGAATTACGGGGCTCCAGCCACATGGTCTCGACCGGGTGCACCAGTTCCACCGATGCCATCTACTATGCGTGCCAGGCCATCGCCAGCGGACGCGCGGACATCGTTGTAACAGGCGGATCGGATGCGCCTCTGGCGCCGGGAATTCTGGCGGGATTCTGTCTTATGCGGATTCTCACCGAATCCTGGAATGATTGTCCGGAGCGCGCCTCACGTCCGTTCTCGAAAGATCGCGACGGATTTGTGCTGGGCGAGGGTTCGTGGATTTACGTGATCGAAACCGAGACCACGGCCCTGCAACGCGGGGCGCCAATCTATGCCGAGATTCTGGGTTACGGTTCCACCTGCGATGCCTATCACCGCGTTCGGCTCGATGATTCGGGAATCGAACCCGCGCGAGCCATGGAAATCGCGATTCGCGATGCCGGCTTGAGCACGGACGATATCGATTACGTGAACCTCCACGGCACCTCGACGGAATTGAACGATCGCATTGAAACTCGTGCCATCAAGTTGTGTTTCGGAAAGCGCGCGCCGTCGATTCCCATGAGCGCCACGAAATCGATGGTCGGCCATCCGCAGGGAGCCAGCGGCGCTTCCGGCATCAGCGCGATTCTTTTCGCGATGGATCAATCCCGGATTCCCGCCACTCTGAATCTGGAGGAGCCCGATCCCGAGTGCGATCTGGACTACGTGCCGTTAAAGGCGCGCGAAGCGCCCGTACGGTTCGCTCTCGCCAATTGCATCGGGTTTGGTTCCAAGAACTCCGCGCTGGTTCTGGGTAATCCGCGACATGGTTGACTTTTCAGTTCGTTCGACTGAAGTCGAGTGGATGGACGACCCGTCGCAACCGCAAGCCGAATTTGATCTCGCTTATGCGGAGTTGAAGAAGGTCAACCGGCTACTCGGAGGCATCCGTGCATTTGAACGATTCCTTCCGTATCGCAATGGCTTGTCGATATTGGACGTCGCGGCCGGAGGTTGCGATGTTGGGGAAGCGCTGATGGATTCGTCGAGGAAACCTCAATACCACGTCGTGTCGCTGGATCTCAACCCGCGAGGTTTGAAGCGGGCGGAGCGCAGCATGCCCGTCATGGGCGACGCCTTTCAGCTTCCTTTCGCCAGCCGTTCGTTTGATGCCGTCATCTGCTCCCTGTTCTTTCATCATCTTTCCAATTCCGACTGCGTGCAGGCGCTTTCGGAAATGTGGCGTACCGCGCGCCGCCTCGTGATTGTGAATGATTTGCATCGGCATCCAATAGCGCATGTTTCCATTCGCGTTCTGTCGTCGCTCTTCAGCAGGAGCGCCATGTTTCGCAATGATGCGCCGGCTTCGGTGCGCCGCGCGTTCCGACCGCTAGAGTTGCTGGCGATCGCGCAACGGGCCGGAGTGCCGGGGCGAGTGGTACGCAGCTTTCCGTTTCGCCTGGTTCTGGTGGCCGAGAAATGAGAGCCCTTGACGTCGCGGTGATTGGCGGAAGTCTGGCCGGTTCGACCTGCGTGAGGGAATTGATTCGCGCAGGTATCGATGCCGTCGCCATCGAACGCGATCGCTTTCCGCGCGAGAAAGTGTGCGGTGGATTTCTGTCGCCCGGCGCCGTGGCGATTCTGGATGAGCTGAATGTGCTGGAGACGATCCGCAGTGCCGGCGCCGTGGACGTGCGATCGGTACGATTTCGGACCGAGGGAGGGGATGTGCAGCTTCCGTTCCGGCGCGCGGGGCTTGGTGTCTCGCGGGGATTGCTCGATGCGGTTCTGGCCGATCACGGTGCGATGGAGCATGGCAACGTACTCTCGGTGGAACGCACGGCCGTCGGCCGCTTCCGGATTCATTTGAATGATGGAAGCGTATTCGACGCGAAGGTTGTGATCGATGCGGCCGGCAAACTCAGCCGGTTCGGAAAATTGAAGACGTCGCCGCAGTTCGGTGTGCAGTTTTATGAAAAAGAGCAGCGCGATGATGCGATGGATTTCTGGTTTTTCCCGGATGGCTACGGAGGGATCGTTGGCATCGAAGGTCAGCGGGCGAATGCCTGCTTTCTGATCCGGCGCGATGCGCTGCATTGGTATCGGGATAAACCGGGATGTCGGATCACCGGGCCCGTGGCGTATCGTTCGCAGTCGAGTGACTACATTGCGGTCGGAGACGCGGCGGGAATGATCGATCCCTTCTGCGGCGAGGGAATGCATCATGCGCTGGATACGGGCCGGATGGCGGCGGCATCGGTAAGGCGCGGGTTGGCTGACGGGTGGTCGTATCTGGAGATGCGGCGGCACTACGAGAGGGAACGCAGGCGTCGGTGGTGGCACAAACGCATGTTGGCGCGGGCCGTGCGTGCGGCGCTGGAATTCCCGCGGCTGAGGGATGCGGGGTTGCGAATGGGTGCGGGCTGGTTGGTGGATGCGTTCTGGGGCTGAAGAAATGATTCTGAGTTGGAGAGAGCAGGTTGGTGGATCAATTCTGGAATTGAGAACCCTCTCCCTCAGGAGCCTGTCCCAGTAATCCGGACAAAGCGGACC